>ERZ1673736.7-NODE-7-length-313842-cov-20.463544_pt1 | contig 313842 bp, 276 predicted proteins | sample MGYA00580212_ERZ1673736 | MGnify/ENA primary metagenome ERZ1673736 (study PRJEB41218, sample SAMN15661752) | gut metagenome | host: Homo sapiens | place: Canada: London | collected 2015-08-20/2019-03-30 | study: EMG produced TPA metagenomics assembly of...
GATTTTTCAATCTCATTCATCGTTGTCATCTCTCGGCGACAGCTTATTTACTATATCATAGTGCCAACCGTTTGTCAACAACTTTTTTATTTTCTTTTGCTTCTTTTTAAGAAGCGCTTTGCCTGTCCGCTGTTCTCGCGGTCAGCTTGTTTATATTATCATCATTATTTTAGAATGTCAACCACATTTCCGCCGTTTTAAAAAAGAAAGTTTTCGGTTCTGAATTGTTTTAATTGTACATACAATTCAGAACCATTCATTTTCCCTTCCTGCGGACTACCGCATCACGTAATCCATCGCATCCTTTACCGTGCGCACGCCGACAAGACCGATCCCCTTGATCTCCTTTAGGCTCTCCCTGCACACCTCCGGCAGAATACATGTCTTAAATCCAAGCTTCTTCGCCTCGAGCACACGCTGCTCTGCCATGCTGACCGCGCGCACCTCACCGCTGAGTCCCACCTCACCGAAGCAGATGGTCTTCTCATCGATCGGGCGGTCTTTGTAACTGGAGACAATCGCCAGCACAAGACCAAGATCGATTGCCGGCTCATTCATCCGGATGCCTCCCGCAATATTGATATAGGCATCACAATTTCCCAGTGAAAGTCCCAGACGCTTTTCCAGAACCGCCATCAGAAGATTCACCCGGTTAAAATCGGTTCCTGCTGCCGTCCTTCTGGGCATACCGAAATTGCTGTGGCAGACCAATGCCTGTATTTCCAGAAGGATCGGTCGCGTTCCTTCCATCGAGCATGCCACAACAGACCCGGAGGCTCCCTCCGGCTTTCCGCTCAGCATGAATTCCGACGGGTTCTCCACCTCTGTCAGACCATCTCCCCGCATCTCAAAAACACCGATCTCGTTCGTCGACCCAAAGCGGTTCTTCACACCGCGCAGAATACGATACGCCGCATGGCGGTCCCCCTCAAAATAGAGCACCGTATCCACCATGTGTTCCAGCACACGCGGACCAGCCACCACGCCTTCCTTTGTCACATGTCCGACGATAAAAATGGAAATTCCAAGTCCTTTAGCGATCTGCATCAGGGTGCCGGTCGATTCCCGCACCTGCGAGACGCTTCCCGGTGCAGACGAGACGTCTTCATTATACATCGTCTGAATGGAGTCAATCACGACGATCTCGGGCTTCTCCCGGTCAATCACGCGCCGTATGGTATCAAGATTGGTCTCACAGAGCAGACTTAAGCTGTCCCCAAAGGTTCCGATGCGTTCTGCCCGGATTTTGATCTGCTGCAAGGATTCCTCACCGGAAATATAGAGCACCTTCACCTTATGTTCCGCAAGATTCCTGCATACCTGCAAAAGCAGCGTCGATTTTCCGATTCCCGGATCTCCGCCCACAAGCACCAGGGATCCCTGCACAATCCCGCCGCCAAGCACCCGGTCAAGCTCCTTCATGCCGGTGGACACCCGCTGTTCCTGCGTCATCTCAATCTGTGACAGGGGGACTGCCTTTGCCTCACGGCTGCTATCCGCACTGCGGCTCCCACGCGCGCTCTTTTTCTCGACTGTCTCCTCCACAAACGAGTTCCACTCATGGCATGCCGGACACTGTCCCATCCATTTTGCTGACTCGTATCCACACTCCTGACAGAAGTACACTGTTGTTTTTCCTTTTGCCATGTTCTTATCTTCCTTTCCCGCAGACGCGGCTGCTGCCCGGACAGGGCTTTTTTCTCCATAGAAAGCGCAGCTTTCGCGCTTTAACATAACACGTCATTTCCTATAGAGCAACAAAGACCTGTCCATACGGACAGGTCTCACTGATGTTGTAATTGTCATATGCGAAAGCGGCTGCTCTAGCACTTCTGAACGCTTACCTTTACCGGAGCATCGCCGAGCTCTACGCTCAGGCTTAACTTTCCTCCGAGATTCGTCTTCATCCTGCCGGCATCTGCACCGTCGATCACGATGTCGTACTCAGCCTCATCCTCAAGCTCTACGGTAACCTGTGCGTCCTCTGCGCCTTCTACGCTAAACTCCATTCCTGTGTCTGTTGCTTTTAAATGCTCCACTGCAGTCCCCGGAACAGACTCGTATACAAACATGCCATTGCGCTCCAGCTTGGTAATCTCCTGACAGGTCTTTACTTTGTAAAGGTCTCCCTGGTGCTCAAAATTGTCAAGCTTTGCCTTGGTGCTCAATGTATAATCCCCAAAGCTGATCGTTCCATCCTCCTCTGAACGGAGTAATTCACTAATAACGGCCATCTTATCCTCCTGTGATATTGCAGCTCCTTCATCCGGTCTGCTTTATCGTAAATTTGTAAAAATATTATATAATATCTGTTCTTTGATTTCCAGTGATTTCACTGACATTTAAGTAATTTTTTACTTTTTCTTCGGCTCCAGAAAAATTGCATTTTTCTTCGTCGTGACGATCACTTCGTCGCCCCGGCGGATGCTTCCGTCGAGAAGTTTTTCCGCAAGCGGATCCTCAATCTCATCCTGAATCTTGCGCCGCAGCGGTCTGGCTCCGTACTTCGGGTCATACGCCTTATCCACAATGTACTGCTTTGCGGCATCGCGCACGACCAGCGTAATGCCAAGCTGTGTTTCGCAGCGCTTCGCCAGCTCTTTTGTCATCAGACCTACGATCTGCTTCATGTCGTCCTTATTCAGTGCCCTGAATACAATGGTCTCGTCAATACGGTTTAAAAATTCCGGTTTGAAAATTCTGCGGACCTCCTCCATCACGCTGCCCTTCATCCGCTCGTAGTTCTGCTTCTCGTCATTGCCGGAAGCAAAGCCAAGCTTCTTCGGCTCCACAATCGCCTGCGCTCCCGCGTTGGAGGTCATAATGATGATGGTATTCTTAAAGTCCACTTTTCTTCCCTGAGAATCTGTGATATGTCCGTCGTCAAGCACCTGCAGCAGAATATTAAACACATCCGGATGCGCCTTCTCTATCTCGTCAAACAGAATCACTGCGTATGGATTTCTCCGCACTTTTTCACTCAGCTGTCCGCCGTCCTCATGTCCGACATATCCAGGCGGTGAACCGATCATTTTCGATACGCTGTGTTTCTCCATGTACTCAGACATATCGACGCGGATCATTGCCTGCTCCTGTCCAAAGACAGCTTCTGCCAGTGCCTTGGATATCTCTGTCTTGCCGACGCCTGTCGGTCCCAGGAAAAGGAACGATCCGATCGGGCGCTTGGGATCTTTTAATCCGACGCGGCCTCTCCGCACGGCTTTGGCCACTGCCGATACCGCCTCCTCCTGTCCGATCACGCGCTTGTGAAGAGTTGCCTCCAGCTTTTTAAGCCTGGCAGCCTCCCCCTCTGTAAGCTTCTTCACCGGGATTTTCGTCCATCCCGACACCACATCGGCAATCTCATCCTCTCCGACGGTCTGGTGATGCCGTCTGCCGCCCTGCTTTGCCTTTGCGTTCAGTTTTTCCAACTTTTCTTCCAGTTCCTGACGCTTTGTCTGTGCCTCTCTCGCCGCTTCCAGGTCTCCGCCGGAAAGTGCCTGCTCCAATGTCTCCTGCGACTCCGCAATCTCCCGCCGGAGTTCTGCAGCCTCCCTCGGGTCTCCGCCCACGTGAAGGCGCACTTTTGCCGCGGCCTCATCCATCAGGTCAATCGCCTTGTCCGGGAGGAAACGGTCGTTGATGTAACGCGCAGAAAGACGCACTGCCGCCTCCACGGCCTCATCCGTAATCGTCACATGGTGGTGGCTCTCATACTGTCCGCGCAATCCCTTTAATATGGAAATGGCTTCTTCCTCCGTCGGCTCCTCCACAACAACCGGCTGGAACCGACGTTCCAGAGCGGCATCTTTTTCGATATATTTGCGGTACTCCTCGATGGTCGTCGCACCAATCACCTGCACCTCACCTCTCGCAAGCGCAGGTTTTAAAATGTTGGATGCATCAATCGCGCCTTCCGCTCCGCCCGCTCCGATGATGGTATGAATCTCATCGATGAACAGCAGGACGTTTCCGGCTTTCGCCACCTCTGCAAGCACCTTCTTGATGCGCTCCTCAAATTCACCCCTGTACTTCGAACCTGCCACAATCCCGGAAAGATCCAGGGAGACCACTCTTTTTCCAAGCACCGTATCCGGAACCATTCCGCCCATAATGCGCTCTGCAATTCCCTCTACAATCGCCGTTTTTCCTACGCCGGGTTCTCCGATCAGGCACGGATTGTTCTTGCTTCTCCGGCTTAAAATCTGGATGACACGGTCGATCTCCGCCTCTCTGCCGACCACCGGGTCAAGCTTTCCGTCGCGTGCAAGTTCGGTCAGATCTCTGGAAAACTGATCCAGTGACGGCGTTCCCTCCGCGTTTTTCCGCTTGCCGGGTTTCCCGTTCTGGAATTCATCCTTATACTGGCTCACATCCTCGCCCATCGCGATCAGGGTGTCCACATACATTTTCTGCACATTGACAGACAATGTATTCAACAGTCTGGACGCCACACATTCCGTCTCCTTGATCATCGCAATTAAAAGGTGTTCCGTTCCAATCTTCTCCGAGTGGAAACGCGCCGCCTCCGCTTTGGATACCTCAAGCACATGCGCCGCTCTCGGGGACAATCCGTCCTCCAGAACCGCAACCGCATTCCCCGGTGCAATCAGCTCCTCGATCAGTTCCAGCACCTTATCATACTCTACACCATTGTCGGCAAGTACCTGGCTTGCCACACCGGTTCCCTCTTTCAACAGGCCAAGCAGTATGTGCTCCGTGCCGATATAACTGTGATGCAATGACTTTGATATCCGCGTTGCAATATCAATCGCCTTTTTTGCCTTTGCTGTATATGCTGTCTGCATCGCTACCTCCTATTTCCAGTCCGATATCACATTCGTCTTTACAGATCATTAAAATCTATGATATCCAGCTCATCGTCTTGCTTGTTTTTCTGATCTTTGCCGCCTGAAACTTTTTCTTTTTCATCGTCCGGCGCATCGTCATCCCCGTACGCGTCATCATCCCCATACGTGTCATCGTCATCCCCGTACGCGTCATCATCCTCGTACGCGTCGTCATCATCAAACAGATCGTCATCCAGATCGTCAGACTTCCGCTTCCAGAAACCGAATCTCTTCTTCGGCGGCTCTTCCTCCTCGATGTCATCCTCATCGAATGCATCATCGAACGCGTCATCGTCAGATTCCTGCGTTTTCGTTTTCTCTTCTCTCTCTTCCTGTTCGTCGAATTCATCTGCATCCCCGGCATCTGCAGCAGAGCGCTTCTTCCAGTGCCACTTTTTCCAGGAATCCTTTTCCGGTTCCTCGATCACATCATCCTGATTTTCATCCAGCAGTTCTTCTGTATCATCATGCTCTGAGACACCGTCATCCATAGTGTCATCCTCATCCAGGTCATCTCTATCCGCTTCCCTCCTGTGCAGTAACAGGTTAACAAGTACCACTGCCATTACCGCCAGCAGAAATATCAATATGCCAATCGCGGTTCTGGAAAACGCTTTTTCTTTTTTATATTTCTCGGACAGCGCCAGATATTCCTCCTGCAGATAGGCCGCATCCTCGTCCTGCAGTCCGTCGGAAGATACAGTTGTCCCTGTATTTACGCGCTGATAGGTCTCCTCTATGGAGTCGTACTGGTACCAGCCTTCCGTTCCGTCAGAATTCACTCCGTAAAAAGTATAGAACTCCGATTCCACCTCAGACCCTTCCTCCTGGGTCTCCTGATATGCCGTCACAAGACTTCCGTCCGCCAGCGTAAGCTGTGTCTGCTGCATCGTATCCGGCATCGTATAATCCACCGGTGGCAGAAGCGCTATCACGTAGTGTTCCCCATTGACCATTTTTACAAACGGATACAGGGTATCTCTTGTGCTGTCATATACAAAGAAGCTTCCTGTGCTCTCTTCCGCTCCGTCCTGCACCAGATAAAGCATGACCACAGATCCCTTGTCATAACTCACGCCCCGATAATCCGCCCCCTGATAATTGACGGTTGTCTCCGAAAAATCTGCCGGAATATTCTCTGTTGCAAAATTTTCTGCAATTACATAGGAAATGCCATTTACCGTAACCGTGTTTTCACTGCTGTCCGTCTCCTCTGTTGTCTCCACTTCCCCCTCATCGGATGCCGTTGTCTCTCCGGACGAGGTTCCCTGCTTTGTCACATTCACGGTATAGGTTGCGGTCACGCCATTTTCCGCCTTGACTACAATCTTAATGGTGTTATCTCCACTTTTCAGATTGGTATTTCCCGTAACCGACTCCACGACCGCTTTTTCATTGACCGGTGTGGCAGATACGGCGATATTGGTTACATCGCTTCCCACTGTAGCACTATAAGTCAGCGTTTTCCCGCTAAATGCCGGCGAGAGCGTTCCCGGTGAAATGGTCAACTCTTTCAGAGAATTATCCGCAGACTGTTTTCCTGTTGTCTCTCCAGTATTCGCCGCAGAATCCCCGTTTCCACCCGCTGATGTTCCGTTTCCGTTGGAGGTTCCACTGTTACTGCTACTATTATTGCCTGAATCTGTATTTGTACTTGCTGCATTCTTTACTGTGACCGATGCACTGCTGCCCGACATGGAATCCATCTCCTCATTGGAGTCAAAGATCACTCCGTCGTTGGCAGAGACAGAGAGGGAGGAATTTCCCGCACTCACAGCTTTTAATGTCACCGTGTAGCTTTCTCCCGTCGCCATCACGCTTCCGCCGCCTCCGCCGTATGTGGTATTGCAACTCACAAACTGCAGCACACTCGAATCATAAGACAGCGTCATGGTCGCATTCGCCTTTTCGCCGGATGGACCGCTCGCTTTTACTGTAACTGTAACCGTATCACCGATATTGACACTTCCTGACGACACCGAGACAGATGTTGATCCGCTCGCCGCGAATACCGTCTGCGGCACTCCGACAACCCCGAATGTCAGGCTAAGCGCCATCATCATCATTGCTATTTTTTTCTTCATTTCTGCTCTCCCAATTCTTCCTCTCACTGATCAATCTGTGAGATTCCCAGTATGTGTTTTTGTAAAATAACCAGATCCTTATTGGAAATACCGCCGTCCTTGCTGACGTTTGCCGCTTCCAGACGACTGCCGGACTGACTTTCAATTCCAAGGATCTGTTTCTGCATCAATACCAGATCCAGATTGGAAACCTTTCCGTCACCGTTGATATCTCCATATACCACAATCTCATACTGCTGCACGAGCGTGTCGCCGACATACACTGCCAGCTTGTTGCCCGTTCCCACCGTCTGTGTATTCTCACTGCCGTCTGCATTCAGAATCTTTACGGTACAGTTCTGGGTTCCGATTCCCGATGCGACTGTGGATGCGCTTGTTCCAGGCTCAATTCCCGTCACATAGGTTCCGATCGGATAGAATGGCGTAATCGCCGCGTCATCCGCCACCTGAATGGTTCCGCCGGCACTGCCCCCCGCTCTTGCCACGATCAGCGTGTAAGTGCGCGAATCTCCGCTCTGCGAGATGCAGGTAATCTGAATCGTATTATCTCCATAATTCAGCGAATAATTTCCAGTACCGGAAACGGTTGACGTTCCCGCCACCGCCGTCGCTCCCACATTGATCGAAGCCGCGCTGTCCGGAACGACCAGGGAATAGGAGGTATTCGCACCGGAAAATGCCGGTGTCAGCGCATATCCGTCCACCGTGATCGAGGAAAGCCAGTTGTTCGGATTCCCCTTGTCCGCAAACGTCACTGCGCTCTCCGGCATGTTCTGATAGACCGGAATGCGGAAAACAAACGCCTGGTTCTTGTCCGTGTAGGCTTTTCCCATATTGGTGCCCTCACTCATCGCCGCCTGCACATTGGTCATGTACTGATGTGCGTAAAGACTATTGGTATAGACAACGTTAAATTTTTCAAAGTAAATGGTATTCTGCCCTTTTTTCACATAATTATCAGCCACAACCGATGATCCACCCGCAATCGACTTGTAGATGGAGTTCCATCCCTGCAACTTCGCATATTCCAGTCCGTTCACAATCGCCGACGCGCTGCTCGTCGTAAACGCACGGACGTTAAAGTAGTTATAATAGCCCGCATAGTTGGAATATCGTCCCGAAATCAGATCGCTCGTCCCCCGCACGCCCTGCTCCTGCTTACAGCGGGATGCCAGGTGGTAAGGGCTCACGCCCACATTGGAGCCGATCTCCACAAACGTATCCGCATAGCTGCGAACCGCTCCGTCCGTATCGGTATAATTGCCTGCCATAAATGTATTGGAAAGAACGCTCTGCACACCCGCTGCGTTCTGATAGCCTGCATATTCCAACGTTTCAAACTGAAAGATCTGATTCTCGTTAAGAAAATTTCTGGGATCGATGCAGTATGCGATATATTCCGGAGACGCCGACACCCAGCTTGCCCCGTCAAACCCGTACCACTTGTTGGTCTCCCAGTTATACGCCTGACTGTCCGTCGATTTTCTTGCGTCATTCACGGAATTCTGGATCAGGTTTCTTCCGACCAGACTCTCATTCGATACCACCGTATTCCAGTCAAGTCCCGTCTGCACCGGCACAAACTGCCAGTTCGGATACTTCTGATGCAGGGATGCCAGTGCGCTGCAATAGCTTGCCGGAAAACCCGCTGCCGCAAGCGCCGCCTCATACTCGCTGTCCGTGGCACCGGTCGTCTCTCCCTGCGACTGGCCGTCTGACGTCTGACCGTTCACGGCTACATAGTCCGCACAAATCCACCCGGAATAGGAGGCGCCTCCGACCACGAGCGTCACACTGTACCAGTTCATTCCGCCCGCCGAGACCAGCTCGCCCACATTCACAGCCTGTCCTTTGTATACCTTTGTCACCACAGAGTAGGACGTTCCCGCTCCCGAGCGCACATAAACACCTTTTTCCGTGTTCTGCACCACCCCGTTTGTCCCACCTGCACTGCTGTCCGCATTCGTCTGTCCCGCAGAAGAATCCGTGCCCTGAAGCGTCACAAAATCCGAGCGTATATAACCGGTTACACCATCCGACATCTGGATCTGGCACCATGTATACCCGTCTGATCCTGCCGTCTCATCGGTTACTGTCACCGCATTTCCCGGATAGAGCAGTGTCAGCTTATCCCCGGTCACCGGTGCGTTGCGCACCTTCACCGGTCCGTCGTTGATCGTTCCCGCCGTCGCTGTGTACGCGTATACGGCTTCGGGTCCGTGAAAAGCAGATATGCTGGCAGCAAGCACTCCCATGCTGATTGCCGCCAGCAATATCTTTCTCTTCTTTCTATATATAAAGTGGTTCATCGAATTCCTCCCTGAGTACCGCACAAGTCCATAAAATCATGCGCCCAATAATTCAGTCTCATTATAGGAGATTCTATCACACGCGTCAACCTAAATATAGCCATTTTCCTGCACGCTGTACTATATTTAGACGTTTTTCGACACCAGGTTCCGGTTCTGTATCAGCAGGCTTCCCCATAATATGCCCCAGAGCCCGCACACAATTCCGGTGAGCAATGCAGCATTGCATTCCTGAAACTGGATTCCGAACAGCAGCACCACACCCGTCACCAGTCCGAACGCTCCAATCGCCGCCATAAGCGCACACAAAAGTATCAATTCCATATCCACTGTTTTCATCTTCTTATCCTCCTTTTCTAACCTGCCAGATACTGTTCCCACTCCTGCTTCGTCATCCACGGCCAGCACGCCTTGTCATCGATATAGACGTCCGCGGAGATTTTTCTGGATTCCGTTCCATACTGTTCCAACGTCTGCGCCACATTTTCATTTACCGCATCAAATTCCAGTCCGAACATTCTGCACCAGGCCACCGCCTCCTCCAGCAGATCCCCGCAGCGGCATGTCCACAAAATTACTTTTTTGCCCTGCCTTCTCGCACCCTTGAGCAATGCAAAGAGCGGCAGATTCGGCATCCCGATGGCAGGATAACATTCACTGCACAATGTCCCGTCAAAATCGACGGCAATGATCTCGATCTTTTTCTCCATGTTCTTCCCTCCCCATCCGCTTTGATGGTGCCAGTATCGCACATGATGTGTCCAATTCTTTGGACACTTGTTATGTAAACCCATATTTACAGGACAAAAATCGTCGCACGAAGCATAGACCTCTTTGGGGTGATAAGTAATATTATGAGAAGACCGCACCGTGGGATTTCAGATGGAAATGCAGGTGGAAATTCGGTTCAAAAAATGTGGCATTTCTAACCAGCCGGATGTTTGCATCTGCGATGATCCGTGTCTTTCCAAGTTTGGAGCACTCCGCGGGTGCATGTCCGCATCCCGGAGACAATGGGCGGACTTTCTGGTGTCCCTAATGGCACCTCTTCACAGACAATATAAAACCGCGCGAACCGAAACTCGCCGGCATCTGCTATTGAAAATAAGGCAGATGCCGACTCAGACATCGGCTTCGCGCGGTTATGTTTTGTTCAGAGGTGCCAATAAGGGACACACACGAAAGTCCTACAAATTGTCTCCGGGATGCGGACATGCACCCGTCGGATTGTCCAAACGTGGAAGAGACACGGAATCCGATGCAAACATTCAGCCGGAAGAAATGCTCACATTTTTCTCCAACGAATTTCCATCTGCATTTCCACATGAAATCCCCAAGTGTGTTTCCTGTAATATTACTTATCAAACCAAAGCACGGTATGCTTCGTGCGACACCTCCTCTATTTTTATCTCTATACAATGTTTTTCTGCTATGCGTTATACGCCTTCGCCGTCAAACGCCGGGATGAAGCTCTCTTCTGCCGTCTCCCCCTCCTGAATAAATCCCTGCTCTACCCCCAGTCCGATCGCATAATCGACGACCTCCTCATATTCCTCGTCCGTGACTTTCCGGTTCAGCTCCGGGTAGGCGCTGACATTTTCCAACGGCGTATACTGGTTCATGATGCTCAGATATATCTGATTGCCGTAGGTTTCATACAGGTATTTTATCACCGCCTTAGAGTCCCTGGTACAGCCCGGCAGCAGCAGGTGACGCACGATAACGCCCTGTCTCATCAGAAGTCCCTCCTCGATCGGGTCTTCTGCTTCGTCTCCGTCAAACACGGGTCTCGGGCACTGGCGCACCATCTCCGCAACCGCCGCTTTGGCCACGTCGGCATAATCCGGAGCGTGTGAATATTTTGCACTGAGCGCCAGACTTATATATTTAAAGTCCGGCAGGTAGATATCCACAAGTCCTTCCAGACTTTTGATCGTATCCGCACTCTCATAACTGCTCGTATTGTAAACGACGGGAAGCCGCAGTCCTTCCTTTTTTGCACGGCGCAATGCCTCCGTAATCTGCGGTGCAAAATGTCCCGGCGTCACCAGATTGATATTATTCGCCCCTTTTTCCTGCAGTTCCAGGAATATTTCTGCCAGACGCTCCTTGGTAATCTCCTTTCCTGCCGTCCCGTTTGCGATGCTGCGGTTCTGGCAGAACACACAATGCAGGGCACAGCCGGAGAAAAATACCGCGCCGGAGCCGCTTTCCCCGGAGATGCAGGGTTCCTCCCAGTAATGAAGCGCCGCACGCGCAACCTTCAGCTGTTCGGTCTGTCCGCAGATGCCGCGCTCTCCGCCCGCACGGTCCACTGCGCAGTTTCTAGGACACAATGTACACATTTTCATCTTTCCGTCCGTCTCTTTCTATCTAAATTCAATCTTGATAATCCCGCGTATTTTGGGTATGATAATGTTTGATTTCCGAAATGACCATTTTCGGAACAATCTGACATTGATATATTTACACATAAGGAGTTCGTTATGAATCAGAAAAATTGTATGGTAGCCCAGTCCGGCGGTCCTACCGTTGCGATCAACGCAAGTCTTGCCGGTGTCATTGACGGCGTGTCCGCCTCTTCCATGTACGACACCGTTTACGGCTCGCTCAACGGAATCACCGGTATTTTAAACGATGACCTTCTCAACCTCACGGAGCTTATGGACGGTCATCCGGAATATCTTTCCCGCCTTGCGCAGACACCTGCGATGTACTTAGGCTCCTGCCGCTACAAACTTCCCCATTATCTGGATGATGATTCACCCTATGTCTTCATATTTAAGCAGTTTGAAACTTACCACATTGAAGCGTTTTTCTATATCGGCGGCAATGATTCCATGGACACCGTGTTAAAGCTGTCCGAGTACGGAAAACGCATCGGCAGTTCCGTCCGCATTATCGGCATCCCGAAGACCATCGACAATGATCTCTGCGAGACCGATCACACCCCGGGCTTTGGCTCTGCCGCAAAATACATTGCCTCCTCGCTCTTAGAGATCGCGCACGACACCTTTATCTACGCGGTCAAAAGCGTGACCATCGTTGAGATCATGGGACGCGACGCAGGATGGCTGACCGCTGCCGCGGCACTCGCGCGCAACGGATACAACACCGCCCCGCACTTAATCTATCTGCCGGAAGTCGCTTTCGACCCGGAGGATTTCCTTTTAGACGTCAAGCGTCTCCTTTTCGAGCGCAACAATGTCATCGTCGCAGTGTCCGAGGGCATCCGCGACGCCTCCGGCAATTACATCAGCGCGTCCGAGCAGTCCATCGACACGTTCGGTCACAGTCAGTTAAGCGGCGCCGGCAAGACACTTGAGTTCCTTGTCAAGGAAAAGCTTGGTGTCAAGGTGCGTTCCGTGGAAATCAATGTCCTGCAGCGCTGTGCCGCACATCTGGCTTCCCAGACAGACTTAGACGAATCTTTCGCACTCGGCAAAAAAGCCGTCGCACTCTCCGAGGAGGGTGTGACAGCTTCCATGGTCACCATCGAGCGCACTTCAAACGCACCGTATACCGTGGATTACTCCTATGCGGAAATCCGCCAGATCGCCAACGAGGCAAAGAGCGTTCCGAGAGAGTGGATCAACAGTGCCGGCAACGACATCGAACAGCCTCTGCTCGACTATCTTGCTCCGCTGATTCTCGGCGAATCGCAGGTCTCCTATCACAACGGTCTGCCTGTATACATGGATGTGAGCCACCTGTCTAAGCACTAGACAGGTGCTCCCTATTCCCGGAGCAGAATCTCGATAAATTTACCGATCTCGACCCACGCTTTTCTGGATTCCGGCAGCATCTTTGCTGCCATCTGGAAAATGTGGAACATCCCGTCATAGATACTTAAGCGTACTTTTACGCCCTGTCCTCTCGCCTTCGCGGCGACATCCACAGAATCCGACAACAGCATCTCATACGATCCCACCTGTATCAGCATCGGCGGAAATCCTCTGAAATCGCCAAACATCGGTGATATATATTCATCCATCGGGTCGTGGTCTCCCACATAATCCCGATTGTAGATCAGGCTGTCCCTGGTCTTTCCAAACAGGGGATCCCTCTCGTAGTTGGTATCGTAAGACTCCCCGCTTGCCGTCAGATCCGTCCACGGCGACATGGCAATGATTCCGCACGGAAGCTGTCTGCCGTGATTGATCAGATAGTGGCAGAGTGCCATCGCAAGTCCGCCGCCCGCCGAATCTCCCGCCACAATGATCTGCTCCGAAAACCATCCCTGCGCAAGTAGCCATTCATACGCGCACACGGCATCCTCGAGCGCCGCCGGATACGGATGCTCCGGTGCCACGCGGTAATCCGGCGTGAGCACGCTCATGCCGTGGCTGACCTCATTGTACAATCCGGCAAACATGCGGTATGCATTGCGCATCGCACCGACATATCCGCCGCCGTGCAGCTGCAAAATGATTTTGTCGCGGTTCGCATTCTCCTTCGACTCTAAAAGCTCCATGGTAAAATGTTCCATCTCGATCGTCTGCATGGTAAAGCATTCCGGACACTTCCACGGAGGTTCCGCCGTTCCGATCTGTTTGCGGAGTTCCCCATTTTTTATCTTTTTCCCAATCAGCAAATCATTCGTCGTATGCGCGATCAGATCCCTCACGACTCTACCGCGGATACTCGCCTCATTTTCTCTCATTCACTGTACCTCTGTTCTATTTTCCGCTGTCAGAAAACAGCTGCGCCGCCGGACAGCAAAACAGCCGCGTCAGCGGACATGAAATCTTCGCCGCAGTTCCGTTCTTGCTCTCCGGTCTCCTATGATCAGCGTACCCAAAAACAGTGCCGTAGAAAATGCAAACGCCAGCAAGGCAAGAATCGGCGCCGTCACGATCCCCACCGCATACAAGACCAGCGGGACAACGCTGCAGAGAATCATAAAAATCTGCCACATCATGTAGCTCTGCCAGTTGCGCCGGTTGATGCACATCAGAACGAGAATTCCCGCATCCACTAAAAGAATGGCGGATGGAAGCGCATAGTTGACAGACCAGCCGCGGTACCCCACCACGAAGTCAATCGCCACAACCATCAGGATGGCGATCAGCGTCAACACGATGATCTTGCCCTTGTAGCCGGATTTTCCCAATATGGCATAGCGCAGCACCAGATAGCCGTACAACATCGCCAGCCCCGGAATCGCACTCCAGAACATCTCCGAGTCGCTGAGTACATTCAGATAGATCAAAAGCGCCTCCACAAGAATCGCCACGAACAGATAGATGCGGCTAAGCAACGCCAGACGCCTCGTCATCGTCCGCACATTCGGATACATGTTTTCCACCTCAACCGTCTTCTCCAGCACCGAATGGCAAAGCGGACAGCGCTCCGTCTCGTCTAATATTTCCACATTACATTGCTTGCATCTACTCATAATTTACTCCATTCGTCTCTATCTCAACCGCAATCCCGTCTGCCGCGATTTTTCTGAAAAAACCTCTCTGCACCGACGTGTCGGTCAGATCATAACTGAAACTGAATACCAGCGTATCCCCGTAGGAACAGATCGTTCCCTTTAAGTGCTGCCCTTTGGACATGGCAAGAAACGCATGGAACATCTCCACATAAGGACGATACTCCTCGCTTACGGAGATATTCCCGATATTGGTCACCGTCGCTGTGTTTGCAAGCGCAGAGGTTGTGTATACATAGCGCATCGCCAGATTTTTCAAAAACAGCGGTACGATACGCGCTGCAAGAAGCTTCTCATTGGAGACATTGTAGGAAAAAAGCTTCTCCAGATTCTCCCGGCTGATCTGGCTGCGCAGGCTCTCACTGACACTCTTTAGCACTTCCTCAAATGTATAGATCTCCTTTGTCGGATGAAATTCTGCCGACACCATCACAAAGAAATTCTTCGTCGTGATCGAATTAAAATAAGGGCGCAGATTGACCGGCACCGCAACACGAACCGGACGTTCGGAAGGCATCCCGTGCATGCACTCCGTGTAGACGCTCCAGACATATACCGCCACCAGATACTCATTGATGCTGACTCCGTACGCATGGCAGACTTTCTTCAACTCCGGGATCTTCATGTAGCCGTGCATGACGCCGAACTCTCCCGGCGGCAGCTTTTCTCCCTTTAAAAGATATGCCCGCTTCGTCTGATACCCCTTCTGGGAGCTGTGCTTGTAATTCTTGAGGAAGCTGTCCTCACGGTTCAACGAGGTATCACTGCTCAAGGAATCTCCCACCTTTTCGCGCAGCTTCGGATGTGCCAGCCGCAGATACTGATAGGTCAGCTCCTTGAGAAAATTGATGCCACCCATACCGTCGGTGAGCACATGAAATACTTCGAGATTGATGCGGTATTTATAATAGGTTACGCGGAACATATAACTGTGGTTCTTATTCTGCCGGATATAGCGGCACGGAAACGCACTTTCCTCCCGCACACGCGGTGCCGGCTTGCCGTTTTCCTCAAAATAATACCAGAACACGCCCTGGCGCAGCCGCAGATTAAACCCATCAAACTTCGGCAGCACCATATCCAGTGCCTGCTGCAGCAATTCACGGTCCACCAGCTCCGTGAGCGTCACGCTGATGCGGTATACATTGCTCATGCTCTCCCCGGCTATCACCGGAAACAAATGCGCCGTATTGTCCAGACGGTCCCAGCGGATCTCCCTCTGTGCCTCTCTTGCACGGCGTTTTTTCCCTTTTACCTGGACAGCTTCCTTCTGCTCTTCGGCCGCTGTTACCTGATCCTTTTTCTTCATATATTAAATGCTCTTTTCCTGTATAGATTCTGTTGCAATTCTGTCTTACCCGTAGTTCCAATCTTATCATACTTCCTATTGTTTGTCCATGACACCCACGCCCGCCATTCTTTCTAAAAATTTCAGACTTTATCTCTTGCATTTTATTCGTTTTTTTTCTAAAATATCTGTGTGGTATTTGGATATACCAGAAAAGAGAGGCTCACATTATGTTGTTTAAGAAATTAAGTGCTCCTTCTTTAAAGGAGCTTTTTGTTGCAGAATTAGAGGGAATGATATTATCCGGAAAGCTTGAGATAGGCGCAAAACTTCCGCCTGAGCGCGAGCTTGCCGAGTCCATGCAGGTATCGCGCGCCGTCGTCAATTCCGGTCTGGACGAGATGGAGAAAAAGGGATTTCTTGTGGTCAAACCACGAATCGGCACCTTCGTTGCCGACTACCGCAAATACGGTACCGCAGACACCCTGGTCTCCATCATGCAGTACAACGGCGGTATGCTCCGCGACAAGGAAGTGCGCTCCATTCTGGAAGTCCGCATCATGTTCATGAATCTTGCCGCCACGCTCGCCATCGACAATGCGGATGACGCGTCCATCGCCGGGCTCGAGCAGTATGTGACCGCCTTAAAGGCATGCGAAGATCCTGAGGAGGCTGCATCGCTGATCTTTGACTTCAGCCACGAGCTTTCCTTCATCGGCGGCAATTCGCTGCTCCCGCTGTTTTTCGCCTCCTTCAAGGATCTGGTGACAAACCTGTGGGTACGCTTCGCCAGCAAGTACGGCGCAGCGGCGCTCGCTGAGAGCGCGGAGCAGATTTTCATTCACGTGCGGGACCGCGACAAAGACGCCGCCATCCGCTATATCACGGACTCCACCAACGAAAGTATTGACGGCTGCCGCCAGATCTATACGTAGGCACCGCTTCCGGTCAGAATAAATTTTTGACGTGCGAAGTAATAGGAGGGAGAAAAAAATCATATCCTTCGATTTCAGCTGGAATGCATCTGGAAATTCGAATCAAAAAATGGGGCATTTCTAAACAACCGGTTTTTGCATCTGCGGTGATCCGTGTTTTTCCAAGTTTTGAGCACTCAACGGGTGTGTCCGCAATCCGCAGACAATTTTAGGACTTTTGTGTGTGTCCCTTATGGGCACCTCTAAACATAATATAACCGCGCGAAGCCGCTGTCTGAGCCGGCATCTGCCCTGTTTTCAATAGCAGATGCCGGCGAGTTCGGTTCGCGCGGTTTTATATTGTCTGTGAAGAGGTGCCATTAGGGACACCAGAAAGTCCGCTCATTGTCTGCGGTTTGTCGGACACATTCCGTGGATTGTCAAAACGTAGAAGAGACACGGAATCCGATGCAAAAATCCGGTCGGAAGAAATGCACGCATTTTTTTCAACGAATGTTCCATCTGCATTTCCGCCTGAAATCGGTTGGATATGCCTCTTATCCTATTACTTAGCACGTCAAACTAATCTATGACGTCTTTGCAAACTGGCTGTTATACAGCTTCGCATAGAATCCGTTCTTTTCCAGAAGTTCCTCGTGATTTCCCTGCTCAATGATGCTTCCATCCTTCATGACCAGAATGATGTCCGCCTCGCGGATCGTCGAGAGACGGTGTGCCACGATAAAACTGGTGCGTCCCTGCATCATCTTTGCAAACGCATTCTGAATCTTGATCTCAGTACGCGTATCAATCGAGGATGTCGCCTCATCAAGAATCAGCATCGGAGGCAGGCACAGCATGACTCTTGCAATGCATAACAGCTGCTTCTGTCCCTGTGACAGGTTGCCGCCATCCTCTGCGATCACGGTGTCATATCCCTCCGGCAGACGCTTGATAAAGCCGTGTGCATGGGATGCCTTTGCGGCCGCAATGATCTCCTCGTCCGTGGCGTCCGGTTTTCCCATCGCAATGTTGTCCCGGATGCTTCCGCTCCGAAGCCAGGTCTCCTGCAGCACCATACCGTAGTTGTCCCTGAGGCTCTTGCGTGTCAGCTGCTGCAGCGGAATATCGCTGACTTTGATCGTGCCGCTGTTCACATCATAAAAACGCATCAGCAGATTGATCAGCGTCGTCTTGCCGCATCCGGTCGGTCCCACGATCGCCACTCGCTGTCCCGGCTTCACCGACAGATTAAAGTCCTCAATCAGCTTCTGCTCCGGCACATAGGAAAAATAGACGTGGGAAAGCTCGACCTTACCGTTTGCATGCTCTAAGTCTACCGCATCCTCGGCATCCGGCACCTCGGCATCCTCCTCGATCAGTTCAATCACTCTGCCCGCACACGCAAGCGCGTTCTGAAGTTCCGTGATGACGCCCGAAATCTCGTTGAACGGCTTCGTATACTGGTTCGCGTAGGACAAAAGACTCGACAGCTGTCCGACACTGATCCCTCCGGCAATCGCCGAAAAAGCTCCGACAACTCCTACCGTCGCATAGACAAGGCTGTTGACAAAACGCGTCGACGGGTTGGTAATACTCGAAAAGAAAATCGCCCGCAGAGAATACTTCTGCAGTCTTTCATTGATCTCATCAAACTCCTCAAGCGCCTCATCTTCATGTGAAAATGCCTGCACCACTTTCTGGTTGCCGACCATCTCCTCAATAAACGCCGTCTGTTCTCCCCTCGTCTCTGACTGCAGCTTGAACATGGAAAATGTCTTTTTCGCAATGAAGCTTGCCACAAAGAGTGAAATCGGCGTGATTACCACGACTGCCACCGTGATCCGCACGCTGATCGTCAGCATGAAAATCAACGTTCCGAAGATGGTCACAATACCGGTAAAGAACTGGGTAAATCCCATCAGAAGTCCGTCTGCGAACTGATCAACATCCGCGATCACACGGCTTACGATCTCTCCGTATGAATGAGCGTCCAGATATTTCAGAGGAAGCTTTTCAATCTTCTCAAACGCCTCTGTCCGGATATCCCGGATCACATTGTAGGTAATTTTATTGTTGCAGGCATTCATTATCCACTGTGCCACTGCCGTCAGTCCGATGATGACCGCCATCTTTCTGAGAATCACAAAGATCCCGGCAAAGTCAACGGCTCCCTTTCCCACAATCCGGTCGACCGCCTGACCGATCAGAATCGGAAGATACAGGGTAAGCGCCACCGTCACCGCCGCGAGAATGATCGATGCTCCCAGGTATCCCCAGTATCGTCTGATGTATCGCAGAACCTTGCGCAGCGTTGATTTTTGATTTTCATTTACCACTTTTTTCATCTTTTCGCCTCTCCCGCCTGCTGTTCTTCTGTCCGCTTAAACTGCGACTCGTAAATCTCGCGGTATACCTCGCAGTCCTTAAGCAGATCCTCGTGTGTTCCAAGTCCTACAATCTCTCCATCGTCCAGCACTACGATCTTGTCCGCCTGCATGATGGACGCCGCACGCTGCGATACGATAAATACCGTCATCTGCCCGTCCATATGTGCGATGGCTTTCCGAAGCGCCGCGTCCGTCGCGAAATCAAGCGCGGATGCGCTGTCGTCCATAATGAGAATCTGCGGCTTCTTCACGAGCGCACGCGCAATCGTAAGGCGCTGTCTCTGTCCGCCAGAAAGGTTTCTGCCGCCCTGCTCGATCTCATAGGAAAGTCCGCCTTCCTTGGCATCCACAAACTCCCTTGCCTGTGCAGTCTCAAGCGCCTCATACATCTCCTCGTCCGTGGCGTCCGAATTGCCCCAGCTTAAGTTCTCACGGATGGTTCCCTTAAAGAGAACCGCCTTCTGCAGAACAACACCGACCTTCGCCCTGAGTTCCTCCAATGTATAATCCCGCACATTCTTCCCGTCGACGAGAACCTCTCCTCTGGTCGCATCGTAAAACCGCGGAATCAGATTCACGACCGAAGATTTTCCAGAACCGGTTCCTCCGATAATACCGATGGTCTCTCCGCGTCTGACCGTAAAATCAATGTCGGAGAGCGCTTCCTCCGATGCGCCCGCATAAGTAAGACCAACCTTGGAAAATACGACGGCATTCTCCGCCGGGATTGTCTCTTTTCCTTCCCTGCCTGCTCCATCCAAAGTGAGACTTCCCGTCTCCGCTGCTGGATGCTCCGTGATCGACGATTCCATGTCAAGCACAGTCTCGATACGGTTCATGCAGGCAATGGATTTGTTGATGTTGATAATCAGGTTGGCCAGCTTGATTAACTCCACTAAGATCTGGGACATGTAGCTCACCAGCGCCACAACCTGTCCCTGCGTAATGTTGCCATTGTCCACGCGGATCGCTCCTACCCATACCAGAACGACGATCGCTCCGTTGATGATAATATAGGTAAGCGGATTCATGAGCGCCGAGATCTTGCCGACATAGAGCTGGATCTTTGTCAGCGCCTCATTGTCTTCGTGGAACTGTGCAATCTCATCCTGCTCCTTGTTGAATGCACGGATGACTCTGCTTCCGGTCAGGTTCTCTCTTGTGATGCCCAGCACTTTATCGAGTGCCGCCTGTACTTTTTTGTACAGCGGAATACTGACCAGCATGATGCCAAACACAACCACCGACAGCAGCGGAATGGTCACAACGAACACGAGCGCCGCTTTCACATCAATCGTGAATGCCATGACCATCGCTCCAAACACGATAAACGGCGAACGCAAGAACAGGCGCAGAACGAGGTTCACCCCGTTCTGCACCTGATTAACATCACTTGTCATTCTTGTAATTAACGTCGACGTTCCGACGGTATCCATCTCGGTAAATGACAGCGTCTCAATATGTTCAAACAGAGCATGTCTTAATCCTGTCGCACAGCCAACCGCCGCTTTCGCCGCAAAATACTGCGCCGTGATGGCACAGGTCAATCCGATCAGCGCCAGGAGAAACAGTACCAGACTCATCTTCATAATATATGGACGATCGGCATTTGCCACCCCGGTATCGATGATTGCCGCCATGACAAGCGGGACAATCAATTCAAATGAAGCTTCCAGGAGCTTAAAAAGCGGTCCTAAAATACTTTCTTTTTTATAGTTTCCCAAATACTGCAATAACTTTTTCATGATACTCCTTCGTGTCCTATGCTTTTAAATCTTTCATTTTCTGAAGTCCGATAATCAGCGCACCGCCGATCACGAAAAACAGGATGTTAAAATCATGAAGCGTCATTGCCGGCTGCGGTACCTCCAACGTGGTCGGTCCCATGACAACCGCGTAGATTGATCCTAACATCAGACCGATGATCAGATAGATCGTCTGTGCCCGGAAATGATCTAACGCCTTGCGGATCAGCTTTACCACACCAAAAATACCGACGAGAACGCCGCATCCGAAAATAAACACCGTCGGAAATGCAGCAAAATTCAGATGAAGAATATCTTTGATGGCAGTCACCACCGGCAGATACAGTCCCATGATTAAAAGAAGCGTCGAGCCCGAAATTCCCGGCAGCACCATCGCACAGATGGCAATCATTCCGGCAAGGAATACAAACAGGGCAAGCCCCGGCGTCAGATGCTCCAGGCTGACACCCTCTCCGCCGCTGCTCGGATTAAAGTAAGTAATCGCGGTCACGATTGCAACGCCAATCAGCACAAACGGAATGGCAGATTTTTTTGCCGCAAGGCAGTTCTTTTCTTCCCTAAAGATAATCGGAATGGCAAAAATAATAAATCCGATAAACAGGGAACTGATCGCATAGATATGAGCGTCAAACACGCTCGCAAGAATCAGAATGGCGAGAATCATTCCACAGACCCAGCCGGTTCCAAGCTTAATCAGGAAGAACAGAGCTGCTTTCTTTTTCTCCCTGCTTCCGGTTATCAGATCGTCGATAGAATCAATAAACTGGTCATAAAAACCCAACAGGAAAGCGACGGTTCCGCCGGATACGCCAGGTACACTGTCTGCCAGTGCCATGCAAAATCCTCTGATAAACTGCACTAAATACATCCTTTATACCTCATTTTTCTGTTATTTTTCTATTTTATTCACTACAGGTCAAAATCTGTCCAATTAGTGGATATACTGCTCCAGCTTGTGCGACTCGTCTAACACACTGTGAAGCAGATCCTTGGTATTTTCCGCATTGCCGAGATTCTTAACACTGAGATCCGCCGCCTGCACAGAAGAAGCTGTAACTTCCTCCGTCGTTGCGGAGAGCTGCATGATGTTCTCCACGATCTGATTGTTCGCCTTGGAGAGGTTGTTTAACATAGTGTCGATCTCACCGATGTCCGTCACAAGCTCATTGACATTCTGGTTCATGGCGCCAAAGCTCTCGGATGCCTGCGCAATCATCTCATCCTGCGCACCCGCCGCCGTCACGGAACGCTCCACCGCATCCGCCGCCGTCTGGGCATTTTCAGAAAGCTGCTCTAAAATGTTGGCAATATTCTCCGTCTCCTGTCTGGTCTTCTCCGCCAGCTGGCGGATTTCATCCGCAACCACCGCAAAGCCTCTTCCCGCCTCGCCTGCTCTCGCACTCTCGATCGATGCATTGAGTGCCAGAAGGTTGGTCTGACTGGAAATAGAAAAAATGGTATCTGCAATACTTTTGACAGCGCTTGTACGATCCTGGAGTTCTCTCATGGAGGAAGCCACCTCGGAGTTTGTCTGTGCAATAACTGCGGACTGCTTCTTCAGATCATCCATGATTCTGGAACTCTTCTCATTCAGCTCTCCGGACTGCTTCGCCACCTGTACCATCTTCTCTGAACGCTCCAGCGTCGTTCCGATGGAGTCCTGAATATTCTGTGTCATCTCCGTCTGCGTCTGGATATTCTCGGCGGTACTCTGTGTACTGTCCGAAATATCCTTCATGGCACCGTTGACTACCTCGGTGGAACTATTCAGTTCATTGACAATATTCATCGCATTCTCGGTTCCCTTGCGCACCTGATCTGCAACCGCAATGATATCGTCCACCATCTGGCGCTGTGCTGCTTCCTTTTCTGTCAGGCTGCCAATCGTATCGCGGTTGAACTGGTACGCCACGGATACTGTCAGATAAACCACTACCATCATAAGTATAATTGCCAGCGTCGCACACCACTGATCCAGTGCATTCTCGCCCTGGTATGTGTGAAGCGCCAGCGTCTTTGACGCCGTCACAAAAAGATTCACCGCCGATACAGCAATCCCGGAAAAGGCGGCGAACTTTTTATCGTAAAACAGAATACATGCAACCAGCGGAATTGCAGCCATAAAACGCACATAATAATTGTCAAACGCCCATCCCATCACAAACGTAATGACAAGCAGCCCGACCGTCGCAATATAGCGGATCTTCGGATCATCTTTTCTCCGCTGGTACAACACGAGTGTTCCCGCTGTTGCCAGAATAATCAATACCGCGATCATAACGGTATATCCAACTGTGCGGATTCCTCTGAGGCAGGCAATTCCTACCACACAAAGCACACAGAGATAAAACACGATATATCCGATAGCAAGGAAATGATTGGCACGTTTATTCTGTTCCACAGTATCTGCATACAAATGCTTCTGTTCCTTTTTCTCCATAACTTTCACCTTTCTTCTTTCGATAACTCCATATACCATTTCAATATATCATACTTTATCCGGCATGAATAATATTTTTTCAATTTTTATTTCTTTTTTGATGTTTTATCTGTCCCTTTTCCACAGTCTGTGGCAATTTCGCCTCGCAGCATCCACAGACAGAGCAGATTCGGCAGAGCCATCAGGGAATTCAGCAGATCCGATATCCCCCACACAAGCTCCATGGAAAGCACCGCTCCCAGATAAGCGAAAAACATGTACGCCACCTGGTAGACACGCACCCCCGCCTCGCCCCACAGGTAGCGCACCGCGCAGGTTCCGTACACGTTCCAGCCGATGATCGTGGCAAACGCGAACAGCGTCAGAGAGATCGAGAGCATCCACTCACCGCCGACGGGCAATTCCCGGAATGCCACAAAACACATATTTTCCGGTGCCACTCCCCGGTATTCCTGCGGATGGCTTACCATGCTGCCGACCGCCGCAATTCCCGTGATCGCACATAATACCACCGTGTCCCAGAACGGTCCTGTCATGGAGATTAACGCCTGCCGCACAGCCGCCTCCTTCGGGCTGTCAGAGGAGGATGCTGCCGTCGCCGCGACCATCGGAATCGAGCCAAGCCCTGCTTCATTGGTAAACAATCCCCGGGAGACTCCTGTCTGGATGCCAAGAAGCAGCGCTCCGCCGGTGCAGCCGCCCGCCACAGCCTTCGGGCAGACGGCGGATGAGAGAATCAGCGCTAACGTCTCCGGCAGCACCGCCCTGTTTCTTCCTATAATATAGAGACAGCCGCCCACATAAAAAGCGCTCATCAGCGGGACGAGCCACATACACACCTTTGCAATCTGGCTGTTTCCCCCGATGATAATAATCCCTGCAAGCACCCCGACCGCCATTCCGACCAGATGCGGCGACACGGTAATCTGATGCTGGAGCGCCGTGCGTATGGAGTATGACTGTACGCTGCTTCCGATACCAAACGATGCCAGCAGCGTACATACAGCAAACGCCGCTGCCAGTTTTCTTTTTTTCAGACGCCGATCCAAAATATACATCGGTCCGCCGGCAAACGTATTGTCTGCCCTGCGCACCCGGTATCTTATGGAGAGATAACATTCCGCATAGCAGGTCGCTATCCCGAATACCCCGGTCAGCCAGCACCAGAATACCGCTCCCGGTCCGCCGATGGCAATGGCTGTGGAAATTCCCACAATGTTACCCGTACCGATCGTCGCTGCAAGCGCCGTCGCCAGCGCCGAATACGGTGTTACCTGATCCTTTTCCTGATTCTTCGTTCCGGTCAGTGACAACCGGATTCCCAACGGGATTTTTTTCTGGATGAAGCCCAGGTGAAATGTGAAATACAGATGTGTTCCGAATAAGAGCGCAAGCATGGGAAATCCCCACAGATATTCCCGCGCCACCGCCACCGCATGCTGCAATAATGCCATAAAAATTCCCCATATACCCTGCATCACAAATATCTGTAAAGTATATGGGGAATCTGTTTTTCCCATGCATTCGATTGTTCTATGCTTCTACCAGATGTGCGATTGCATGTACCAGCTCCTTGATGTCATAGTTGGAAGTATTGATACACAGATCATAGTTGAGACGGTCTCCCCAGGTCTGTCCGGTAAAGAACTGATAGTAACGCGCCCTGCGTTTATCCACGTCTAAAATATGGCGCTTTAATTCCTTGTCCGTAAAGTGCTCGCTCTCCGGCGCGCGCTTCTTGCAGCGTTCCATCTTGTGCTCCATCTCCGCATAGACAAACAGGCGGAACGGATGCTTCTCGCGCAAAATATAATCGGCGCTTCTTCCGACGATGACACAGTCGGACTTCTCCGCAAATTCCTGAATCAGGCGGCTCTGCTCACGGTAGATCGCATTATTCTGCTCCATGATTGGATCAACTCCCATGTAAAAGCTTCTCCCGATCGTAATCGGATACAACGTCGACGGACCGTTCTCCATCACATGCTGCACATAGCCCTCCGCCAGCTTCGTACGGTCTGCAATCTGACTGATGATCTCATTATCGTAATAAGCAATTCCCAGCTCATCGGACAATCTCTTTCCGATCTCACGTCCGCCGCTGCCAAATTCTCGTCCAATCGTTATAATCCTAGACATTGGTATCTCCTTTCCCCTGTGTGGGGTTTGTTTTTCTATCTAAAACTATAGCATTTCTTCCTGCGGTTCGCAACTGCAAAAGCTGCCGCCGCAGATAATAGCCGATCCCTGCCGCATCATCTGCGTCTGTTTTCCTCCCTGACGCCTTTTCTTCCCGGCACGGCTACTTGTTCAGAAAGCGGTCCCAGGATGCCGTATTGTGTGTGCCGGACACCGCAAGCACATACTCTTCCTCATCGGGCGCGTCGATCTCAAATACATAGTTCTCCCCGTCCTGCTTTAACGCATAGAGCGTGCCGTCCGCAAAGGAACGGATCGTCTCGTTCCACGCCGCCTGATCGATCACCTCATCCTCGCAGGTCCGCAGCAGCGCGCCGTTGGCGTCGTAGACCTTGTATCCCTCCCGCACCAGGGACCGGATCACCGGCTCCTCGATCTTTAACACCAGATCGTTCGCGCGCATCTCGCGGATATCCCTGTTGCAGGAATTCTCCGGCAGTATCGTCACGTTTGATAGTGTCATATGGAAAAATCCGCCTGCCAGCTGCACGTCAGCAATGTAGGCTTCTGCAAAAGAAAAATGTTCCAGTTCATCCGTTGTCGTGTATCTCATAGTGTTCCTCCGTATCCCTTCCCTGTTATTTCTCCTCTCCTATTATACAGAGCCGCCTCATTTTTTTCCACCAAAAAGAGTAACATTGCCTATGCCTCCGGCATGGAAATCTTATCGAGAATCCCCGTCAGATGCGCGATCGTCACGCCATAGTTCGTCATCGGAACGCCCTGCTCTCTGGCGCACTCAATCCGCGACATCACATATTTGCGGTTAAACATGCACGCGCCGCACTGGATGATGAGATCGTAGCCGGAGAGATCTTCCGGGAAGTCCGTCCCGCTCACAATATCCACCGCAAGCGAATCGCCGAAGCGTTTTCTCAACATCCGCGGAATCTTTTCTCTTCCGATGTCCTCCTTCAGCGGCGCATGGGTACAGCACTCCGCGATCAGTACCCTGGAATGGGCGTTCAGCGACTCGATATGCCCTGCCCCCTGCACATAGTACGGCAGATCTCCCTTATACGCTGCAAACAGCACGGAAAAGGACGTGAGCATGCTCTCCGCCGGTTTGTTTTCATAGACATAGCCAAATACCTGGGAATCCGTAATGATAAGCTTCGGTGCTTTTTTCAATACCGCAAGCGCCGGTATCAGCTGATCGGTCGTCACACTCATAACCAGGCATTTCTTATCGAGAAGTTCGCGCAAAGTCTGCACCTGCGGCAGAATCAGCCTTCCCCTGGGTGCCTGGATGTCCTGCGGCATCACGAGAAGCACCAGATCCTCCCGGTCGACCAGTGTCCCGGTGATGAGGCGGCTGCCGTAATTCTCCGACAGTTTACGGATCAGTGCTTCTTTTAATGCCTCCATGCCCTCTCCCGTCTTGGCGCTGACCGGATATGCCTCCTCACCGGTCTTCCCCCGGATGGCGGCTGCCAGTTTATCCACCTGTGCGTCCGACCGGATGTCCGTTTTCCCCACGACGAAAAGTACCGGCGTCCCGTGCTCTTTCAAAAAGCAGTACCAGTGCATTTCTTCCTCATCAAGCGCCGCGTCACCATTCCCCGCCACAAGGAGCAGCGCAATATCCGTCTTTTCCGCTGCGAGACGTGTCTTTTCCATGCGGCTTTTGCCCAGTTCGCTCTCGTCACCAAATCCTGCCGTATCTATGATAATGCACGGGCCGAGCGGATGTACCTCCATCGCCTTGTAGACCGGGTCGGTCGTCGTTCCCGCCACATTGGCGACAATGGATACCTCCTGTCCGGTAAAAGCGTTGATGAGTGCGGATTTCCCGCTGTTTGTTTTTCCAAATATTCCTATGTGCAGACGGCTGCTGCCCGGCGTCTCATTCAATGTCACTGCCATAACTTTCTTTTTCCTTCCTGCATACGAATTTCCCCTTGTCCGTATTACATCCATATCCGGCTTCCGGCGGCTGCCCGATCCCAGCATCGCTTCCGGCTATCAGAAGCGGAAGTCTCTCTTTCCCTCTGCAATATCATGGATGTGCTCGTAGGCGGTCTGCTTTACCTTCGGATTCGGAATCTTCTCAAGCTCACGGTCAATCAGCTCCATACCGATCTTTTTCGTCTCCTCACTTGCATAATCCTCGAGATATTCTTTTAAGGTCATGAGCGCGTTCGGATGACAGCAGTTTAAGATCTGCATATTTTTGCAGAGCGCCATAAAACGGTCACCGGTTCTACCCTCGCGGTAGCATGCGGTGCAGAAGCTCGGAATATAGCCCATTTTCATCAGCCAGTTCACGACCTCATCTAAGGTACGCTGATCGCTGACGTCAAACTGCTCGGAATTCTCCTCCTCCGGCTCCGGCTCGGCATAACCGCCGACACTCGTTCTCGATGCACCGCTGATCTGCGATACGCCGAGCGGAAGCACTTTCTCACGCACTGCCTGGCTCTCGCGTGTGGAGATGATCATTCCCGTATACGGCACCGAGATGCGGATGAGCGCACAGATCTTTGCAAAAATATCATCGCTGATACCGTTGTCAAAAGCAGTCGGATCAATGTCATCGGCATGTTTGACACGCGGCACGCTGATCGTGTGCGGTCCGACACCGTGCACGGCTTCCAGATGCTCCGCATGCATCAGAAGTCCGGCAAATTCATAGCGGTACATCTCCAGTCCGAACAGCACGCCGAGTCCGACATCATCGATGCCGCCCTCCATCGCACGGTCCATTGCCTCCGTGTGATACGCGTAATCATGCTTCGGTCCGGTCGGATGCAGGTTCTCATAACTCTCCTTGTGGTAGGTCTCCTGAAACAGGATGTAGGTTCCGATGCCGGCTTCTTTTAACTTGCGGTAGTTCTCGACCGTCGTCGCCGCAATATTGACGTTGACACGGCGGATGGCTCCGTTTTTGTGCTTGATGCTGTAGATCGTCTGAATACACTCCAGAATATATTCGATCGGATTGTTCACCGGATCTTCGCCGGCCTCGATTGCCAGACGCTTGTGTCCCATGTCCTGAAGTGCCGTGACTTCCCTCACGATCTCCTCCTGCGTCAGCTTCTTTCTGGCAATGTGCTTGTTTTTCAGGTGATACGGGCAGTATACACAGCCGTTTACACAGTAGTTGGAAAGATATAACGGTGCAAACAGCACAATACGGTTGCCGTAAAAGTCTTTCTTGATCTGCTGCGCCAGCGCATAGACTTCCTCGATTTTTTCCGGGATCTGACAGGCGAGCAGCACCGATGCCTCTCTGTGATTTAGGCCCTTGCGCTCTCGCGCTTTTGCGATGATCGCGTCAATCAGTTCCACATTGTCCTTGTTCGCATCCGCGTAGGCAAGCGTCTCCTGGATCTCCTCATCGTTGATAAATTCCTCTGCTTTTAATGATTTTGCGTCATACTTGTACATAATTTTTCCTTTCTTTCCGGTTAGTTCATGCTTCCCGGTCAGTGTTTTTATTGTAAACCGCAGGCCGGTAATCCCCGCGGTCAGTAACCACTTCATAACCGATGTTCTCCATCCGCCTCTGCATGCAGAAACGACATTCTGCCGCCTCATCCCCCGTACAGATCTTATTGTCGTAAAGCTTATATTTTTCCCGCACGGAAACCGGCGAAAGATTCGGCATCACCACATTGGCGCCGGAGAGAATTCCCATTTCCCTTCCCTGCGGGTGGATCGTGCCGAGCGCCGTCGTCGCCGGAAGCAGCACATGCGGATTCATCAGCCGCAGGATGGAAAGCAGCCGCAGGGTCATCTCCAACGTCCCAGCAGTCTCCCCGCCAAACGGCGTGTCCTTCTGCGGAATGAACGGTCCGATTCCCACCATGGCAGGCGCGAGTTTCTTAATAAACATCAGGTCTTCATACAGCGTCTCCGTGGTCTGATACGGCGAGCCCACCATAAAGCCGCATCCGGTCTGATAACCGATCTCCTTTAGATCCCGCAGACAGCGCATCCGGTTTTTAAGGGACATTTCCTCCGGGTGCAGCTTCCCGTAGTGTACCGCATCCGCCGTCTCGTGCCTAAGCAGATACCGGTCTGCGCCGGCGTCAAAATATGCCTGATAGCTCGCTCTTTCTTTTTCCCCGATCGAGAGTGTCACCGCGCAGTCCGGGTGCGCCCGCTTGATGGCAGACACCAGGTCGCAGATCCTTTCATCCGTAAAATAGGGGTCTTCTCCGCCCTGCAGCACAAAGGTGCGGAATCCAAGCTCATACCCCGCCGCGCAGCAGGAGAGGATCTGCTCCTTCGTGAGCCGGTAGCGCTCGGCACATGCATTGCCCCTGCGGATACCGCAGTAATAACAGTCATTTTTGCAGTAGTTGGTGAACTCGATCAGCCCTCGGATATAGATCTGTTTTCCGTAAACCGCCTGTGCCGCCGTTCTAGCCTCAGCCCTAAGCCTCTCAACTGCCTCTGTATCTTCTGTTGCAAGCAGACAGTCCAGTTCCTCCGCCGACAGCATCTGCTCCGTCTTCAGGCGCTCTATGATTTTTTCCTCGTGTGTCATATAAATCTCCATTCCGCAGATGCTTATACATTGGAATAGACGGTCTTTGCCGTGATTCCCGCAAGCCGTCCGATCTTCCCCGACAGTGCATTGATGACATCCTGCGGTGCATCGATGGCAACGCTGATAATGTGAACATTTTTTTCCCGGTAAGGGATCCCCATTCTGCCGATGATATGGCTCCCGTATTCGTGCAGCAGATGATTGAGTTGCTCCACGGATTCGGTGCTCTCCACAATGATACCGATAAGTGCAATTCTTGTCTCCATATTTTCTCCTAATAAAAAAGAATCCTGCCTGCGGGATTCTCCGCCTGCGGCGGGTCGCTCTTGCGACATCTTTCGTCTCCGCCGCAGTGCGATCCCCGAAGAGTTTTTTATGTAATAGGAACGAAGTTTCCTATTACATAAAAAAACCGTATCTGAAATCTCCTCTCAGATACGGCACTCGCTGGAAATACACGGCAGAACCTGCCCTACAGGGCATGGAATATCCCGCCGGTATCCTATCTACAGCATCTGTTCCGCACGCGCAGACCAGATGCAGACTCTTTCATGACCGCCATATCTTCCGCCGCAGGCACTGCTTTTGGCGTCAGAGACTTTTGTTAAGGCAAGACAGCAAGAACGTATCTCACTGCAATGCTGTTTCAGCGTATCATGAAGTCTGTTCCCTTTCAAGATCTTTCGTTGTATTTTTTGTGAAACAATTCACAATCTTTTCTTTTCCGGTGGATCAGAAACCGGTTACACGGATAGGTCCAGAGCATCGGAATCAGCATTCCGATCACCTTGATTGCCATGTCGCACAGATTCCCCGTCAGATCGTTTTCCCTCGCCCAGGTCGTCATCGCCGATCCGATCCAGCCGTTCGCAAAAATCGTGAACAGTACCATGACTGCATAGAGTGCCATGCTGACCGCCGGATTGGCGTCCGCCTTAAAAGTAATCTTGCGGTTCAATATAAAGGCAATCGTATAACCCACGGTCGTCGAGATCATATAGGTATACAGATATCCCTTCGACGTAATGCCGATCAGGTTGAGAAAATGCGCGGTTACCGGTTCCGCCGTAAGCGCAGCAAATGCCGTATTTAAAAGCAGCATATGCACCGCCAGCTCAACCACATTGGAACCGCCTCCCGCAAGCAGGAATTTCATAAACTTCCACAGTTCCGCATGTCTGTCGGTCCACGCCGCAAATCCGCTTTTCTCCTGTCGTATCTCACCCATTGTTTTCCCCTTTTCTGCACGGTATTTTTCTTCCCTGGTTGCTCTTGTTCTGCCGGGTGCTTTCCCGGTTTTTCCCGGTTTTCCTCTGTTCTGTCGGGCTGCTTTTCCATCCCTCTACAACAACAAGACTGCCAGCACAATCACAAGTGCCAGAAACAGCACCGCTTTTAAAATCATCGGAATCGCCGCCTCAAATGTGGCGGGTGCTTTGCTGGTCAGATAGTCAAATACCGGGCGCGACACTTTTTTCCCGACCAGTTTCTCATACGTTCTGGTATAAGTATGGTATTCACACGGCTTTTTTTCGTTCAGCACAATACAGCGCACGCCGCGCTTCGTACGGTTGCCGTAGACATTAAATCCCGCGGACGGTGTAAATCCAAGCGCAATGTTCCGGTAACACCCCACGAAGTTGTTCTTATGGTCGTGTCCGACAAATACCGCCAGCACTTCCCCGCACTCCGAAAGCGCCTCAAATTCTCCGGTATTGACATCCGGCACCGACGGCGGTTCCAGAAAAATATCCCCAGCGCCGCAGGTTTCTCCCAACTTATAATATTCGTTCTTATGTGTCCGATAGGCGCGCACCGCACCTTTTTCCCCGCGGTCGACACGCTTTAACACCTCATAATATTCGCGCATCGGGATATGTTGAAATACGATGGACGGCACATACATTCCGTTTTTCTCCCGAAGGTCTTCCCGCTGCTTGCGGTACCACGCAATGATCTTCGGATCAAATGCCTCGTAGCCGCCCTCCCTGGCATCCGTTCCGCTGTCAAACAGATACAGTTCAAACACATCCCTCCCGCTTCCGTCGGATGCCTCGATGGGAATGGCACAGGTTCCGCCCCCGTCAATCCCTTCTGCCTGCTCCCCGATGCAATTCGGAAGCCTTTTGTAAATATGATAGAACTGATCCTGATTGGAAATTCCAACCTGGCAATCATGATTGCCAAATGTCACTGCAAACGGAATGCCACGCTTTGTCACCGGCTCTAATAATTTTCCAATCGTCTGTGCTACCTCCCGCTCCAGCTCCTCTCCTTTTCCCTTGTAAGTCACACCATAGCCCTTGATCTGATCACCAGTGTAGACGACAAGATCCGGCTGCTCCTCCAGAACCGCCCGCTCCATCAGCGCGATCGTGTCTTTCGATATTGCGGGAATTTCCTGCATATCTGTAATCTGCATGATTTTAAAAGTACCGTCTTCTCGAAATCTCATTTTCATCCTTATTCTCCGTGATGTAAAAAAGGGAGACTGCGCCCCTGCATGTCTCCCTTGACCTTTTCTTAGTTATCTTCTCCAAAATGCTGTTCCAGATCTGCCGATAATGATGAAATCTCATCGATTTCAGCCGAAATGCTGCGGATGGAATCATTCTGCGACGTGATTGTGTCCGTGATATTCTGGATGGTTGCAGAATTTTCCTCTGAGGTTGCCACCAGCGTCTCGATCTCCTGCTGGATATTTCCAAAGTGTTCCTTCACATGTTCAATGATCTTATATTCTTCATCGACAATCTGGCTCGCCTCATCCGTCGCATCATTGATGTTACTAAAATAATCCATCAATCCGCCGACCAGCTCCACACTCGCGGAAGCAGCATCGGTGCCCGCCGTGATTTCTTTTGAGATCTGCCCGGTCGTATCCGTCAGCCAGGTCAAAATCTCCTGAATGTTGTTCGCCGCCTTGGCACTCTCTTCTGACAGCGCGCGGATCTCATCTGCAACCACCGCAAATCCTCTTCCGTGTTCTCCCGCACGCGCCGCCTCAATAGATGCATTTAACGACAACAGATTCGTCTGGGATGCAATGGAATTGATCTCTCCGAGAATCGATGTGATCCGGTTCATCTCGGTAAGCAGCGAATCGGTCGATTTGCGCGCGGAATCGACGGTCTCCTCCATGGAAAGAATGGAACTCTTTGCCGTCTGTATCGCTCCGTTTCCTTTTTCTACCGCACTCTGCACCTTCTGAAATCCCTGATCCAGAGAAACTGCCAGTTCATGGTTCCGGTTAATCTCTGTTGTTGCCGCATTAATTTTATCCATCACGCTGACAGTTGCATTAGCAGTATCCTCAACCACCTGCCCCATCTGCGATGCCGCCGATTTCACGCTGGAGCTGCCGTCCGCAAGCGCATGCACTGAACTCATACTCTTGTGGATCGTGGTGTTCAGATTCGCTGAAATCGTATTGGCGACTTTCGCATTGTTCTGAACGATGGAAAGCGTCTCTTCCGTTTTCTTCACAACACCCGCACCGCGCTTCGTCGCAAAATAAAGCAGGATCGCTGTCACGATAAACAAAAATATACGCGTCACGACCCCGGCCATCGTGTAGTCAATTCCCGCGATGGTCTCGGGGCTGAAAGCCATGAATACGACCGAAATAACGGCAAACGGCACTGCGAAATAGATGATAACTGACTCCATAAAATAGGAAGTTGTCATCGCTAAAAGTACAAAATTCGCCAGATACGGAATCGAATTGCCACCATATACCCACGAATACAACAGCGTACCGATCGCCGGCGGAAATACAAGAATCAGCACTTTTTTCGCATCGTCAATCGGAAGGTAACATCCAATCGTAGAAATAATTCCCGCAACTACCAGAATTGCAATTCCACGGATTGCAAGCACGGTAAATCCGTATCCCATCAAAGAAACAAGGCTAAGTGCAACGACTAGCACCAGACAATAATCAAATTCCGCTTGTGTAATTTTTCCATATCATGTTCCCTTCTAAAGAAAACCTATCATCATGTACGCGTCTATTATGTCATCTTTTTGCGCTTCTTTCTGCGCATCCGAAGTTCCACCGGAACTTCTAATATGAATCCGGTAGGATTCATTATGTCATCTTTTTGCCCTGCTTTCTGCGCACAATATGAACTCGTCAGAGTTCATTATACCGCAAGATCAGATCAAGAACAATATTGTAACTTCAGGCTTTTTCGGTAAATCCTGAGACTGGCGCGATGTTTTCGGTAAATCTCGAACAGACAGCAGTTCCCGCGACCCCAGGGCGGCATAATCTTTTCTTCTTTTTGGGGTCTAGTGCGGCGTTTTCTTTCTCCCAGACCCGGCTACGACTTATTTTTCGGCGTTATGTAAACTTCTTTCTCTCCCGCAAGGGTCTAGCGCGCGAAAAATGGGCTCTCGGACCCGACTTGTCTTTCTTCCCGGGTCTGGCGCGGCATTTTCTTTCTCCCAGACCCGACCATGACTTGTTTTTGGCGTTATGTAAACTTCTTTTCCTCCCGCAAGTGTCTAACGCAAGAAAAATGGGTTCTTGGACCCGTTTTGTCTTCCTGCCCGGGTCTAACGCAAGAAAAAATGGGCTCTTGGACCCGTTTTGTCTTCCTGCCCGGGTCCAGCTCTCGAAAATCAATCCCTCGGACCTAACTTTTTCTCCTCTCAGCCCCGTTCAAAGCTCATTTTCCATCATTATGTCCCCCTACGCGCCACGCATTACAACGTTCCAAACGAATACCCCTGCGTCTGCGCCGCATCGATCAGATCCCCCAGCAACGCCGCATTCGTTGCCGACTCCGCATGCAGCAGATAGATGGCTCCCGGATGCATCTTATTTTTCATCTTCTGGAGGCTTTCCACCTGATCCGGCTGGTTGTCCACATCGTAATCCAGGTAGGCAAAACTCCAGAACACGCTCTCGTATCCGCAGTTATTTACAACAGCGAGTGACTGCTCGCTGAACTTTCCCGCGGGATAGCGGAACAGATTCATCTCATAGCCAAAGGTATCTTTGATATACTGGTGGTTTCCCATGACCTCTTCCTGCTGCTGTTCCACCGTCAGCGAAGGGATTCCCGCCGACGGGTGCGTCACACTGTGATTGCCGACTACATGCCCCTCGTCAATCATGCGCTGCACCAGTGCCGGTTCCGCCTTTGCATAAGGCTCCGTGACAAAAAAGACGGCATGCACGCCCTTTTCCTTCAACGTATCGAGAATGGATTCCGTGTACCCGTATTCATATCCCTCATCAAAAGTCAGATAGAGGGTCTTTGTATTCTCTCCAATGAAAAGCGCATGGTAATCCCCATACTTCTGCTGCGCACTGACTGCATCGTTCGGGCGGTTGTCCGCATCGGTGTGGCTTCCCAGCCCCCAGCTCTGCACGGTGGTATCCAGCCCGTCAAGCGCAATCGTCTGCACCGCCGCATTTCCACCTGCAGCACTCTGACCGTCTCCGGTGCTGCTTCCTGTTTGGTCCGCACTCTGTCCGTCTCCGGTGTCATTTCCCGTTCCATCCGTGCCCTGATCGTCTCCGGCGCCGTCTCCCGTTCCATCTGTACCTTGACCGTCTCCGGCGCCGCTTCCCGCTTCACCTGTGCCCTGACCGTTTCCATCCGTAACCTTGTTGGCACGGTATGTCTCCGCCGTTGCAAGCACTGCGTCACCGATGGCGGCAGCGTACGCAACCAGCTTTTCATCGAAAAGCTGGTTATCGGATGCATCGTTGATAAATCCCATCTCGACAATGCAGGACGGCATGTCCGAATGTACATTGATGTAATAATTGGAAGATTCCCCGGTCTGGGTTCCCTTTTTCACACCGCGGTTTCTCTGGATTCCCGCCGTATCCAATGCTTCCATAATGTGGTTGGCAAGGGCGTCCGTCTCCTCCAAACCGCTCGCCGAAATCCAGGTCTCTACGCCGTTCCCCTCGCCGTCGTTGCGATGCAGCGACAGCATATAATCCGCCCCGCTCTGATTGGCAATCTCACACCGCTCTGACAGGCGCAAAAATGTGTCATCCGTTCTCGTCATAACCACTTTTACATTTTTATCAGCCAAATAAGCTGCCACAGCCTGTGCCAGCTTTAAATTATCATCCTTCTCATAACGCCCCTTATAATCGGAGCCGTTGTCTTTTCCGCCATGTCCGGCATCCACGCACACAATCAGGGGATTCTCCTCTGTTTTCGTCTCCTCCGACCAGATTACCTCTCCCTCAATCTCCTGCGTTGCAGACTGCGTTCCCTGCATCAGGGACAGCCCCCGTCCCAACAGTTCAAACCCTGCGATCACGAGCAGCATTTTCACAATACTGTACTGTATACATACCAGATTCCGGACTCGTCTTTTCTGTCTCTTTGTTACATTCACATCACTTCACTCCTTGGATTCCTACGATTCTATTTTAGTCCTCTTTCCGTGAAAACGCGAATGAATCTTTATGAAGAATTTCTTAATATGAATCCGTCCGGATTCATCGTTCTAAAGTAAAAACTGTGCCAGAGCGTAATTGCTCACATCCTGCCCGCGTTCCGTCAAATAAATCCTCCCCGCGCGTTTTTCGAGCAGTCCTTCCTCCGTAAGATGCAGCAGCACCTCCTGATACACTGCCTCAATCTGTGTTCCAAACGTCTGTGCAAAACGTTCCCTAGAAATTCCCTCCATCATGCGGAGTCCTAAAAACATAAACTCTTCCATCTGCCCTTTTCGTGTAATGCGCTCTGCCGAAGCATGCAGATTCGTGGCCGGAAGCTGTTCCACCCTGCCGGATGCGCCGCTCCCCTGGCTATCCGTTATCTCATTCTCCCAGATACCCTCACGAATATGTCTGGTTTCTTCCAGATACACATACAATTCCCGCGTGTTGCTGTAGCGGATATTCTCCATCAGAGACGACGCGCCAAGCCCCAGTCCCAGATAATTCTCCCGCTCCCAGTAGCCGATATTGTGCCGGCACGCATAACCCGGTTTTGCAAAATTAGAAACCTCATAGTGCACATATCCCGCTTCCGCAAGCACCTGCTCGGTCAGCTTGGTCATCCGGTACACTTCATCCTCCGTCGGCAGCGCCACCGTCTGCATTCCCGCCTGCTGCTTGACCGCGTCAAACTTATACAGATCGTAAAATGGCGTCCCCTTCTCAATGATCAGGGAATAGGCGGAAATATGCTCCGGTTTCAGCCACAGAAGCTGCTGCAGGGTGCGGGCAAAACTCTCTGCCGTCTGTCCCGGAAGAGAACTCATAATATCCACATTGACATTGTCGAATCCGTTTTTGCGCGCCAGCTCGTAAGTCTTCAGGAACTGGTCAAACGTGTGAATCCGCCCGAGAATCTTTAATTCCTCATCCACAGCCGACTGCAGGCCGATGCTGATCCGGTTGATTCCCGCATTCCGGTAGCCGGCAAACTTGTGATCGGTGACGGTTCCCGGATTGCACTCAATGGATATTTCCGCATCCGACGCCAGACGAAACGACCGGCGAACCGCCGACATAATCTGTGCCATCCACTCCTCTGTGAGCCACGATGGCGTGCCGCCGCCGATATATACCGTCGATACCAGGTAGTCGCTGCAATGCGGTCCGTAATACGCAATCTCCCGGAGCAGCGCCTCCACGTAGGCTGCCTGCGTTGCCTCGTCCGCCGCAAAGGAAAGGAAATCACAATACTGGCATTTTTTGACGCAAAACGGAATATGAATGTACAATTCCATTGTTTTCTGACTCACTCCACACGCCGCTCCTTTCCCAAAAATATTCCTGACACTGCCATCACTGACGCTGCATTTTCCGATCTGTTCCTTTAATCTTCATCCAGCTTCAAGACGCTCATGAATGCCTCCTGCGGAATCTCTACATTTCCGACCTGACGCATGCGCTTCTTGCCTTCCTTCTGCTTCTCTAAAAGCTTTTTCTTACGCGAAATATCGCCGCCGTAGCACTTTGCAAGCACATCCTTGCGCAGCGCCTTGACTGTCTCACGGGCAATCACCTTGCCGCCGACTGCCGCCTGGATCGGAATCTCAAACAGATGTCTCGGAATCTCTTCCTTTAACTTCTCGCACATCTTTCTGCCCCTGTCGTAAGCACTGTCCTTAAAGACGATGAACGAGAGCGCGTCCACCTGCTCCTTGTTAATCAGAATATCCAGCTTCACAAGCTCGGAACGCTCATAGCCCTTCAGCTCATAGTCGAACGAAGCGTATCCTCTCGAGCGGGACTTTAAGGCGTCAAAGAAATCGTAGATGATCTCATTGAGCGGCAGATCGTACTTGATGAGCGCACGGGTCTCCTCCAGATACTCCATACCGTTGTATACACCGCGCCGTTCCTGGCAAAGCGTCATAATCGCGCCGACATACTCGCTCGTCACCATGATCTCCGCCGAAACGACCGGTTCCTCCATATACTCGATCTCGGACGGATCCGGCAGATTAGACGGGTTCGTCAGATCGATCACCTCTCCGTTCGTCTTGTGCACCTTATAGATAACGCCCGGTGCCGTCGTCACGAGATCCAGATGAAACTCTCTCTCCAGACGCTCCTGCACGATCTCCAGATGAAGCAGTCCTAAGAAACCGCAGCGGAATCCGAAGCCCAGCGCCAGCGACGTCTCCGGTTCATACTGCAGCGACGCATCGTTGATCTGCAGCTTTTCCAACGCATCGCGCAGATCCGGATATTTGGCACTGTCCGCCGGATACATGCCGCAGTATACCATCGGATTGACTTTTTTATAACCCGGAAGCGGCTCCTCACACGGATGTGCGGCGTTCGTCACCGTATCACCCACGCGGGTATCCCGCACATTTTTGATGCTCGCACAGATGTAGCCGACCATGCCGGCAGACAGTTCGTCACACGGAATGAACTGCCCTGCTCCAAAGTAACCGACCTCGGTAACTTCGGACTGCGCCCCGGTCGCCATCATAAGGATCGGATCGCCGACCCGCACCGTGCCCTCCTTGATCCGGCAGAACACGATGACACCCTTGTAGGAATCATAGAGTGCGTCAAAGATCAGCGCCTGAAGCGGCGCTTTTGGATCGCCGGCCGGCGCCGGAATCTTCTGTACGATCTGCTCTAACACCTGATCGACATTGAGTCCTGTCTTTGCGGAAATGCGCGGCGCATCCTCCGCCTCGATTCCGATGACGTCCTCGATCTCCTTTACGACCTCGTCCGGCTGCGCGCTCGGCAGGTCGACCTTGTTGATGACCGGCATTACATCCAGATCATGGTCTAACGCAAGATACACATTCGCAAGGGTCTGTGCCTCCACGCCCTGCGCCGCATCCACGACCAGAATCGCACCGTCGCATGCCGCAAGGCTTCTCGATACCTCGTAGTTAAAATCGACATGTCCCGGGGTATCGATCAGATTAAAAATATATTCCTCGCCGTCGTTCGCCTTGTAGATAATGCGAACCGCCTGCGACTTGATCGTAATTCCGCGCTCTCTCTCCAGATCCATGTTATCTAACACCTGCGCCTGCATTTCCCTGCTGGTCAAGGTTCCTGTTTTTTCTATAATACGATCGGCAAGTGTAGATTTACCGTGATCGATATGTGCTATGATACAAAAATTTCTGATTTTACTCTGGTCAATCGACATTCATTTCCTCCTGCCCGGTGCGCATCACTTCTGCCCTCCGGCAGCCACACGCATCACTTATCTGCAATATTATAAGGGATAAAACCGGAAAACGTCAAGGGAATCGCGGTTCGCAAAAACCACGCAATTTATTTGCAAACCGCGCATATATGAGCAAAATTTCACAATTTTACACTGGATTTTTCCCCAGAATATGATATGATATCAACGTCGATATTTATCGGCATGGGTTTTGGTGAATAAACCGAGAAAACCCCCTTCTTAAGCGAAGACCCCCTGCTACGGTGGCTGCAAACACCATAACAGGGGTTCTTCTTATTTTATGTATCATATGATAACTCAGATATCTTTTCCAAAGTCAAGACCGCTCTTCTCGCGCTTCTCTTCCTGCAGTGCAACCAGATCCGCCAGTGTGATATGATCCACGACATCGCTGATCGCCTGGTTCAGCCGCTTCCACACCTCCACGGTAACGCAATCCACTTCGCGTTCGCAACTTCCTTCCTCCTCCACGCAGGCAACCGGCGCGAGCGATCCCTCCGTCAGACGCAAAATATCGCCAACCGTGTATTCCTCCGGTGCTTTCCGCAGCGAATAACCGCCCTGCGGTCCTCTGGTGCTCCGCACATAACCTGCCTTGTTCAATACGGATATGATCTGCTCAAGATATTTGTCTGAGATCTGCTGTCTTTCCGCAATATCTTTAATGCGCACAACGTTGTTCTCACCGTTCATCGCCAGATCCAGCATCAGGCGCAGCGCATATCTGCCTTTTGTAGAAATTTTCATATTCGTTCACACTAACACCTTTCCTGCTTCTGCCAGTCCAGAAGATCCTGCAATGTCACATGATCGACCACGTCCCGGATTGCCTTATCGACTTTTTCCCAGAGCATGATCGTCGCGCATTTCTGCTGTTTGGGGCAGGGATTCTCGGCGTTCGCAAGACACTCGACCGGCGCGAGCGATCCCTCCGTCAGACGCAGAATATCACCGATCACATATTCGTCCAACGGCTTCGTCAGACGGTAGCCGCCCTGAAATCCCCGGCTGCTGGAAACATAGCCCGCCTTGTTCAGAATGGAAATGATCTGCTCTGTATATTTGACGGAAATCTCCTGTCTCGTTGCCATCTCCTTGACCGACACCGGATGCTCCGTGCCGTTGACCGCCAGATCGTACAGTATGTGGATCGCATAGCGTCCCTTTGTCGTAATTTTCATGCTATCGGGCCCCTTTCATCCTGCTGGCTTCACCGAACAGCTCTTCAAAATCCTCTTTTAAGAAGCGGTGATAAAACGCATGTCCCTCGTCGAACTTGACGCAGTACAGATAAGAATCCGGATTGCCATCCTCAAAGTAGCACACGTCATCAAATTCATCGCTTTTGATCTCAATGATACGAGCACTCTTAGAATAGTGCCGGAACAGCTCCCACACCTGCTCTCTCGTCACATCATGTCTGCCGAAGCAGTCAATCAGATCCTTTAAGAACGGATGCGCCACGCCGTGCGCATGCACATACTCCGCACCCGCTGCAGGAATGAGAAAACAGATTCTCCCGCCGCTCGCCCCAGATACTGCCACTTCACCGAGGGTATCCGCCGCATATGCGCCAAATCCCTCCAGCGCCGCAAGAACCGCCGGCTTGGAGCGGTCAGACAGCTTTAACACATGTCCGATTGACGACGATGGTGAATAAAACCGGATCGTCTCACGCTCATAGCCGAGCTTTAGCTGTTCCTCTAAGATCATGTCGCATAAATATTCTTTTAATGCCGTATAGTCCGCTTCATCCTGCCGATTCATTCTTAGTAATCTTCCTCTTCCAGACCTTCGCTGATATCGTTCTTCGGCTTCTCAAGACCTTCGATCTTGATGTTATGCTTCTCTGCGTAATCCCAGAGTGCCGCATGAATTGCCTCCTCTGCGAGAAGAGAACAGTGTACCTTTACAGGAGGAAGTCCGTCAAGCGCCTCCATAACTGCCTTGTTCGTGATCTGCAGCGCCTCGTAAATGGTCTTGCCCTTTACAAGCTCCGTTGCCATACTGCTGGTTGCCACAGCAGCGCCGCAGCCGAATGTCTTGAACTTGCAGTCACGGATAACCTGGTTCTCATCAATATCGAGATACATACGCATGATATCGCCGCACTTTGCATTTCCGACGGTGCCGACACCGCTTGCGTCCTCAATCTCTCCTACATTTCTCGGGTGCTGAAAATGATCCATAACCTTTTCACTATACATAACATATACCTGCTTTCTTTTTTATATTATTTGTTTTTCTTGATGAAATCCTCGTACAGCGGAGACATCTCTCTTAAGTGGTTCACAATCTCTTTTAAGTTGTCAACGACGTAGTCCGCATCCTCCATCGTGATCTGGTCGCTGATGGTCAGACGCAGAGAACCGTGTGCAATCTCATGCGGCAGTCCGATTGCCAGAAGTACATGGGACGGATCCAGGGAACCGGATGTACATGCAGAACCGCTTGATGCGCAGATTCCCTTGGAATCCAGAAGAATCAGCATGGACTCTCCCTCTACGAACTGGAAGCTGAAGTTCACGTTGTTCGGCAGACGCTTCACACGGTCTCCGTTTAACTTTGCATACGGAATCTCCTTCTCGATGCGCTCGATCAAATGATCTCTGACTTTGATCTCCTCCGCAGTGCGCTCCTTCATGTTGGCCGTAGCGATCTCTGCTGCCTTTGCAAGACCGATGATACCGGTTACGTTCTCGGTACCTGCTCTTCTGTGGCGCTCCTGTGCTCCGCCGTGGATAAAGGATTTGATCTTCACACCTTTTCTGATATATAAGAAACCGATTCCCTTCGGTCCGTTGATCTTGTGACCGCTGGTGCTCATCATATCGATATTCATTGCCTCGACATCGATCGGCACCTGTGTGTATGCCTGTACTGCATCTGTGTGGAACAGTACGCCATGCTCATGTGCGATCTTACCGATCTCAGCAATCGGCTCGATGGTTCCGATCTCGTTGTTCGCGAACATCACGGAGATTAAGATGGTGTCCGGACGGATGGCTGCGGTAAGCTCGTCCAGCTTTACCAGACCGTTCTCATCCACATCCAGGTAAGTGATCTCGAAGCCTTTCGTCTCCAGATACTCACAGGTGTGAAGAATCGCATGATGCTCGATCTTCGTCGTGATGATGTGCTTTCCTTTGGACGCATAGGCATCTGCCGTTGCCTTTAATGCCCAGTTGTCAGACTCGGAACCACCTGCGGTAAAATAGATATTCTCCGGCGTGGTGTTGATGGTCTTCGCAATGACCTCTCTGGCATCCGTGATTGCTTTCTTATTCTCAGAAGAAATGCTGTATATGCTGGATGGATTACCGAACTTCTCTGTAAAGTACGGAAGCATTGCATCAAGCACTTCCGGTTTGACCGGTGTGGTAGCTGCGTTATCCATGTAAATAAGTTTCTTTTCCATATTCTCGTACCATTTCCTTTTTTATTTCATATCATACCCATATGATATGATTTATACTAGTATCATTTTTTTTATTTGTCAACTGCAAAATACCTGCGGGAGATATTGTACTTCATTATATACAAAAAGAGGACGTTGCACAGCCGCCCCGACGGTGTAACATCCTCTCTTTATGCATCTTTCCTGCAGTTTCTCCGAAAAAATCCAGTTTTCTCTTCACCGCATACGATTCCTTAAATTACCTTCCGTATCCCCGTAGGACTTCACAGGTCTGTGCGATATCCTCCGCCGTATGTGCCGCAGAGACAAACATTGCCTCGAACTGCGACGGTGCCAGATATATCTGATGATCCAGCATATAATTAAAGTAATCCGCATATCTGGAAATATCGGAGGACGTTGCAGTCTCATAATCCTTTACTTTCTGGGCAGTAAAGAAAATGCTCATCAGCGATCCGATCTGATTCACGCAGACGCTTTCGCCAAAATGTCCTCGCATGCCCTCCGCAAGCGTCCTCGCACTTGCTTCGATCTGTGTGTAGATTTCCGGCGTCTCTTTTAAGATGGTAAGCGTCTCTATGCCTGCCGTCGTTGCGATCGGGTTGCCGGAAAGCGTTCCCGCCTGGTATACCGGTCCGACCGGCGCAACCATATCCATGATCTCTTTTCTGCCGCCGTATGCGCCGACCGGCATCCCGCCGCCGATGATCTTGCCGAGCGTCGTCAGATCCGGCGTCACATGAAAATATCCCTGCGCCCCGCCGATTCCAAGACGAAAACCGGTGATTACCTCATCAAAAATCAGCAGTGCCCCGTAATCTTCTGTGATTTTTCGCAGAAATTCCAGAAATCCCGGCTCCGGCAAAACGACTCCCATATTGGCAGCCACCGGCTCCACGATGATCGCAGCGATCTCTTTTCCCTGCGTCTCAAAGAGCTTCTGCACCGAATCCGGCTGGTTGTACTCCGCCACCAGCGTATTTTTCGTATAATCCGCCGGCACGCCCTTGCTGTCCGGTACAGACTGTGTGAGCGCTCCCGATCCGGCTTTTACCAGAAGTCCGTCCGAATGTCCGTGATAGCATCCTCTGAACTTCACGACCTTATCCCGTCCCGTAAATCCTCTCGCCACACGGATGGCGCTCATCGTCGCCTCCGTTCCGGAACTTACCAGTCTGGACACTTCCATCGACGGGATACAGGAACGGAACGGATCAGCTCTGCAAGCTTTAGTTCCTTTCCTGTCGGCGCCCCGTATGTCAGCCCGTTCTCGCACGCCGCCTGCACGGCTTTTATTACGCGCAGATAGGCATGTCCCAGAATGCACGGTCCCCAAGAACACACATAGTCAATATACGCGTTGCCGTCCACATCATAGATGTGGGAACCGCTCGCCCGCTCCACAAAGACCGGCGTCCGGTGAACCGCCTGATAGGCGCGCACCGGACTGTTGACGCCGCCCGGAATACATTTTTTTGATGCCTCAAATAATCGTTCTGATTCTGTATACTGCATATTTCTCCTCATTTCCGGCACTGCTGCCATTCTCTTCCACTACTTTCTCTCCTCGTCCAGCCACTTTGCCACATCCAGCGCGTGATAGGTGATGATGATTTTCGCACCCGCGCGTTTGATGCCGGTCATGATCTCCATCACGATCCGCCGCTCATCAATCCAGCCGTTTGCCGCTGCCGCCTTTACCATCGCATACTCCCCGCTCACATTGTACGCCGCCAGCGGGTAATCCGTACGGTCCATGACCTCTCTTACGACATCCAGATACGCAAGCGCAGGCTTTACCATAATGATGTCTGCGCCCTCCTCAATATCGGACAGACATTCCCGGATGGCTTCCCTGCGGTTTGCCGGATCCATCTGGTAAGTTCTGCGGTCGCCAAAGCTCGGCACGGAATGTGCCGCCTCGCGGAACGGTCCGTAAAAACCGGATGCAAACTTTGCGCTGTACGCCATCAGCATGGTATTTTTGCAGTCGTTCTCATCCAGAGCCTCACGGATCGCCGCCACTCTTCCGTCCATCATATCGGATGGAGCAATCACGTCCGCGCCTGCCTTTACGAGACTTACCGACATTTTTGCCAAAAGCGGCAGTGTCTCATCATTTAAAATCTCACCCTCACACACAAGGCCACAGTGTCCGTGGGACGTGTACTCGCACAGACACACATCCGCGATCACGAGAAGCTCCGGCATCCGTTTCTTGATGTGGCGGATCGCTCGCTGCGTCACGCCCTCATCATTTGTGAACTACCTCTTCGCGTGCTATGCGATTCCGCTTGTGATTTTCGCTACGCGGCTCTGGATGGCTGCGTTGAAAAACAGAATCACAAATGCAGTAAACAGCATCACCAGTGCGATGGACGTTGCCCCCGCGTAATCAAATTCCTGCAGCTTCGACATAATCATTAACGGCGCGATCTCCGTCTCATACGGCGTGTTGCCCGCAATGAACACCACGCTTCCGTATTCGCCGAGCCCTCTCGCAAAGGACATCGTAAATCCCGCCAGAAGCACCGGGGCAATCTCGGGTAAAATCACCCGGAACACGGTCTGTCTCGTATTGGCTCCGAGCATGTGTGCCGCCTCCTCATACTGGAGATCGATCTTCTCAAGCACCGGCTGTACCGACCGCACCACAAACGGAATCCCGATGAAAATCAGCGCCACAGTAATTCCCAGTTTTGTGTAGGCGATCTCAATTCCAAACTTATTGTAAAAAAAGGCGCCCACCAATCCGTTGGTTGTTGTCAGATGCGTCAGCGCAATGCCCGCCACCGCGGTCGGAAGCGCAAACGGAAGTTCTATGATTCCGTTCATGATCCGCTTCCCCGAAAATTCGTACCGCACCAGCACCCAGGCCAAAATCACGCCCATGACGGCGTCCACCAGCGCCGCGAAAAATGCGGTCTAAAAACTAACCAGATAGCTGGATACCACACGCCGGTTCGTGATCGTCGCCACAAACTCAGGAAAAGACATCTGCGCCGAGAAGATAATCAGTGAACAGAGCGGAATCACGACAATCAGTCCCAGCATCGTTATGGTGATTTCAAAGGACAGTCCGACTCCCGGAATCACACGTTCTGTTTTCTGTTTTTTCCCTCTCATGCGACACTCCTCCTATTTTCTTACTTTTCCTATCTATTTTATATGAAATATACTTTACTCCTACTTATCCACACTGTAAAGTATGTTTTTGTAATTTTTAGTAATAAAGTGGTAAAGTGACATATGATACAGAGGAATTGCCGCGATAAGCATAGATCTTGTTTGGGTGAATAAGTAATATTATCAGAAATAGATACTTAAAAGTTCCAGATAACCATGCGGCGGTGAATTTTGCTTCAAAGAATTTGCCGCCGTCTGTTTATTCTGGAACTTTTTTGTTCTCTGGTCTTCTGATAATATTACTTATTACCCAAATGAGGTCTGTACTTATTGCAACAATTCCAGCTGTATTTCAATGTGACTAATCCAGCACGGTCTTCCAGCCGCTGCTCTCATATGCCGCAAAGCACATCCCGATCTGTTCCGCCGTCACTTTTTCTTCCGCAAGCGGAGACGGAAGGGCGTCCTTTGCAAAATACGCGGTCTCCGTCGTCTCAATGTTTTCCTGGAAGCTTCCGCCGGTGACGCTGCACTGCACAAATATTTTTATCACGCCGTAGGGCAGATTGTAGCGGTTATGCTTTCTCCAGTCGTGAACCGCGATCACTTTCTCCGGCTTCACGAGAAGACCTGCTTCCTCATGGGTCTCTTTTACCGTGTTGGACGCCACCGACTGATCCACGTCGCACCAGCCGCCCGGCAGCGACCATGTCCCGTTTTTTTCATGCACCATCAGTATTTTTCCATCGACAAAGACAGCCGCCCGGGTGTCAATCTTGGGCGTCTGGTATCCTGTTTCATTGCAGAAAAACCGTTTTACCGTATCCACCGGCACTTCCGTCCCCACACACAGCATCTCTGCCGCTATGTTCCGCAGCTCCTCGTAGCGCTCCTTGTCATATTCGGTTCCACCGTAGGTAAGTCCCGCCTGCGCAATGCTCTGCACGCGCATCGCAAGCTCCATCCACTGATCCATGCTTCCTCCATTCCGCAGACGCCGTGCGTCGTGCATCCGTGTTATCTCTCCTGTATTTCCTTTCCGCTGAGATGCTCGATCGTAATCTCGTATACGCTCACCGCTTTTCCCACGCGCTCCATCTCCTCCTCGATCATCGCCTCATCCGGATAATATTTTGCCGCCTCTGTGCTGATTTCTTTTGTCTTTCTTCTGATTGGTTGAAACATGATTGCCTCCTTTTTCCCGTCTCTCTTCTAAAATGTCAATGTCTGCCGGATGCTGTATCCATCCTTCTTAAAATCCGAAAACAGCGCTTCGATCTTTATTATTTTTCTCAAGACCGATGAATTTTTCACCGCCCTCCCACAGATAATCGATACCATTTTTTCATGTAGGCATCCTTTAATAATTCGTTATCCGCATTCACTAATTTCACAAACAGACCTGTCAGTCCATCATATTTGTGGAAATCGCCTGCATCATATAATATCACAAAATCATTTTGCCACAGAACTTTCCGTTTCACAATTCGTATTTGGCAATCCCACGCACTTTTTCCGATCTTACAACCAAATAGTAATTTTATATTTTATATTGTATATACACGCAAAAACAGACATGATACCGATTGCTTATCGGAACACCATGTCTGCTTTTGAAAAACTTCCATCCTTCTGGAAGCCCTTTTTATCTTTTCTGAATTTTTTCCTTAATTCTCGGACTTACAATCTGAATCATAATTACCACAATAAGGATAATGCCTTTGATTGCGTCATTGATGAGAGAATCCATCTTTAACGCCACTATAATTTTATCAATGACTGTGTAGGACATCGCACCAAAGAGAATACCAAGCATTTTTCCTCTGCCGCCTGACATGCTGATTCCGCCGAGAACCACTGCCGCAATCGCATACATCTCATAGCTGCTTCCGGTTGTTGCCGGGTCTGCCGACGCATTCATCGCAATCCATACAAACGATGCCAGTCCGACAAGCGCTCCTGCAATTACAAAAACAGAAACCTTTACCTTATCAACGTCAATTCCTGTCATGCGCGCTGCCTTCGCATTGCTTCCAACCGCATAGATCTGTTTTCCGTATTTTGTTTCCGTTGTCAGATACACAAAAATAATTGTCACTGCAATGAGGAGGATTCCCACGATTGGAACCGTAAGCACTTTTCCGTTTCCCATATTATACATTGCCTGATACAGCGTATTCGCATTCGCCATGCGGTAAACAGAACTTCCGCCGCCGATAAGGTTCTTATCGATATGCTGGCAATAATACTGTGCAAATGAGCGGTAAATAAGCATTGTCGCAAGTGTTGCAATAAATGCCGGAATTTTTCCATATCCGACCAGCATACCGTTGATCAGACCGCACACTGCGCCAAACCCTACCGCAAAAAGGAACGTCAATAGGATGTTATCTGTCATGTTAAATATCACTACCGAAAAACCGCTTACAAGCGCAAGCATGGAACCTACAGAAAGGTCGATATCTCCGGTCAAACAGATCAGTCCCATGCCGAATCCAATGATTCCAATGACTGCAGAATGCCGGAATATATTCATAAATCCACTCATCGTCAAACCGTGATTGGTAATCACATATACGATTAAAATGATAACATAAACAGCAATGTAGCTGTATTCACTCAGGAATTTCGTTCGTTTTGATTTCTCCTTCATTATAAAACCTCCTCTAACTGTACAGCATTTGTTGCATAACTCATCACTGTTGTTTCATCTATCTGGCTATGCGCAAGACTTCCTGCAATTTTCCCGTTATAAAATACGATACAGCGGTCTGCAACTTTTTTTATTTCCGGTATCTCAAGTGTGTTAAGCAGTATGGTTTTTCCTTCGGAAGCAAGCTTCAGAATCAACCGGTAGATTTCCGCTTTTGCTCCGATGTCAATTCCCTGTGTAGGATTATCCAGAAGCAGGATATCCGCATCTGTGTCAAGCCATCTTGCCAGAAATACCTTCTGCTGGTTGCCACCGCTTAGCGACGTAATAAAATCCGCACTATCGGCTGCTTTTATATTTAATATATCTTTAAAATTCTGATATTTTTTCTCTTCCTGTTTTTTAGAAATACAAGGTTTCTTTTTGGAAAGAACATGTTCCGCCAGGTACATATTCTCCAAAATCGACATATCAGGAACAACCGAATTTTCTTTCCTGTTTGCCGGAAGCATTGCAACCTTGTTCTTCATTGCCGCCTGAATCGAATGATGAGGCACACAATTTCCATTTACATACATATTTCCGCCATATGCAGGTGTTGCACCGAACATGCACTGAAGAAGTTCACTGCTGCCCGCTCCCTGCAGTCCCGTCAGCCCGATAATCTCTCCCTTTTTAACTTCAAAACTGACGTCACAAAATCCTTCTCCGCTCAGATTCTCAAGTTTTAAAACAGCTTCGCCTTTTTGTCTCGGTTCATAAATCTCGCCGGAAGAATAATTTTCTCCCACCATCTTCTGTATGATGGTATCTGTATCCGCCTCGCTGATTTTTCCGGAATCAATAAATTCCCCGTTACGGAAAATCGTATAGCTGTCTGAAATTCTGAAAATTTCCGGCATTTTATGAGATATAAAGATAAACGCTGTCCCGCTTTCCTTCAGTCGCTCTATAATATGGAAAAGATGTTCGATCTCACTGTTGTTCAAAGCTGTCGTCGGCTCATCAAGAATCAGCAACTTTGCCTTAAAAAACAATGCCTTCGATATCTCCAGAAGCTGCTTCTGGCTTGTCGTAAGCCCGGACACCTCTATTTCCGGATCAATTTCCACACCCAGTTCCTCGAAAAGTTCCCTCGACTCTTTTATCATTCTCTTTGTATCGACTTTCCCGAATTTATTGGTATATTCTCTGCAAAGAAAAATATTTTCATAAACCTTTAAATCATTAAACAGGTTCAACTCCTGATGTACAAACGCAATCCCTGCGTTTTCCGAAGATTTTACGGATATATTTTTCATTTCTTTTCCGTCAAACACAACTGTTCCGGCGTCTTTGTCATGTACACCTGTGAGAATATTCATAAGCGTAGATTTTCCAGCTCCATTCTCTCCCAAAAGTGCATGAACCTCTCCCGCTTCCACCCGCAGAGAAACTTCTTTCAGCACCTGTATGCCATTAAAGGATTTGCATATTCCGTTCATCTCTAATAAACTCATAAATAACTCCATTCTACCGAAATGATCATCTTTTATCATGCATGTTGTCCACCATATCGGGCAGACAACATGCATTGGTTTACCAAATTAGAATCCTTCGTACTCTGTCACATTCTCAGATGTCACATTTTCACATTCAATCACATGATCCTGCGGTACCGTTTTTCCATCAAGATAATCTACCATATCCTGAATTGCTGTCTGAATCATCGACGGACTATATGTAACAGATACCAGACCTCCAAACTGGGCTGTAAGTTCTGTATAATTTTCGCCGCGAAGCATTCCGTAAAATTCATCCAGTCCGCCACAACCACTGATTACCGGCTGATTTGCAAGAAATGCCTCTTTGGTTGTCTCATCGATTCCACCGCCGTTGAGCGCCTCGATAATACCCATTGCAAGCTCATCATCTTCCGCATAGAACCACTTTGTATCAGCGTTTCCAGCATCACTCATCAATGACTCAAATGCGGTCTTGGTATCTGATCTGCTCCAGTTCATTGCTCCTGAATATGTGATTGCACTTTCCACCTGCTCTTCTGTCCACTTTAAGGAATCCTCAATCGTAGCGTCCTCGAACTCTGCATTTCCAAGCAGATATTCTTTAAATCCCTGGTCACGGAGTGTTGTTACCGAAGAGGTATCGCCCTCATATACATATACCTCATCCCCCGGCTGCATTCCGCAGGATACGAAATATGCTGCCGCGGCGACACCGATTCCTTCATTGTCGCCTTTTACATTCGATACAGCGCTCGATGCAACACCATCAATGATCCGGTCAAATGCTACATATGGTATTTCTGCATCCACGATCTGCTGGATCGCCGACTGCACTGTGTCATCAATTGGCTGAATAACAATCGCGATATTTTTCTCACCTTTTGAGAGGATATCCTCAATATTTCTAATCTGCTCTGAAGCATCTGCTGAAGTAATCAGCTCGCTTGTGTATGTTCCTGCTGCATTTACTTCCTCGATTTTCTCCTTTGCAAATGTTGCAACAGAACCTGTCCAGCCATGGTCCTCCGGTGCTGTCAAAACATAGATATGCGTGCTATCCCCGTTTTCGCTTTCTCCGGTGTTCTGTTTTTCTGTAGCTGCCTGTGATGTCGACGCGCTTTCCGTCGCAGCATCCGATCCTCCGCATGCTGTTCCTCCCAATACCATTGCTGTTGTCATTGCCAATGCCAAAATTCTCTTTCTCATAGTTTTTTCCTTCTTTCTTTTATTTATTGAAACGGTACTTACCGTCCAATTACATTGGAAACTGTCTGATATACTCTTTTGATTTTAAAAGACTCTTTAAAATCTCTTCTCTGGAGCTCTCAAACGCTTTGTCTTCTACCTCAATACATACGTATCCGTCATAGCCAATGTCCGTAAGCGCACTCACAAACTTTCCCCAATTTACATCCCCCAATCCTGGGAGCTTAGGCGACATAAACTTCAGTGGATAAGCCATAACCCCTACCTTTGCCAGTTTCTCCGGATATAACTTTATATCCTTAAAATGTACATGAAAAATCTTATCCTTATATTCATAGATGGGATGGATGTAGTCCATCATCTGCCATACAAAATGCGACGGGTCAAAATTGATTCCCAGATATTCGCTGTCAAGGATCTCAAAAATCTTATCCCAGTTCTCCGGTGATGTCATAAGATTCTGTCCCCCAGGCCACTGGTCCTCGCCAAAGAGCATCGGACAGTTTTCAATGGCGATCTTCACCTTTCGTTCTTTCGCATACTCCAGAATAGGCGGCCAGATTTTCTCTACCAGCTTTAAATTCTCTTCCACGCTTTTTGTCTGATCCCGCCCGATAAAAGTCGTAACCATATTGACGTTCAGCTTCGCGCTGGCATCGATCACGCTCTTCAGATGTCGAATATTCTCTTCGCGTTTTTGTTCGTCCGGATCCATCGTGTTCGGATAAAAAGCAAGAGAAGATATCTCTATTTTTCGCTCTTTACAGTAGTTTAAGATGTACTCCGCCTTCTGATCATCAAGCGTCTCTGTATCAATATGGCACACCCCCGCATACCTTCTCTCTGTCTTCCCTGCACTAGGCCAGCATGCGATCTCGACACATTCAAATCCCTGTGCCGCAGCCGTATCGATCATTTCTTCAAAAGACCATCCATCCAGTATCGAACTTACAAATCCAAGTTTCATCCGTGTATCCTCCTATTGAATCATGATTGTTTTTTTCTCTTTTGCAGATTCCAGGCTTGCGAATATTGCTTTCATTGCATTCAGCACATCCCTTCCGCTCACTTCAGGTTCATGATTATTTACCACTGCTTCCACAAAAGAATCAATGATTCCGGACTTCGTCTGATTATCGTTGGTTTGAATTTTGTCTATGTCGTATAGAATTTTCTCACCGCCGCGTGTGATGACTTTAATAGAGTAAACCGGATCATCATATATTTTCATAATTCCTTCTGTTCCGTAAAGAATTGTTGAATTATCCTCTTCCCCGTAATAAGTCCAGCTTGCCGTCATGGTTCCGACCACTCCGTTCTCCATCTTATAGATGCAGATTGCATTGTCATCCACACCGATCAGATTTCCCTGCGCGTCCTTCTTGTCAAGCGTTGTTATATGCGCTGTTGTTTCAATGACTCTCGAATCAAGCAGAAACTGTATCAGATCCGTCTTATGAACCCCAAGGTCTGCCATTGCTCCCATAACGGAACGCGATTTGTCAAAAAACCATGTGTTCTTCGCACCGTCAATTCCCCATGTCTCCGGACCGCCATGTCCGAATGTCGTCTTAAAAGTAATTACGTCTCCGATTACTCCCTCAGAGATTAACTCTTTCGCCTTTACATGTGCTTTTGCAAATCTCTGGTTCTGCCCTATCATCAGATATTTCCCGTTTTCATCCGCAGCTTTTACCATGTCCATGCATTCCTCCAGCGTTACTGCCATCGGTTTCTCACAAAGGACATGCTTTCCAGCATTCAACGCCTTGATCGTAACTTTTGCATGTGCGTTATTTGCCACACAGACACTGACAGCATCCATCTCCTTGTCTGCCAGAAGTTCATCCTCCGTGCTATATGCCTTGCCGCCAAATTGCGCTGCCAGTTCTGCTGCCCGGTCAGCATTCCAGTCATAATATCCAACAATTTCTACATCCGGATTTTCCAGGTATTCCGGAATATGTCTAACCTGTGCAATTTTTCCACACCCGATTATTCCAACCTTCATGTTATCTCCTTTCATATTTTCTTTCATTCTTTCATTCTCTTGAAACAAAAGTAACATATTTTTTTCAGCAATTCAATCATTCTATCGTCATTTCAAGCATTTTCAGCGCTTTGTTTCTTTATTTTCGTTTATTTTGTCAATAATCGCCAAAGTATTTCTTATATAGCTGAAAACTTTTCACATTTTGTTTCATTTTATATTTACAAAATAAACAAAACTGGTGTATCATTATTATATTGATACACAGGAGGCTCACAGAGATATGAAAAAAGATAAAATTACGGTCGCAGACATCGCAAAAAAAGCAGGGGTCTCCCCTGCCACTGTTTCCCGAGTGTTGCGTCATAGAGAACTTGTAAAATCCGAAACCATCCAGCAAGTCGAAAATGCCATGTCCGCACTGGGATGTCTTCTCGAAAAGGGTACTATAGCTGCGGCTACCGAACAGCCTCTTATTATTTTGAATGTTCCGGAACTCGATAACGTTTTCTACCTGAAAGTCATCGACGGCGCCCTTGTATCCGCCAAGGCACACGGTTATCGTCTGCTGATCAACGACTCCCCGCTTGACCGGAGTTCTATTTACTCTTTTATCAATCTGTTAAAACAGGTACATGCCGCCGGAGTCATTTTATTGAATCATGTCTCCAAGGAACAGCTGGATATGATCCACTCTGTCGTACCGTTAGTTCAATGCAGCGAATATAACGAGCACGCGGATTACCCTTATGTCAGCATAGACGACTATAGTGCCGCAACAAGCGCTGCAGAATATATTGTTTCCTGTAATTGTAATAAAATCGCAATGATAAACGGTCCCATGTCCTTTAAATATGCTGTGAAGCGTCAGGAAGGTTTTCTTGATACGCTCCGCAAAAAAGATATTTCCGTTCGTCCGGACTGGATTGTCAGCCTACCTGAAGTAAATTACCAGATGGCATACTCCGCAGTCTGCCGTCTGTTGAATAATGAAATTCGTCCAAATGCTTTTTTCGTTATCTCAGACGTTTTTGCCGCCGCTGTCATTCGTGCCGCTAAACGCTTTGATCTTCGTATTCCGGAGGATATTATTGTCGTCGGATTTGATAACCTGGACATCTCCATCATGACCTGTCCGACGATTACCACTGTAAACCAGCCGAGTTTTCAGCTGGGCTATTCGGCATGCGAACTTCTTCTTGATTCCATCAACCATCCTGATATGTTTCCCAAATCTCTGATTCTGGATACAGAACTTATCATCCGGGAATCCAGCGCAAAAATTTAACGCCCGGCAGATTGCTCTGCCGGGCGTTCCCTGTAAATTTCCTAATCACTGTTCATGAATTGCTTCAAACACTCCGCCGTCCGCGAAATGCTTCGCCGACGCCTCACTCCATCCACCAAAGTGCGCAATATCCGTGAGTGCAATGTCATCCACGATCCATTTTCCGTCTGCCGGCAGTTCCGTGATGACGCGCTCCCCCGATGTACTGATATAATCGGAAAAAACATCCGGATCCGACGGGCGGTAGAAGTTCTCCGCAAACGTGGTCGTCGCACCGCGCGCACCCGAATCCAGCACCAGCACATTGTGATAGAGTGTCTTCATATTCTCTGTGATCTCTTCCCCGCTCTGTCCCTGACTTTCAAAATAGTACCATGCCGCCAGATAATTCCAGCGCGCTCCGCCGGATGTCTTCGGATTCGGGGTGATGACACCCACATCCTCCCGGAGCAGATCATCCCAGTCCTCAATGGACTTTGGATTGCCTTTCCGCACCAGAAAAACAATCGTTGAGGTGTACGGAGAACTCTCCTGTTCAAACTCATCTGCAAAGCCGTCCTCGATCAGTCCCGCATCTGCGACTACCTGCACATCCCCCTCCAGTGCCAGCGTCACCACATCCGCCTCCAGGCCGTTTGCCACCTCAAGTGCCTGCTTGCCGGAACCTCCGTGCGACTGGATCACCGTCACATCCTGCCCTGCCTGCTCCTTCCAGTGTTCCGCAAACAGTGCATTGTACGATTCATACAGTTCCCTGTGCTTTGAACCTTCCGTTACATGGTCAGTTCTTACTTGGTCTCGCCGCCCTCTACCACAAGCGTATCCTCGTAGTCACTGCCGTAAGTGTCAGCCAGTGTTGCCTCGTAATCTGCGTGGAAAAAATTCTCCTCGCCAAGTGCCTTGATCTCCTCATTGATCCAGTCTAATACGGTCGTGTTGCCCTTGCTTACTGCCGGTGCAATCGTATCCGTGCTTCCAAGCTCCGGAATACCTACGGTATAGCCCGGGTTCTGAAGTGCGAATGCAATAACCTCTGTGTTATCGTTTGCCCATGCAACACCGTTTCCGTTCTCAAGCGCAGTCTTTGCTGCCGCATAGGAATCATACTTCTGTAATGTCAGATCCGGATAGTTCTCTGTCAGATAAGTCTCTGCTGTCGTACCGGAAATTACGATGACCTGATCATCTGCGGTCAGATCATCAAGGCTCTCAACGACTGCAGAATCCGGAGAAATCACACCGAGGGATACGTTCATGTACGGCAGTGCGAAATCAACTTCCTCCGCGCGCTCCGGTGTCACGGTAAAGTTTGCCAGAATGACATCTACCTTTCCGGTCTGTAAATACTCAATACGGCTTGCAGCCTCGGTGGAAACGAAGTTCACATCCACGCCGAGATCCTCTGCCAGACGGTTTGCAAAGTAGACATCATATCCCTGATACTCTCCGTTCTCATCCACATAGCCAAATGGATTCTTGTCGGAAAATACACCGATGTTGATTGTGCCGCTCTCCTTGATCTCGTCTAAGGTGCGGTATACCACATCTGCGGATGCATCGCCTGCGGATGCCTGTGTATCTGCGGTAACTCCTGTCTGCGCATCACTGCTGCTCTCCGCTGCATCTGTATTGCCACAGCCTGCCAGCATTGCTCCAGTTAATGTCAGTGCTGTAAACAGTGCCAGTCTCTTCGTTAATCTTTCTTTTTTCATAATATTGTCCTCTCTTTCTATTCCAAACTTCCATCGAAGCTTCAGAATCAACCTTTTGTGCCGCTCTCTAGTCGCGGACTGCCTCAAATTCAAATGTGTGCAGAAACTTTTTCGCACGCTCTGTCGTCGGATGGGTAAAAAATTCATCCGGCTTTCCTTCTTCCACAATCTCTCCCTGGTCAATAAAGACCACACGGTCTGCAACCGCCCTTGCAAAGGACATCTCGTGTGTGACGATCACCATAGTGCTTCCTGCCTTAGCAAGCTCTAACATCGTATCCAGTACCTCGCGCACCATCTCCGGATCAAGCGCTGCGGTCACCTCATCGAACAGCATAATCTCGGGGTGCATCATCAGTGCACGCACGATCGCAACACGCTGCTTCTGACCGCCGGAAAGCTGTCTCGGAAAACTGTCACACTTGTCGAGAAGCCCTACTTTTTCCAGAAGCTGTTTTGCCTCGGAAACGGCGTCCTCTTTTGTTCTCTTCTGCACCTTAAGCGGCGCCAGGATCACATTTTCCAGGATCGTCTTGTGTGGAAAAAGCTCGTAGCTCTGAAATACCATCCCTACCTTCTGGCGGATCCCGGCGATATTCTTCGCCTTTCCGTCGATGGTCTCGCCTCGGAGTGTAATGCTTCCCTCCTGTATCGGCTCTAAGGCGTTGATACATCGAAGCAGTGTGCTCTTACCGCATCCGGATGGTCCGATGATAACCACAACCTCTCCTTTGTGGATGGTCAGGCTTAGATCCTTTAAGATCTCATTTCCCTCGTAGGATTTTTTGATATGTTCAATTTTTAACAATTCTTCTGCTTCTGCCTTCATATCAGTTACTCCATTTCTTTTCCAGATGTCCCGCCAGCATACTGATCGGCCAGCATGCCAGGAAATACAGTACAAACACGGTTCCGTACAGTCCGAACGCCGCATTCGGCGATGCCATACGGTTTGCCTCGATGATCTGCTGTGTCACCTTTAGCACCTCCACCACACCGATCATCATCACAAGGCTTGTCGTCTTGATCATACGGGTGACCAGGTTGATCGACAGCGGGATCAGACGCCGCAGGGTCTGCGGGATAATAATGTAAAAATAAATCTGACTTCTCGTCATTCCAAGCGCTGCACCACTCTCATACTGGTGCTTCGGGATACTGATTAACGCGCCGCGCACCAGATCTCCCATCTCTGCGGTTCCCCAGAATGTAAATACGATTACCGATGCAAACTCCGCCGATAAATTCCAGCCAAACATCCGCGTCGTTCCGAAAAACACGAGAAACAGCAGTACCATCTGCGGCATGATGCGGACAATCTCCAGATACACTCTTGTCACTGCTTTTGTCACCGGATTCTTCCATGTCATGACGATGCCGAGCAGAATGCCGAGCGGAATACTGATGACCACAGAGATCAGGCTGATCTTAAGCGCCACCCACAGACCGCCCAGAAGCCTTATCATGTTCTTGCCCTTAAACAGGACACTAATTCCCAAATCCGGCATAGCGCAGCCTCCTCTCTAACAACGTTCCAAGGATGGATACCGGAAGTAAAATAATCAGATAAAATACCACCAGTAAGAACAGGCACTCCGCTGTCTTATAGTAAAGCCCGATCAGGTCTTTTGCTGTAAACATCAGATCCATCAGACTGATTGCTGAAAACACACTCGTCTCTTTTAACAGGAAGATCACATTCGCCACAAATGCCGGTACGCTAATGGATACCGCCTGCGGCAGGATGACATAGAGCACTGCCTGCTTTTTCGTCATGCCAAGGCTTAACGCGCTCTCCATCTGGATCGGCTCGATCGCCTCGAGTCCGCTGCGGAACGCCTCCGCCATATAGCTTCCTCCCAAAAGTGCCAGACCCGCCACGCCGCAGACATCCGCGGAGATGGAAAGTCCCACCTTCGGCAGTCCGAAATAGATAAAAAAGAGCTGCACCAGAAGCGGTGTGTTGCGGAACAATTCGATATATATTTTTACAATCTGTCTCGCCACCGGTATCTTATAATGTACAATCAGCGCACATATAAGACCAATGATGATTGAAAATGCAATTCCCATCCAGCCGATCCGGAGTGTCAGCCACATGGCTTTCTGATACAGCGGCAGGTATTGCGAGATGACTTCCCAGTTCACATTTTCACATCCTATCTTATTTCTTATTATTCCTAGCTGTTTTATATGATATAAGAAATATACTCCTACTTTATATATATGTCAAGTAGGAAATTAAATAATTTCTTTTTGTTCTAAAAAAGAAACAGAAGCATTCTGTGTCAGAGAATCCTTCTGTTTTGTTCTGTTACTCTATTTCTATATTCTATGCAGTTTTAATATTATGCTTTCCGGATGCCGTCGTTCATGCTTCCCATCCGGTATCCGCCGAGATCGAGTGTCACATAGGTAAAACCGATCTCCTTGCATGCCGCATTGACCTTCTGGTAAAAATCGTCTGCAAACATTTTTGCAAAATCCTCCGTGCCGATCTCGATACGGGCAATCGTGTTCGTTCCGCTCTCGTGAATCCGCACGCGCACCTGATGAAATCCGGCATCCAGCAGAAGCTGCTCCGCGCGGTCCACCATGCCAAGGCGCTCCTCGGTGATCTCCTCCCCGTAGACAAAGCGGGAAGAAAGACATGCAAACGACTGCTTATTCCATGTCGGAAGCCCCAGCCCGTGGGAGAGTTCGCGGATCATGCTCTTGTTCATCCCCGCCTCGCGCAGCGGACTAAGCACGGAAAGCTCGGCAACCGCCATCAGTCCCGGGCGGTAATCGCCGTTGTCGTCCAGATTGGACGCCTCCGCCACGTAGGGGATGTCGTACTCCTTTGCAATATCCCAGATCTTTGTGAAAAGCTCCTTCTTGCAGAGGTAGCAGCGGTTGGTCGGATTATGGGAAAATCCCTCAATCTGCAATTCCTCCGACTCCACCACGATATGTTTTATGTGCTCCTTCTCACAGAATGCTTTTGCCTCTCTTAATTCTCTCTCCGGAAAGGAACAGGAGCGAGCCGTCACTGCGACCGCCCCATCTCCCAGCACGTCATGTGCCACTTTTAATAAGAATGTCGAATCCACACCGCCGGAAAATGCAACAACCATCTTCCCTTTTTCCCGGATCGACTGTTTTAATGCTTCCATTTGTTCCATCGTATTCTAAACCCGCTTTCTTCCATTTTAATTACACAAACGGATTGTAAAAACGGCTTCCGTTGCTGAAGGTAATCATCAGTGCCACCGCGGAAAATGCCGCCGTCACAATCAGCACCGCATAGTCTGCCGCCGCCAGCGGCTTTCCCATATACCAGGTGCGCTTCTTGTGCTTTCCGAACCCACGGAGCTCCATCGCATTGCTGACCACGTCGATGCGATCCATGCTGGAGAATACCAGCGGGAAAATGATCGCCGCCACATTCTTGATGCGGTCGCCGAGCTTCGCCTTGCCAGACATCTCAATTCCCCTCGCCTCCTGGGCGTGCTTGATTTTTGCAAAATCATCCTGCACATCCGGAATATACCGGAGCGCAATCGCCACGGAGTAACCGATCTTGTAGCTGACACCAACACGGTTTAAAGAAGCGGCCAGTTCGCTCGGATTCGTTGCCACGATAAACATGAACACCGCTGGAATGACCGTCAGGTATTTTACCATCACGTTGAACTCATAAAACAGCTGCTCTTTTGTCAGCGTGTAATGTCCAAACAGATGCACTATCGGCGTCTCCGTTCCGTAAATCTTCGTCCCCTGTCCCGGAGAAAAGAAGAAAATGGCGATGAGATTGATCACCAGAAAAAACATGATGAACTTGAATACCGTACCGACCTGCTTCCACTTCGTCTTCGACATGGCAAAAATAATCAGGCTGCACACAAGCATGACCAAGAGCACCCGCGTATCGTAGGAGATCATGCTGGTGATCGACCACAGGAGGAAAAACAAAAGCTTTGTCACCCCGCTCAGACGGTGAATCCATGTGTCTTTTTCTTCATATGATAATACGCGCGACATTATGCTTCCTCCTCTCTTTCCGCCGCTCTCATCTGCCGCTCGTAGCCGATAAAGCGCTCCACGAACTGTGTCGGCTCTGCAATGCCGCAGCGCACCGCCAGATCGTAGAGAGATGTTTTCTTCAAATAGGCACGATCCGCCACCGCGTCATCCGTGAGTACCGCCGCCGGAGCGGTATCTGCCAGAAGCCTGCCGTCAGCAATCACGACCGCGCGGTTCGTATACTCTAACATGAGATGCATGTCATGTGTGATCATGATGATCGTAATGCCGTACTCCTCATTCAGCTTCTTTAAAAACTCCATGATCTCCGTATAATGTCTGTAGTCCTGTCCCGCCGTCGGCTCGTCCAAAATCAGCACCTGCGGATGCAGCACGAGGATCGAAGCGATCGTCACGCGCTTCTTCTGACCGAAGCTTAACGCGGAGACCGGCCAGTTACGGAACTGGTAGAGGCCGCAGATCTTTAAGGTTGCATAGACCCGCTCCTTAATCTCCTCCTCGGGCACGCCGCGCACCGCAAGTCCCAGCGCCACCTCATCATAGATCATCGGTTTGCTGATCATCTGATTCGGATTCTGCATGACAAGTCCGATCTTCTCGCCGCGCTCCTTGATCGACCAGTCTGCAATGTCCTCGCCGCCAAACAGAATCCGCCCCTGACCGGGCTTTAAAAAGCCGCAGATGAGATTCGAGAGCGTCGACTTTCCGGCACCGTTCTTGCCAACAATCGCCAGCATCTCGCCCTTTTGTACCTGCATATGGATGTCGGTTAGAATCGGCGTTCTTCCGTCATAGGAAAAAGCAAGATTCTCCACCGAGAGGATGACGTCATCCCCCGGCTTTTTCTCCGGCAGTGCAACCTTCTCGTTCCAGCGGCACAGCGCCTCCTTATAACCGGACAATTCCATCGTCTCCACATGCGCCGGATGCGTCTCGGGACGGATCTCGCATCCCGCATGCTTAAGCGCCGTGATGTAGAGTGGCTCGCGGATTCCCTCCTCCGCCAGTACATTGGCTGCCAGAAGTTCATCCGGCGTCGTATCCGCCACGATCTTTCCCTCACCGACGACGATGATGCGGTCCACATCCCGGTACAGTGCATCTTCCAGACGATGCTCAATAATCAGGATCGTTGCCCCTTTTGCCTTCTGTAGCTCATCGATCAAAGCGATCGTGCGCTTTCCCGTCGCCGGGTCCAGATTGGCAAGCGGCTCGTCAAAAAGCAGAATTTCCACATCGCAGACCAGCACGCCCGCCATGGATACGCGCTGCTTCTGTCCACCAGACAGCGCCCCCGGCGCGTGATCGAGCAGGTCTTTTACATCCACAGCGTCCGCCGCTTTGTCCACGCGCCCGCGCATCTCGTGATATTCCACTCTGTCATTCTCCAGCGCAAATGCGATATCCTCCGCCACCGTAAGCCCGATGAACTGACCGTCCGTGTCCTGCAAAACCGTACCCACAGACTTCGACAGTCCAAAAATACCAAGCTTTGCGGGATCCTCGCCCTTAATGCGGTAAGTCCCCGTGATGTCTCCGGCATAGGAAAACGGCACAAGCCCGTTGATGCAGTGCGCTAATGTCGACTTTCCGGAACCGGACGGTCCGACGATCAGTACCTTCTCCCCCGGATAAATTGCGAGATTGATGTCCTTTAGCGTCGGTTCCTTCTGGGAACGATATTTAAAAGAAAAATTCTGAAATTCTATGATCGGTTCCATTCCGAAATCCTCGTCTTCCTCTCTTGTGGTACTTCCCGACTATTATACTTGATAATAATTCCAAATGGAAGAAAAAGTGCGCGGAACCGGTCACATTTTGCACCCCGTCTCCGCGCACTCTGTCTGCTTCTGTCTTTCTGCTGCTGCCGGAATCCGCCTAGTCCTCCTTGGAGAGACTGGACGATTTTGCTCCGATCTTGGAGTATCCTGCTGCGATCAAAGTACCAAGAATACCAATAATAATCACGTTTCCAAGGCATGCCCATGCGCCCTGTGCAAATACCTTGTTGGCAGGCTCTGCGTAGATCACAATGTCAAGTACCGGCGCAACGATCACCCATGCAGCGAGGTTGGCAACAACCTGCACAACGTTGAACAGCACGATCTGTTTCTTCTCGAATCCGCCGTCCTTGATCGCATATTTTGCAGCGAAAAGTCCGACCAGAATACCGAATACCGCATCCGGGAATACCCAGCTCCACCATACGCTTCCATAAAACAGTGCATCACCGATTGCATGTCCTAAAAGACCGACAATACCGCCGACTACCGGACCGAATACGGCTGCAAGGAATGCGAGCAATGCCGCTCTCGGCTGTAATGCGGTGTTCGGGATAAATCCCAGAGGGATCTGTACCTCTGTCAGCGCAACGAACAGCGCGGTGCCAATACCGGTTGCAACAACTTCCTTAATACCAAACTTCATTTTCATAACAAAGTCCTCCTCTCATTTGTATCTGCACTGTAGTATAACACACACTTTTCCGATTTACCAGATAGAATTTATTCCTGCCATGTGTTTCTACCAGAGCTTCAGCACGCCGATTGCCGTCTTCATGAACTTGTACTTCACCGTCTCGAGTTCTCCCGCCGCCGCTTTTAACTCCCCTCGGATCTCAATATGCTGCGGACAGTGCTGCTCGCATTTGCCGCATCCCACACACTGTGAAGCGCTCGCCGGATTCTTGCGGAATGCCGTACACTGCAGATAATCCCTGCGGCCGGACTTTTTTCCTTCGGAGTACATCGCATTGTAGCAGCGGAATGTCCCGGGGATATCCACCCCGCGTGGGCACGGCATACAGTAACCGCAGCCGGTGCATCCCACCTTGACGTGCTTTGTGATCTCCTGCCGCACCGCTTCCACCAGCGCGCGGTCCGACTCCGTCATGCACCCGACGCCGTATTCCGAAGCTGTGCGCACATTCTGTTCCACCATCTCCATGGAATTCATGCCGGAGAGCACGCAGGTCACCTCCGGCTGGTCGTACAGCCACTTGAGTGCCAGTTCTGCCGGGGTGCGGTGTTCCTCATCCTGTGCGAACAGTTCCTTCGCCGACTCCGGCAGCAGATTGACCAGCCTGCCGCCGCGCAGCGGCTCCATGATAATCACCGGAATCCCCTTCGCATGCGCGTAGCGCAGTCCCTCCACGCCCGCCTGCGAATGTTCGTCCATATAATTATACTGGATCTGGCAGAAATCCCAGTCATAGGCGTCGATCAGCTGCATGAACATATCCAATCTGCCATGATAAGAAAATCCGATGTTGCGGATCTGTCCGGACGCCTTTTTCTCCCGGATCCAGTCCTCCATGCCGAGCTTTTTTAACTTTTCCCAGGTTGGAAGATCCGTCAGCATATGCATCAGATAGTAATCAATATAATCTGTCTGTAAGCGGCGCAGCTCCTCCTCGAACATCTTCTGGGCGCCCTCCACCGACTTGATCAGGTAGTGCGGCAGCTTGGTCGCCAGGTAGATGCGTTCCCTGCAATGATTGCGCGCGAGGATCTCCCCGACCGCCGCCTCATTTCCGGCATAGACATATGCGGTATCGAGATAGTTCACACCGGCATCTATCGCCGCCATGACCTCCTTTTCCGCCTTATCGATATCGGCATGCCCGCCCTCCTTGGTAAAACGCATACACCCGTAGCCGAGCACCGAAATCTCATTTCCGTTTTTATCCTTGCGATACTGCATGATCATCCGATCTCCTCCAACTGCTGCAGCCAGACAGCCGCACACGCGTCCGACGGCATCCGCAGATCCCCGCGCGGAGAGACCGCCACACTACCGACTTTCGGTCCGTCCGGCAGACAGGAACGCTTGAATTGCTGTGCAAAAAAGCGCCGGTAAAAGGTTTTCAGCCATTTTAAGATCGTCTCATCGTCGTAGACGCCGTCAAACGCCACTTTTGCGAGACGGTACACCTTTTTCGGTGCAAATCCAAGACGCAGCATGTGGTACAGGTAAAAATCATGAAGCTCGTACGGTCCCACAAGATCTTCCGTCTTCTGCGAGATCTTTCCGTCCTCCGGCGGCAGAAGCTCCGGAGATACCGGCGTGTCCAGCACATCCGTCAATACCGCGCCAAGCCTCTCATCCCCGCAGGTATCCGCGTAGTAGCGCACCAGGTGGCGCACCAGCGTCTTCGGAACGGAGGCATTGACCGCATACATGGACATATGGTCGCCGTTATATGTCGCCCAGCCGAGTGCAAGCTCCGAGAGATCGCCGGTTCCGATGACCATGCCGCCCTCTTTGTTGGCAATGTCCATCAGAATCTGCGTCCGCTCTCTTGCCTGGCCGTTCTCATAGGTCACATCATGAACGGCCGGATCCTGCCCGATATCACGGAAATGCACATTCACCGCTTCCTTGATGTCGACTTCCGTAAAATCCGCGCCGAGGCACCGGATCAGGGACACCGCGTTGTCATAGGTCCGGTCCGTCGTCCCGAAGCCCGGCATCGTGACTGCCTTGATCCGGTCGTGCGGCATGCCGAGCAGATCGAACGCGCGCACGGTGACAAGCAGCGCCAGTGTGGAATCCAGACCGCCCGAAATACCCACAACCGCCGTCTTACAGTGCGTATGCTCCAGACGCTTTTTTAATCCCGCTGCCTGAATGGCAAGGATCTCATCACAGCGTCTGATACGGTCCGCCTCGTTTCCCGGCACAAACGGCATCGGGTCGATGAAGCGGGTCAGAGCCGTCTCCTCCGTTTCAAGAGAAAAACGCACCTCCACATAGCCGTCCTCCGCCATCTCAAACGTCGTCATCCGGCGGCGCTCCGCCTCGATCCGCTTGACATCGATCTCCGTGCAGATCACACCGCTTCCGAACCGCTCCGATTCCTTTAGAATATGACCGTTCTCGGCAATCACATTGTGTCCGGAGTAGACGACGTCCTGCGTGGACTCCCCGTCTCCCGCACTCGCATAGATATAGCCGCACAGAAGTCTCGCCGACTGTCCGTTTACCAGCTCCCGCCGGTAGATGTCCTTTCCGGTGGTCTCATCTGATGCGGACAGATTCACAAGCAGCGTCGCACCATTTCTGGCATGACGGATACTCGGCGGCTCCGGCGTCCACAAATCCTCGCAAAGCTCCGCGCCGATCTTTAATTCCGGCAGGGACGTACAGACAAATAAAAGCCTCGTCCCCATCGGCACGCACTCTCCCTCGAAATCGACCTCGACCGGATCTGCCATTCCTCTGGCAAAATGTCTTGCCTCGTAAAATTCATTGTAGTTCGGAAGATAGGTTTTGGGCACAAACCCGAGCACTTCCCCGCGGCAGAGCACCGCTGCCACATTATAAAGTTTTCCGTTGTACGCAAGCGGTAGACCGACAAAAAGGATGGCGTCCACCTCTGCTGTCTCCTCCGCGATCGTTCCGAGCGCCCGCTTCGCCTGCTCTAAAAGATATTCCTGCAAAAACAGATCACTGCAGGTATATCCCGTGATGACAAGCTCCGGCAGCACGATCACCTTCGCGCCTGCCGCCGCCGCTTCCCGGATTCCTTCCACGATCACGCCGGCGTTGTATTTTGTGTCCGCCACACGGATCTTCGGTGTGACGGCGGCAACTTTTACAAATCCATCTCTCATTTTCTCATTTCCTTTAACTCGTCGATGTCAAAATGGTACGCTTTGTTACAGAACTGGCATTTTACCTCAATCGACTCTCCGTCGCTTACGATGTCGTCCAGATCCTTTCTGCTCAGTGTCGCAATCGCACGGGAGACGCGCTCCTTGGAGCAGTCGCACTGGAATACGGCATCCACCGTATCGTTGATCTCAAGCCCGAACTCGCCGAGAATCAGCTCCAAGATCTCTTCCGGTGTCTTCCCATCTTCCAGCATCTCCGTGACAGAAGCAATCTCCGTGATCTTCTTCTCGAGACGATCCACCACGTCGTCCGGTGTAAACGGCATCAGCTGGATGATAAATCCTCCCGCCTGTCTGACCGACCGGTCCGGATTCACGAGAACACCGAGTCCTACCGCGGACGGCACCTGCTCGGAGGTGGCAAAATAGTACGTCAGATCCTCCGCAATCTCACCGGTCTGCAGCGCGATCTGTCCCACGTACGGCTCCTTTAATCCCATGTCCTTGATGACGCTCATCACGCCAAGCCCCAGCGCACCGCCGACGTCCAGCTTTCCCTGTGCATTTAACGGCAGTTCCACATCCGGAACATTCGGGAATCCCTTGACATGTCCGTTTGCATCCGCGGTCACCGTAAAGCCCTTCGCCGGGCCGCCGCACTGGATCTGTATCGTCAGAAGATCCTTCTCCCCCTTCATCATCGTTCCCATCATCGCCGCACCGGAGAGAAGTCTGCCGAGCGCTGCCGTAATCACCGGGCTGGTGTCATGATCCACTCTCGCCTCCTCCACCAGATGGCGCGATGTGATCGCAAATGCGCGGATGCTTCCCTCCGCCGCGGTAGCTCTTACAATATAATCTCTATCCTGACTCATTTCGTTCTCCTTTTCTATTGTTGCTGTATTTCGGATTTGCTACATCTTCTTTTCCTGCTCCGTTTTCATGCACGGTATCTTTTCTTTCTGCTCCGTTTTCATATACTGTATCTTTTTCTACTCAGTTCGGATTCGTTGTTCCTGTATCTTCTCAAAGCCTTCTACCTGCGCGGGCGCGCCACCACATAGATCCGCTCCGAGTCGTCCCTGACCGGTTCCTTTGTGAACGCGTCGTAGGCTGCCGTAAGCTCCATTCCCGCATCCGCAAGCAGTCTGTCAATCGTCTTTAAATCATAGGCCCGCTGATAATGCACTTCCTCAAACCGGCGGTAGGTTTCACCGTCCTCGCGGATATAAAGCGTCAGATCGTATTCGTTTACGGCACTCGCCTCATCGAAATAATTCTCCCAGATGAAGCTGCCCTCCTCACGGTTTTCCGCAATCGTCGTCTCTCCCAGAAGATCCCGGTACTTGTATACCGTATTCAGGTCAAAAATAAAGACGCCATCCTCCTCCAGATACTCGTGCACACGCGAAAACACCTCGCGCAGATCCGCTTCCTCCAAAATGTAATTCATGGAATCGCAGACCGACACCACCGCGCACACGCTTCCGTACAGTTCCAGTTCACGCATATCCTCGAGCAGATAGAGAATTCCCCCATTGGGCAGCTCGTCCGGTTCATCCGGCTCGCCCAGTTCTGCATATTCTTCCGGCTCATCGGTTTCGTCAGCTTCGTCCCATGCTTCTGCCGCACTCCACGCATCCGCCTCATACTCTGCCTCGCGTGCGATCTCAAGCATCTCCTCGGAATTGTCCACGCCGATCATATCGTACCCTGCCGCCGCCAGCAGCCTGGTCATTTTTCCGGTGCCGCAACCCAGTTCCGCAACCGTTCCGCTGCAGATGCCGTATTCCCGGAGCAGCCCCGTAAGATAGGAACCCCATTCCTCATAGGGAACATTATCCATAAACAGATCATACACTCTCGCAAAGCTCTCGTATGCACCCATATCGTTCTCACTTTCTCTTCCGCCAGCATGCGGAACATTTCTATGTAATACTACCAAGTTTCCAATGTGAAATCAAGGTTTGCCGACAGATTCCCCCGCACAAATCTTCTTGATTATTTTTCCGGTAAACCGTATACTTATTCCATAAAATGCCGTTTTTTCCGATGTTTCTGGAAACACAGCAAAATACAGCAAAGGATCTTACACCTATGCCCGATCAGTTTGAACACTATATTACCAAAAATATAAAGGCATTCTACAAGCGCAGACTGCTGACACCGATCCTGTATCTGATTTTTCTTCTGGTACTGTGGTTCGTTCTCTCGCTGTCAGCGCCGCTTTTTCCGGACACGCTCGATGCCCCGGATACCCTCGAGAGCACCTACAGACGGCATGAAGAATACATATCCGCCACCTTATCCGATCTGAAGTTCACCGGTTATACTCAGTCCTTTCTGGGGCACATCAGCGGTTACTACTATTACACGATGCGGAATGACGAGTGCATCATCGTGCTGCTCTCCCCGAATACCAGTGAACAGGGACTTCCGGAGATTCCGCAGGTGTCCGTCCGTGCCAAGATTCTTCACGGTTCCGAGAATTTTGATGAGCTGTTAAATCATCTCGCTTCGGATCTGAACTGGACCGAAAACGGCATTCACAACAAAGTCTCCCAGTATGTACTGAGTGAGCCTGATTACAATCTGCTCGGAAACACGCTGCTCTACGTCGTATTTTTTGCGACCGGCGGCTATGCCCTGATCTGCATTGTATTTTTCATCCTCTATATCTGCTTTCCAATTCTCTCGCCCGCGTGCCAGGATCTCGCGCTGTTCGGCAATCCGAAAAAGCTTTTGGAGCAGGCAGAGGATGAACTTGCGACGCTGCCGCAGCTTGCAACGGAGGATATGTTTATCACAGAACATTTCTTCATCGAGACCTCGGTGTACGGCAATGCCATTGTACCGATCGATGAGATCATCTGGATCTACAAATACTCGACGCTCCACAAGTTTTTCTGGTACCACTTCAGCATCTCCTACACGCTGCATATCAGTGCGAACCGGCATCTCTACATCCAGTGCCCGAAGAACATCAAGTCGGACATCGACGGTATCATGGATTACCTCGCCGAGGCGAACCACAATATTTTAGTCGGATTCTCCGAAGCGAACCGTCTGAAGGTGCAGGAGATCCAGGGAACGCCGATGCATTTTGAAAAATTTATTGCCTTCCTGAAAAAACGCGTTTAAATGCCGCGCCAGCACAGAACGGAACTTTTGCAATCAGCAGGGAGTGTCCTTTGAGTGACAGGTAATATTTGGAGAAGTATATCTTACAGATTTCAGATGGAAATGCATATGGAAGATTCTTTGTGAAAAAATGAGAGCATTTCTTCCTGACGGATATTTGCATCGGATTCCGTGTCTCTTCCACGTTTGGACAATCCAACGGGGACATGTCCGACACGCCAAAGACAATGGGCGGACTTTTTAGCCGCCCTAACTGTACTCCCTCATAGACAATATAAAACCGCGCGAACCGAAACTCGTTGCCATCTGCTATTAAAAACAAGGCAGATGGCAATTCAAACATCGGCTTCGCGCGGTTATGTCTTATTGCGGGAGTACAGGTAAGGGCGGCACAAAAGTCCTACAAATTGTCTTCGGAGTGCGGACATGACCCGTGGAGTGTTCCAAACTTGGAAAGACACGGATCATCGCGGATGCAAATATCCGGCTGGTTAGAAATGCCGCATTTTTGAACAGAATTTTCATATGCATTCCATCTGAAATTGAAAGATGTAATCTTTTTATATATTACCTATCACTCAAAGGACACTCTGTGCTGATTGCAACAATTCCCCTCTGATGCTAGCGGCAGGAGGTACTGATCGACTCAATCGCCACAGCACCGCCTCTTACCACTTCGATTCTCTTGAATTTTGAGCGGAGCAGGGCAATCAGCTCGTTGTTGCGCCGCTCTGTCAGCTTGCACTCCAGCAGCACGCTGTCGTTTCCGACATCCGACACCTCCACATGGAACACCTGCGCAATCTGGAATACCTCAAGCTTTTCCGCTGCATTGATGCCAAGCACCTTCGCAAACAGAATCTCTTTCATATGGATCGGCACATCGGTGAGATCAATGACCTTGATGACCTCTACCATACGGTTTAGCTGCTTTTTGATCTGCTCAAAGGTAATGTCGTCACTCGTCACGCAGATCGTCATGCGGGAAACGGTCTCGTCCTCCGTCGTGCCGACGGTCAGACTCTGTAAGTTATACGATTTACCGGAAAACAGACCGGACACCTTAGCCAGAACACCGACCTGATTTTCCACATATAATGCAATCCAGCGATTCTTCATAGTAAGTCTCCATTCCTATTTCAAGATCATTTCACTCATCGGATTCCCGCTCTTCACCATCGGAAGCACGATCTCATCGGTGGCGATCATAAATTCGATGATAGTCGGCGCATCTTTGTATGTGCGCGCCTCATCTAACGCCGCCTGGATATCATCCTCGCGCTCCACACGGATTCCGTGTGCCCCGTAGCTTTTTGCAAGTGCGATAAAATCCGGCGTGTACGGCGGGCAGGATGCATTCGGTCCCTTGCAGTTCGCCGGGCACCCCTTTCTTCTGCGCAGACAGGTTGCCTCGTAGCGCTTGCCGTAGAATAACTGCTGCATCTGCCGCACCATTCCCAGATAATAATTGTTAAACAGGCAGATGATGACCGGCGCCTCCTGCACGACCGCCGTCGCCATCTCCTGAATGTTCATCTGCAGACCGCCGTCCCCGGAAAAGCAGACCACTTCCTTGTCCGGATTGCCGATCTTTGCACCGATTGCCGCCGGAAGCCCGAATCCCATCGTGCCGAGTCCTCCCGAGGTAATCAGCTGATGCCAGGAATCCAGTTCCAGATACTGTGTTGCCCACATCTGATGCTGTCCCACATCCGTCACATAGACCGCCTCTCCGAACGTCCGGTTCACATGCTCAAAAATCATCTGCGGTGTCATGCCGTGATCCCTGCGCATCTCAAGCGGATTTTTCTCATCCCACCCGGCAATCTGCGCCTGCCATGCTGCGGTGTCTTTGGACTCCGCCCACTCGAGCAGCTTCTCTAACGCCAGGTTGGCATCGGAAACAATCGGGACATCCACGACCACGTTTCGGGAAATCGCCGCCGTATCCACGTCGATATGTACGATCTTCGCCTTCGGCGCAAACTCGTTTAAATCGCCGGTAATGCGGTCGTTGAATCTGGTACCGATGGAAAACAGCACGTCACATTTGCTGACTGCCATATTTGCGGCATATTTTCCGTGCATACCGCTGTTCCCCACATAAAGGGGATGCCCGGTCGGGATCGCTCCTTTTCCCATGATCGTCGTCACAACCGGGATCTGCATTTTTTCCGCAAACTGAAGCAGCTTGTCGTTGGCATGTGCAATGTTAATGCCTCCGCCCGCCAGTATGAGCGGCTTCTTCGCCCCGCGCAGCAGCTTATAAGCTTTTTTCAGCTGTCCCACATGCACGCTCTCATTCGGTTTGTAACCGCGGATCTGCACACTGGAAGGATACTCTGCCGGCCCGAGAGCCATCTGGATGTCCTTCGGGATATCGATGAGCACCGGTCCGGGCTTCCCCGTGGAGGCAATGTAGAACGCCATCTTGATGATGCGCCCCAGATCCTCTCTTTTCCGCACCGTCACGCCGTACTTGGTGATGCTCCGCGTCATGCCGACAATATCTACCTCCTGAAACGCATCGTTTCCAATGAGGGATAACGGCACCTGTCCGGTAAAACAGACCAGGGGGATGCTGTCATAGTGCGCGTCTGCAAGTCCCGTCATGATATTGGTGGCTCCCGGTCCACTCGTGACCAGACACACTCCCACTTTTCCCGTCGACCGGGCATATCCTTCCGCCTCATGGATCAGCCCCTGCTCATGACGCGGTAAGACGACTTCGATACCATCCTGCTTATATAGTTCATCAAAAAGATCCGTCACCGTTCCGCCCGGATAACCGAACAGGGTGGTAACGCCTTCTTCCTGCAAAGCTTTCACAAATAACTTTCTGCCTGTAATATCCATGCCGTCCTCCTTACCTTCTCTCTGCCGTCCGTTTCCTGCAGAAAGGATTATTGTAAAAAACTATAGCCCATCTTTTTCACAAATGCAATCCTATCCAAAGATAAATCAAGAATATTAAAATACATCAAGAACCTTTACCCTATCAATCCTACTGTCTTCAAAATAAAGATCCATCCGGTCAGGGTAAATGCCGCCAGAAGCGTCGTCATCACGATCACGCTCGCGGTGAGTACGCCATCGTTGTCCATGTTCTTCGCCATGATGTAGCAGCTCGGCGTCGTCGGAGATGCCAGCATAATCAGAATTGCGATCATCTGCTCCCCGCGGAATCCCATCCACGCAGCGACCGGCAGAAAAATGAGCGGCTGGACGACCAGCTTGATCATGGATGCCGCGATCGTCGGGCGGATCTTCGCCAGCGCTTTTCTTCCCTCAAAACCTGCTCCGATCGTGATAAGCGCCAGAGGCGTCGCCATCTGCGCCACACTGTTCACCGTCTTATCCACAATCACCGGAAAATCAATGCCAAGAAGTCCCACGACAAGTCCAGCTAAAATTCCCAGAATGATCGGATTCTTTGCAATGTTGATGCAGGCATCCTTAACCTTCTGCTTCGGATCCACCTCCCCGGAATGTGCCCCTTCAAACGTCAGCACAATCACAGAAAAAATATTGTAGAGCGGCACTGCGCTCACGATCATCAGCGGTCCCATCGCCGAGCTTCCGTACATGTTCTGGATGAACGCCAGTCCCATCACCGCTGCGCTGCTGCGGAACGACGCCTGCACAAAAGCTCCCCGCATGCTCTGATCCTTCAAAAACAGCTTCACACCGCCCCAGATGATCCAGAAGCACGCCGTGCTCACGAGCGCGCAGAACAGCACATACCGGATGTCAAAGACCGCCCGGATATCCACGCCGGAAATATCGCGGAACAGCATAAACGGCAGTGTCACCTTAAAGTTGAACCGGTTTGCCACCGTGACGAAATTGTCGTTTAACATCCCGATCTGTTTTAGGATATAACCGATCACCATGACTAAAAAGATTGGAAACGTTGCATCCACACTGTAAATAAAATTCTCCATCTCTACGCCATCCCGCCTATTTTACCCTCTCGTACCGGTAAAAATAATACTCCAGATCAAAGTACGTCTGCTCCTCGCTGTCCGCCGTAATCTTCCACTCCGGTCTCTCATCCAGATTCGGGAAATACGCATCTGCATCGTATGCGTAGTCAATCTTCGTGATGTGCGCCACGTCGCACTCATCCAGAAGCTGTCTGTAGATCGTCTCTCCGCCGATCACATAGATATCCTGACTGTCGTATTTTTTTAATTCTTCATGAAGCTCATCCATGTCATGAACGACAACCGCGCCCAGAACCTTATAGGTATGATCGTGTGTCAGCACGATATTTGTGCGGTTCTTGAGCGGAAGCCCGTTCGGAAAACTCTCCAGCGTTTTTCTTCCCATGACCACCACCTTGCCGGTCGTCGTCTCGCGGAAAAACTTCTGATCCGCCGGAATTCTCACCAGTAACTCATTTTTATTGCCGATTGCCCAATTTTGATCCACTGCTGCTATTAAATTCATTTTTTACGCCTTTCTATTCGTGCTTACACCGCGATCGGGATATTTTTGATCTGCGGTCCCGTCACGTAATCCTCGATCGTGATATCCTTTGTCGTGAACTGGTAAAAATCTTTGACATCCGGATTGAGGGTAAACTTCGGTGCCGGATGCTGCTCTCTCTCGATCAGTTCCCTGATAATCGGCACGTGCCGGTCATAAATATGTGCATCCGCGATGACATGTACCAGTTCCCCGACCTTCATATCGCATACCTGCGCCAGCATATGCATCAGCACCGCATACTGGCAGACGTTCCAGTTGTTGGCGGCAAGCACATCCTGCGAGCGCTGGTTTAAGATCGCGTTGAGTGTCAGCTTCTCATCTCCCGGGTGATGCGTCACATTGAACGTCATACTGTATGCGCACGGATACAGATTCATCTCATGCAGATCCGCATGTACATAGATGTTTGTCATGATGCGCCTGCTGAACGGATTGTTTTTCAGATCGTAGATCACACGGTCAACCTGATCCATCATGCCTTCCTTATACTGGTGCTTCACGCCGAGCTGGTAACCGTATGCTTTTCCGATGGAGCCGTCCGCATCCGCCCACTCATCCCAGACCGTGCTGTTTAAATCGTGAATGTTATTGGACTTGCGCTGCCAGATCCAGAGCATCTCCTCGGTGCAGGTCTTGATCGCCGTCTTGCGGAGCGTGATCGCAGGGAACTCTTTTGAGAGATCATAACGGTTCACCACGCCAAATTTCTTGATCGTATAGGCGCTCGTCCCATCCTCCCAGTGCGGTCTTACTTTTTCCCCCTCCGTGCTGGTTCCGTTTTCCAGTATATCCTTACACATATCCACAAAAATCTTATCTGCGAGACTCATGCCGTTCCCCCCGTTTTTCTTCCATTCTATTCTGCTAATTCTTAATTGTACTCAATTTTCCGTGAAATGACAAGGTGCATTTCTGTTGCATTTTTCCCGCAAATGGGTTATATTATTTCTTGGAATTTTACTTTATTTTGCAGAGAATAAAGATTGAACACATAAAGGAGACAGATTATGAGTCAGGCTAAAGTAGACCGCTATAAAGAAGAGAAAAAGAACCGCAAGAAGACTATGGCAAAGGAGAAGCGCCTGCATCTGCTCGCTGTTGTCTGCGGCTGGCTGGTTGTCATCGCGCTCGCAGGCTGGGCTGGTGTGTCCGGTTACCGCATCTATGAGAGCAAGAAGCCGGTTGAGACCATTTACGCCAATGTCGATGCCATCACCGATTACATGAATTCCTTAAGCACAGAAGAATAACGCAAAAGAACCCGGGGCGACTTTTCCGCACCCGGGTATTTTTCTGCCATCCTGCCATTTTTCTATGTACGCTCTTCTACTCTCCCGTCTCTGCGCCGGAGAGTTCCGCCTTCGCCAGTGCATTCTCAATCGCGTTCAACAATACCACTGACGTATACTGGTAATCCGCATTGTATGTAATTCCTTCCGTGGTCTGTTTTTCCACCACCTGATCCGCAATGTTTTCCAATGCCGGCTCCATCAGCGGATACATTGTCTCCACCGTCTCATCGAGATTGACCATGGAGACGGACTGAATCCGGTTTTCATCCACAATCACCTGCATATCCACCGCATGCTCTCCAAACTGGATCGATGACGTGTACACTCCCGCCACATACCTCATTGTCTCTACCGACTCTCCGTCCTCTTTTCCGGGCAGGAACATGAACAGCAGTAAAAAAATCAGCAGAATTCCAAGTCCTGCGAAAATCAGTGTATAAATCAGTTCTTTCATATGAAGAACCACGATCTTTGTCTTTGCACTCATCTTAAGCCTCCGCATACTGATTATTACATTATATGAACCGCCTCTCGCCACATGACAGTTTGGGTCATGAAAACGCCTTAAAATTATAAATTGTTCAAGTTTTTCAAAAAATATAAAAAAAGGCGTTGACAAATGCTCGTCTACGCTGTATGATATCAAATGTGTCCGGCAGACATAACCGACACAACAACTTATGCGCGAGTGGCTCAGTTGGTGGAGCACGACCTTGCCAAGGTCGGGGCCGCGGGTTCGAGTCCCGTCTCGCGCTCTGGGAAAAGAGATACATCGCATGATGTATCTCTTTTTTTCGTACTTCTTCGCTCCGCTCCGGTCGGCGCAGAGCAGAGGCTAAAATAATATTTCCACCAGAAGAATTGATCATATCTGTATTGCATTCCTGTTTCTCTTTTATCAGCAGCTAAAAAGGCTCACCAAAAAGCACCTAATTGTACTTTTTAGTGAACCTTTTTATAATAAGCTCAAATCCAGTTCAATGCATGCATCTCCCCAGTAAAAACCTCCAACGATTTTTGTTCTATGTCTGATAGTGTACATTTTCTCTTTCTTCATGTCAATACTAAATTATAGGAAATTTGTGTGTTTCGGATTATGATTCTTTTTATCTATATACTCTATTATACTGCTTACAAAAAAGTACGCATCTTTTATATAAGAATTTTTCTCAAAGAACTCCTTATTTCTTTTCATTCTTCCCTTATCATCACAAAATAGTGTCCTTATCTCTTGCATTTTTTTATTTCTTACATTTTTTGTAGCTGATACCTTCATAACATCGTTATATACAAAAAGCAATGTCACAAAATCATGTATAACAGGATTTTTCATCATGCCTTCTCTATTCAAATGTCTCAGTTCCGGTGCTTTTCCCAACACATTTGCTAATTCTTTTGTTTTACTAAATTTCTTTACACTATTAGGTTTTTTCAATGAACTCAAAAGGCAATTATTATGTGCCGCAGCATTCCTAATAAATTTAATCGACTTCAAATATGGAATGTAATTAAATGATTTGTATGTTTGGTAATAAACCGTATACAATTCCATAAAATTCCCAAATGACAACAACTCCACAATATTCCACACCGCAAGTTTTTCTGGTTCATTATATTGATTTAAATGTTTCTCTGCTAAATCAGAGCAAAATGAATACGTACTTGCTTTTCTTTTTATGTCTTCCTGCGCCGATGGATTATATTGCAAAAACACCTCAACTATATTATATCCATCCTCAAGAGGATTATTACTTAAGTCATTCATCAAACGTACTTTTAAATAATGTTCAACATCCAATGACATTTCTAAAATTATTTTTCTAATATGCATATCTAGTTTTGAAAGTTCAACCAAATATGCAAAATCCAGATTATAATATTTCTTAGTCTGTGGATTTACAACATAGTTTCTGGCATATGATTTTAATTTAAAGTAATAATTATTATACTTCAAAAATTTTTTGGCATCTTCAATGGAACATATTTCAAATTGCACATTTTTGGTTCTCATATCCGTAATTTGTTCATCCACTGTCAGCTTAACTTTATCATCTGTCTGATTTTCCATATTACTCCATTCCGTTCGACTTATAACGCGCCATAATTAATTACGAAAGTGATTGATATTTCTATTCTCTTTTATAATGATACTGTATTATACATTATACTACGCAAGTAATCTTTTTAAAACATATTTTTGATTACAATTTGATTCCATTGCCCCTCCTCCTTTCATGCGGGTTTGCGCGTCGTGTTTTCGACCAAGTTTCTTTGCTCCGCTCCGGTCGTTGCCAGCGTCCACCAGATGCTGGCAACGTCTCGCACTCCGGGTACTGGTTTCTTCGTACCGCTTTAATCTGTATAAATATTTCAAATTTAGTGTTGACAAATTGTAACTCATGTTGTATGATATCAAATGTGTCTGGCAGATATAACCGACACAGCAACCTATGCGCGAGTGGCTCAGTTGGTGGAGCACGACCTTGCCAAGGTCGGGGCCGCGGGTTCGAGTCCCGTCTCGCGCTCTGGGAAAAGAGATACATCGCATGATGTATCTCTTTTTTTCGAGTCCTGCCGGACCAGGTCGTTCGAGTTTCTTCGCTCCGCTCCGGTCCGCGCAGAGCAGATAAATCTATTTGCCCTTGTCTAATTGCATAATGATATTTCGTTAAAAGTTAAATCAAAAAAGACATCAAATTCTACCTGTCAAAGTAGATTGATGTCTTTTTTTGCTACCTATAAAAAATGGGTACTGCCATATCAGCGGCTGTCACACAGGCAGCTTATGTTTCATATATTCACACACTAATATGGGCTTACATACCCATCAAATTTCTATTGGTGTCCTGACATATAGTATGTGAAAATGTAAGCATTTATTCCAATTCTGTTCACTATTTTTAGCACTATATGTCTTATTTTCCAAACTTTTTATAATGACATTTGACTTCCGATGGATGTCATTTTTCCATACCGAGTCTTTCTCCTTTACTTGCAGGATTCACAATACAGCTCCGCCCACATCGGCACAAATCCCGCCCCAAGTGCTACTCTCTGCGATGCTATATGTGACATTGAGGTGCCATAAAACGGAAGCTTCCCGCGCTTTAAGATCTCGTTTTTCAGGACCGCAACAAGCATAGAGCCTATTCCAAGTCCTTCTGCCTCCGGCATCACATTGATTCCAATCTGCCACATGCTGTCGCTGTCATTTGTAGCGCCCGCCATGCCAAGAAGGACGCCATCTCTATAAGCTCCTACCCCCATTTCATCCTTTGGCAGCTCATGAAAGAGAAATGCTTCTCCAAAGCGTTCATCTCCTCTGAATGGCTCCAGTTCTTCTCCCTCAAAGATTCGGATCTCATAATCTTTCGTGTCTACCTCGGACATTTCGGTCGCAATATAAAATGGATGAGCCTGTGCAATCTGGCAGTGAAACATTTTTAAACCTGCTTCCAGCTCATGTAAAGCTTCCACGTCCATGAACCAGGCGCCGCTTCTGTCTTTAAATGTTTCCCTCACCCATGCAATAATATCCTTCTTACCGGATGCAAGAATCTTGCCATTGATGCAGGCAATCTTCAGAAAACATTCCCCTTCTTCAAAAATCCTGCGTCCCTGCAGCGGGGTATACACCGTGAAGATATTTTCCCTGCTGGTAACTGCTCCTTCCTCTGTACAGAAATCAATCGCCAGCTGCTTTACCAATATCTCGTTCATACTTTTCCACAATTCTTTTCTCTCTCCGCCATCCAGCGCTCTTTCGTCATTATATTTCGATGTTCGGTACGCACTTCCTTCATTAACGGCACGGATACCTTTTCCCGTGTGTGATGATATACAAAGCCAACCTTTTCCTGCACTCTTTTTGACTTCTGATTGCCCTCATAATATCCGCACCATATGGTATTCATGCCGAGATCTTCAAATCCATGACGGATCATTTCTCCTGCCGCCTCCGGCATATAGCCTCTTCCCCAGAAAGGTTTTCCAAGCCAGTACCCCAGCTCACATTCCTCGTCATGATTTTCCGTATCGTTATGTCTGTTTAATATCAGTTCAATCGCACCGATTGCTTTTGGATTTCCCTTTTCGCAGATCGCATAGCACTCTCTGCCGTTTAGTACATTCCGGATCACATCCAGACTTTCCTCTCTTGACCGGTGCGGCGGCCATCCTGCAGCCGGACCAACCTCCGGGTCTTTTGCATATTCAAATAAGCTGTTCGCGTCTTCCTCTGTCCACTTTCTCAATAGCAGCCGTTCTGTTTCTAACATATCGTATTCCTTTCCATTCCCTGCCGCGTAAACCTGCCCGCTTTCCAAACAGAAACGGTTCTACTCCGCACACTGTTCTTTTGCTTCGGCATCGGGTCCTAACATTCCCAGCTTAAAATGTCTTCTGCAGAGCGCCACATAGCTGTCGTTTGCTCCTAACATGACCTGCGGGCCAGAGCGCACAATACCATGCTCGTTGTATCTCGTATTACAGGTAGCTTTTCTGCCGCACCAGCACACCGTCTTTAACTCCTGGATCACATCCGCAATCGCAATCAGACGCTCACTCCCAGGGAACAGCAGGTTACGGAAATCTGCGCGCAGTCCATAACAGACCACCGGCACATCCATAAAATCCACAATATCAGACAGAAAATCCACCTGCTGCGGCGTGGCAAACTGCACCTCGTCTACAATGATGCAGTCATATCCGCGAATCTCCTCCTCCTTCATCTGCTGCAGTTCTTCTAACAGAATGCAGTCATGTTGAAGCCCGATCCTTGAATATACCGTCCGCTCGCCATCTCTGGCATCGATCGCCGGTTTACATAACAGCGCTTTCTGTCCCACTTCCTCATAGTTAAAATGCGTCATCAGCGCATTTGCCGTCTTAGAACTTCCCATTGCACCATAGTAATAATATAATTTTGCCATCAATCCACCCTCTGTCGCTGCCTGCCGCCCACTTCCTGCATACAGTCATTTTCTTATTAAAAAGCGCTGTGCGCCACTTCTATCCATTATACCTGTACTTTTCTGCACCGGCAAGTACCTTTCCATTCTCCCGTGTCCACATTCCATTTCTCCCGTGTCCACATTCCATTCTTCTTGCACACCACCCATTTTTTCGCTATAATATCTTGTGCACGATTTACGAAAGGCATGGGATGATATATGAATAAAAAAGATATCTTGGAGTTAAAAAGACGTTTTAAAAAAGATGCCTGCACCTTCACCAGACTCTGCGGATGCTACGTAGACGCAGACCGCAACAAGGTCACAACCTTCGGGGAGACCTTCTTAAATCTGGAGGATGAGGAATTCTATAAATACCTGGAAATTGCCAAAAAGGTTATGTCCGGCACGATCGGCAACAACATTCTGGAACTGGAATTTCCGACTGCCGAGGAAGCACCGGGCGGAAGACAGCAGTTTTTGATGGGTCTGCGCGAGAGCGCATTAAAAAACGATGACCTCATGGACACCTTCTATGATCTTGTCATTGAGAATTACAGTTATGTCGGGAATTATCTGATTCTGGTGTTCCATGATGCCTATGATGTGATGACGAAGACCTCCGACAACAATAAGCTGGACGAGTCCGAGGAAGTCTACGAGTATCTGCTGTGCGCCATCTGTCCGGTTACCCTGACCAAGCCGGGGCTTGGCTACCGCGAGGACGAGAACCGTATCGGGCCGCGCATCCGCGACTGGGTGGTCGGCGTTCCGGACACCGGTTTCGTTTTTCCGGCATTTACCGACCGCAGCAGCGATATTCACTCCGTGATGTTCTACACCAGGGATACCAAGACACCGCACGCGGAATTCATGGAATCCGGTCTCGGCTGTGGCACCAAGCTGACCGCCACCGAGAAAAAGCTGACATTCCAGAGCATCGTCAAAGAAGTCATCGGTGAGGATGAGGAAGAGAGCGACGCTGTCTTCGGGGATATCCAGGAAAATCTGAACAATATGATTCCGGTCACGGAGGACGAGACGGTGGAACCGGAACCGGTCATCGTCACCAGATCCGCCATTGCAGATGTCCTTGCAGAAAGCGGTGTCACCGAGGAACAGGCAGCCGTCATTGAGAACACCTATGAAAATGTATTTGGCGAGGAACTTCCGGAAGCCGGACAGTTAGTTGATCCGAAGCTTGTGGAAGCCAACGGAAAGCGCAAAGAAAAGCTGGAGCTGGTAAAGCAGGTGGAAAACTTAAAGCAACAGCTCGAGGAGACGCGCTCCGTTCCGGTCTCGGAGGGAGATGCCGATGGCGAAGATGTCCCTGCCGTCAAGACCTACGATGTCATCCTGCGCGTCAAGCCGGAAAAAGTCGGACAGATTCACTCCCAGGTCATCGACGGGCAGAAATGTCTGGTCATTCCGATGGACGAAGATGAGCACGCCGCTGTCAACGGTGTCAATACCACCGTATAATACGGATCGATGCAATCGATGACGCATGGAATATGTTCCATACCGGCAGAAGCCAGCAGTGACGGCATTCATGCCACCGTATCCTATTTTGCATAAAACCCGTCATGAAATGATTTCCTTTCTCATTTCATGACGGGTTTTTCATAACAATCCTGTTTCAGACGCAGGCACAGCGTTTATTGCGTCAGCCGCTCTCTGATATACTGCTCCATCTCATCCTTCGGTATGCCGAGTGTGAGCGAGAGTTCACTGTACAGTTCATTCTCCGCTGTCCGCATGTAGCGCTCGTCCAGCGCCGTGATCTTCTTCCCCTGTGCCGTGCGCTCCTGTTTTCTGATGTATAGTGTCTTTACAATGCTGACCCACGCACGGTAATCGCAGGTGTTCATTGCCTCCTTGTATCTCGCCTCTCTCTGCCTGTCATCCGGCACCCAGAGCTGCTCGATCTTAGGCATATCCTCAATCAGCTGATCCGCTTCCTCCCTGGAAATCACTTTGCGCATCGTAATCTTCTGATTGTCCGTCGGTGCATAGATCCTTCCACTGCCATCGCCAACCGGGGCAAGAACATAATACAAACGGTCTTTGTCCGCCCCGGAAATGTCAATGTGGGTAATATCCTCAATCCGGCATACACCCTTCACTCCATACACAATATACTCACCGATCTCAAACATCTTCCCCGATTCTCCTTTCATCACAGTTTTAAAGCATCCATTTCTATTTTAACACGAAAAATCCCGATTTAATCAATATTTTCCGCTTTTTTCCAATTTTCGTAACTATTGCCAGAAAACAGGCGGCGTATGATTGTACATATTTGCCAAAATAGGAAGTAAAACAGACTCCTGTCACAGAATTTTTGCGCCGGGCGCGGTCATGCGGCATGCTTCCCATTCGCGCGGTCACGCATCTTCACAACGTATTTTTGTGTGACAGGGATGAATTCTCCCAATCGAGTAGGAGGCGGTGTATTGTTCACGTCTGTCCAAAATCTCTGCATCTGCTTTTTCAAATTGCTTGAAACTGTTGTTCTGTTTCGAGCTGCACAACAGTTTCAAGCAAGTTGTCTTTGTCTGTGCCGTTTAATATACGCTGCACTATTTTTTTAGCATGAGCATCTTTATACGATCTTAATACAGTAAACCAGATCATTACACCTTTTTTTTATATTTCACGTTATACTCTTTGTAAGCAAGCAGAAAAAGGAGAAATATATATGCTTGAAATTATACATAGAAAAAAACGGCTGTCATCCTTTAAGCTGATTGCTCTGGGTTTTGCCGGAGTCATTGTACTTGGAGCACTTATCTTGATGCTACCATTTTCATCAAACACCGGATCTGTTACACCATTTCATGAGGCACTGTTCACTTCAACCTCCGCTGTTTGCGTTACGGGGCTTGTTGTGCAGGATACAGGCAGCTATTGGTCCGCTTTCGGGCAGGCGGTGATTTTGCTGCTTATTCAGATAGGCGGACTTGGCGTTGTGACGGTTGCTGCAACATTTGCCATGCTTTCCGGCAGAAAAATATCGCTGATGCAACGCAGCACCATGCAGGATGCCATTTCAGCCCCAAAAGTCGGCGGCATCGTTCGCCTGACTCGCTTTATTGTACGTGGGACTTTTCTGATCGAACTTATCGGAATGGTTGCCATGCTACCGGTATTTTGCAGAGATCACGGTTTCAAAGGAATTTGGATGGCGGTGTTTCATTCGGTCTCCGCTTTTTGCAATGCAGGATTCGACATACTCGGCACCACCGAAAACAAATATCCATCTCTTACGGGATACGTCGGAGAGCCGACAATAAACATTGTAATTATGATTTTAATTATCGTGGGCGGCATTGGCTTTTTGACTTGGGATGATATCTGTACAAACAGGTGGCATTTCAAAAAATACCGTATGCAAAGCAAGGTAATATTAGTAACATCGGTGATTCTTATTATCGTCCCCGCAATATTTTTTTTCCTCTTCGATTTCACAGGACTGCCGCCCGGTGAGAAGATCCTTGCCTCGCTTTTTCAGTCTGTCACACCGAGAACCGCCGGATTCAACACCGCCGACCTTACCGCCATGACTGAATCTTCCAAAGCAATTATGATCCTGCTGATGCTTGTCGGCGGCTCACCCGGTTCCACCGCCGGCGGTATAAAAACGACTACGCTTGCCGTTCTGATCTTGAACGCATTTTCCGTCTGCCGTAAAAAAAACGATACTGAAGTCTATGGCAGACGGCTTGAATGCTCGGCGGTAAAAAGCGCCTCAACCATCGCCGTAATATATTTCCTGCTATTTTTTATCGGCGGCATTATTATCAGCACGGCAGAAAGTATGCCGCTTAGCGCCTGCCTTTACGAAACGGCATCCGCCGTCGGAACGGTCGGCCTTACGCTCGGCGTAACGCCGCAGCTCAGTGTTTTTTCTCAGTTTATTTTGATCGTCTTAATGTATCTGGGAAGAGTCGGTGGACTTACCCTGATCTATGCGGCGATCTCTAATAAAAATCAGAGCGGTGCAAAACTGCCGCTCGAAAAGATCACAGTCGGATAAAGGAGTTACTGTTATGAAAAACATATTGTTGATAGGTCTCGGCAGATTCGGTAAGCATATTGCTTTGCAACTGAACAAACTCGGGCATGAGGTGATGGCAGTAGACAGCGACGAAGAAAGAATAAATGAAATCCTGCCAATCGTCACCAATGCACAAATCGGCGACAGCACAAATACGGAGTTTTTAAAGTCGCTCGGTATCGGCAACTTTGATGTATGCATCGTCACCATCGGAGGTAATTTTCAAAACTCACTTGAAACTACTTCTTTGCTGAAAGAACTCGGTGCAAAATTAGTTGTGTCCCGCGCCGAGCGTGATGTACAGGCAAAATTCCTTCTGCGCAACGGAGCGGACGAGGTCGTTTACCCGGAAAAACAGGTGGCAAAATGGGCTTCTATTCGGTATACCGCCGACCACATTCGGGATTACATCGAGGTTGATGATTCTCATGCCATTTTTGAAGTAGAGGTACCAGAGGAATGGATCGGCAAAACCGTCGGAGAGCTCGACATCCGCAGGAAATACAGCATCAATATTATGGCGACTAAGGAGAACAGAAAAATCAATATGGCAGTTTCGCCGGAAACTGTTCTTACAGACAAGATCACACTTTTGGTTCTCGGTGCTTATAAAGAGCTGCAAAAGTGTTTTCGCATTTAACAGAGGTGAACGGCATTGGCTGAACTATTGCTGATTATCAGCTTGCTTGGCGTATTTGCTTTCGGCTTTTATCTTATGAGCAGGCTGGACCAATTTCTTGAGAAAAACAGGAAGGCGCTGTTAAAAGGAAACGAACCCCGTGAGTTTTCCGAAATTTTGCTGCCGCAAGGACTGTCCGACAGTGAGATATTAAGCGAGATCCGCCATTTTCGGGAAACACACGGAAAAGTCGATATTATCCTTTCTGACGGAAAAGAGGATGCGTTTTAGTTTACGGTAGAAGATTTTACGATTTTGTTGTATAATGAAACCAAAAAGGCGGTGAAACCGATGCAAATACAAACCGAACAGCCAAAAAACGGTGCGGACGAGCATATCCTTGTCTGCCTTTCCTCTTCACCGTCCAATGCACGGATCATACATACCGCCGCAAAGATGGCTAAGGTTCTTCATGCAAAATTTACCGCCATCTATGTGCAAACCGATTCGGTTGAAAGCGAAAAAAATCGGCTGCGGCTTGAACAAAACATTCAGCTTGCGCAAGGGCTTGGCGCTGAGATCATTATGACGCACGGCGAGGATGTGCCGCTACAGATTTCGGAATATGTCCGGCTTTCAGATGTGACCAAAATCGTGATCGGACAAAGCAGCGCCCGCCGCAGAGGACTGTTTGGAAAACCCACCCTAACTGAAAAACTGATTTCGGTCGCTCCCAATGTGGATATTCATATCATTCCAGACGCACTGAACTATGTAAGACCGCACCGGCGCCGTTTGCTTTTCGGTGCAGAAACACCTTCGTTGCGGGATATTGGCGTGACCGTTCTGTCACTTGCCGTATGCACGGCGATCGGTTTTTTGTTCGATCATCTCGATTTCCCCGACACAAATATCGTTACGGTCTACATTCTCGGCGTACTGATGGTCTCCGTTTTGACCAAAGGATATCTTTGCAGTATGGCAGGCTCGCTTTTAAGTGTTGTATTGTTCGGATTTTTCCTTACCGAACCACAGCTATCATTCAAAACCTATGCTGTAGGCTATCCCGTTACCTTTGCCGTCATGCTGGTAGCTTCCGTTCTCACCGGCACGCTTGCCTCGAAGCTTAAGGATCATGCGAGACTTTCAGCTCGTTCTGCGTTCCGCACGCAGGTGCTGTTCGACACCGACCGTCTGCTGCAAAAAGCGAAAAGCAACGATGATATCTTAAGTGTGACCTGTATGCAGCTCTCTCGGCTGCTTGACCGCAGTATTGTTGCTTATACAAAAAGTGAAAATGGAATGTCGACCGGACGGCTTTTCGCCGAAAAAAAGTATACATACTCTGAAAATCTACTGAACGATGCAGAGCAGAAAGCCGCAGAATGGGCATTTCAAAACGGTCGCCGTACAGGAGCAACAACAGCACAGTTCGGAAAATCCGAATGTCTTTATCTTGCGATCCGTGCAGGGGACAGAGTCTATGGAGTAATCGGAATACCGATGAGACCTGAAAAGCCCGATTCATTCGAAAACAGCATCGTGCTGTCAGTTGTAAACGAATGTGCTCTGGCAATGGATAATACACACAACGCTGCTGAAAAAGAACGGGCAGCAGATCTTGCAAAAAGCGAGCAGCTGCGCGCCGACCTTTTGAGGTCGATCTCACACGATCTACGCACGCCTCTTTGCTCGATTTCAGGCAATGCGGACACACTTTTGCATAACGGAAACTGCTTGGACGAAACGACAAAGCAACAGATATATAAAGATATATATGACGATTCCGAGTGGCTGATTGACGTAGTGGAAAATCTGCTGTATGTTACACGGCTGAATGACGGACGCCTGAAGCTGGAGCTTACCAACCAGCTTGTAGACGAAGTGATCAGTGAAGCCGTTTCACATTTGAAGCAGAAGTCTGTCGGGCACACGGTAACGGTGAAGTGTGACGATTTGATTCTTGCACGCATGGACGCACAGCTTATCGTACAGGTCATCGTCAATCTTATCGACAACGCTTTGAAATATACCGAACAAGGCTCGGTGATCTGCGTAAGTGCAGAAAAGCAACGAAAATACGCCGTGATCCGTGTTGCAGATAACGGTAGCGGAATCCCCAACGATATGAAATCGCATATTTTTGAAATGTTTTATACTGGAAAAAGTACAGTTGCCGACAGCCGCAGAAGCTTTGGGATCGGTCTTACCTTATGCAAATCGATCGTAGAACTGCACGGCGGAACGCTGACGCTTAGGGATAATGTGCCGTGCGGCTGTGTATTTACCTTTACTTTACCGCTTAGCGAGGTGACTCTGAATGAATAAACCGCTTATACTTGTTGTGGAAGACGACCGCCCAGTCCGCAATCTGATCGTAACAACATTAAAGTCGCACGATTACCGTTACCTGACTGCGGAGAACGGACATGGTGCGATTATGGAGGCGACCTCCCATAACCCTGATATCGTTCTGCTGGATCTGGGTCTACCGGATATTGACGGCACACAGGTGATCGAAAGCATCCGCTCATGGTCGAATATGCCCATTATTGTGATCAGTGCGCGTAGCGAGGATCGTGATAAAATTATGGCACTTGACGCCGGGGCGGATGACTATTTGACAAAGCCATTTTCCGTAGAAGAGCTTTTGGCACGGCTTCGTGTCACACAAAGAAGGCTGTTGCTCCTGCAAGCAAGTGGCGATGCCGACACCCCAATTTTTGAAAACGGCGAGCTTAAAATTGATTATGCCGCTGGTTGCGCTTACTTAAAAGGGGAAGAATTGCATCTTACCCCGATTGAATACAAGCTTTTATGTCTGCTCTCCCATAATGTCGGAAAGGTTCTGACGCACACCTATATCACACAGCAGATCTGGGGCAGCAGCTGGGAAAACGATATTGCCTCGCTGCGGGTGTTTATGGCGACACTGCGTAAAAAACTGGAGCTGCAAAAGGACAGTCCGCAATACATTCAGACGCATATCGGCGTTGGTTATCGGATGCTGCGGGTAGACTGAGAAAAGCGAGAAAACAAGAAATTGAACCGATATGCAATAGAAAATCCTTTCGGAATTCAAGAGCGCAATATCCGCTTGGTACGGAATCATCATCACCTACGGTATGGTGCTTGGTTTTGCTGTGGCAATATACCGTTTGATTTTCGAATGGGATAATAACAAAAACGACCTGCTTTCTGTTTTAGTAGTCAATCCAGGCGGCCTTGCCATTTACGGCGGAGTACTTGGCGGTGTCGTAGTTGCATTGATTTACCGTAAAGAAAAACGGATTTCCCCTTTTGGGCGCTTCACTCACCGTTAATATCACAGGTGCTGTCCGGCTACCTGATGATTTTCGGTATCGTTACAATTTTTATTATCTGTAAAAGAAAGGCGATGCGGCAATGAGAAAAGAATGGACTTTATTTATTACCTTTCTTAAAATCGGCGCTTTTACCTTCGGCGGCGGATATGCTATGATTGCGTTGCTTGAAAACGAATTTGTAGAACGCAAGAAGTGGATCAAAAAGGACGACTTTCTGAATATGGTAGCCATTGCCGAGTCTACACCCGGACCGGTTGCAATCAACAGCGCCACATATATCGGCTACAAAATTGCAGGCTTGTTCGGTGCTGCGGCGGCTACCGTGGCGGTTTGTATTCCTTCGTTTACCGTAATTTTTTGCATCTCACTGTTTTTTGATCAATTCTTAAGCCTTACATGGGTTTCCCGTGCTTTCCGCGGAATACAGGTATGTGTGATCTATCTGATTTCCTCTGCCGGGCTGAAAATGCTGAAAACCATTGAAAGAAATGCCTTCAACACGGTCATTTTGCTGTCGGTCATTGCTGCAATGTTGGCGTGCACTGTTTTCGCCGTTTCTTTTTCTTCCGTTTACTATATTCTGATTTGCGGTACAGCAGGACTTGCGATTTTCTTCCTGAAAAAACTGCGGAAAGGAAACGGCAATTAACAATGATCTACCTGAAATTATTCCTGAATTTTTTAATGATCGGTGCCCTTTCCTTCGGCGGCGGATACGGAATGGTTTCCCTTGTAAGAGAAACAGTCATTTCAAACGGCTGGCTAACGGAAAGCGAATTCTTAAATTTCATTGCCGTTTCGGAATCGACGCCCGGTCCGCTTGCCGTTAATATGGCGACATTTATAGGTTCCACGCAAGGTGGCATTCTCGGCTCGTTTCTTGCTACGCTCGGCGTTGTTCTTCCGTCTTTCATTATTATACTTTTAATTGCGGCGGTACTCAAAAACCTGATGAAATATGCCGGTGTCAACGCTTTTCTCTCCGGCGTCCGCCCCTGCGTTATCGCAATGATTCTCGCTACGGCAATCGGTATGGCCATATCAACATTGCTTGGTTTTACGGATATTTATTCGGCGCTTGCTCCGGATCCTAAATCCATTTTGGTCTTTGCCATTCTGTGGCTGACACATTTCGGATATAAAAGAATCAAAAAAACTGCACCGTCGCCGATTATAATGATACTCTTTTCTGCCGCACTCGGCATACTGCTTTGGGGAGTATAAAATGCATCCTATGCCAATTTGCCGTCCGGGAATCGGGCGGCTTTGCTAATTGTTTGGGGATGCACTGTTCGTCACCTGTCTGAACGATTATCTGGAGTAAAACTCAGAGATAAACGTCGCGGAAACCTTTGAGGTTTATGCAGAAAATGAATTTAAGTATGGAACATACAACGAAGAACAAAACTCACGTTTAGCATCAGGACATAATCTAAAGCCTGTTACAACCAATTTCACAGGACGCAAACCAGATGAAATATATGCGGATTTTGTTTTTATAGATGCTGGTAAGTATCTCATCAAATGTAAGAATAATTGTGTACCCAAAGAACGTGTTTTTCTAAAAACATGGGTGCGAAAGGGAGTATTTTGGAAATCCGCTGGTTGTACAAAGCAATTACATACATGCAAACAGAAGAATTCTCTGAATACTCATAATTTAGAAATAGAATTGAGGCAATTTCATCTCTTCTCCGCCAAAGGTACCATGTGAATAGGAAAGATACTTGTGCCCCAAAAACGTACGCGCTTATTCTTCAGATTCAAAATAGCAGCATTAGATTTTCAAAAGCTATTAGATTATGCAAATAGCTTAGAACAGTGTGCTTCAAATAAGAAACCAGCATAAAATCAATGAACTACAGTTTCAAGTAATCAATGAATTATAGATTTATAAATCATATCTTTTACCAATACGTGTTAAATTTTCAAGGTACAAACAACCTCAAATATTAAACTGTACTTTCGGCACCCTAATCCCATAAAGTCAAAAAGCGCCCCGCAATGCGGGGCGCTCTCTTCTGCACAGCTCAAATGGGTAAAAATTCACTGTGCTGCAGACTGTGGCAGGGAAACCACAGCCTCTTGGTATATTAAATTAGGGAAAGGAATTAACTTAAATTATTTGAAATGACAGCTTACGCTATTATCTCTGTACACGTCCGGAAGCATCGCCGCCAGCCAGTTTCTTGACCTCGTCAACGCTTACCATGTTGAAGTCACCCTCAACAGAATGCTTTAAGCAGCTTGCTGCTACTGCAAACTCGATCGTAGACTGCGGATCGTAGTCGTTTAAGCAAGCGTAGATCAGTCCGCCGCCGAAGGAATCGCCGCCGCCGACACGGTCAACGATGTGCATTAAGTACTCCTTGGAGAAGTAGCTCTGACCATCCTCGTAAAGCATTGCTGCCCAACGGTTATCGTTTGCGGAGATGGAAGTTCTTAATGTGATTGCAACCTTCTTGAATCCAAAACGGTCTGTTAACTTCTGTGCAACCTCTTTGTAGCCTTCCTTGTTCAGTTCGCCTGCGGTAACCTCTGTACCCTCAGACTTGATGCCGAATACGTCGTTTGCATCTTCCTCGTTGGAGATACATACGTCTACATACTTGCAAAGCTCGCCCATCACCTGTCCGGCTTTCTCCTTGGACCACAGCTTGTTGCGGTAGTTTAAGTCGCAGCTTACAGTAATGCCCTTAGCCTTTGCAGCCTTGCATGCCTCTAAGCAGATTGCTGCAACGTTGTCACCAAGTGCAGGAGTGATTCCTGTGAAGTGGAACCAGTCAGCACCGTCAAAAATCTTATCCCAGTCAAAATCAGCAGTCGTTGCTGTTGCAATGGAAGAACCTGCGCGGTCATAAATAACCTTGGATGGTCTCTGGCTTGCACCCTTCTCAAGGAAGTAGATACCTACACGGTCACCGCCGCGAACGATATCAGAAGTGTCTACACCGTACTGTCTTAATGCATTCACACCAGCCTGTCCGATCTCATGAGCCGGAAGCTTTGTAACAAAGCTTGCATCCATTCCGTAGTTTGCAAGAGATACTGCAACGTTTGCCTCACCGCCGCCGTAAGTAGCGCCGTAGGTACCAGCCTGTACAAAACGATAGTATCCTTCCGGTGCAAGACGAAGCATAATCTCACCAAATGTAACGACTTTCTTTGCCATTATTGAATCCTCCTAAATGTATGTTTCACTATGTGAAACCGTGTTTCATTTTCTATAATAAAATTATAACATCTAATACCAGAATGTCAAATATGTTTTTATTTAAGTCCAAAAAAATTCCAAATTATTTCCGATTTTCACTTTTCTATTTTAGCAGAATGATATATAATAAAAACAGGTTGGTTCACATTACAGAACTATGTTTCGCAATGTGGAACACACATATCGTATCCATAGACACAGTGTGCTGCATTTTCTCATAAAACATTCTTTTTGAGATGCCGTGACGTGTCGGAATTTTTACTTTCTTATTTATTCTTACATCATCAGGAGGAGATTATTTATGGACCGTAAATACGATGTCATCACTTTGGGGGAGATTTTACTCCGGCTTTCCACGCCGATCAACGGACGTCTTGCACAGGGCGATACGCTGATGAAGCACCTCGGCGGCGCTGAACTCAACATTGCTTCCGAGATCGGGCAGCTCGGCCTTAAGACGGCAATCATTTCAAAGATTCCGAACAATCTGCTGGCCGCTTTCATCAAGAACCAGCTCAACGCTTCCCGCGTCAGCGAGAATTATCTGATCGAGGATCACTCGGACGACAGCCGCGTCGGCATCTACTACTACGAGTACGGCTCCTACCCGAGAAAGCCGCGTGTGGTCTATGACAGAAAACATTCATCCATCAACAATATTGACATCAAGGACGTTCCGGCTACCATGTTCTACAACACCAGACTGTTCCATACCAGTGGTATCACCTTAGGACTCGGCGGCAACGCACAGAAGTTTGCGATCGAATGTATCCGAAAGTTCAAGGAGAACGGCACCCTGATCTCCTTCGATGTCAACTACCGCGCGAACCTCTGGAGCGGCGAGGAGGCAAGAAAATGCATCGAATCCATCCTTCCGTATGTCGATATCTTTTTCTGCTCCGCCGACACTGCCCGTCTGACCTTCGGCAAGACCGGCACGATTGAGGAGATTCAGAAGTCCTTCTGTGAAGAATATCCGATCTCCGTGGTTGCCTCGACTGAGCGCACTGTCATCACTCCGAAAAAGCACGACTTTACCTCCATCATCTACTCTGCGAAGGAAGACCGCTACTACAGTGAATCTCCTTACAACAGCATCGATGTGGTCGACCGGATCGGAAGCGGTGACGCCTATGTCTCCGGCGCTCTCTACGGTTACCTAAGACATCACGACTGCCAGAAAATGTTGGAGTACGGCAACGCCATGGCAGCCATCAAGCACAGCGTTATCGGCGATATGGTCTTTACCGATCTCGAGGAAATCGACGGCATCATCGCACAGCACAAGGATACTTCCGGATTCCAGCCTGAGATGAACCGCTAAGTATCATTTTCCTGCGAAGGAATGAAGCGTGCGCCTGCCGCACACTTTGCGCGGCAGATAAAAAAATGATGGCGGCAGTCCCGCGGATACTCTCCGCCGGACTGCCGCCGTTTTTATTCTAAATCTTCTCTATGGTTCCGCCGCCGGCTCCTTTCATCAGAGCCGGCTCTTTTCCGGAATCACGATCCTTTTCTCTTCTGTCGAAGGAGAATGTTCCTCATCCACCTCCGGAGCATTTCCGGTGCGGTGTCTCTTCACATTTTCGCAACCAGTGCATCCGGCACGGTGATGCGATCCAGATGCCAGATCTCATCCACGTACTCCTGAATCGTACGGTCGGAAGAAAATTTGCCTGCGTGGGCCGTATTTAAAATAGCACTCTTCGCCCATGCCTGCTTATCCTGATAGTACTCCACGATCCGCTTCTGCGCATCCACATAGGAACGGAAATCCTTGAGGATAAAATACGTGTCTGCATACTGCGTGCACTGCGTGTTGAGCAGTGAATTGTAGAGATCGCGGAACAGCCCCGGATCGTTCGGCGAAAATGTGCCGTCCACAAGCTGATTTACCACCTTGCGGATACCCTCGTCGCTGTTGTAGATCTGCATCGGATCATAATCGCGGTTGCGCTCATGCGCAATGACTTCCTCGGAGCTCATGCCGAAAATGAAAATATTCTCCATTCCGACTTCCTCTGCCATCTCCACGTTCGCGCCGTCCATGGTACCGAGTGTCAGCGCACCGTTTAACATGAACTTCATATTGCCGGTACCGGATGCCTCCTTGCTGGCAGTCGAAATCTGCTCGCTGACATCCGCCGCTGCGAAGATCCACTCCGCATTGGACACGCGGTAATCCTCGATGAATACGACCTTGATCTTTCCTTTAATGTCCGCATCGTTGTTGATGACGTCCGCCACACTGTTGATGAGCTTGATCGTAAGCTTGGCGTTCCGATATCCTGCCGCCGCTTTCGCGCCGAAAATAAAGGTTCTCGGGTAGAAATCCATCTGCGGATTTGCCTTTAACTCATTGTACAGGTACATCACATGCAGAATATTCAAGAACTGTCTCTTATACTCATGCAGACGCTTTACCTGCACATCGAAAATAGAATCCGGATCAACCTCGATGCCGTTGTGCTCCTTGATGTACTCTGCCAGGCGCACTTTGTTCCTGCGCTTGATCTCCATGAACTCCTTCTGGGCTTTTGCGTCCGATGCATACGGAACCAGACGTGCAAGCTGCATCAGCTCTGTGATCCAGCCGTCACCGATATGCTTTGTCACCCAGTCGGCAAGTAGCGGATTGCCGTGCATCAGGAAACGTCTCTGCGTGATGCCGTTGGTCTTGTTGTTGAACTTCTCCGGGAACATCTCATAAAAATCATGAAGCTGCTCGTTCTTTAAGATCTCCGTGTGCAGTCTTGCCACACCGTTGACGGAATAACCGGCTGCAATGGCGAGATGCGCCATCTTCACCTGACCGTCGTAAAGGATTGCCATGCGGGCAACCTTGCCGTCATCCCCCGGGTAGCGTTCCTGGATCTGCAGTACAAAACGGCGGTTGATCTCATCCACGATCTGGTAGATTCTCGGAAGCAGCCGCTGAAAAATCTCAATCGGCCATTTTTCCAGTGCTTCCGCCATGATCGTATGGTTGGTGTAGGCACAGGTCTTCGTGGTAATCTCCCACGCCTCGTCCCAGCCGAGACCTTCCTCATCCACAAGAATACGCATCAGCTCTGCCACCGTCACCGTCGGGTGTGTGTCGTTCAACTGGAACGTCACCTTCTCCGGCAGTCTGCGGATGTCATCATGATTCTTCTTGTAACGCGCCAGCGCACGCTGTACACTCGCGGATACGAAGAAATACTGCTGCTTTAAGCGGAGCTCCTTGCCCGCAACATGATTGTCGTTCGGGTAAAGCACTTCCACCAGATTTCTTGCAAGATTCTGCTGCTCGACCGCCTTCTGATAATCTCCCTTATCAAATGAATCCAGCTCAAAATAATCCTTTGCCGCCGCATCCCAGATCATTAACGTATTGACCACATTGTTGCCGTATCCGACCACCGGCATGTCATACGGGATCGCCAGCACCGACTGATAATCCTCCTGCACAAAACGCAGGCTTCCATCCTCCCTGCTCTCCGTGCGTACATGTCCGCCAAACTTGATCTCGTAAGTGTACTCCGGTCTGTGCAGTTCAAACGGATAACCATTTTTCAGCCAGTTATCAGGCACTTCGACCTGAAAGCCGTCCTGAATCTTCTGCTTGAACATACCGTAGCGATAACGGATCCCGCAGCCGTAAGCCGCGTATCCGAGTGTGGAGAGGGAATCCATAAAGCAGGCAGCCAGTCTTCCCAGACCACCGTTGCCGAGTGCCGGATCCGGCTCCTGATCTTCGATCACATCGAGATTCAGGCCGATCTCATCCAGCGCTTCCCTCACTTCTTTATATTCCTTCAGATTGATCAGATTATTGCCGAGCGCGCGTCCCATCAGAAATTCCATCGACATGTAGTACACGATCTTTGGATCTTCCTTGTCAAATACCTGCTGTGTTGCAAGCCATCTGTCATTGATGACATCCTTGACCGCGAAGGAGACCGCCTGGAAAATTTCCTGCTGATCCGCCTCCTCCAATGTCTTGCGGTATAAATTCTTCAGATTATCGCGCACACTCTGAATAAAGGCTTTCTTGTCAAAAACACCTGATTTCATCTAGTTTCCTCCTTTTTTCACTCCCAGAAGAACATGTTCGCCGTTAATATTCCATTCCTTGCTGTAAACTTCTGGCTCATCCGCAAATGCTCCGGCTGCATCCGCCACGACATTCACGCCGAGAACGTCCGATTTAATTGTATCACCATACTGCTCAAAAATACCAGATACTTTTTCATCTGACTTGTGATAGATCGTGATCTGATCCATCACCTCGAATCCGGCTTCCTTACGCATGGTCTGGATCTTGCTGATGATCTCACGCACAAAGCCCTCCTCGATAAGTTCCGGTGTCAGGTTCGTATCGAGCACCACTGTCACGGTGTTATCTCTCTCGGTCACATAACCTTCCATCTGCGTCATGGTGATCAGGAGATCCTCCTCTGCCAGCTTGACAGACTCGTCAACGGACGGAAGTGCAAGCACGCCGTTTGCCTTTAATTCTGCCATCGCCGCATTGCCGTCAAGCGCTGCGAGTGCTTTCTGGATCTGTCCTAAGAACTTGCCGTACTTCGGTCCGACGGTGCGCAGCTGCGGCTTGAACGTGTAGCTTGTGTAAGCGCTCACGTCGTCTGTAAATGTCACTTTTTTCACATTCAGCTCATCCTCGATGATCTCCACAAAGAACTCCGGCAGTGCAGACGGAGCTTTTACGAACATGTTTCCGATCGGCTGACGGTTCTTGATGTTCGCGGAATTACGGCATGCACGGCCCATGACAACGATCTTTAAGACCTCATCCATATTTTTCTCAAGCTCTGCATCGATGTACACCTCGTTTGCCACCGGGAAATCGCACAGGTGAATGCTCTCCGGAGCCGTCTGATCCACGGAGCGCACCAGATTCTGATAGATATCCTCGGTCATGAACGGGATCATCGGCGCCGCACACTTGCAGATCGTCACAAGCGCTGTGTAGAGTGTCATGTAAGCGTTGATCTTATCCTGCTCCATGCCCTTTGCCCAGAAACGCTCACGGCTTCTTCTGACATACCAGTTGCTCATGTCATCGACGAAATCATCCAGCGCTCTTGCAGCCTCCGGGATGCGGTAGTTGGAAAGGTTGTTGTCCACTTCCTTAATCACCGTATTCAGCTTGGAGAGCAGCCATTTGTCCATCACGGAAAGCTTCTCATAGTCAAGCGTATATTTCGACGCGTCAAAATTGTCAATGTTCGCATACAGCACGAAGAATGCGTAGGTATTCCAGAGCGTACCCATGAACTTGCGCTGTCCCTCCTGCACGAGCTTGCCGTTAAACCGCTTCGGAATCCACGGCGCACTGCTCGTGTAGAAATACCAGCGGATCGCGTCTGCACCGTAGGCAGAGAGCGCCTCAAACGGGTCTACCGCATTTCCTTTGGATTTGCTCATCTTCTGTCCGTTCTCGTCCTGCACATGTCCCATGACGATAACATTCTCAAACGGAGCCTTGTTAAATAACAGTGTACTCTCCGCCATCAGGGAATAGAACCATCCACGGGTCTGATCCACACCCTCGGAAATGAATTTGGCAGGGAACTGCTGCGCAAACAGATCCTGATTCTCGAACGGATAGTGATGCTGTGCAAACGGCATCGCACCGGAATCAAACCAGCAGTCGATGACTTCCGGCACACGTTTCATGGTCTTGCCGCAGTCCGGGCAGGTAAAGGTCACTTCATCGATATACGGACGATGAAGTTCGACCTCCGCAGCCTTCGGATCGCCGCTTTTCTCTGCAAGCTCCGCGCGGCTGCCGATGGACTCCTGATGTCCGCAGCCCTCGCACTCCCAGATATTTAACGGAGTTCCCCAGTAACGGTTACGGGAAATACCCCAGTCCTGAATATTCTCAAGCCAGTCGCCGAAACGTCCTTTTCCGATGGATTCCGGAATCCAGTTGACCGTATTGTTGTTGCGGATCATATCGTCCTTCACAGCGGTCATCTTGATGAACCAGGACTCTCTCGCATAGTAGATGAGCGGGGTATCGCATCTCCAGCAGTGCGGATACTCATGCTCGAACTTCGGCGCGTCGAAAAGCTTGCCCTGTGCCTCCAGATCCTTCAACACCTCCGGGTCTGCTTTTTTCACGAAAATGCCGGCATACGGCGTCTCCTTGGTCAGTTCACCCTTTCCGTCTACAAACTGCACGAACGGCAGGTCATATTTTCTGCCGACATTCGCATCGTCCTCACCAAATGCAGGAGCGATGTGAACGATTCCGGTACCGTCTGACATCGTAACGTAGGTGTCGCAGGTCACGAAAAATCCCTTCTTGTGCTGTCTGTCCGCCACTTCTTTTGCGCAGGCGTACAGCGGCTCATACTCCTTGCGCTCAAGCTCGCTTCCCTTATAGGTCTCAAGCACCTCGTAAGCCTTTACCTCCGGCGTATCCGGCTCGCCGTCCTTGCCCTTTTCGGCTGGTGTTCCAAGCCGTCCGAGCACTTTATCGAGCAGTGCCTCCGCCATATAATAGGTATAACCGTCGGCTGCCTTTACCTTGCAGTAGGTATCCTCCGGGTTCACGCAGAGTGCCACGTTTGACGGAAGTGTCCACGGCGTCGTGGTCCATGCGAGGAAGTAGGCATCCTCTCCAACAACCTTGAAACGAACCACAGCGGAACGCTCCTTGACCGTCTTATATCCCTGCGCCACCTCCTGTGAGGAAAGCGGAGTTCCACAGCGCGGGCAGTACGGAACAATCTTAAAGCCCTTGTACAAAAGCTTCTTGTCCCAGATCTGCTTTAACGCCCACCACTCGGACTCGATGAAATTGTTGTCATAGGTAATATATGGGTTCTCCATATCTGCCCAGAAACCGACGATGTCGGAGAAATCCTCCCACATGCCCTTGTACTCCCACACGGATTCCTTACATTTTTTAATGAACGGCTCGATTCCGTACTCCTCGATCTGCTCCTTGCCGTTTAAGCCGAGCATCTTCTCCACGCCGAGCTCTACCGGCAGTCCGTGTGTATCCCATCCGGCTTTACGCGGCACATATTTTCCCTTCATTGCCTGAAATCTCGGGATCATATCCTTGATCGTACGCGTCTCCACATGACCGATATGCGGCTTGCCGTTGGCGGTTGGTGGTCCGTCATAGAACGTGTAAGTCTCGCCCTGCTTGCGCTGCTCCATACTTTTCTTGAAGATGTCATTGTCTTTCCAGAACTCTCTTACCTGCTTTTCTCTGTCCACAAAATTCAGGTTCGTGTCTACTTTGTTATACATTTTTTCCTCCAAAATAAAACATTTAAGGCTCCCGTCCTGTAAATAGGACGAGAGCCTTTATCGTTATACCACCTAATTACATTGTACACAAACTTCTCCACGCACAGAAACCCTGGGTGTGCTTCTGCAGCTTGAAAAAATCTCATCCGGAGAAAATCTGGATACCCGTTCCCTTTAACGCAGGAAAAGCGTCAGCGCCTACCGTGCTGCCTTCCTGTCTGACACAGGCTCTGCTGTGCCACATCTGCGGCTGCATTTCGGGCTGCGGCTTGGAAGGGATCTTCGTCTGCGGCTTACTCGCACCGGCTCTCACCGCCCCGGCTCGCTTTGCCTTTCATCCACAGCTTACTGTCTTCGTCACTGCCTTTGTCAACTATGTGTAAGTATAAGCCTTGCAAGCCCGCATTGTCAAGGTCTGAAATGCCGTTTCCCTGCCCTCCGGTTCTGCTCCACTTGCGGTCTTCCGCTTCTGCTTCACTTGCGTTCTTCCGGCTCTGCTTCACTTGCGTTCTTCCGGCTCTGCTCCAATTGCTGCCCTCCGGCTCTGCAGACTCTGCGTCTGTGCTATCTCCGCTTTGCAATCGTCGAAAAAAAACGCTCCTTGATCTGGTCGATCAAAATGACCGCCTTACCGTCCGAACCGGTAAACGGTACAAAGCCACCTGCCATCGCAGCATGCCCGCCGCCGTTTCCGATCCCCTGCAGCGCCTCCGCCGTGATCTTGCCGGCGTCGAGAGAAGATTTTTCACTCCGGACGGACAGTTTGATGCCATCCCCTCTCCTTGAGTACACCACGGAAAAAGAAACCTCCACCAGCGCCAGCATAAAGTCAGAGACACTCGCGATCAATGCCTCCGGGCAGTCCTCCCCCGTATCGGCAAAGCTGATATTATCGTACACCTCAATGCTGGAAATCGCCTTGGAATACGCCACCAGATCCTCAAAACACAGGTTGCTGTTCTCCAGTGTGTGGATCTCCTCATAATCACAGTCATCGTACATCCGATAGAGCATCTCGATATCGAGCTTTGACACGCCGCGTGAAAGATTGTGCGTGTCAATGCGGATGCCGTATGTCAGTGCTGTTGCGATCTTTTTATCCATCGCAATGTCATTTTCCATAAAATACTGCGCGATCATCGTTGCGCACGCCCCGACCTCGGGGCGGATGTCCTGAAACCGGTACTGACACTTATCATTGTAAGGATGATGGTCGATGCAGATGATCTCATCTCCCGTAATATTGATGATGTTGGAATTGCCCTTCTGGGAATCCACCAGTATCACTTCGTCCTCATCCGTCAGCACCTCGGTCAGATCCTCCACATTCAACAGTTCAATGTCGAGAATCTCACACAGCCGGCCGGTACCGTACCGGTCGATCTTACCCTTATAACAGATACTCGCCTCGATACCCCCGGTTGCAAGAAGCCGCTTCAGACCGTATGCACTTGCAATCGCATCCGGATCCGGGAAATTATGGGTCTGTATATAGACGTGCTGTCTGTTGATCTGCTGTAGTAATTCTTCAAACTTTGTCATGCTTTCTCTCTCCTGCATGCGGATGCCGGCTCACATGGTTCCGGCGCTCTGCACCCTGGCTGCCCGGTGCTACCGTCTCACATGGCTCCGGTGCTCTGCGTTTTGCTCGCCGATGAAATATCAAAGGTTTTTAGGTCTGCAAAGGTTTTCAGTTCCGGGACCGGCTCCGCAATCTCTCCGAATCCATATGCGGCGTGGATAAACCCGACTCCTGCCGCCCGGCTCGCATCATAATCTCCTTGAATGTCTCCGACATAGACCGCCTCATCCAGCCGGTTCCGCTCTACGACCAGCCGGATATTTTCTCCCTTCTGCCGCAGATTATTGCCATAACACTCCATGTCCTCCACCAGTTCCCACAAATCGTAGTGGTCAAGGAATGCCTCGATATACCCCTTCTGGCAGTTGCTGACAATCGAAAGATGATAGCCGTCCCGCTTCAACGCCGCGAGCGTCTGCGGCACCTGATCGTAGAGTATGCCCCCATGCTCCCGCAGATAATCATTTTCCACCTGACAGCATTCCTTTAGGAGCAGTCTCCGTTTTTCTTCGGGGAATTCCGCAAAGAGGATATCGGCGATTACGTCCATCGTTTTTCCCATTACCCCCTGAATGTCCTGCGTTGTCAGTTCTTTCTCCCTGACCCCGTACTGCCGGATTGCCACATTCCAGGACTTCGCCACATTCTCTGCGGAATCCCACAGGGTTCCGTCCATGTCAAATATGATTCCACGTTTCATGACATCATCTCCCGTTCTATCTCTTTTGTCTAGGCTTCCTCGGAAAGTCCATACAGTCTCGTGTATTTTTTCTTCATGTAGCGCACGAGCGGCTGCGCGGACACTTCTTTCCCGCACACTGCCGCAATTACCTCTTTCGGTGTCCGCGTGCTTCCATACCAGTGAATCTTCTCATTGAGCCATTTTGTGATCTCACCGATTCTGCCGTCTGTCAGGATCTCATCCACGGAGCCGAGTTCCTCCTCCATCTTCTCAAGGTACATGCCGTCATAGATGCTGCCCAGCAGATAGGACGGGAAATACCCAAACGAGCCGTCCGACCAATGTACATCCTGCAAGATGCCTTCGGCGTCATTTTTCGGAGTGATATGCAAGTATTCCTGCATTTTCTGATTCCAGAGCTCCGGAAGTTTTTCCACCGGCACATGATCGTAGAAAATCGCTTTTTCCATCTCATAACGCAATATAATATGGAAGCAATACGTTACCTCATCCGCCTCGGTGCGCACCATACTGTTCTCCACGCGGTTGATTTCACGCTCAAACGCTTCGAGTGTCACATTCTTAAACTGTGGAAGCAATTCTCCCAGTTTTTCATAGATCGGCTTCCAGAAATTGATATTTCTTCCGAGAATATTCTCATAAAAGCGCGACTGGCTCTCATGCACCCCCATATAGCAGCAGCTGCCCGCCACCGTATTGTCGTATTCCGGGTTGACATTCTGTTCAAAAATCGCATGTCCGCCCTCATGAATCGCAGAAAACATGGCGCTGAGCGGCTCCGTCTCATAGTAGTGGTTCGTCACACGCACATCCTTTGAAGAAAAATTCGTCGTAAACGGATGCTCCGTCTCCCCGACCGCTCCCGCATCCCTGCGGAATCCGATGTAATCAAGCAGCAGCCACTGTACCCTGCGCTGTGCGTCCGGATCAGCATAGGCATGAAATGTCGGATTTTCCGGCATTTTCTTTGCAGTAATCTGCTCTACTAACGGTATCAGTTCCGTCTTCACTTCCTCAAACAGCCGGTCGATCGTTGCCTGATCCATGCCCTCCTCACACTGTTCCAGAAGTGCGTCATACACATCCTTTCCCGGATCTGTATAGCCGATTACCTGCTTCGTCATCTCAATCATATTCCGGAGGTGCGGTGCATAAATGGAAAAGTCCGATGCATTTTTTGCTTCTTCCCATGCATTTCCGGATTCCGCCGCTGCCCGCACAAACGCCTCATATAAACCCGCCGGTATTCTTTTATTGCGGTCGTAATCGCGCTTCATGCGTTTTACAATGAATCTCCATGTGTCATCTAACGCATCATATTCCGCAGGCTGCGCCAGTTTCTCCAGAAATTCTCCCAGTTTCTCCGATGTCCCCATCTCAAAGCTCTTCGTGGAAAAATAGGTCAGCGCATCCACATGCGCCGCCTGCCCAAGCTTCGGCACTGTCGTCTGCATATCCCACTGCAATAATCCTGTCACATGATCATACTGGTTCATTTCTTTTAAATATTCTTTAAATTCTTCTAATAATCTACTCATCTTATCTCCTGATTTTTTCTTTATTCCGCCGGCATACCGTCAATGATTTATCGCGGATTCCTTCTCCTGACCGTTGCTTTCCCATACACCTTCAGCCGCTCTTTGACGCATACTTTCCATGTCTGCGGGTCTTACCCTGCGAACCTGCCAGCACTCGTTTTGTCACGCTGATTTTGAGTTCCGGCAAAAGTCCATAAACAGCTGCTTTCTGCGCATCCATATCTCGGCGATGCTCTTCTGCACATCCGATATTCCGTGGAACTTCCGGGAGGCATCCGCTAGGATTCATTTTCCCTTGTTTCTGCACTGCTTTCTGTGCATCCAATGTTCCGTGGAACTTCCGGGAGGCATCTGTCAGCATTCATTTTATCATATCTTACATAGACTGTCACGAATTATGTCGGGTGACGAAAAGCCAGGGGAGATGAGACTGGCGGGGATGGAAATCTGATAGAATCCTAAGCCTCACAGGTCTGGGAGTATATTTTTTTCTCTCCAAACCCGTTTTTCTTCCTTGAGCGGGTCTGGGCACGTATTTTTCTTTCCCTAGACCTGGTTTTCTTCCTTAGGCGGGTCTGAGAGCGTATTTTTCTTTCCCCAGACCCGGTTTCCGGGTTTGACTGCCCAAAATGATTGACATAATTTTTATTTCCCGGGTCTGGCTGCTTATTTTCACATCTCCAGGCCCGGCTTTCTTCCTTGGGCGGGTCTGGAAGCGTATTTTTCTTTTCCCAGACCCGGTTTCCGGACTTGACTGTTCAAAATGGTTGACATAATTTCAATCCCCGGGTCTAGCTGCGTATTTTTCTTTTCCCAGACCCGGTTTCCGGACTTGACTATCCAAAATGATTGACATAATTTCAATCCCCGGGTCTAATTACTTATTTTTCTCTTTCCAGACCCGGCTTCACACAAAAACAATTCAAACAAGTTTACGTAATTTCATCTCATGGGTCTGAGCGCACCTTTTCTCCACTCCAGACCCGCAAAACATCTTTAGCACTGTTTCTAAAGCATATCCCACAAAAATATAGCTTTCTTCTAATATTATAGCTTCCTTCTAACCCGCAAAAATGATACGATAAGAGCGCAACCCATTGATTTTCTGACATTTAGCACAGGTCTGCCGCACTACCGCACCGGCAGCCAGAAAGGCGGTTCCATTGAAACATTTTCTCCGATTGACCGACTATACCAAAGCTGACATTTACGAAATCTTCCATATCACCGATGAGATCCTGGAGGGGCACTATCAGAATCTGCTGCAGGGCAAAAGCGTCGTTTTATTTTTCCCGGAATCCAGCATCCGCACAAGGGTCACGTTTGAGAAGGGCATCGCGCTTTTGGGCGGTCAGCCGATTTTGTTTCCAAGTTCCGCTCTCGACAAAAAGGAAGATTTGCAAGACGTCGTCGGCTACCTCAACAACTGGGCCAATCTGCTTGTCGTCCGCCACCGGGATATGGCCGCTTTGGAAAAAATCGCTGCATCTGCATCCGTACCTGTCATCAATGCGCTGACCGACGCAAATCATCCCTGTGAAATGGTTGCAGATCTGTATGCGCTCTCAAAAATACGGAATTATTTTACCAAGGATCACTTTCTGTTCTGCGGTGTCACAGGAAATATCGGGCTGGCTTGGAAGGAAGCCTCCGAAGTGATGGGCTTTTCGCTGGAGCAGTGCTGTATTCCGGGATATGAGATGGATGGCGTGCCCTCGCATCACTGCATCCGCGACGCCATCCGTGGAAAAGACATCATCTGCACCGACTCACTGCCGGCCGACCTTCTTTCCGCCTCCCGCGGCTGCACCGTCGATCTTGCTGCCATGAAGCTGGCAAACGAGGGTGCCATCTTAAATCCCTGCCCGCCTTTTTACCGCGGTGAGGAAGTCTCAAACGACGTCATCGACTCCGACTATTTTGTCGGATATGAATTTAAAAAGCACCTGCTCACCGTCCAGCAGGCAATCATGGTGTACTGCTTAACACACTAAACTTTTCATATAATGCATTAAGCTTTTCATTTTTTGACATAACACAATATTTCCTGCAAGAAAGAATCCTGTTTTGCAGGATTCTCCGCCTGCGGCGGGTTGCTCTAGCGACATAATTCCACTCCAACGCAGTGCAATCCTGCCCGGAGAACTTTTTCATTCATAGGACGTAATTTCCTATGAATCAAAAAAACTCCCGTGCGCGTGATACCTCTCTTTTCCACAGCACTCTGTAGAAAATACCGGCATCCCACGAACGGAAGCTTCCTGTTTCTTTCTATTCTACTTTACCTCGTCGATCGCACGTCCGATGTCATGGCGCATGTACTTATTCGCAAAATCAACCCACTCTGTCGCCTCGTATGCTTTTGCGCGCGCCTCCTTTAAATCTTTTCCGGTCGCCGTAATGCCGAGCACACGCCCGCCGTTCGTGACGATCGTGCCGTTCTCATCGAACTTCGTTCCGGCATGGAAGCAGAAATAATCGTCCTTTCCGTCGAACTTTTCAAGTCCTGTGATCGGAAATCCCTTCTCATAGGACACCGGATAACCGTCGGATGCAAGCACCACACATACCGCCGCATTGTCTTCAAACTGAAGGTCGATCGTATCCAGCTTTCCATCGACGCATGCCTCCATCACATCAATGATGTCATTCTTCATGCGTGGGAGCACCACCTGTGCCTCCGGATCACCAAAACGCGCATTGTACTCAAGCACCTTCGGTCCGTCCTCCGTCAGCATCAGACCGAAGAAAATAACGCCGGTAAACGGTCTTCCCTCCGCCGCCATCGCATCCACAGTCGCCTGATAGATGTGCTTTTGGCAGAACTCGTCCACTTCCTTTGTGTAGAACGGGCTCGGGGAAAAATTGCCCATGCCGCCGGTGTTGAGACCCTGATCGCCGTCCTTTGCACGCTTGTGATCCTGCGCAGAGGACATAATCTTGATCGTCTTTCCGTCCACGTAGGAAAGCACCGATACCTCGCGTCCGGTCATGAACTCCTCCACAACCATCGTGTTTCCCGCGGAGCCGAACTTCTTGTCCTCCATGATCTCCTTAACACCCGCCTTTGCCTCCTCGAGCGTATTGCAGATCAAAACACCCTTTCCGAGCGCCAGTCCGTCCGCCTTCAATACGATCGGCATCTTCACCGTCTCCAGATAAGTAAGCGCATCCTCTGCAGATGTGAAATTCTCGTAGGCAGCCGTCGGAATGTGATATTTTTTCATCAGATCCTTGGAAAATGCCTTGGAGCCTTCAAGGATCGCCGCATTCTTCCGCGGTCCGAATACCTTTAAGCCCTCCGCCTCAAACACATCCACAATTCCGCCAACGAGCGGATCATCCATGCCGACAATTGTAAAATCAACTGCATGCTCCTTCGCGAACGCCACCAGTTTGTCGAACTCCATCGCTCCGATCGCAACACACTCTGCAAGCGATGCAATTCCTGCGTTTCCCGGCGCACAGTAGATCTTATCCACGCGCGGGCTCTTTGCCACACTCGTCACGATCGCATGCTCACGTCCGCCGCTTCCAACTACCAATACCTTCATATCCGCTTCCTCCTGCACTCTGTAACTCATACGCTTATTTCTCAACTGTCACATGTCCGTTTGCAACAGACACTCTGCCGTTTGCAATCAGATCGATCGCCTGCGGAAGAATGATCCACTCTGCCTGCTCCATCACACGGCGCTGTAAAATCTCCGGGGTATCTCCCTCTTCGACCGCCACCGGCTTCTGCAAAATGATCGGTCCTGTATCCGTTCCCTCATCCACAAAATGAACCGTTGCACCCGTAACTTTCACGCCGCGCGCAAGCGCTCCCTCATGTACTTTCAAGCCGTAAAAGCCTTTGCCGCAGAAAGACGGGATCAGTGACGGATGAATATTGATGATCCGGTTGCGGTACTGCGCGATCATCTGCTCCGGAATTACAACGAGAAATCCTGCCAACACCACCAGATCCACCTGATAGCTGTCAAGCTTCGCCAGAAACGCTTCATTGAATGCCTCACGGCTCTCATAATCCTTCGGTGAAATGCAAAGCGCCTCAATGCCGTGCCCTTTCGCACGCTCCAACGCATACGCCCCTGGATTGTTGCTGATCACAACGTCTACCCGGGCGTTCGTGATTCTGCCCTCATCGATGGCGTCTAAGATTGCCTGCAGATTCGTGCCGCCTCCGGACACCAGTACCGCTACTTTTAGCATAAGGTTACTCCTTTTTCACCATCCTTGATCTCGCCGACAATATACGGTGTGTCTCCTGCTGCCTTCATTGCCGCGATCGTCTTGTCCACGTCCGCCGGATCCACTGCCACGATCATGCCGATACCCATATTGTAGGTATTGTACATCATCTGCTCCTCGACTTTGCCCTCGCGCGCCATCATCTGAAAGATCGCCGGAACTTCATAGCTGTCCTTCCGGATAACCGCATGCTTTCCTTCCGGAAGCATACGCGGGATATTCTCATAGAAACCACCGCCTGTGATATGGCTGCATGCTTTTACGCGGACGCCCGCTTCCTTCACCTCACGGAGTGCCTTCACATAAATTCTGGTCGGAGCTAAAAGCGCCTCGCCAAGTGTTTTGCCAAGCTCCTCATGATAGGTATTTAACGTATCCGCATCCATGGAGAAAATCTTTCTCACCAGAGAGAATCCGTTGGAATGAACGCCGGAGCTTGCCATACCGATCAAAACGTCACCCGCCGCAAGATCAGCTCCCGTAATAATGTCCTTTTCATCCACGATACCAACGGAAAAACCGGCCAGATCGTACTCATCCTCCGGCATCAGCCCCGGATGTTCTGCCGTCTCACCGCCGATCAACGCACAGCCTGCCTGCTTGCAACCCTCCGCCACACCGGACACGATCGTCGCAATCTTCTCCGGATAGTTCTTGCCACAGGCAATATAGTCAAGGAAAAACAGCGGCTCGCCGCCGGCACATGCAATATCGTTCACACACATGGCAACACAGTCAATACCGATCGTGTCATGCTTGTCCAGTAAAAATGCCAGTTTTACCTTCGTTCCGCAGCCGTCTGTGCCGGATACTAACGTAGGCTTCTCCATATTCTTAAAGCTCTCCATGGAGAACGCACCGGAAAATCCGCCAAGTCCGCCAAGCACCTCCGGGCGCATGGTTCCCTTTACATACTTTTTCATAAGTTCTACAGACTTGTATCCTGCCTCGATATCCACACCGGAATTCTTGTAATCCATCCTATTTTCCTCCTATATGCTTGTCTGTTGTCTATTCAACGCAACACGGGCGACTTTTTGCAAAATCATCCGTTCCTGTTCCTAGTAATTCTGATATCCCACTTCCTGCAGTCTGGCATCCTTCGCCTGCACCTGCTCTTTTAATTCTTTGGAATATTCTTTTAATTTTTGCAAAATTGCATCATCTGATGTTGCCAGAATCTTTGCTGCAAGTAATCCTGCATTTGCACCGCCGTTGATCGCCACTGTGGCAACCGGAATGCCGGACGGCATCTGTACGATGGAGTACAGGGAGTCGCGTCCGCCGAGGGACGTCGTGTGCATCGGGATACCGATGACCGGCATCGGGAAGATCGCCGCGCACATTCCCGGAAGATGCGCCGCCATGCCCGCGCCTGCGATAATGACCTTAAAGCCCTTCGCCTCTGCGCTCTTTGCATACTCGAAAAATACATCCGGCTCACGGTGTGCCGAGATAATCGTCATCTCATAGTCAATTCCAAGCTTCTCTAAAATGTCGGCAGCCTTTGCCATTACCGGCATATCGGAATCACTGCCCATCACAATACCTACTTTTGCCATATTGCTCCTCATTTCTGCGCACATTCTGCCATACCGGGTTCGTGCCGGGTGCGCCGGGACACGAATCCTGCGCGCGGAACCGAATCCTTCCCATGCGCCAGTTTCTCAATCTGCTCTTAGTATAGCGTCCGCGCATTTAGAAGTCCAATTAACACTTTTTATGTGATTTATAAATACAGCTAATATAAGTATCTATCCCGCCCGGCTCACCTTCCTACCTGTCCAGCGGTCCGTTCAACGCCTCCGTTCCGGCAAGCACAAAACGTCCGTCCGCGATGATATCCTCTGTCGTACCGTCCTTCCGGATCACAGTGATCTTATCCAGCTCGTCGTACGGAATCGTAATATCGGTGTGGCAGTTTAAATATGCCTTTTCCGGATTCTCATGGCGCTGCGCCGATACCGTATTCTCCCGCGCTACAATCGCTTTTCCATCCGGATTGTAAGAGAGGTTGTCCTCCTCATGGCTGTAGCAGGTGTCCCCCACCGCAAAGTGCGGGCCGGTCTTCTCCGCAATCAGAATCGGCAGTTTGTCCGCAATGTCATAGTCGCGCGCCATCCGGTATGCCGTCGTGTTCGTGCCGATTGCAAATTCTCCCATCGGCAGCGTCTCATGGTGCATCAGCACATTGTCGCGGATATAGTTTTTGTTCTCCGCCTCATCCTCGAAATTGGCGCAGGTGTATTTTTCCACCATGCCGTCCTTAAAATCGATCTCCAGATTCTTGTAATTCAGACCGTTCAGATATACCTGTCCGACATGCAGCTTTCCGTTCGTTCCCTCAAGCACCGGCGACGTAAACACCTCGCCCACCGGAATATTCACGTCCGCCACACAGTTCTCAAATGCGGTCTCCCCTTCGGGATTCCGAAGTTTCCAGATGTTGACATATAAGTCGGTCTTATTGGCTCCTTTTCCGGTGATGTGCACACGGTCCGCCTGATCGAGCACGTCGATCATCTTCTGCTGCATGTTGCGGTAGAGCATGTAATCTAACGTATTGATCTTCACCGTCTCCGCGAAAATCTCCTCAAAGCGGGCGCCGATCGACGGAAGCGGGTAGGCAATGATCGTAAAACTGCGCTCCTCCCCCTTGATGTACTGGTTCGTGATCTGTCCGCGCTGGCTCATCTCATACACACAGAGCTGCTGCTGTTTTTCACCGTAACGGAATGCCTCTTTTTTTGTCTCCGGAGAAAAAGGTTCTTCTCCGAACACCTCAATCACCGCCGGCCCCGCCATGCCGTTCGCATGTACTTTTTCTTCCTCAAATGCGTTTTTCCACGTCTCGAGTCCGCGCTCCACGTACGCCTTGTCAAGATAGTACGCGCGATCCTCCCTGTGATCGTAGTCATACTGCTTGTTGGCTGCCGTTCCCGAAGCCAGCATGGTCACTTCGAGTCCCATTTTTTCAAAATTGCACACTGCTGCACGCACCATACGCTCGAAGCCAATCGGATACCGTACCTGCGCCGCCGTCTTTTTGGACAGATCCTTGCCCGTCGTCTCAAAACCGATCCGGTAGCCTTCCGTGTATGTGTCCGCCATCGCCTGGATATCCGCCTCCGGCAGTGTATTTAAATAAGCGGCAATCTGTCTCTCATTCTCCCCGATATAAGCGCCGTAGCGGTAAAGGTAACGCAGATCCGACAGATCCGCCTGCATCACGATCTCCTTTTCAAAATCCTCCGCAGGATTCACAAGACGCCGCACCGACCGCTCGTCAAAAATCTCCCGATAATCATGAAAATACCAGTACAAAATCTGCTGCACTTCTTTTTCCTGCGGCAGGGCATCTGCTGCTGCGCCTTCAAAGCAGTTGTAGACCTCCACAAACAGCTCCATCGCGATCGTAAGCTGTATCAGATTTCCGCGGAAAACCTCCCCGCATGCCGTCCGAAGATGTGCCGCAAGAAGCGAGAGCGCTCCGCCGAACGTCTCTCCCAGACGTGCAGCGGCGTAGGCCGGATTCGCATAGCTGTGCCCGTAGGCTTCCGGCAGGATCTCCCCGTAGAGCGCCTCATTGTCCGCCTCACATTCCTCCATGCTCCGCGCCGCAAGACTGCCGCTTTTTCCTTTTTCATACAGTGCACGAAGGCTCTGTAAATATCCGGCATTTGTCCGGAAATACTCCGCAAACGGCTCCGGCGCCTGCGCCGCCTCTGCAATCTCTGCAATCCGTTCCGCTACCAGTTCATAGCGCTCCGCCGCCAGTTCATTTGTCTCCTTGTAACATTCCTGATATCCCAAATCAATTCCTCCTCACAAACAATAAATCCCGCGCCATTGCGGGATTTGTATTACCTTATGAAAACGTCGGCCATGCCTGAACACAAATCCATCCGGATTACGGCTGGAGACGTCCTTTTTTTACATTTTCCTCAATGAGCGACTTTGCATACGCCCACAGTTCCTCGGATCCCTCATGTGTTCTGCTGTTGCGCGCAAGCACCTGAGACTCCCTGACGCCGTGCTCCACCCAGGATTTGCCGTCCGAAGCATTGTTCAGAAGAAGCGGCTGTACCTTGTCCAGCATATTGGCGAACTTCGCCTCCACCGTCTCCATCGCCTCAAACTCATCCCACAGACCGCGATATTCCATGCGCTGTGCATCCGGAAGCAGCCCGAAAATACGGTCCGCCGCCTTCAACTCGCGCTCCCGCTTGGTCTTATTGCCTTCGGTATCGTATGCGTAGGTGTCCCCGGCGTCGATCTCAATCACATCGTGAAGCAGCACCATCTTCATCGTCTTTAGCACATCAATCTTCTCGTTCGCATAATCTGCAAACACAAACGCCATCAACGCCAGATGCCAGGAATGTTCCGCATCATTTTCCTTGCGGCTTCCATCCGACAGATAGGTCTGTCTTGTTATCTTTTTTATCTTATCCAGCTCCATGATAAAAGCCATCTGTTTCTCAAAATCCGTCATATTCTTCTCCTATGCCAAAAAGCCGATCGCGTACAGCGCCACCCAGATTCCGGTAATCAGAAGCGAGCAGAGCGTCGAAAGATACGGGAACAGCTTAAACGAATTCTCCTCCCCAAGGCTCTTCACCGCCAGAACGAGCGCACAGATGCCGATCAGCATCGACGTCACTCCCGCACTTCCCAGATACATGCTCCCGTTGCCGCGGCTGTCAAAAGAACTGACCACCGCCGCCGCCAGTATCCCGATGGAAATAATCGACAAAAAAAGTGCTGCCACACCCCTTTTGGAGTGTGTCTTCTCTGTAAATCTGTATCCGTTTCTATGTCGTCTCGCCACTTTCTTTTCCTCTCTGATTTCTCTGATGATAATAACGCACAAACAGGCGATACAGACCGTAGCCCGCCATACCGCCCAGCGTATTTAACAGGAGATCGTCCACATCAAAGCTTCCGACCCGAAAGACAAGCTGCAGCAGTTCTACCAGAAGACTCAGTTCAAAACTGTAAAATGCCGTCCGCCAGAATTTTTTACACCTGCCTGAAAAAACGGGCAGAAAAAATCCAAACGGCAGAAACGCCGCCACATTCCCCAAAATATTGAGCAGTACGGCTTTCATGCCGAGGACTCTCCAGTATTTTACGAAACGCGCGATCTCCTTCAGCGGAACCAGATTGTAATGATATGCCCGCTCGCTGTAGGTGCGCCCCATCTTCTCCGAAAAGAACAGAAAATAGAACAGCACCACAAAATAAACCAGAAATAAAATTCCTGCTGCAAGACGATGTTTTCTTCTAGTTGCAGCCATACTGCTTATAGTAGTCGTCAATGGCAGCCTTGATGGTATCGTCAATCACAACACGTCCCTGGCATGTGCGGTTGTACAGATGCTCTACCACCTCTTCCATGGTAACGATCGCATTCGTCTCAAATCCATACTTTTCGCGGATCTCCTCCAATGCGCTCTTCTCGCCGCCAAGCCCCTTTTCCATACGGTTTAAGGATACCATCAGCCCCACGATCGTGACGTCTGCCGCTCCTCTCACCTTCGGAACCGTCTCCTCCATGGATTTGCCGGAAGTCGTGACGTCCTCAATCATGACCACACGATCACCGTCTTTTAACTTACTGCCGAGGAAGCTTCCCTTATCTGCTCCGTGATCCTTCTCCTCCTTGCGGTCAGAGCAGTAGCGCACCTCCTTGCCATACAGATTGTGAAACGCCACCGCAGTCACAACGCTGATCGGAATTCCCTTGTATGCCGGTCCAAACAGCACATCAAAATCATCCCCATAGGTCTCATGAATTGCTCTGGCATAATACTCGCCCAGACGCATCAGCTGGGATCCGGTCACATAAGCCCCCGCGTTCATAAAAAACGGGGATTTCCTGCCGCTTTTTAAGGTAAACTCCCCGAACTTGAGCACATCGCTCTCCACCATAAATTCAATAAACTCCTGCTTGTACTGCTCCATTCTATCTATATCCTCCTGTTATCCTAAGCCGTCTTTTGTTTTCGTTCTATTCTACTCTACCATAAAAAAAGGAGAACCGCAATGCGTCCCGGCAGCTTTCGGCCTTCCTGTTGGCGTAAAAATATTAGCAGACTCCATCATAATGTGTCCACATTCTAATTATTTTCACGGTTCCATCATACCTCATCCCTTTCCATTCCACTGGCTCACTATACACCTGATAAACCAGCCTGTGCTGAATATTGATTCTTCGCGAATAAACTCCCTGCAAATTTCCAACCAGCGCTTCATAGGGTGGTGGATTTTGAAAAGGGGTTTCCCGGATGACCTCTATCAGCTTTTTCGCCTTATCATCAAGTCTGGCACTCTTCAAATTCTTAATATCTTTTACTGCCTGCTTATCATATACAATTCTGTACATAGATCTACCATTCTACATCTTCCTCTGGCACACAATCTTCTAACCGCGTATCCATCCCGCTTCTTATAGATTCAGCCATACCTGGAATTGCGTTCAAATATACTGTTTCCTGAATTGCATTCCAATCACTTTCGGAAACAAGAACTGCATTTCCTTTTTTGCTTACAATTAAAGCCGGTTCGCTGTAGCGATTAACGTCTTCTACCAGACTGTAGAGTTCCTTTCTTGCATTTGTTATATTGATTGCCGACATAATAAATCTCCCTTTTGCTTGTAGTGTAATTTCTATATTTTTTTTGTTATTTTGTCATTTGAAAATCTCTTGTTCCATTCTCGTACATTCTTGTTCTTCATTTTAGTTACATCAAATCCGATATAGTTGCCTTATGTTCTTTTATGCTTATGAATGTCGAGATTTTTATGTCATAGTTATTATAGCGTACGTCATTGCGTACGTCAAGTTGCTATTTTATTCTATGCACAAGTCACACAAATTTTTCCCATAAGCAAATAAAATATCCAGAATCCCAAAGTCAGACTTGTCTTTTCCAACTCCGGTTTCTGGATATCTTCTGTTCCTCCGATATACGCTTATAACTCCTCCGCTTCTCTTCCGTACACTTCGATCTGCGTCAGTGCAGGGAACGGCGACGGGTCGTCCGCTTTTTTCAGCTTTTCCAAGGTCAGTTCTGTGATAACCCGCTCCTCGAATACGATCTCGTGCGGCTTTTCGCTTTTTTCCAGCTCTGCCACGACCTCGCTTCCATCCGAGAACCGGATCGTCACCTGCTTCCACCAGTTATCGTGCGGGAAATCCGCCCTTGTGTACAGACGGATGCGGCTGACCGCCACCTTTCTGCCGAATTCCAGCCTCATATTCGCATCCTCGCGTCGGTTGATTCCCCACGATTCATACGGCCATTCTCCGTGCGCATCATTCACCGTGACGCCGTCGATCGCGTTTCTGGCGGCGAACACCGCCTCCCCGCGCGTCTCCACATTCGCCGACGCATGCGGATAACAGTTAGTCTCCCCATGCTGGTCCATCACATTTTTTGCAAGATTCCTGCAGGAACCAAAGCATGCCATATCCGCAAGCTTTGCTGTGATTAAATGCCTGTTTCCGGAAAATGTCTTGGGCGAGTAGGAAATTTTCCTCTCCCCGAACGGGATCTTGTAATGAACGTCGCCGGTCACATAGACGGTTGCCGCACCGAGCGCATCGTCCGCCATCAGTTCATAGAAGGTATTTTTCGGGGAGATCTCAAAAATGATCTCATCCCCCTCCTCGTATTCTCTCGTGTAGACCAGTGCCGCCTCATCCTCTCCTCTGGCAACACTTAAGGTCATGCCGTCCTTATTCTGAATCTTAATCGTTATCACTGCCATCTTTCCCCTCATCTCTCCATTTATACTGTGAAAAAACAAACGCCAGGATCTTCGCGTGTACATATGCAATACCGCCGACCGACACGAAAAGCAGCGGCCAGAACACAAACAGCGCTGCCGTAATAAACAGTGCCGCGGATGTCAGCATCAGAAGCGTCCAGCCGAAGTTCTTAAACGACATCACAAACGCAAGCGCAAGCGTCTTCTTTAAATCCGCGTCTGTCCATGCCAGCAGTGGGAACACATACAGGGCAACGAAGACAAAAATCACCGACAGCACCAGAAAAATCCAGAAAAACACCGTTCCGACGCCGCCTGCGAGGTGATAATAAAAATATAAATCCGCTCCGAAAAAGATTCCGAGCGCCAGCATTCCGATCCAGGCGATCGTCGCAGATTTAAAATTCTCCTTAAACGCCCGCACAAAATCTTCCCGGATATAGCCCTCCTTGTTGGACGCTAACGTCATGGAGCAATAGCACAGTGCACACGTCGCCGCCCCGATTGTTACGACCGGCAGTGAAAAAAGCAGCCACAGACATGTCAGAAAAAACATATCCGTCACCTTTCCCATAAAACGCCAGACCGGATTGTCCATATCAAACATTTTTCCCATCGTCTTTCCTCCCTGTCTCTTCCTGCGAAATCATCGCTTTGTATTCCTCTGCCGAAAACGCGGCTGCCACCCCGGCGTTCTCCTCAAAGATCCACCGGAGCATCCCGACCGCCTGCTCCTTCCTCTCTGATCCGCTCACAATCCCGATCACCGGGTCTAAGAGCGTAATCCCGTACTGCTTCACAAACGCGGTATCTGTCAGTGTGATGCCGCATGCCACACCGTTTTTTTCATAGATGCGCGCCCCCAGCGCTTCACATGCCCCAGCGCCCAGCAGTTCCCTAAGATCAGCAAACGCATTCAGGTTACAGTAATAGTCAAACACATCTTTTTCCAGAATCATGAAGTCGAGCTCGTGCGCATACACGTACGTCGTGATCGTTGCGAGGGAATCCTGCGTATTGGCATCGGCGATCGGCGTCTGCCCCAGCGCGGCTGCATCCATGGTAAGCGCTGTGTCCACGACGACCTCCTCCCCGTTAGGATCGCCCCCGATCCCGGCGAGGATCGCCTCCTCCATCCGGGTTGTCACCGCATCGTCCTGCACATTGTTGACCACTTCTCCCATGAGAATCTGTGTCTTTTCTTTTTTCCCCATGGTGCCAGCGACATAGAGGACCGCTGCTGCGAGAACCACTGCAAAAATAACGATACCCTTATGATAAGTCCACCAGTGTTCCAGTTTTTTTCGCACCGCGCATCCTCCTTTTTGCTTCTCTCCTACCAGTTCAAAACGTCGCCCACCAGCACGTCCCCTGCCTTGTCAAAAACGATCACATTTCCGTAACCCATGCAGCCGTCTGCCTCCACGAGGTCGGTCGGCGAATTGACCTCCTGATGGCAGAGGATCACCACATATTCCTTTTCCCCTGCGGTAATCTTTAATGCCTCCGCCATCGTCTCCGGATAGTCTGTCTGCTTTAATGCCGAGCGCACCGGAAGCTTCTCAATCGAAAGCGGACGTCCCGGCTGTGCATCGATGACCGTGATAAGGCTGGTAAAGCCTTCTCCCTGCTTTGTCACCTTGCACACCGTATTTTCCTCTTCCACATTATAATGTCTTGCAATGTGGCCGCTCTTAAGCTCTGCCTTCACCTGCGCCGACACAAAATAAAAATCCGCTTCTGCCATTTTACCACGATAGGCCACACATGGGAACTTCTTTTCTCCCGGCGCATTTTGTGTCACCGTGCCGTGATTGTTAAAATGAAAATACTGCTGGTAGGTGTGACGATCCCCGGTGTACATCTCGTCCGCCAGAACATACAGATCCGGCTTTATGTAAACCACCTTCCGGTTCACATAGACACCGCTCGGAAGATCCATGTAGCCGAGCTGCCCCGCCTGTGCAAATTCCGCCAGCTTTGTGCACCGGAAATTCTCTTTGACCGGCTGGGAAAGCTTCGAGCACTCCCAGGAATCCTTGCAGACGGTAAACGGCAGATCATCCACCGTGATCGTATTGTGTCCCGACGGATCCTTGTACGAAAAACGCTTTGGTCCCGACACGTAGGTATACCTGCCGCCGTCCATCAGCACATCCTCGCCGTTAACAACCAGATCAATGTGCAGCTTATCGGAATGTCCGTGCCCCGCTCCCATCGTCCCGGAATGCAGATGCAGAAAATTGGCACGCTCCGACCAGTCCGACCGGAAATAGGTGTTCCCGCTGTGCTCCAGGAACAGCGATGTAAAGTCCGGTTTTCTGCGCTCCATCCCGGCGTATTCTTCCCCTGCTTTCATGCCGAGATCCCAGATACTCTCATAATCAAGACGGTCGAATCCACCAAACCGCAGCACCGGATTTAAAAACAGATACGCCGCCACGCTGATGCGGTCCCGCACATCCACATCGTCGCTGTCCCCCATCATCACGATGTGGTGATCCGGCTTTAACCACGCGACATCCGCCATTGCCATCTTCTCCGTCTGGCGCAGGATCACGTCCGGCAGTGCAATGTCGTTCCGCTTTGCCAGAAGGATCACGTCTAACAGGCAGTGCAGCACCTCGTTGTGATACATCGGCGACTGCTCCCAGTGCACGCCGTCCGGCATGATCTGCATCCGCACCTGCACCTCAAGATTCTTCACGGCAAACGCGATAAACTGCTTTGTCTTCTCGCTCTGCGGGAGACACACGCCGATCTCAAACAGCCCGTGATTCTCAATGACGCCCCAGTTACTCATATAGCGGTAAGCGGAATGACATTCCATGATGTGTTCCGCCTGCAGGATCATGCTGTCATAATATTTCTGTAAAAACGCTTCCGTGAGCGTCGGGCTGTCATGAAACAGCCAGATCGCCTTGCTCCAGTATTCCCCGCGGAAGCCGGTGTCTAGACTTCTCCACGGTCCCGCCGCATACTTCTCGTTCAGCGGGACATGATCGATCCAGTCCTCCGCAATCTCCATAAACGCTCTCGCATATTTCTCATCCCCGGTCATCTGATACGCCTGACCGAGCGTCATGAAAAAGCGGTGTCTGTTGAACTGCCAGACAAATTCCGGATCGTCTGCCGGCATATACGTCCAGTCGATCGCTCCGTCAAACTGTACCGGCTCGTCGGTCTGCTCCAGATCCCACTTGGAGTTGAACAGAAAATATTTCCGGCACACACCGTCCGCCACCGCAAGCGTCTGCGCGACATCTTCCGGAAAATGCTCCCTGCAGTACGCCCCGACCGCTTTTCCATCCTCACAGTAATAGTGTGATGCATCCCTGTCAAAAAATGCTTCTCTTTTCATCCTGCCATACCTTCCTTTTTCCCTTGTTACCAATATGGATTCCAGTCTTTTTTCAGCCGCATGAGCGCTTCCATGTAAAAATAGTCTCCCCAGATGTTGCACTCGTCCACCCCGTAATGATTGCAGGTATTATACGGAGAGTGGTTGGAATAGGTGCTGTGTAACACCAGCCCGTTCGACTCTTTGGGATCTTTCACCGCGTATCCGTCGTACAGTGCCTTCATCAGCCGCTTTGCCGTTGCACGGTAAGCTTCCGCCTCATCCGGCTTTAGATATTTTGCCATCTCAAGCATTCCGCATACCGCGATCGACGCCGAGGAGGAATCTCTCGGCTGATCGTCCCCGTCCGTGAACTCCAGATCCCAGAACGGTACCATATCCTTGGGCAGATGCGCCAGAAAAAAGTCTGTGACATCCCGGAACTTCTGAATGTATTCTTCCCTTTCCGTGTACTTGTAGGCGAGTGCCATCCCGTAGATGCCCCACGCCTGACCTCTCGCCCACGCGGAACCGTCGCGGTATCCCTGACAGGTGGCTCCGTGATCCGGTGCCCCCGTCTTCATATCGAAGAAAAAGGTGTGCCAGGTGGAATGATCCTCACGGATCACATTGGCGACCGCCGTGTGAATATGCTTCTCCGCAATGTCCCGATACTTCGGATCGCCGGTCTCCTCCGACGCCCAGTAGAGCAGCGGCAGATTTAAAAGACAGTCGATGATCAGCCGGTAGTTTTCCGGTGCATCCATCGCACCCCACGCCTGTATAAAATTGCCCACCGGGTGAAATCTGCGGATGAGCTGATCGGCTGCCAGTATGGCTGCCTTTCTTCCCGTCTCATTCCCGGTCAGTTTATAGCCCGCCACGCAGGACGGGGAATACAAAAATCCCATATCGTGGTGATCGACTTCGATCTTGTTTTCAATGCGGTTCAAAAAGCTGTCAATCTGGATTTCACCAGCTTTTTTATAGATGTCTTTCCCGGTATCCTCGTAGGACAGCCAGATCTCGCCCGTCCAGAATCCCGTCGTCCAGTCCACATTGTCCGTCGGCGCGTAAAACCCGTTCTCGCTGTAAGCCTTCTGGAACTTCGTCGTGAACTCCGGCAGATTGCGCTTTACCTGCGCCGTGGAGAAATCCATCGCCTCTCTGATCTCCTGCTCTGTGATCTGCGGTTTTTCTTCGTATCGCATACCCTTCTTCTCCTTTTCCGTTTTCAAATCATGTTATGTTTATCCAACACGTTATTCCTGTAGAGTAAAACAAAGCCGTCACACAAACGATCTCTTTTTGTGTGACAGCTTTGTTACATACCTTCGGCCTTAGCCCTTTAAACCGGTAGATGCAATTCCCTCTACAAAGTATCTCTGCAGACAGATAAATACGATGAGTACCGGAATCAGGGAAAGTACCGACCCTGCCATAATCAGTCCGTACTGGGAGGAATACTGACCGATGAACATTTTGAGACCTAACTGAATGGTCTTCTTCTCCTGGGATTTTAAGTAAATCAATGGTCCGAGGTAGTCATTCCACGTTGCCACGAAAGTGAAGATTGTCAGCGTGGACAGCGCCGGTTTTGACAGCGGAAGCATGATGTGCGAATAAATTTTGTATTCACTCATGCCGTCGACTCTCGCCGCCTCACACAGTTCGTTCGGAATACCGTCATAGAACTGTCTCATCATGAACACGCCGAATGCGGAAAATGCCTGCAGACAGATCATTGCGAGCAGCTTATCGTTCAATCCCATCTTACGCATCATGATAAACTGCGGAACCATGTATACCTGCCACGGCATAGCGATGGTCGCAATGTATGCCATGAACAGTACATTCTTATGCTTGAACTCCAGTTTTGCAAAAGAGTATGCTGCAAAGCTGCTTGTCAAAAGCTGTAAGGCGGTCACCACGATTGTGAGGAACACGGTGTTCTTCACGAACGTGCCAAACGGAATCTTCGTCCAGATATCCACGTAATTGCTCCAGCGCGGTGTCTCCGGAATCAGAACAAACGGCGTCATCTGGAATACTTCACGGTCTGTCTTAATGGAAGCGGACAGCATCCAGATAAACGGGATCAACATTGCCGCCGTGATAATCAGTAAAATCAGATACAGGAAGAACTTCTTGATCAGATTGTTTCGTTTCATCGATGTTTCTTTTTTCTGCTTTGTCATTATTTCTCTCATCTCTGTTCTCCCCCTTTCTAGTCTTCTAACTTCTTCTCATATGCAAACTGTATAATCGTTACAGCAAGTACCAGTACAAACAGTACCATTGCGACCGCACTCGCATAACCGAGTTTCCAGTAATCAAATGCATTTTCGTAAATGTAGTAAACAAGTACGGATGCAGAGTTGCTTAACTTGCCCTGGCTTCCGCCTGCCAGCATGATGGCGATGTCATACACCTTAAAGCAGTTGATCGTCAGCATCACGACAACGAAAAAGGTGGTGGATCGCAGCTGCGGCCAGGTGATATATTTAAATTTCTGCCAGGTCGTCGCCCCGTCGAGGCTTCCCGCCTCGTATAATTCCGACGAGATTCCCTGCAGTCCCGCAAGGTAGATTACCATGTAGTAACCCATATATTTCCAGACACTGAATAAAATAAGTGTCAGCATAATCAGATTTCCGCTAAACCAGTTCGGCAGATTCTTCTGCTCGATCCCGCAGATTGTCATCAAAAGATAATTCACCGGTCCCTTGGTCGGATGAAAAATCATGGACCATACCGTTGTGATGGCAACGAGGGATGCTACATACGGGAAGAACGATACCGTTCTAAAAAATCCTCTTCCCTTCACCTTCTGGTTTAAGACAATTGCCAGTGCCAGCGACACAACCATGGTAAGCGGTACCGTGCCGACACAGTAGATAATCGTGTTTTTTAAGGATGCCGTGAAAAAAGTATCCGACGGCAGTTTCAAGAAATTGGAAAGTCCGACAAACTGAATCGGGTTGTTTCCATCCCATTCCGTAAATGCCAGAATAAAGGCAAATATGATCGGGATCAATGTAAATACGGCGAATCCGATGAAGTTCGGCGCAATGAAAGAATAGGCAACCAGATCGTCTCTGGTCTGCTTTGACAGTTTGCGGCCGCTTCGCATTGCAGCAGCCTTCCACTGCAGTTTGTTTCTGCTTTGAATCAGTTTCTGTTTTTTCTTGTTATCAGTTTCGTTCTGACTTTGTTCCCACAGTCTTGCCATCTCGGCTTCCATCTGCTCTAATTTTACTGCTTTCTTCTTATCCATAACCATGCCCAAAAGCCAGATACGGCTTATTTCCTTTCTCCTTTAAGCTGTTTCATTTTTAAGGGCCGGCTGTTTTCAGCCAGCCCTTTTATCAGCAATCGTGGTTATGCTTCCGTTCCATTACTGGTTCAGAATCTTTCCAACCTGCTCATTCATGGATGCTACACCCTCTTCTACGGTCACTTCACGGTTCATGATGGAAGTGTGGTAGGTGTCGAGGATACTGTTGATCTCTGATACGTTCTCAGCATACGGTACCTCAAGGTATGCATTTGTGATGTTTAATGCTTCCTTGCTGCTCTCGTCTGTCGGGAATCCTGCCATGCCGGCGATTGTGTTGATAACATCGTCCGTCATAATTGCCGGGAAGTTACCGGTGGAAGCCATTACCTTAGCGCCCTCTGTACCGGATACCCAGTTTACGAAATCAAATGCTGCATCCTTGTTTGCAGAAGCGCTTGTAACAGCAAGACCTGTGATGGTAGCGATCGTGCTGCCTGCCTCTGCTCCGTCCGGATGCGGATAGCTTGCGATACCCCAGTTGCCGCAGAGAGAGCTGTCATACTCGCCGCTGTCAAGGTTGGAAATCAAAGTGGAGATGAACCATGAACCCATATTCATCATAGCAACGTTTCCGTTGGAGAATGCTGCGGAGTAATGAAGACCTTCTGTGCTTAAGTCTGTGTAGGTCTGGCATACACCGTCATCCTCTTCACTTAAGATCATGTCATAGTACGGAATCATCCAGTCGTAATTGCCGTCCAGGATAGAGTGTTTTCCATCCAGGATTCCGAACAGTTCGACTGCGGATCTCCATGTGTGATAATGGCATCCGTATACCTGGGAACCGTAGGTGGTATCTGTCAGCTGTCTTGCCAGTGCATCGTAATCTTCCATCGTCATATCGTTGGACGGATAAGCAATGCCTGCTGCATCAAATACATCTTTGTTGTAGTAGATCAGCCAGTAATCGCTTCTGAACGGAAGTTCATATAAGCTTCCATCTACTGTTACCTGATCTGTGATTCCGTTGAAGTCTGCGAGGTTAATTCCTGCATCTGTGATGTAATCATCCAGGGACTCCAGCGTGTTCTTCTGAACCAGCGTTGCGTAACCCGGTACATCCTTGATCGTAACCACATCGAAGTCCGATCCGCTTCCGGATAACTCCGTTGCAAGAACAGTCATGTAATCGGTTGATCCAAGGTCTACCATCTCAATGGTGACGTTTGGATTTGCAGCCTCATATGCCTCCTTGAGTGCGTTCCAGTAAGGAGTGGTCTCCTGATCCCAGATTGCCCATTTGAGAGTGACTGCCTCTCCATCTGTCGCAGCCGCATCTGCTGCTGTCTCAGTGCCTGCCGCAGCGGTGTTTGTGTCTGCTGCCGCATCTGCTGATGCATCCGTTGAAGCTGTTTCCCCAGAGCCACAACCTGCAAGTAACGCCCCTGTCATGCTTGCTACAAGAAGCATGCTCAATACTCTTTTTTTCATCTGAATCCTCCTTTTCGTATCTCTATCGTTCTCCGATAAGATGATTTTATTATATTGGCTTTGCCATACAATGGACATAGATTTTTTTACGTTTAAATTCACATTTTTTTCCTCTTTCTGTTTTCGTCTGCATTTTTTCTTCCCAAACCTGTCTTTTTTCTCAAAACCTGTCTTTTTTTCTTCACTTTGCTTTTCGCTCTCCCAAAATGGATTTTTTTCTTTCCGAATTTTCTTTTTGTGTCTATAATATAAGGTATGAAGAAAAAATTTACGACGATTCGATCCCGAATTACACTGACTACGATTACACTCTGTATTTTCTTAAGTATCGCTGTGTCCTATATCAGCTATTCTTTCTATTATAAAAGTGTAAAACAAAATATGATCCGCACCGCGGAGTCCTCTCTGACATTGCTCGGCTCCTCCATTGACAGCAACATCCAGGATGCTTATTCTTTCGTCCGCAACTGTCAGGCGAACTCTTTTATCCTGAATTATCTGTCGTCACAGGGTTCCCAGAGTGCGCGTATCACCGCCTCTACTTATCTGAAGGGAAGCTACAACAGTTACGATGGCCGCTACTATATCAAGCGCATTTTTATTGCCTCCTACAAGAACCGGGATTTTATCCAGGCTCTTGCTTCCACCAACAACCAGCCCTTCCACTCGGCAGACGATATCCGGGATCTCTATTTTTTTGACAGCTACTACAGCAGCCCTTCCTATTCTTATAGCGAAGGTATCCTGACAACCGACGGCGGTTCACAGTATCTTCCGATCATCCGGCCGCTTTACAGCCAGTATAATTCCGACGAGCTCGGTTTTATCTACATCGAAATGTCGCCGAACGTCGTCACCATACCGCTTAAGACCGCCGGAACCTACCAGAACAACGACTTTTACCTGACGTTGGAAGATCACAGCTATGTGTACAGCAATTACACCCTGACGGACGCCAACCCTTCCTATGAGATTACGGGAGATCTCTCCTCCATTGCATCTTTCTCCGATACGATCGTAAAGGAGATTTCAAATGCCAACGGAAAGTTCGTCTCCATCTCGGTTCCGCTCGCCGCGGAACACTGCTATATCACGCAGCTGATCACGGTCAATACGTTTTACGGACAGCTTGCATCCATCATTTTCGTCATCGTGGCGTGCGCCGTCATTACCGGTATCATTCTTCACGCGATTTTTAATCATATGATCAATCATCCGGTACAGGAACTGCAGGTCCGAATGAAGCACATTTCCGAGGGAAATTTCGAGCGCGACTCCTCGATCGAGTGGCAGCATGAGCTCGGCGACATCGGCAGAAGCATCAACGATCTCGCCGAAGATGTGAAAACACTGATGGATCAACGGATCCGCGATGAAAATGAGAAGCGTGAGTACGAGTACAAAATGCTGCAGAGCCAGATCAATCCGCATTTTCTCTACAACACGCTCAATTCCATCAAATGGATGGCAACGATCCAGAATGCGCCTGGCATCGCGGAGATGACGACGGCACTCTCCAGACTTTTAAAAAACATCGCAAAGGGAACAGAAAAGTCGGTTCCGCTCTCTGCAGAACTCTCCCTTCTGGATGATTATTTTACGATTCAGAAATACCGTTATGGAGGAACCATCTCCTTAGAATACAGGATCGATGACGAGGCGGCATTAAGCTGTCTGATTCCGCGCTTCACCTTACAGCCGGTCGTGGAAAATTCTATCTTTCATGGCATTGAGCCAAAGGGAACACCCGGAACGATCACTATTCACATTTTCCGGAAAAATGACGCGATTCTTCAGATCGACATTACCGACGACGGCGTCGGCATGACGGAAGAACAGGCAAGACAGCTTTTGTCCGAGAACAAGAATGAAAAGACTGAATTTTTCAGGGAAATCGGCGTCAGCAACGTGCACAAGCGGCTGCAGTATGAATTCGGCGAAGATTACGGCCTGCGTGTGGAAAGCCGGCTTTCCGAATTTACCACTGTGTCCGTCCTGCTTCCGTTTGCGCCGCAGGAAGACATCGGCTAAATGCAGACAGATATTTTTACAACAAAGAAATGGGGTTACAGTTATGGTACAGCTTCTTATCGTGGATGACGAACCGCTGGTTCAGATCGGCATCCGCTCCATGTTAAACTGGGAGAGCATGGGAATTGAAATTGCAGGCACTGCCACAAACGGCAGGCAGGCATATGATATCATTCTGGAAAAGCATCCGGAAATTGTGATTACAGACATCAAAATGCCGATTATGGACGGCATGCAGCTGATCGAGAAATGCCAGTCCCAAGAGCATCCGCCTCTTTTTATTCTCTTAACCAGCTATGAGGAATTTGCTCTGGTAAAACAGGCGATCTCCTACCAGGTGCTGGATTATCTGGTAAAGCTCGAGCTGACGGAAGATGTGTTAAACGCTGCCATCCAGAAGGCTCTCGGCATTCTGGAAAAAGAGAGAAAACAGGCAGCCATCCCGGAAACCGGGTCCGATCTCTCCTTATTGCAGGATAATTTTTATATCCGGCTGCTTCTAAATCTATTCGAGACAGAGGAACAATTTGCGACACAGTGCGATCTTCTGTCCGTCCGCTTCACTGCCGCCGGCTACACGGTGGCGTATCTGGAAATGCAGAATACCAGGCAGAGTGCGTCCGCTGTCGCATCGTCGGACATCACACTCTACCGCAGCAGCTACCAGATGATCCGGAATCTGATCGTCAAATATGTGCCATGCCGGATTCTGTTCCTTGACACGACACACCTTGCGATTATTTTTTCCCTGACCAAAGAACAGACGGGCAGCTATCATCAGCTTCTGACCGATGCACTCACACAGACAGGCGACATGCTCTACAATTATTACAGCATAAGGATTCTTGCATCGGTCGGCTCTCTCGTCGAAAATCCGAGAGATCTGTCCGCCTCCTACTCGGACGCCAGACAGATTTTCCCGGACGTCCGCCAGAGTGATTCTGCCGTTATCTTTGCCGACGAGGACAATCCCGCCCGCGAGGAGCACAACGTCTTCAACATTGCCATCTTTAAGGATGAGCTGCAGAAAGCGTTCAACGAATACGATCCGGAAGCACTCTCCGCAGTCTTCCACGACATCATTGACCTGTTTTCCAATGATAAGAGACATTACTCCCAGGCCTTATCCGCCGCGAGCAACGTGCTGCACTTAACCCTCTCCTGCCTGAGCAACGGGGAAGAACAGTTAAACCAGATCTTTGGTGAATCCGCCAACGGGTACAACTGCCTCTACGAGGCGGAAACGGTGCCGCAGGTGCTCTCCTGGATGACCGTGCTGTGCGACGGTCTGTGCCGCCTGTTTTCCGAGCACAACAAGGATTACAAGAACCGAACCATCTCCGCGGTCAAGAAATATATCAATGAACACGTCGATGAGAAGATCACGCTGAATCAGCTCTCCGACGTCTTCAACATCAGCCCGAATTATCTGTCGATCCTGTTTTCCAAGTACAACGATATGGGATTTATAGATTATGTAAACCACGCAAAGATTGAATGTGCCAAGGAAATGCTGGATGAGGGAACGCTCAAGATCTATGAGATCTCCGACAAACTGGGGTACGAGAGCGCGTTCTATTTCAGCCGGGTATTCAAAAAGGTGGAGGGCGTGTCGCCGCGCGACTATATCAACCGGACTTGAGGCACTTCTTTCTTTTGCCCGTGTTAAATGTTATACCATTTAATCTCGTTTGCCTCCATCTCCAGAGGAAAACTGCTGCCATCACCACGATAAACCACAGTTTTCTGGCGGGCATATGTATTGTTGACCACGCAGAACCTGCCATTTTTCACATAGGCATGTACTTCCACATTGAAGTTGGAACTGAACCACTGATGCAGATCCTTCTCTCCGTGGGTACTCCACAGAATACTGCGGTACAGAATACGGCTGTTCTCAAAGCTGTAAGGCAGACCGCTGATATAAACACAGCGCCCCTTTCCAAACTCATGGACAGCCATCTGCACTTCCTTCTCCCGCTGTACCAGAATTTCCGTGTCCTCGTAAGCGAAGATGTTCTTTTTACCCTCACCAAAGTCCACTGGCTTCGTGGTATCTGCCAGAATGAAGTGATCGGGATGCTCCTCCCAGTTATATTTATCGTAGTTTAAAGTAAATCCGGTTTCTTTTTCCACGCCGAGCATATCTGCAAGCTGCAGGTAATGCCCCTGAAACTGATGACCAGACGGCTCACCGACACCGATAAAACCTCCGCCGTTATATACAAACTCACGGATAGCTGCGGAAATGGCAGGATTCTCCCAGATGCCGCCACCGGTATGAGCAGTATCCCCATCTCCCACATTGATAATCACATCCAGATCTTTAAGAATTTCCGGATTTGCCAGAATATCATCAAAGGAAATAAATCGCACATCGAAAGGGGCACCACTTAATGCTTCAATAATTCCCGCATAGCTGTAATTCTGTTTCTGGTATAGGGCATGGTGTACCATATGGCATCCCCAGCTTCTGATTTTACCCCAGCTGTTCAACACAGCTACTTTCCTCACGCAATAAGGAATCGTTCCCTTTGCGTTCTCATACAGCTCGCGGAACTCGTTGCACACATTCTCTACATAATCCAGAAATTCCGGAAAATCCAGAGTCAGCTTCAGATATCCACCATAGCCGATCCGGTCAATAGGTTTTCTCAGAATGGCACGTCTTGCGGTAATCCAGTTCTCCTTTGCCTCCTTCACCGGGTCTCCGCCGTCACAAAAAGTATCGGGGAAAAAGTACGGTAAAAATCTTCCCTCCGTGTATTTTACACCTTCAATATCGGAGATGAGACGAAGGGTACTACCGTTTCCTACACTGCCTACCACCGCATCAAGTCCAATGGTGGCAAATTCCTCCATAAACGGCTCGGTTCCAATCCAGTGATCCCCAAGAAACATCATTGCCTCTTTGCCATACTCATGGGTAATGTCTACCATCTCTTTGGCAATTTTGGCAACCTCCCTGCGCTGGAATGCCTGAAAATCTTTGAACTCCCTGCTAGGCACACGGTACTGGTTGTTGTAATAACCCTGGTCAATGATGTACTCAGGCCGGAACCTGTAACCGGCCTCCTTTTCAAACTGCTCTAAGATATAAGGGCTGACAGAGGCAGAATAGCCATACCAGTCCACATATTTTTCTCTCTTTAACTCATCAAACATCAAGGTAAACTGATGGAAAAAGGTTGTATAGCGAATCACATTCACGTAGGGATGATCCGCGCAGTATTTGCGAAGACGCTCCAGGGAATATTTGTGGGTCTTAGGCTGTCTCACGTCGAAAGTAATCTGATGTTCAAAGTTTTTCCAGTCGTTGGTAACCGCATTGTACATATGTACCGGATCCCAGATAATGTAAGCCAGAAAGCTGACCGTGTATTCATGGAAAGGAATGGCATCATGAATGACCACGCAGCCCTTTTCCTCCTCATATTCCCAATGATCTGCGGACACAACATTACCGGTAGAACGGTCGACAACCTCCCACCACCGTTTTTTGTCGTCTCTGGTATTGACCATCATCAGTTCCTGGGATATACCTTTCATAAGGGGAATCTCTAAGTCAGTATCCACAGCAGTGTAAAAGGATGTCATCACATAGCACTGCTGTACTTCATCCGGGTTTGCCTTTGCCCACTCGTTGTCCTTCCGGGTAGTATAATAGGTGGCATAAATTTTTGCCCCGGTTCTGACCAGTTCCTCTGGAAACTCTGTACCGTCGCAGTCACGAATGGCATCAGCACCCCAGCGTTTCATCAATTCTATGGTTTCCGGCACCACATCCAGGTTGGTAGGAATGGTTACACGTCCCTCTTTTAAAGTCATTGGTCTCTTTTCCTCCTGCAAAAGTTAAGTCGTTGTAACAGCGTTTTACAACGGAATAATCGTATTATCCTCCTCGGTATAAGTTCCACCGCCCATCTTGTTACGGACAAAAGGCACACCCTCCCTCACATAAAAAGTGTTATGGGCGAGCAAAGCATCCGGGTTCTCCGACGGGCTTACCGTACCCCCCAGATCGTCATAGCTCACATTATGGCAAAAACTGTTGTGAATTGCTTCTGACTGGCAGAACATAATGCATCCGCCCTCATTTTGTCTGCTGTAATTGTATTCGTAAATGGTTCCATCACCAGAATCCGCATCGTAAGCCATCCCGTCCTGATTTAATCTTGTATCTGCCACTTCATTGCAGCGGAACAGGGCATCCTTGCACTTCCATGGCCAGATGCCTGCTGCCACTTTTCCGGCACGGTTCTCCGGCCGGCAGTAAATCCTGTCATTGATTTCGCATGCAACGGAATCTGCTGTATTGTGTTCTACTAATGGGCGCAAAGCATACATCGCAGTGATGCCATCGCCCCCAGCGGCTTTTACATAATTGTCCCGGATGACCATATTTTCATGTCCGTATTTCAAAAAGGTATCCTCGGGCAGTTCCGCCCCCTGGAATTTGTCATGTGCATAGGTGTATCCAACAGCGATTCCCCAACGGCTGGTCTTGTATACAAAGCAGCCTTCCACCGTGATATCTTTAAAGCGCGCCACACCGGTAGCTTTTTCATCGGCAGGCTTTAAAGCTGTCATATAAATGCCGCCGTTGTTCATATGTTTGTCATAGACATTGCCATTCACATCATGGATAGAAAGATTACGCAGGGTAATGCCGCTGCGCACCCCATTATCCTTTGCCACCACAGCCACGCCAGTACGGTTCATTTTATGAGGAGCACTGTAATCTTCCCCCAGGATTTCCACTGCCTGATTGCTAATCTCAATATCATGGATGACCACATGCTCTACATCATATAAAAGTACGGCAGAGGATACATAACCTTGATAAACATGCGCAGGTGAATCCAATGTTGTACCGTAATCCTGATACCAGATGCCCTGTCCCCCGGCTGCTATCAGGGGATTTTTTCCCTCCCCCTCTTCTTCCGGTGAATAAGAGCCAATTTCAATGGGATGCTCCCTGGTTCCACTGTCTTTTATCTGCAGAAACTGATCTGTAAAAACGGAATCCCGGGCCAGCAGCACCTTATCGCCAGGGTACAGTCTCAATCTGTTTACCTGAAAAAGGCTGGCAAACGGGGAATCCATGGTCAGTCCGTCGTTACTATCACGCCCGGTTTTCTGATTGACATAATATGTCCTGTATGAGCCTGTCATAGGCATCCTCCCTCAGTCTTTTTTCGATAATCTGCCGGACATCCTCATAGTCAAACAAATCTCCATGGTAACGCCCGAACAAATCCTGGTTATTTTCATAAAATGCCCGCTTTTCTTCCTCCGTAAAACCGGGACAGACCCCCAGCTTTTTTATCTGCTCCGAGGGCTGAACGAAATCCAGCTTAAATCGTGTGAGTTCGTACTGAAGATACATGGCTGGAGAATAAAAACGGACACCATAAAGAGAATTTTCCTTATTTTTCTTTGCCCGCCTTTTTTCCAAAGCCTCGATACCGGCATCTTCAATGAGCCCGAACTGTTTTGCAAGAAGAAGGGCTGCCTGCGCCTCCTCCCATTCTTTTTTATCCAGACAATATTTCCGATTCATTATTTCACTGCTCCTGCAATTCCATTGGCAAAACTCTTTTGTAAGCACAGAAAGATAATTGCGGTAGGAAGGGTACAAATCAATACCCCCAGCATTAACATACCATAGTCTACGCTGTAACCACTTTTTAAGTTTGCAACCAACATGGGCATGGTAATCTGGTTGCTGTCCTGTAAAATAATCGTTGGCCAGAGATAGTTATTCCAGGCATTCATGAAAGTTACTGTCATGGCTGCGCCGTAGGTAGACTTCATAATTGGCAGGAACATGGTAAAAAAAATCCTGATCTCACTAAGTCCTTCCAGACGGGCTGCCTGGATAATATCATGAGGGAAAGAACGGGCTGCCTGCCGGAACATCATAATGAGAAATGGTGTAGAAAGAGAAGGCAGTGCCAGTGCAATCCATGTATTAACCAGTTTCCATGAAGAAAACATTTTAAACAAAGGAATCATAATAGCAACAAAGGGAAGCATCATGGCAAGAAGCAGGATGTTCATCAGAAGGTCTTTGCCCTTGTCATGATAAATCTCAAAGCCGTAGCCTGCGATGGAACAGATTAACAGTGCAATCACAGTAATCACAATTGCATTGCGGAAAGAGTTAAACATGGCTCGTCCCAGATTCTGGTTTGCAATGAGACTCTGGTAATTTTCCATCAGATAAATACCTGGGAACAGTTTTCCACGGACAATATCAATGCTGGAGTTGGTTGCTCCACAAATCATATAGTACAGGGGAAACGCTGACAGGAAACTGGCAATGATTAAAATAATATAAGCGATAGTTGTCTTTACTTTAGTCACGTTTGTCACCTACTTTCATCTGGATTGCAGAAAGAACTGCCACACTCACAAGGATAAATACGGAAATTGCTGCCGCATAGTTAAATTTGGGTGTTTCCACAAAGGAGATATTATAAACATAATGCGCCAGTGTCATGGTGGACTTACCAGGACCGCCGGAAGTCAGGTTAACAGACTCATCAAACAACTGTAACGTACCTGACGTTGACATAATAGCCGTCAACAGGATGGTAGGCCTCAATAAGGGAATGGTAATCTTCATAAACTGCTGAAAAGGGGTCGCTCCATCAATATAACTTGCTTCGTATACGGAATCATCAATATTCTGTAAGCCCGCAAGATAGAAAACCATATTGTATCCGGTCCATCTCCAGATCAGTGCAATGATGATGACAAAACGGGCTGCCCATGCATTCTGGAACCAGTCCACTCTGTCAAAGCCAAGGGTCGTAATAATATTATTTACCAGACCGTCCTGGGCAAATAAGGATTTGAAAATCATGGAATAGGATACCAGTGATGTCGCACATGGAAGAAAGATAAGAGTACGGAAAATACTCTTTCCTTTAATCTTCGGACTGTTCAAAAGATGTGCCAGCCCCAGTGCCAGAAGTAACATGACAGGCACCTGGATTATAAAGTAAAATACAGTGTTAAACAGACACTGCTGGAACGTCTTATCCTTTAATATTCTCTGGTAATTTGCCAGCCCTGCAAATCCTGATCCTTTTTTGGTAAAGGACAGGATAATTGCCTGTATCATAGGATAAAAGCAAAAGATAAAGATAAGAAGTGCAGCCGGAATTAAAAATGCCCATCCGGTCAGGTTGTGTTTTTTTTCCAAACTCATTTTTGCTTTCTTCTGTTTCATATAAATTCTCCTGATTAAAAAGAATATCGTTTCGCGATATTCTGCGCCGCTTTTACGCCGCTTTGGGCGACATATATTTCTGTAAAAACCTGTGCATCCTCGCCTGTGAAAAAATACCGGGAACGCAATACGCTGATCCCGGTACTGGCTCATTTTTCACTTACTTATTCACTAATGTTAAATTCAACAGCATCCTGTGCATTCTGAATTTCTTCATCAATATCAGCACCATTCTGTACTACGTTAGTGATTGCATCGGTCAGTGCACTTCTAATATCATTATAATATGCACCATAGTTAATTACGGGAACTTTGCCTGCAAACTCAACAATGTCTTTGTATACTGCCTGTCCACCATAGAAATCAGAAGTCTGATTGTAAACATCCGACTGTGCTGCAGGCAGATAGCTGGAAATTGCGCCGGCGTTAGGGAGTAAATCATCGTATAATTCAACGCTGCCGCCAAAGGTTGTCTTTAGGAAATCAAATGCCAGTTCAGTGTTCTTGCAATTAGAAGATACTGCCCAGCTTGCACCACCACAGTTTGCGTAATTGGTGGCACCATCAATGCCGTCTAAAGCAGGCATGTTTACAATAGCCCACTTACCGGACTGGTCTTCTGCCGACTGAATGGATGACATAATCCAGCAGCCCTGGATAACACCAGCAGCCTCACCCTTGTTCATGGATGCAATGTACTGATCCCAGTCGGTGTAGTCAACCATAATCCCCTCATCGATTAACTGCTTGTAAACCTCGATTGCTTTTTTCAAAGCTGCGTTGTCTGCCAGATGAACTTCACCATTAACGATAGGAGATGCGCCTGCAGACTGCAGCATCTCGATAACAATTTCAGAACCTCCGGAACTTGTCAGCATGGGAACACCGTTTGCATCGACAACTTTTTTCGCCAGCTCCATGAACTCAGACCAGGTTGTGTCCTTGAAATCTTCAACGGTAAGACCGGCAGCCTCTACCATATCGGAACGGATTGCCATAATAGATGCTCCATTATCAAAAGGAATACCGTAGTGTTTTCCTTCTGCGGTGGAATCTCCTAATTTACCACCGGAGAAATCGTCAAAATTAATACCGGAATCTGATAATTCTGTGAACACCTCGGGATAGTTTGCAATATTTTTCTGGAAAGAATTATCCTGCATCAGGAAAATGTCCGGCAGTGTGTCATAATTATCGGCCTCAGCAGCGGTAATGATGTTCTGCTCAATATCGGTGTAAACCTTCTCCTGAATGTCCAGTTTAAAATTGGGATGATCTTTCTGGTAAATTGCCTCAGCCTGTTTCATTGCATATACATTGAAGGTTGGATCCCAGCACCATACAGTAAGAACTTCTTCGCCATCTGCTGCATCTGTGCCTTCAGCTTCTGTTGCAGACTCTGCCGGGCTGGTTTCAGCTGCACCGCCGGATGCAGAAGTGCCTGCTGTGCTGTTACTGCTTCCGCAGCCTGCAAGTGTGGAAGCGGTCATCGCTGCTATAAGCAGTGTGCCTACTAATTTCTTTCTCATATTAAATCCTCCTTTGAAACAATACATCATTTGTTGATGGTTTCATTATAGCTTTCCATATCCTACTATTCAATTTCTATGTTGTCCTATTCTATCAATATCTTGCTGTTTTTACTAAAAATATGAGTATTTTGACAGCCTTTTCATTTTCAGCATTATTATTTTCCGTCATTTTAACGTAGTATTTTTTATCACACCAATTTCAATGTGCAAAATGACGGTTCACTGCTCTTATATTTTATTATATTGTTCAGCAAGATATTGATATTCAGCAACAATTTAACACAATACACCGCTGTCTTTTCGTGATATAATGAATTCTGACGGATTCATATTTAGAAGTTCCTGCAGAACTTCAGATGCGCAGAAAACAGCGCAGAAACAACGCAAAAATGATATTCATGAAAATAAGTTTTTGGGGAGGTTTTTATGGGAAATGAACGTTTCGACATCTCCATTCCAAAAGAATATTTAACAAGAGATAAAGCAAGACTTTTATATGTTTCCTCTGCAACCTACGGTGGTGACTGGATCAGTACGCCCCACACCCATTACTGTTCTGAGCTTTTCTATGTAATTGACGGTGTGGGACAATTCCAGGTAGAAGACAATATCTTCCCGGTTTCTGCCAATGATCTGGTGGTCATCAATCCCAATGTGTCCCACACGGAACTTGGTTTCAATGCCAATCCATTAAAATATATCGTTTTGGGCATTGAAGGGCTGGAACTTTCCGTTGAAAATAACAACGCCAACTTCTGCATTGTAAATTTCAGGGAAATCAAAGATACCGTTAACTTCTATTTAAAAGTAATGCTCCGTGAAATCGAAACCCGCTCTGCCGGCTATGAAACAGTCTGTCAGGATTTGATGGAAATCCTTATCGTTCTTTTCGGACGCCAGACCAATTTTTCTACGATTCTCAGTCCCGCAAACAAAAGAGCATCCCACCTCTGCGATTCCGTTCGGCGCTATATTGATCAGAACTGCGGGGATGATCTCTCCTTGGAGCATCTGGCAAAATTTTCGCATGTAAACAAATATTATCTGGTACATGCCTTTACTGATGAGTATGGGATTTCTCCCATCAACTATCTCATGCATGCCCGCGTAAAAAAAGCTGAAAAGCTGCTGGCAACCACAGATTACTCTCTTTCTGTCATCAGCCATACCTGTGGTTTTTCCTCCTCCAGCTATTTTTCCCAGACCTTTAAAAAAGTAGCAGGAGTTTCTCCTAGCAGCTACCGCAAGACGGTCAAATCTGACCATGGAGAAATGGAAGACCTTTCCCGCTGACATACAGGCAGGAGGTCATTTATTTGTACTCAAAATTCGGGATCTGTCCCCAGCGCTCCTTAAAATAGTGTGCCGCCATCTTCGGCCGCCGGTCTCTGGTAAAGAGACCTTTTTTATTTCCATCGGCGCGCATGCAGCCCTGGATTGTGGCGAAATCCGCAAAGTTCCAGACCTGCTCGCCGATGAAGAAGCTGCGCTTGTCAAATTCCGCATTCTGTCTGCGGTAATATTCCATCTGGAACTCCTCGGAGAACATTTCCGGCACGCTCTCGTGGATCCCCGCAACCGCATCCGCGCCATATTCTGTAATCATCACCGGTTTGTTCTGTTTTTCCCAGAAATCCAGTTCCATATTTAATGCATAGCATGCCGCATCGAGATCGCCGGACAGATTGTACCAGCCATAGTAACGGTTCACGCACACCACGTCCATCGTCCTCGTCACGAGATCTCTCTCGTAGTTGTTCTGGCAGCACACAAAAGTCACAGGACGGTCTGCCGGATCAAGGCTGTGCGTCAGCTCATAGAGCGAGTGCCAGTAATCGTACGCCGACTCCGGAAAATGCTCGGTGTCCGGTTCATTTCCCATCGACCACATGACTACGCAAGGATGATTCTTGTCCCTTGCAATCATCTCGCGCAGCACCTGCTCGTGGTGCTCTCTGATGTGAAAGGTCTTGTACGGGTCGATCTTATCTCCCGCGCCGATTCCGACCGCAGGCGTCTCATCGATCACGACGATACCCTCTCTGTCGCACAGCTGATACATCTCTTCCGCATACGGATAGTGGCTGGTGCGGAAAGAATTGGCATTCAGCCAGTGGATCAGATTGATATCCTTGACATCCAGGCACACATCGAGTCCTCTTCCACGGAAAGCCGCATCCTCGTGTTTTCCAAAGCCCTTAAAATAGAACGGTTTTCCATTGATCAAAAACTGCGTTCCCTCTACCGCCACCGTGCGGATGCCGAATGTCTCCTCGTAGAGATCCTCCCCGTAAGTGACACTCGCCGTATAGAGGTACGGCTCCCCCGGCCACGGCCACCACAGTCTGGCATCCGGGATTCTGACTGTTCCGCCCGCTCCATCCGCCGCTGCCACCTCATTGCCGTCCGCGTCCAGAATACGGATGCGCACCTCATCCTCACATACGCTGCCCGCCGTCTTAATCTCATAATTTACCACTCCGGTATCGCCGTCAATGTCCGGCACCAGCGTAATGTCATCAATATAAGCCGCCGGCGTCGTATAGATGCGGACCGGACGGTTGATTCCCGCATAATTAAAGAAATCAAAATTCGGCAGATTCTGCGGTTTTCTCCATACCTTCGCCGCTTCAACACTCGGCACGCCCGGATTGTCCGATCCGAAAAATGCCGTGCTGCCCTCATTTCCGACCGGAAGCGTGCTGTGATTTACCCGGTTGTCCGCCGCAACGACGAGTTCCGCCGTCTCTCCCGGCACAAGCTGATCTGTCACATCCACCTCAAACGGAAGAAAGCCGCCTTTATGCGCAGTCAGAAATCTGCCATTTAAGTACACCTTTGCAGCATGTGTAACCGCGTCAAAGCGGAGCACGAGACGCTGTCCCTTCAGATAGGACGGAACCGTGATCTTGCGCTCGTAATACGCCCAGCCGTAATGGTTCCGGTATTTCGGGTCGTCCTTCTGATCGTTGTACGATGCCGGCACCGCCATCAGTTCGGTGTCCTCCCCCATCACAAAGGAATCTCCCGGCTCCTTCTCATCTCCCAGTTTAAAATTCCATACTCCGCCGAGATCTATCACCCCGCGCACTCTGTTCTCTCTTGGATACAACATCTTTTCTTCCTCCATTCTTTCTGCTGATTTCTTCCCGATAGCTTTTGTCTGGGATTTCTTTTATTTTACATTTCTTTTGACTGCTCTATGCCGTCTATCGCAGCATGGATTTCCCCATCCTGTTTCGTGACAGTATACATTTTTCCACGCACCCGCACGGACGCATGGAAGTAATCCACTTCCTTTGGAATATGCGGTGCAAAATCACAGCCGCCTTCCGGCGACAGATGGATTCCGGCGATCTCCTCTAAGATCACAGGCACGGGCGCACTCGCCCACGGATGACACAGGCTCGTGTTCCACTTCTGGTCTTTTCCCCACGCCTCAAAGCAGGTCGTCGCTCCCTCCCGCAGCATGTTGCACCACCCGTGATCGCTGTCGTTTAGCAGCAGCCTGTACACACTTTCATACCGCCCCCGCCGTGCCAGTGCAAGCAGCAGGTAATAACTTAACATCACGCCGCAGGAAAATCCCCGTTTTTCCAGAAACTCAATGACAGGTGCTTCCTCTGCCTCCTCCAGAAGCCCGAAATACAGGGCATACACGTTGGAGTGAAGCGATGTGTGGCTGCTTGTTTCACTGTCTGCAAGAAGCCCCGTCTCCTTCCGGTAAAACGCCCTGCGATACGCGAGAACCGGCTTCTCCAGCTCATACGGCTCCTCTCTTCCCAGCACACGGGCAAGCCCGTTGAGCGTTTTTTTCGCACCGAGATACAGGGCATTGATGACGTTGTGGCACCCCGCCCCCACAACGGGTCTTGTCAGCGCAAAATCATAATCATCCCGCAGATTTTCGGGCCAGTCGACCAGATTCCACTTGTCTGCCACCTGCACAAGCAGCCCGTCCGCGCGCTCGTACTGCGCAAAATGCCGGATCATGCCAAGCGCCGTCTCATAGTATGGAAGCAGCGCCGCCGCGTCGCCGGTGTAGCGGTAGTATAGTGCCAGCAGCTGCGGATACATCAAGGAATAATCGGCGATCTCCTGCATCAGTCCTCCCGGCGCAACCGCCAGAAGCCCCGGGCAGACTGCTCTCGTCTGCGCGAACTGATCGATGCATTTCAAAAGCATCTGCGTCTCCCCGGTCAGCAATACCTGCGCATGCGCCGTCACAACGGCATCCCCGAGATATTGTCCTTTTTCTCTGGTCGGGCAATCCACATAGCCCTCCTGCGTCCCGTATTTTACCGCGTTCTTACAGATGGAAAAAATCTGCTCCAGCCGCTTTTCGGAGGACATCACCTCTGCGCCCTCCTCCATCGGATAGTGGCGTGTCTGCACAAAAATCCCACGAATGTTCACGCCCTTCCCCGGAAGCAGCTTTGCGTAGCGGAATCCCTTGTAATCATACGGTTCCAGACTGCAGCAGCCGTCTGAGAGCGTCCAGATCTCGTGGTAGGAGCAGTTGCAGCGCATCTCGCAGCGGACGCTGCCGCTCTCATCCAGTTCCTCTCCGCAGAAGATTTCCACGGTATCCCCGGCGCTTCCTTCCGCCGTCAGGCACAGGCTTCCGGCAACTTCCTCTCCCACATCGATCCGGATGCTGCCATCCTCATAGATCCCGATTTTTTCCGGCTTGATGCGTTCCCCGCAAAGCATCCGCGTCGGCTGTAAATACAACCGGTAATCCGCCCACTCTGCCGCAGCCGGTGTCTTCCATCCGGCATCATCAAATTCCGCACCGCTCCATCCTTCCGGGAATTTTCTGCTGTCAAAGTTTTCCAGAAACTGCGTATCATATCCGATTGTTCCGCCGCTGTACGCATCCGTCCTCTCATAGCAAAAACGAAGCGGTATCCGGCAGCCCTGCGCATCCATCAACTCTGCGGCAAACGCAAAGCGCAGGTCGCCGCTGTTGTATACACGGTTGATTAACCCCTGATAATATAAATGCAGTCCGAAGCAGTGCTCTCCGGCCTCCATCTTCCCCAGTGGAATCTCATTGTAATAATAGTGATCCGGATAACCGGGCGCAGGTCCCTCCTCCACAAATCCGGACTCCACATACAGCTTATAGTGATCGTCTGCCGTCAGTCTTAACGTCAGGTTCTCCTGCGCCGTCTCAAGCGCAAAACGCGCGCGCACCAGAACATGCAGATTCTTCCGGAACTCCTCTGCCAGCTGTTGCTCTGCCCCCGGTTGTTTTTCCCCTTCCCCCTGCTCCTTGTGGAACAGATTAACCGGTGTGATATGTGAAAATTCGCGGATCGTAAACCACTGTGGACTCCATTCTGCTTTTTCTCTGCTCATCTCTTCCGTCATCCCGCCATCCTTTCTGGGCGTTTGTTCTTCTGTCTGCAGCTTTCCTGATTCCTTCTTCTTGGCAGTCGTACTGCACAGATTCCCTTACAGACAGCTTCCTGATTTTTTATTATGGTATAAAAAAATAGTGCATTTTTCCATAGACTTTCTTATGAAAAAATACACTATTTCTATGTCATTTTTATGCTGCCTGAAATTACTTACTGCGGCTGTTTTCCGATGTAAGCAAGGATACCGCCGTCCACATACAGTACGTGGCCGTTGACAAAATCAGATGCATCCGAAGCTAAGAATACTGCCGGTCCCTGTAAATCCTCGGCGCTTCCCCATCTTGCTGCCGGAGTCTTTGCGATGATGAACTGGTCAAACGGATGTCTGCTTCCGTCCGGCTGGATCTCGCGGAGCGGTGCGGTCTGCGGAGTCGCGATATAGCCCGGTCCGATACCGTTGCACTGGATGTTGTACTCGCCGTACTCCGATGCAATGTTTCTGGTCAGCATCTTTAAGCCGCCCTTTGCCGCTGCATAAGCGGATACAGTCTCACGGCCAAGCTCGGACATCATGGAGCAGATGTTGATGATCTTGCCGTGTCCTTTTTTGATCATGGACGGAATCACCGCCTTGGAAACGATAAACGGTGCGTTCAGATCCACATCGATGACCTGTCTGAACTCTGCTGCGGACATCTCGCACATCGGAATACGCTTGATGATGCCGGCATTGTTTACCAGAATGTCGATCACGCCGACCTCTTTTTCGATCTTTGCAACCAGTGCGTTTACCTGCTCCTCATCTGTGACATCGCAGACATATCCGTGCGCCTTGATGCCCAGCTCCTCATAAGCGGCAAGTCCCTTGTCGACAAGCTCCTGCTTGATGTCGTTGAATACGATCGTTGCGCCCGCCTGCGCATATGCAGATGCGATTGCGAATCCGATGCCGTAGGATGCGCCTGTTACCAGCGCTACTTTTCCCTCTAATGAAAAATTAACCATAGTTTTCCGTCCTTTCTTTTTCTCTCTTATTACTCTGGTACTGCTCATTGCTTACACCTAGTATATCATGTGCAAAACCAGCACATGATCAACATTCGCCGTTCGTCAATCATGCAAGCATGTTGACTCACTTGCGCTCATTATATCATGTATGTTATTCCATTTCCCGCAATATTGTATTATAAATCTTGCAAATATTGAACTTTTGTCCTATGCTGTGTAAAGAGACATGCGCTACAGAACACATAACACCACAAGGCACATAGCGCCACTGGCGCATTAAAAAACGGCGGCACTGCCGCCTGGAATCGTAAGAACGGAGAACCTATGAATAGCTGTATAACCTGCAAAGAAGCCATCGAACACTGCATGAGCACCCACACATTCGCGTTCGCCCATCTCTACGGCGATGAGAAGATCATGGACATGCACATTCACAACTGCTGCGAAGTCTATTACTCGATTTCCGGCGGAAAACAGTTTCTGATCGACCACTGCCTGTACGACATCCGCCCCGGCGATCTTTTCTTAATCAACCAGTTTGAAAGCCACCACCTGACACAGATCGATCAGCAGACACACGAGCGGATCATCCTCTCCATCGACCCGGAATACTTATCGAAGCTCTCCACCGGCGTGACAGATCTTGGTCATTGTTTTTCTTTCCGTGACACCAGAATGCCGCACCAGATCCATCTCTCCCCCAAGGAGCAGAACCGCTTTATGTACTTTATCCACGAGCTGCATGACGATGGCGGCATGGGGGAAGACCTCTTAGATCAGGCAATCTTTCTGGAACTGATGGTCTTTTTAAACAGAGCCTTCGCAGCCCGCTGCACAGACGCCGCAGCCCCCGCCCAGGCTCCATCTTCCAATTACCACGCCCAGGTGGATGCCATTTTATCCTACATCAACTCCAATATCGGCGAGCCGCTGACGCTCGCCGGTCTGTCCGCGCATTTTTTTATGAGCACGTCCTATCTGTGCCGTATTTTCAAGGAGGCCACCGGCACCACCATCAACAAATACATCACCGCAAAACGCATCACCCTGTCCAAATCACTGCTTGATCAGGGCTGTTCCGTCTCGGAAGCCTGCGAAGCCTGCGGCTTCAACGACTACAGCAATTATCTGCGTGCCTTCACAAAAGCAGTCGGCATCTCTCCGAAAAAGTACGCACAGTTTCACTCCTGAGGTTATGCACGTTTCCTTTGTCTTCTCACATATGAAACGCCGTGCCCAGCAAGCACGATGAGCATGCTGACGCAAAACGGCACATAGAAATCCATGCCGCGCACCAGCACCATGGACGCCTTCACATACTGTGCGCCAAACACTCCGCCGAACACCGCCGCATACATAAGCTCCGTGATTCCCTGCGCACCCGGAACCGGAAGCATGTCCACCGCAATGTACACCGCCGCCTGCACTGCCAGAATGTGAAAAAGACTGCTCCCCGAAAGTCCGAAGCCAAGGTACACCATCCCCGTGATCAGAAACACCGTGCTTCTCTGTAAAAATGTCACCGCTCCAATCACAACCAGTTCCCCTTTGTGCTCTCTTAAAAAATGCGTGGTCTCACGGTACCGCCCTGCAAAAGCCGCCGCGTCCTGCCGCAGTTTTTCCCCGTTTTTTACGATGCCGCACCTCTCTCCCGCCGCCAGTACGCCGCACATGATATTAAGGATCAGCCCCGGCGAAAACATCACGCCGCACAGCAGCGCCACGAGCACGACATTCAACACGATTCCGACCACGTACAGTCCGAGCCAGGAGCCGAGATACTCCCTCATATGTCCCAGCCAGACCACCGGGAGCATCAGGCCGATCACAACCAGAACCAGCTTGTAAAACAGCGCCACCACCATGAGAACGACCGTGCTGTCGGAGGCATTGTTTCCGTCCTTGCACATCTCGTAGAGTTGCGCGGGCTGCCCGCCGGTCGCGGACGGTGTAATGCCCGAATAAAAATATCCGATAAACGAATACCGGATGCACCCCGGCAGGGTGGCGTCATTGCCCGAAAGCCGCAAAAGCCGCCAGATCATATAACCTTCCAGGCAGACAAAAAGCAATCCCAGAAACACTGCAGAAAGCAGACAGACGGGATTGCTTTTTCTTATCAGTAAAAGAAGATCGGACCAGTTCTGTCCCCGGAAGAGAACCGAGAGCGCCAGCACCGTGACCGTGATAAAAAACACTGCCTCAAATATCTTTTTTCTATCCTTCATACACTGTCTCCGTTCCTGCAAGCAGCATCGCGCGCTCCCGCACGGGCTCCTCCTCCACAAGTTCTCTCAATTTTCCGCGGAAAATGCAGGTATATCCATCCCACTCATAAAAATCCTTCGGCGTCACAAGCGATTCATCCTTCGCAAACGATGTGATCCCGGCGTCCGAAAGAAACTTTGCCGCGAAGGAAGAACAGGTAAAATGCCGGCTCCGGTGTACGGCACGTCCCATGGCGATAAACGGAAGCTCCATCACCGCATAGTGATACCGCCACCGATGCTCATACCAAAGCCGCATTTTTTCCCTGATCTGTTCCTTCTGCTCCGCGGTACAGTCTATCGCTCCGATCATGTAATCCGCATCCGGGAAAGAGCGCAGGATCCGCTCCTTATCCTCCCGCTCATACCCTGCCACAAGCGGAACCGCCGGGTTGCGCCTGCCAAAACTGTACGCCTCATCCAGATTTTCATCGAGCGAGAGTAAAACATGAATATATTTCTGCTTCAAATATCCGTGCAGCGCCGACGCAAACAGTCCCGGCGTGTCCACGAATGCAATGTATATCTTTTCCATGTAATCCTCTCCCGTCTATTGAAACTGATAGAGTTTTCTGGCGATGCGATACCCCTGCACGGTAATCTTCCCTCCGACTTTTCCCGGAAGATAGGTAAATCCGCTCAGCGTCGTGTACTTCAATCTGAGGTAGAGCATTTTGTCCTCCTCACGGATGGTATTCCACAGAAGCTTCCGCTTCTCCAACGCGGCGCGGTCGTTGATCAGAAGGAGATGGATGGAGGAAATTGCCATCATGATGGAAATATTTCTGCACATATAGACGGCAAGCTTCGGATATTTCTGCCGCACCTCGTCGAGATCGACGCAGGACGCCACAATCTTCGTCACCTTAATCTGCTGGTCAATGCGGCGCATCATCACTTCCTCGTTCACCGACTGATCCGCTCTTCCCAGAAAATACTGGTACAGATCGATGTCCATATAGTAAATCTTTTTCACATACGGCAGCGGCTGATACGCAAAAATATTATCCACATAAAACGTGTGCTCCGGCAGGCAGACTCCCGTCTCGCGCAGCACCGATGTACGGTAGATGAGCGCATGCATAATCAGATACTGGGACGGTCTGAAATGTCCGATGTCATTCCAGGTACAGGGCGTTTCCGCCGGGAATACATTCCGGTACGCCATCGTGTGCGCCGTTCCCTCCTCCAGGTGATTGTAAGTATAATTGCACACGATCAGATCCGGCTGATCCATAAGTTCTGCCACCGCTCCCGTGCAGAACTCCTTCACGCGCGCAAGCAGTCTGCGGTACGCATCCTCCGAAAGCCAGTCATCCGAATCCACCACTTTAAAATAACAGCCCGTCGCAAGGTGCAGTCCCGCGTTGACGCCGGAGCCGTGTCCGCCGTTCGACTTGTGTACCGCACGCACGATTCCCGGATAGTTTCGCTCATATTCGTCCGCGATCTCCCCCGTCCGGTCGGTCGATCCGTCATCAATCAGCAGAATCTCCACATCCTCCCCGCCGATCAGCAGGGAATCCACACAGCGCTCCATATATGCAGCCGAATTGTAACACGGCACCGTAAATGTAATATATTTCATTTTGTCAAACCGTCCTTTCTCTTTCGCTTCATCATCTGCTCTCTACGATACTGCCTGCAGTTAAACATTTCGTGCAGAAATTTCCAAAGTTTTTCCAAAGAATCCTTAAGTTTTTCTCTGTTCTCTTAACATAAGGGATAACCTTAAACGAAGCGCACACAATTTCTAAACAATTTCTAAACGGTTCGGTCGATCGGGAAACACAAAATCGGGAAACGCAAAAACCCCGGCGGCGATGTACATCTCTGCCATCCCCGTCGGGGTCTTTTCATTATTTCATTTCTATCATTTTCGCATCTGCGGAAACTTTGCGTGCTATTTCATATTGAGGCGGTACCCTGCACCCCACACGGTCTCTATGATCTTCGGGTTCTTGGGATCTTCCTCAATCTTCTCACGGATACGGTTGATATGCACGGTCACCGTTGCACTGTCCGACATATAATCATACCCCCAGATCCGCTCAAACAGGTGCTCCTTGGAAAATACAATGTTGGGGTTCATCGCCAGATACTTGAGCAGTTCAAATTCCCGGTTCGGAAAATGGATCTCCTCACCGTCACGAATGACCTTCCAGCTTTTGGTCAGAATCTTCAGACCGCCGACCTCAATGCAGTAGTCATCGGCATCGTACTCTTTTCCTTCCTGTGCCATCTCATGCTTGCCGGTCAAACGCTCATACCGGAGCAGATGGCTTTTTACGCGCGCAACCAGTTCCATAGGGTCAAACGGCTTTACAATATAGTCGTCCGCTCCCAGACCGAGCCCCCGGATCTTGTCCACAGATTCCGTCTTTGCCGTCACCATGAGAATCGGAATGTCAATCTGCTCCCGGATCTCACGGCAGATATCATATCCGCTCTTTTTCGGCATCATGATGTCAAGAATCAGAAGGTCAAACTTCTCCTCATTGATCCGCTTCATTGCCTCTTCTCCGTCCGGTGCGATCACCACCTCATGCCCGCTCATCTCCAGATAATCCCGCTCCAGATTTGCGATTTCCCTGTCATCTTCCGCCAGCAAAATGCGTGCCATCATCGTTTCCTCCCCGCGTCATCCGCCATCTGTCTTCTCACGCCCTGCCAACTTCCAGCATGGCCTTTTCTTTTCACTCCCTGCCCTCTTCCGGCATGGCTTTTCTTCTCACGCCCTGCCCTCTTCCGGCATGGCCTTTTCTTTTCACTCCCTGCCCTCTTCCGGCATGGCCTTTTCCTTCTCGTGCTCCGCCGCCTCCGGCAGACACATCTCCACATGAAATCCGTCTTTCGTGTAGGCACGGATCTTTCCGCCGTGCTCCTTTATGATATATCTGCATACATAAAGTCCCAGCCCGTTTCCGTCGCACCCGCTGCTTCTGGACTCATCCCCGCGGTAAAACTCGTCAAAGACCGCGCCCAGTTTTTCCTGCTCCATACCGTCGCCATTATCGCCAAAATCCACGACAATCCATCCGTCATTTTCCGCAATATGAATGGAAATCCGCAGATCATCGGGCCGGTTGGCATATTTGCAGGCATTCTCCATCAGATTGTCAAATACCCGGATCATCTGCTCCGTGTCAAGGCTGCCGTATACTGGAGCCTTTAAGTCACTGACAACCTCCGCCGCAATCCGCCGCTCCGTAAATTCCGGCTCTTTTTCCTCCACATAGTCCCGCAAGAACCTCTCGACATCACACTCGCGGAAGAAGAACGGCATATTCCCGGTCTCGAGCTTTGAAAAATAAAAAAGCTTTGAGAGCAGGACATCCATATCGCAGGATTTCCGGTAGGCAATCTTTAAATATTCCGTCCTCTTTTCCTCGGTGTTGGCAATCCCGTCAAGCATTCCCTTCACGTAACCCTTGATTGACGTGAGCGGTGTCCGAAGGTCATGTGAAATCCCGCTTACCATTTCCGTCCTTGCCTTCTCGTAGGCGGCATTTTTCTCCATCTCTTCCCTCAGATGCTCCTGCATCAGGTCAAAACTGTCACACACGCCCTTAAATTCATCCTCGTAAGGATAGCCGATCGGTGTGGTGAGTTCTCCGTCCATGACTCGCTTTGCGGCGACGTCGAGTGCTTCCGCCGGCGAGAGGATATGCCGGATAAGTCTGCGCGAGAAAATCTGGCTGAGCAGCAGAATTCCGCCGATTGCCAGAATTCCCACCACCAGGAAGACGACAATAAACATCTCAAACATTCCGCGGTCCATCCCCCGGAATGACAGTTCACTCGGACAGTTGACCGCGTAGATGTCATAAAAGTTGTCGTCCACTGTCACCCTGGTTGCAAGCACGGTCGTGCTCTCCACAAGGTAGGTTGTAATCTTTCCGGCATCGTTCGGCGTATAAAAAAGAGCCTCCGTTCCCTCCTCCTCACTGTGCTTTGCGTTATTGTAGACAAAATTCCTGTCCTCATCGATCACAATAAGGCGGAAGCCATAATCGGTCAGTTGTTCCGCCATGCCATCCCAGCTGTCACTCTCTAACACCTCCGGGAACCCGGCATACACTTCCGTGTATCTGTCCGCAAGCTGTGAGTGGCTGCCGTACCATCTTAGAAATTCATCCTTGAACAGGCAGATCATCGATCCGCCGATTCCAAGCAGCACCAGCATGGCAAGAAGCACCATAAATGTGTTTGTCCAAAACAGTTTTTTCCTGATCGTCATTCGTGTGCCGTCTCCCTTTTCTTACAAAACCTGTGTTTTTTCACAATCTCTTCTGCCGCAAGCCAGAATACTTCCGCCGCATAGCTGATTCCGGTGCCAAGCAGCGCTCCCGCAAGCACATCACTCGGATAATGCACGCCCAGATACAGTCTGGAAAATCCGATCAGTGCAGCAAGTACGAGTGCCGGTATTCCATAGCGCTTCGGCAGTTTCCGGAACAGAAGCACTCCCACGGCAAACGATGCCGCCGTGTGCCCCGACGGAAACGAGTAATCCGTCGGAGGCGTAATCAACGGAATCAGACCGCGGATGCAGTCATAAGGTCTGCTTCTGGCAATCAGATGTTTCAACAGCATATTGTTGAAAAGCAGCGACAGCACAAGCGCCAGCAGCCCCATGCAGCCGATCCGCCTTGTTTTCTTCGGTACCAGAAGGAGCAGTGAAATTGCAATCCAGACCGCCCCCGCATTTCCCAGCGTTGTGATTCCGCGGAAAGTCCGGGTTGCCGCATCATTTCTCATAAACTCCTGTATGTACATCAAAAATCCACTGTCCAGATCCATCAGCTGTTCTAACATGTTTTCCTCTTTTCTGCGCCGTCTCGTAACTTTCGGCACCATGCACCTATCCCGGTGCGATACGTTTATTCTAGGAGCCACGCCTAAACAGCATCTCGAAAAAAGTTAAACATTTTCCAAACAACCGTTACAGAATCATGAGAAGCGTTCCCGCCACAATCAGTACAAGACCAATCGCCGCCCTTTTCGTCAGCTTCTCATGGAACACCAGATAGGAAAATGCGATGGTGACAAGGATGCTCAATTTATCAATCGGCACTACCACGCTCGCAAGTCCATCCTGCAGCGCTTTGTAGTAGCAGAGCCAGGAACCTCCGGTTGCAAGTCCCGACAGACAGATAAATCCCAGTTCCCTCCTGTCAATCCTGCCAATCTCCTTCTGCTTGCCCTTCGCAAATACCATGATCCATGCCATCACAAGCACCACCGCCGTCCGGATTGCCGTTCCGAGATTGGAATTGAGTCCCTCGATGCCGATCTTGCCGAGAATCGAAGTGAGACTTGCAAAAACGGCGGATAGGCAGGCATACAAAAGCCAGCTCTTTTTCTCCTGCCCCACGCTCTTTTCCGTCTCCTTCTTCTGGATCATAAGAAAGGTACCGGCGCCGATTAAGATGACACACACGATCTTAAGCGCGCTGACTTCCTCCCCTAAAAAAAGAAACGCCAGCACAATGGTCAGAATTGTACTGGACTTATCGATCGGAACCACCTTATTCACGTCACCTGCCTGCAAGGCATGAAAGTAGCACAGCCAGGATGCTCCCGTCGCAAACCCCGAGAGAATCAGAAACAGCCATGTCTTGCCGGATACAGCCGCAATGCCGTTCTGTGCCCCCACGACGAACACCATAATCCATGAAAAAACAAGGACCACGATCGTGCGGATCGCCGTCGCCACATCCGAGTCTGTATGGCGGATGCCGCATTTTGCCAGAATCGACGTAAGTCCCGCAAACAGCGCAGAACCAAACGCATAGAAAATCCACATACGAATGCCTCCTTTACGATACGCCTTTTCTCCCGCGTATCACAATAATGTCATTTAACTTTAAGAGAGTGTCCTTCTGCGGCAGGATGGATAAATCGTCGCGCAGAATTAAAAACACCGTCAGCTGCTGCTCATCCTGCACTTCTCCCACGGTCTTTCCCGCATATCTTCTGTCCACAAAAATCTCCGCAATCTCCTTGATGTCCGCATCCCGGATATTTGAGATGCTGCTCTTTCTCTGATACTGCTCCACGAATCCGGCGCTGATGATACCGGTCGGGATCGCTACCACGCCGACGCCAAGATACGCAATACAGATCGCCATCAGACGCCCCAGCGTCGTGATCGGATAAATATCGCCGTATCCGACCGTAAGAAGCGTTGACATGCTCCACCAGACGCCGCTGAATGCATTGCGGAACACTTCCGGCTGCGCGTCATGCTCCACACTGTACATGCACAGACTGCTCGCAAGCATCAGGATCACCACGATAAACACCGAGGAAATGATCTGATTCCGCTTCTCGTACAGTACCGTCGTGATGACATTAAATGAATCATATCTTGCATTCAGGCGAAAGAGATGAAAGATTCTTGCCACCCGGAGCATCCGAAAGATCACAAATCCGGACAAAAAGAACACCGGAACAATGGTCAGAATGTCCACCACGCCGTCAAAAGACACCATAAAGCGCAGTCTGGCGCGGCATTTGCGCATTCCCGGATATAAAAGATCCGCCGTCCAGATGCGGAGCACATACTCTACACAAAAAATAAACAGCGTGATGACCTCCACCACGAAAAAGAAACCGGACAGAAAGTCCAGTTCCTCAAACGTCTGCAAAAATGTAACCAGAATATTTGAGACAATCGTAATTGTGATAAAAATATCGAACGCACGGCTGATCCGATTACTCTTATCTCCAATCTGGATAATGTTAAATATTTTTTCTCTCACCTTATGAATCCATCTCCCAGCGTAACTCTGATATTTTCGGTGTCCGACGGATCCTACCGGTCATGGACGGCTCCGATCAGTTCCCGGATATCCTCCACCTGATAGCGCTCCATGTAGGCGCGGATTCCGTCAACGATCTCCTCCGTCGCATGCGGATGATAGAAGTTCGCCGTACCGACCGAGACTGCGGTCGCACCGGCAAGAATCATCTCGATGGCATCCTCCGCCGTCTGGATTCCGCCCATTCCGATAATCGGAATCTTTACCGCCTGCGCACTCTGGTAGACCATGCGCACCGCGACCGGATGCACTGCCGGACCAGACATACCGCCCGTGCGGTTTGCCAGCGCAAAGCATCTTCTGTGAATATCAATCTTCATTCCTGTGATCGTATTGATCATGGAGAGTGCATCCGCACCGCCCGCTTCCGCCGCGCGCGCCATCTCCGTGATGTCGGTGACATTCGGGGAAAGCTTCATGATGACCGGCTGCTTTGCATGGCGTTTCATCTCTTTTGTGACTTCTTCGACCATCTTCGGATTCTGTCCGAACGCAATACCGCCTTCCTTTACATTCGGGCAGGAAATATTGATCTCGAGCAGATCTACCGGCTGGTCGGAAAGCCGCTCCACCACATCAATGTATTCTTCCGTCGTATGTCCGCAGACATTGACGATGATCTTCGTGTCATATTTTTTGAGGAACGGGATGTCCCTGTCAATGAACAGGTCAATGCCCGGATTCTGTAAACCGATCGCATTGAGCATGCCGCCATAGACCTCAGCCACACGCGGCGTCGGATTTCCTTCCCACGGCACATTTGCGACGCCCTTAGTCACAACCGCTCCCAACTTATTCAAATCGACAAACTCCGAATACTCCTCCCCGGAACCGAACGTGCCGGATGCCGTCATAACCGGATTCTTCAGTGCGACACCGCACAGATCAATGCCAAGATTCATCAGAAATCCACCTCCTCTGCCCGAAATACCGGTCCTTCCTTACAGACTCTCTTGTTCTTCACATTGGAATGCGCATCCTTCTCTGTGGACTTGCAGACGCAGGCAAGGCAGGCGCCGATGCCGCACGCCATGCGCTCCTCCATGGAGATCCAACATTCGATGTCTTCCTTTGCGGCATACTCCTTTAAGGCACGGAGCATCGGAAGCGGTCCGCAGGCGTAGATCACATCCGCGGTCAGCCCGTTCTCGCGGATGGCGTCGAGCACATTGCCCTCCGTTCCCACACTGCCGTCCTCCGTTGCGATATAGACCTCTCCCTGCTTGCGGAACTCATCCAGCAGAAACAGCTCATCCCGGTATCCAAGCACAATCTGTTTCTCGCAGTTTAACTCTTTTGCGAGCTCTAACATCGGCGGAATCCCAATGCCGCCGCCGATTAAAAACGCCTTTTTCTCCTGCTTCGGAAAGCCGTTGCCGAGTGGTCCTATCACCTTAAGCTGCATACCGGTGTGCATGGAAGAAAACTCTTCGGTTCCCTTTCCCGCCACGCGGTATACCAGACGGAGCGCGCCGTCCTTTCTGTCGATCTCACAGATACTGATCGGTCTCGGGAGCAGCCTGCTGCCTTCCTTACAGTAGACCGATACAAACTGCCCTGCCTTTGCATGCGCCGCGATCTGCTCGGTGTGCAGCCACATGCTGTAAATATCGTCCGCAATCTCTTCCTGTTTGATTATGATTGCCGTCTCTTCAAATTTCTGTTGTGTTGTATGCATGATCTTTTATTTTTCCTTATCTTCATATACCACTTGTCCGTTCACAAGTGTCATTCGCACTTTACCGGTGACTTTTCTGCCGTCAAACGGGGTATTCCTGCCCTTGCTGAAAAACGTATTCTTGTCAATCACGTACGTCTCGTCCGGGTCAAAAATAACGATGTCTGCGACCTTTCCAGGCTCAATATCTCCCTTGTCGATTCCGATGATCTTCGCCGGATTGTAGCTCATCTTCTCCGCCATCTGCATCGGCGTCAGATACCCGCCGAGCACAAGCTCCGTGTACGTTAAGCATGCGGCGGTCTCAAGACCCACAATACCGAACGGCGCGGATTTCATGGAGGTATTCTTGTCCTCAAACGTGTGCGGCGCATGGTCGGTTGCGATCACATCCATCACGTCATCCCGCAGTCCCTCTTTTAACGCCTGTACATCCTCCTTCGTGCGCAGCGGCGGATTCATCTTGTAATTCGTGTCCGCATCCGCCTCGATCGCCACTTTTTTCTCCGTATCCACGGTCGGCTCGATCTTCCTGATGTCATCGGAAGTCAGTGTAAAATGATGCGGGCACACCTCTGCCGTCACATGGATTCCCTCCATCTTAGCATGCTTGACCATGCTGACAGAATCCTTCGTGGAGCAGTGGCACAAGTGCAGTCTCGCCCCGGTATCCCGGCTTAACATGATGTCCCTGGCAATGATGATGTCCTCCACGGAATTCGTGATGCCGCCAAGTCCAAGTTCTCTGGCATTGACATCCGCATTCATGACACCGCCGTTGACAAGATTGATGTCCTCGCAGTGAGCGAGCACCGCAATGTTGTACTTCGCAGCAAGTTCCATCGCCTCTCTGTAAAGCTGTGCATTCATGACGGATTTGCCGTCCTCACTGATGGCAGGAATTCCGGCTTTCACCATGCCCTCGATGTTGGAAAGCTCCTTTCCCTGCTGTCCCTTCGTCACCGCACCGACCTGCAGCACGTTGGCAGCGCCGACGGTCTTTGCTTTGTTGTGCACATAGTTCACAACATCCGGATTATCCACGACCGGCTTGGTGTTCGGCATGGCAAGAATCGTCGTAAATCCGCCGTGCACTGCTGCCCTTGCGCCTGTCTCGATCGTCTCCTTCTGTTCAAATCCCGGATCTCTTAAATGCACATGCATGTCGATAAACCCCGGCATGACAAAGCAGCCCTTCGCATCGATCACGCGGTCGCATTTTTCCTTGATACTCTTCCCGGTTCTGGTCACAACCCCGTTCTCCACCAGCACATCCAGTGTCTCATCCGTTCCGGTGGCAGGATTGATTACGCGTCCATTTTTGATCAATATGGTCATCTTTTTTTCCTCCATTGTATGAGTTCATCTTATCATATCCGCCTACAGTTTTCCATACAATTCCAGCGGCACATACGCCTTCACATAGATCCCCTCCGGGCGGTAATCCTCCGCTAAAAGCTCTCCCTGCTTTCTGATCTGCTGCAGGATTCCGGCATCCGCATAGGCGATGGTTCGCTCAATCAGAACTTTGTTCTCGCGCAGAAGTTCCGCAAGCAGTTCTTTTAACTCATCTAACCCGGTTCCCTCTCTTGCCGAGACTGCCAGGGTATGATCTGCCCTTAAATCGCGCAGCGGCTCCCGCTCCGTCACCGCATCCTGCTTGTTAAAGAGCGTGATGACCGTCTTTTCCCGGATGTCCAGCTGATAGAGCGTGTCATAGACAATGTGCATCTGCTTCTCGTGCTGCGGGTTGGAAGCATCCACCACATGCAGAATGTAGTCCGCGTATTTTGCCTCCTCGAGCGTACTCTTAAACGCCTCGATCAGATGGTGCGGCAGCTTCCTTATAAAACCGACCGTATCGGTCAGAAGAATCTCCTGTCTGCCCGGAAGTTCTAAGACGCGCGTTGTCGGGTCAAGTGTGGCAAACAGCTTGTCCTCCTCTAACACCCCGGCGTCGGTAAGCCGGTTCAACAGTGTGGACTTTCCGGCATTCGTGTAGCCGACGATCGCCGCCACAGGCATCCCGTTTCTCGTGCGCTTCGCGCGTGTGATCTCGCGGTGCTGGCGCACCTCCTTTAATTCCCGGTTCAGCTGTGCGATGCGGTCTTTGATGAGACGTCTGTCCATCTCCAGCTTTTTCTCACCCGGCCCTCTCGTTCCGATTCCGCCGCCGAGTCTGGACATGGAACGCCCGAGGCCGGTCAGACGGCTGAGGCGGTATTTTAACTGCGCCAGTTCCACCTGTATTTTTCCCTCGCTCGTCGTGGCGCGTGCCGCAAAGATATCCAGGATAATCAGCGTGCGGTCCATCACCTTGGTGTCTAACATCTGCTCTAAGTTCTTAAGCTGTGCCGGTGAAAGTTCATCGTCACAGACGATGCCGGTCGCGCCCCGCTCTGCGATCATCGCCGCGATCTCCGCCACTTTTCCGGTGCCCACATAGGTGCCCGGGTGCATCAGTTCCCTCTTCTGGATCAGTGTGCCGACCACGACAGCTCCCGCTGTCCTGACAAGCTCCGCCAGCTCTGCCACAGAGTCCTCGGCATCATCCCCATCCTGCTCGCTCACGCCGACCAGAATCACCTTTTCGATCTGATCTTCCAATTCAATAATTTCTGCCATGCTGCTCCTTTTCTACTGTCCGCTGTCTCCGCTTCCGTCTGTTCCGGCATCGGCTCCGCTGTCGGTTCCATCTGCACCGTCTGTTCCGTCCGTTCCGCTGTCTGCTTCTGCTGTTCCGATATCCTCCGTCACGACTACCTCGCCCTGCACTTCTGTGCCCGCCGGCGTATCCACCCGGCTTTTTAAGAATGTGTATTCGCGCAGTGCCTCCGCATCATCAGGGTACGCGGCTGTATAAGCGGTCATCACCTCATAAGCTCCCGCAAAATCTCCGGTATACTCCATGCAGATAATCTGATTCTGCAGCAGCGCGCGCCTGTTCGGAACACTCTCCATCGAAAGCCCCTGCTCGATGTAGGAAAGCGCACCGCTATAATTCAGCTTGCCCATCTCAATCTGTGCCAATGCATTCATCGCTTCCGAATCCGCGACACCCGCATCCACATAAGCCTGATAATACGTCTGCGCGTTCGCCGTGTCCTGCTGTGCCTCATATACCTGCGCAAGCGTCAGGTTCGCCGCTGCACTGCCTGCATCGATCGCGGACGTCAATTCTTTGATTGCGTTGTCATACTGCCCCAGCAGGTAGTAAATCTCCCCTCTGTATGCAAGACTTTCCGCATCATTTCCCTTGATGGAAAACGCGTCGTTTAAGTACGCCGTGCCGTCCTCCGCCAGATCATAGGCGGCAAGATTCTTGTAAATATTGATATAAAGTTCATAATCCGAATGGTTATACTTGACCGCGTCCGCAAAATCCTGCTTCGCCCCGTCCGTATCCCCGGTGCCAAGCTTTAAACATCCGCGCAGATAGTAAGCATTGGCGTTCTTCCCGTCATAATCAATCATGGCGTTGTACGTCTCAAGTGCTCCCTCAGTGTCCTGTGCGGCATACTGGGCTGCCGCCTTGTAATAGCAGATGTCGATCTCCAGATCGGTAATTTTTCCGGTGCAGCACGCAAGCGCTCCGTCAAATGCCGCCAGTGCCCCCTCATAATCCCCGCTCTGCATGCTCTCTATGCCAATCTTGCGGTAGGAAAGCTCATCCTCCGTGCGCTCATTCGCACATCCGGCAAGAAGCGCGGCTGTCACAAGCAAAAACACCGCCGCTTTTCCCCTGTATGTTCTATGGTGATTGATTTCCATTCGTCTTCTCATCTTAATTCCTCTTTTTACTATAATGAAGCCACCAAAAAGTATAAACGATATTTTCCTTCCCCGCAAGGTGATTTCCCGCTGCAACAGGCGATATCTTCCATGTACATGACTTTTCTATCTCATGCCGTCCCGAATCACGCGCGCTGTGTTCTGATAGGCAATCTGCTCCACGGCGTCTTCGGAGAGTCCTCTCTTTCGCAGCGCATCGAAAAGCAGCGGCAGCTTCGTGCAGTCACTGATCTCAAATTCGCCTGAGATTCCGTCAAAGTCCGTGCCGAGTCCCACACATTCGATACCGCCCCTGTCAATCAGATGCATTGCGTGGTCACAGATGCGCTCGATACGGCTGACCTTATCCGTCTCGTCCTCATTCAGAAAGGTCGGTTCCAGATTCAGTCCCGCCACTCCGCCACACTCTGCCAGTTCGCGGATCATTGCGTCAGTAAGATTGCGCGTTGCCGGCGCCAGTGCCCGGCAGTTGGAATGTGATGCCACGAATGGCACGCCGCTTCGCCGAGACGCTTCTGCGACATCCCGGAAACCTCCGTCGGATAAATGGGAGACGTCGACTAAGATTCCCAGTTCCTGCATATAGCGCACTGCCTCTTTTCCAAATCCGGTCAGCCCACGGCTCATCTCCTCCGGCTTTTGGGAATGGCAGTGTCCCAGACAGTTGTCGTCATTCCAGGTCAGTGTCACAAGTCTTACGCCGAGATCGTAAATTTCCCGGATTTTGTCCATTTTCCCATCAATCAGAGAACCGTTCTCAATCGTGAGAAACGCCGATATTTTCCCTTCATTCTGATTCTGCTTTAATTCCTCTGCATTGTGCGCTGCAGCAAAGCGGTCACCGTACTGCTCCATGGTATGGCAGAAAATGTCATACATTTTCCTCATGAGTACTTCCGCCGACGGCATCTCTTCTAAGCCGAACCAGTCCGGATCATTTCTCTGCGGCAGAAACATCGCAAAAAACTGCGCTCCTGCCTCTGCCTGCTGCAGGCGCAGTCCATCCACCATCGTGCGGTCAAGTTCCAGAAACGTCTCTGTTTTCTGCGCTAACGCGCTTCCCAATGTATCACAATGCATGTCAATATAACGCATCATTTTCTCCATTTCCGGGCAGAGTTCCTTCTTATTTTCCAGACTGCTGCCCTGTCTTTTTCTTATTATAAAGAACCCGCGGACTTTATACAATATGCCGGCCGCCGGATTTTGTACAGCATTTTCTCTGTTTCCACTGTTTTCATGCAAAAAGGAGCGCCTTGCGGCACTCCTCTCTGTGAAAGAAATATATAAATTTTGAAGCAAGCTTTTTCTTCCGGACGGTTTTCCCCGGTTTTACAGATGCCAGATGTCCTCATTGTACTGTGCGATCGTACGGTCAGAGGAGAAGAATCCGGCTTTGCTGATGTTGATGAGCATTTTCTTCGCCCACGCCATGCGGTCTTCATAATCCGCATAGATGCGCTCCTTGGTTGCCACATAGTCCTCAAAATCCGGAAGCGTCATGAACCAGTCTTTGTTCAGAAGTTCGTTGTAAAGACGCTCTAAGTTCTCTCTGCATCCGACTGCCATCATCTCGTCGCTGACGATAAAGTCCACTGCACGCTTAATGTTCGCATCATTCTCATAGTAGCTTCTGGACACATAATCCGCCTTCTCGTAGTGCTTGATGACTTCCTCGGAGGACTCACCGAAGATGTAAATGTTGTCGTCACCGACAAACTGATGCATCTCCACATTTGCGCCGTCCATGGTTCCGATCGCTACCGCACCGTTTAACATGAACTTCATGTTGGATGTTCCGGACGCCTCCTTGGAAGCAAGGGAAATCTGCTCATGGATATCTGCCGCCGGGATCAGCTTTTCAGCCAGCGTGACATTGTAATTTTCTACCATCACAACCTTTAAGTACGGAGATACCTCAGGGTCTTTTGCAATCAGTTCGGACAGGCAGAGGATCAGATGAATGATATCCTTTGCAATCACGTAAGCCGGAGCTGCCTTGGCACCGAAAATCACAGTGATCGGACGGGTCGGCTTCTTTCCTGCCTTGATCTCAAAATATTTGTGGATGACATACAGCGCATTCATCTGCTGTCTCTTGTACTCGTGCAGACGCTTGATCTGGATATCGTAAATGGAATTGTCGTCCAGCACGATTCCCTGTGTTTTTGCAAGGTAATCTTTCAGCTCGGTCTTTCTGCTGCTCTTGACATCGAGCAGACGCTGCAGCACGGAAGCGTCATCGACAAGCGCACCGAGCTTCTCCAGTTCCATCGCATCCTTCTTAAAGCCCGGTCCGATCAGGGATTCGATCAGATCTGCCAGCTCGTGGTTGCAGTGCAGCAGCCAGCGGCGGAAGGTAATGCCGTTTGTCTTATTGTTGAACTTCTCCGGATAGATCTTGTAGAAGTTGTTGAGCTCCGTATTTTTCAAAATTTCCGTGTGCAGGTAGGCAACGCCGTTGACACTGTAGCCATAATGAATATCCATATGTGCCATATGCACGCGTTTCTCGTCATCAATGATCGCAACCGACTTGTCATCGTATTTGCGTACCACGCGGCTGTTCAGTTCGTAGATAATCGGAAGAAGCTGCGGAACTGCCTTTTCTAAAAAATGAATCGGCCATTTTTCCAGTGCCTCCGCAAGAATCGTGTGGTTGGTGTATGCGCAGGTCTTCGATACGATCTCAATCGCCTCATCCATCAGAATTCCACGCTGCATCAGAAGACGGATCAGCTCCGGAATCACCATGCTCGGGTGTGTATCGTTGATCTGGATTGCCGCGTACTCATTCAACTTGTGCAGATCACCGCCTCTTGCCAGCGTCTCGTCGATGATGAGCTGTGCCGCATTGCTGACCATAAAATACTGCTGGTATACACGCAGGATGCGTCCCTTGTCATCCGAATCGTCCGGGTATAAGAACAGCGTCAGGTTCTTTGCAATATCCTCTTTGTCAAAATTGATGCCGTCCCCTACAAGGCTCTCGTCCACGGTCTCCACATCAAACAGATGAAGCTTTGTGGTACGGTTCTCGTAACCAATCACATCGATATCATACAGTCTGGACTGTAAGGTAAAACCGCCGAACTGTACCGGGTAGGTCACGTTCGTTTTTGTCAGCCAGCTCTCCTTCTCGATCCACGGGTTCGGCTCCTCGTGCTGTAAATTGTGCTCAAATACCTGCTTGAACAGACCGTAGTGATAATTGAGACCCACGCCGTCGCCGTTTAATCCAAGCGTTGCAATGGAATCCAGGAAGCATGCTGCCAGACGACCCAGACCGCCGTTTCCGAGAGACGGCTCCGGCTCAACCTCCTCGATCTCTGCCAGGTTCTTGCCGTTCTCCGCCAGAACCTGCTTTACTTCCTCATAAATACCGAGGTTGATCAGGTTGTTGGATAACAGCTTACCGATCAAAAACTCGGCGGAGATATAATAAAGCTTGCGCTTTCCCTCGTTGCTCTCCTTTTCCTTCGCCATGCTCTTTGTCATCTCAAGCAGCGCGTAATAAATCTCTTCGTTGGAGCACTGTGCAATGCCCTTACCGTATCTGTTGTTTACGATTTCCTGTACGTTCATGTGAATCCTCCTTGTTTTGCGAAGCAAAATCCGAGTCCTTTGACGAGGAGAGGATTTTACTCCTTGTTTTGCATCCCCAATTACTTTTTGTATTTCCCTGCTGTATGAGAACATTATATGCAGAAGTCCACTTTTTTTCTTGTCATATTATCCCCAAAAGTGGTACAATCCTATCATGAATAAAATTCAAAAAACGGTGCTGTTTTTGCGTGTTTTCGCTCCAACAGTACCGTTTTTCGTATATATTATGCCTGTTTTATGGGTTGTACATATTATTTTAGTATCAAAATAGTATCACGGATTTCCCACTCAAAGCCCCAATGCAACCCGCTCCGTGGAACTTGTCCATGTCTGATTGAACCGCTCCACACCGGAGCCATGAAGGGCGGCGTTATACACGCTTCCTTCCCAAAATGAGGACAGTACACGCCTATTCTCGCCCTGCCGGAGCTCCCGCAAGCATTATTCTGCATCGTTCGCGTTCTCTCTGCTGTCATGCCCATTTTATCTCCAACTTCTTTCAAGGTCTGCCCCTGCAGGAATCTTCCCCGGAGCACCGCGCCTTGGTTCCCCGGCAGTGAATCGACCATGCCCCAGATTACAGATTCTAATTCTTCCCGCTGCATATCATCCATCACAGCTAACATGGCATTATTTTCATCTGGAATTATATCAATGAGCGTGTCCGCGCCGTTTTCATCAGTCAATGGTGTGTCAAGGCTTGCTATCTGCCCCATTCTGACGGTCTTTTCCAATTCCCTAACCCCTTTATCGGATAAACCCATATTATAGGCTATTTCCTGCCGTGTGGGCTTTCTACCAAGGTACGTCTGAAATGCATTGACCATTTTCTTATATTCGTACATTTTTGCCTGCTCATGCTCCGGTATCCGCACGGAAGAACCGTTATCGTAAATATAACGCCGCATTTTCCGTTCTATGATTGTGGTAGCATAGGACAGGAACCTAACGCCTTTATCTGGTTTAAATCCGTCTATAGCATCATACAGTGCAAGGTAGCCTTCCTGCTGTAGATCCTCTATATCAGCGTATGCACTATACCGACGCGCTAATTTACCGATCATGCCCCTGTTCTGTTCCCACAATGCCAGCATATTGTCAGCTGTGTCTATTCCCGCCTTTATCCGGGCAACAAGTTCCTCGTTCTCCATGTGCTCCCCTGCCTTTGCATTTACTCCATCATTTTCCATCATGCACCCGAACAAATCCGAACATTTCACCCTAGGAAATCTTGGGGTGTCTCCGGGGTGGTTCTGGTTTGTATCTGGTTTGTATCTGGTTGTATTTTCTCTTTGTTTTTGCCCTATAGATTCCCTATAGTTTTCCTATTCCAAGCATTGTAAACCCCTAGCATTTCTGAGTGTCTAACGTTAGCAAATATCAGCATCTAAAGCGCTTGAAATGTAAGTATTTGTAAGCATTTTATCGCAACGTTTGCAACGTTTTTTATTGCAACGTTGCATATACAAAAAGGGGGGCTGCTTTAGCCCCCTTTGCATCCTACGCCTTGAGTTCCTGGTAATAGATCGCCATTTTCTTATTCTCCAGCACAAACGCATCGTAACAAATGCGCCCTTCTACCAGTGATCCACTGATTCCCGGCGGATCCTGGTGGATTTTGTAGTCCTCCAGTTTGGTAGGTGCTACCGTTGCGCACGGATGGCATAAGATGAAGCCGCAATTCTCCGGTAATCTTGCCGCCGGTACCTTAATAACTGCTGCACCGTCCAGATTGGAAACAACACCCTGTTTCCTAAGGTTGCTGTCAATGTCGGTTTCCATGACAATATCCTTTGATTTCTTCATAAGACGGTATACATCCGGCGATACGATGATCACGCGGCTTTCGTCCGGTACTTCCGCATTATCAAGGGTATTTGTCGCCTTGGTAATCTCATCGTAGATATTATCAGCTGTCAGTGTCACGGCCGCCGGTTTGGTTCCCGCTCCCGCTGCCATCACTCCATATACATACGCATCAACTTCTGGAATAACTACCTCGCGCTGCTGTCTGGCCAGAGCCGACGCGCCCGCAAGCTGCTGCGCTGTCTCGTCAGCGTCCAGTTTGTCAATTGCGAATGTGAAAGAGCGGTCTTTTTTGAGTGTGAACTCTTCCGTTGTAGCGTCCAGGCTTTCAACAGATCCATAGCGCGAACCTGTTGTCCCGCTGCCGGTTCCTGCTCTGTCGTAATCGTTCATACTCCCCGTGCTGATCTTATACACCTTTACAGTGTGTGCACCTGTCCAGTCAAAATCCTGGTTGGTCACAAGTGCCTTTTTACTTTCTTTTTTGAACATCTCATCCACGTATGGGTGGAATTTTGTTACTAAATTGATAGCCATATTTTATCCTTTCTACAAGCCCATAGCTTCCCGTACAGTATCATGTGGCACGCCGCTACCGTCCTTTGGCGTGTAACTTGGCTCCCGGTGCCCCTGCGGCTCGGTTTTATATGTTTGCATTAAAATATCAATGCTTTTTGTCATTGTTTCATCATCGGAACAGTTGATTGCATCCACCAGAGAGGACGGCAGCCCTTTTTCCTGCAGCTTCTCTAATGCATTCATACGCATTTCCCGTGCGGTGATCTTCTGCTCACGCTCCGTAAAAGACGCATCCTGTTCTTTCTTCATTTTCTCACGCTCTTCTTTCAACCTGTTGCTCACAATCTGGTTTACTTCTTCCTGCGTGAATGTTTTCCCGGTATTTTCGCCCCCGTTGGCTGTGTTCTTCTCATTATCCATTGCTTATACCTCTCTTTCGTAAATCAGCACCACAACCGCCATAATATCGCTTAATGGCGTAATCTTTAAATCAACATATCGCTCATTTTCCTTCATGTGATCCAAAAGATCATTCGCTGTTTCCTCAATAAAGCCGTAACCGCAATGTTTCACTGATGTTTTAATCATTCTTATACCCTTTCTTTTAACGTCCCAGGTGGACTATTGTTTTTTTGGCTCCCTGGACAAGCCGAACGGGAGCCATCAAGAGGAATTTTAAATTGCAGACTGCAAACAATAAACGTATGAAGTAGGAAATCGTTCATCATTTGCAATTCTATTATAAAATCGAATCACAAAATATTTGTGCCATTTTTACAACCAAAAAGACCCACACTCTGGCACTGCATTTCTACAATGTCTTGGTGTAGGTCTAATGGGTTAAGGGCTTGTTTCATTCGGAGCATACCGCTCTGGTTATGTATTGCTTATTTTACCTCATCAATGCAGCATAACCTTGCATATATTTCTTCATACTTATTTTTCAGCGTGTACAATGATTCAGACAATGCCTTCATACACGGAGTGTCTGACTGTGCATATCCGTAGCACATTTCCAGAAAATTGTTGGTATTATAAAGTTCATCCACCAAGTTTCTAAATTCTATATTATCCATCAGCTAACCCTCCTGTTTATTGCACCGCTTCATAGCTGTCATGTATCCCCAGTAAAAAGCATCTTCCTGCACAGCAACAATGTATTCTTCCAGCGCATCATCAAGAGCATCTCGTGCTTCTATTGCTCTCTGGCTTGCCATTGGCTGATTATCCAGCTCCTCTTCTTTAATTTTGATGATTTTTTCTCTTTCCATGTCTTTTCCTTTCCGCCGGAATCTGCTACAATGCAGACGTAACCGGACTTTATGTGGGTTGATTGGTTACTTGCCCTGTGATGGTGTTGCCGCACCATCCGGGGCGTTTTTCTTTGCTAAGGCATCCTTAAGCATACGTTCAAAATCTGCCATCTGCTTCTCAAATGCTTCTTTATCGTAAGATTCGATAAGTTCAAATGTATGAGCAAGTACCCTCATCGCTATTGTTGAACCACTGTACTTATCGATGAGCCTATCCGCATCTTTCCCGTATTTTTCCCCGAGCTCCGCTGCTTTCTTTCCATAATACTTTTTCAACATTTTCTTGCAGTCCTTGAGCAAAAAATGTTCTCTAATTGTCTCTAACCCGTGTATCATTTTTCCTATCATTTAATAACTCCTTTCAAAAATTCCATATTTTCATCGTGCGCCTGTATGGTTCTGATTGATTTTTCCGGCAGATCCAGCTTTATGCACATACTAAATATCCGGTCCACTATTCTTTCATTTAGTTTCAAGGCATTCATGGATATATTGCTTGTAAATATCGTCACTCGCTTATTTGAATACCGATAATCTATAAGCCGGAACAATTCCGTATCAATCCACTCTTTTTTTGTCTCTGCTCCGATGTCGTCTAGGATCAGAAGTTCGGCCGTTCGGATTTTTTCAAGATCCTCTTTCTCCATAAAATCCTTGTAACTTTTTTTTGTCATTTCAAGCAGTTCCGGCACTGATACAAATTTCACGCATATATCCAAATACTCCATAACACCGTTTGCAAGGCTGCACGCCAATAATGTTTTGCCGCTGCCCTTAGTCCTCGAGTATATGTATAGCCCCTTTCCCGCTTTCTGGTACTCACAAAACCGCTTGATAAATGATTCCGCTATACTTCGCTGCACTTCTACATTCTCACCGTATAAATCCCATCTGAAAGCCTGTATGCTCGCATCAAGATAGTTGAACGGTATAAGCGAACGAGTACGCCGAAATTCTCCGTTGCTTACTTCAATATTTTCTGCATATTCTGCATACCCGTAATCTTTGACATTGTAAGCCACCAGATCACACATTTTTCCATCCTGTAACTCTATGTGTTCCCTTGACAATTCCTCTCTACTTGTAACCGAGTTCTTCCCACAATTTGTTGTATTCATCTTCATCCTGATATATAGATCGATCTCCTTCCTCCGACTCCGTCAGCTCTGGTTCTGAATAATTTGCATCGATGTAATCAACGTAACCGCTATTGAAGAACGTACTGCCGTTTTGTGGTTTTCTCCATCCATCCCGGGCAAGTCCCGCCTTATATCGTTCTATGGCTCTACTTAATTCATCATAGCCAATTTCATAAAGGGCTTTCTTCTTAGCATCACTTACCTGGCCCTTGCCTTTTTTGCTCGGGTATAACTTCCAGATCCTTTCAAAAAAATCATCGATTACGGATTTACTCTCTCTCGGTGCATTGCCAGATGCACATTGTTTTTTATCTTTACCTGCACTATCCTTACCTAACCTAACCTCGGTATGACATTCGGTTGTCAGTTGGTTGTCAGTTGGTTGCAACGAGCCAGACAAGGTATATACATCGCTCTTTCTATCAAGAAGTGCTTTTTCTTTCTCAAACCTCGTGTTGTGCTTTCTATCTGGTCGAATCCAATTATTGATATTCCAATCAGAAATAACGACTACACCGCTCTCAAACGGTATAAGATACCCTTTTGCAATCAACAGTTTAAGGTCATCTTCATTGCAGCATAAAGATTTTATTATTCTTTTCGGTGATGACACAAAACCGTCATCATCTGCCCGCATTCCAAAGTGAAAATATAAGGCTTGCGTTGATAATGGCATTTCAAGAAATTTATCTGTATCAACCACATCCAGACTAAACATACGTCTGTTGGCCATTATTCACCGTCTCCTTTCCATCATAAATGCGTTCATAGAAATACTTTGCATTGATACGCCCGTGAATTGTGATATAGTTCTTTTCCTCAAGTTCTGCGTTGAGTTTTCTAATAATCTCATACGCGCGGCTTGTGCTGCACTCCATGATCTGTGCCACCTCTGCCGCTGACAGAAACCGTTTTCCCTCTGCCATGCTCCTACCTCCTTTACTACATCGTCGCCAGACTTTTCTAATCTTCAATAAGCTCCGCTGGATCTACTTCCAGTGCTTTGGCAATTTGTCCGAGTTTCTTTGTTGGAATACTTTTTCCAGCTAATGTCTGCTGAATAGATCTCACTGTGCACCCAACCTTTTCAGCTAAATCCTTTGAATCCATTAAATTCCTTGCCATTGCAAGACGCATTTTCTTTTCATTGATTTTCATTTTCTCACTTCCTTTCCAATAGAACATTTTTGTTCTGTATCTATGTTATATCAGACACCTTTTGTTCTGTCAACAGTTTTTTTAGAACAAATTTGTTCTTTCTTTTATTTGAACAATATGTTATTATCATTTAGAAAGAAGGTGGAATAATGCCAACAGGCGCTAAAATAAAGGAAATACGCAAACAAAAAGGACTTACGCAAAAACAATTAGGGGATTTATGCGGCATGGCTGATTCTGCCATAAGACGCTATGAAAACGGAAATGCCAACCCTAAAATAGAAACTCTAAAAAAAATAGCGAGCGCATTAGAAGTTTCCTTGGACTCGTTACTACCATTTGAAGAATATATGAAAACATGGAAAGATGAAAAAGAACGCGAGCGCTTAACTTCTCCTTCATTACTCGAGACTTTATCGGCAGGAGATATTTTTTCTACTGACGATATCACAGAACATAAATTGGTATCAGATTACAGAAAACTTAATGATAACGGAAAAACCGAGGCATTGAAACGCATAGAGGAATTAACGGAAGTTCCCAAATACACACAATATCTAAATTCATACGAATAATGCCGTCGCGATTTCCGACGGTAAAGCCGCTCAAATTTCGGCACCTTTCCGACGGTATTCGTCTAAAGTTTCTAAATGCAACTTTAGGAGTGCAGATGCTGACCAAAGTGTAACTGCTGCCAGATGTCCAGAAAGAGGACAACTCAAAAGTGAGTTATCAGCGCTTTCCCAACTTGTTGGGAACTGCTGCCCGGCTGTCGGCTTAACTGACACCCAAACAGGCTTGAGTGGTGGAACCTTGCAACAGGAAAATTTTATCATTTGCACTACCCCGGTCAAATCGTCCCCGGTTCGACATCAATGTCGAGATGTGCTCAAAATTGAGCAAAAGCCATTTTCCCAAAAAGTTGGGAACCCCGGATAAAAAACTCCCTAAATTGAACTTAGCCGGTCCCGACGGTATTCCCCAGATTGGGGAAAAGGGGACAACAAATCAATTTGATTTTTCCTGATATGACGCGTCCAAAACTGGATTGGTTCAAATCAGCCGCAACCAAAACTGGATCCGGCAAACGGTAAAATTTACGATTCCCTTTTTCGAGGAACGGTAGAGCACAACCGGACAAAATGTCCGTTCGTCCACGAAACCGCATTTTTCGGTTTTGCTATAACAGGGCAAATCGTGAAATTCACGAAAAGTTTTCAGGGCAATCCAAAATTGGACAGTCAGGATGAAGTAACGAATCGTTACGCCATAGATCAACAAGCGCAAAATTGAGCGGCTTCCATTCTTCATCAATGAGGAATGGAAACGAACTCGATACCGCTCGATTATTGAATTAGTGGACAGCGCAAGATTGAGCCGTCCCCAGAATTGAACATATCTGGTCAGAATGACTGCCTAGATCTCGCCTACCCATTTGGTACCCGAGAATGTCTGATCCAGACAGTGACAATAAAATATATTTAATAAGGGAACCGAAGGGGCAATATGCCGGCTGCCGGATACTTAAGAAGGGAGCTGGTGCCAATGGTTACATACAGTGATTTATTCACTTTCGTGATTATGCTCTGCGCTGTTATAACTCTTGTTTTACACATCAAAAGCAGAAAAAAATAGCGCCCTCAGCCTGGTAAACTAAGACGCTATTTTTATAGAACATTTTTTACCGGCGGCTAGGCTTCATCTAGCTTTCGGTTCTCTTGTTAAGTATATTATATGCAATATATGAAATATATGCAAGAAAAAAATAACTATCTCTTTTGCTACATCGTCGCCAGCGATAGGAAGGAGATAACATATATGCCAGCTTATTATGATGACCAGAAGCGTTCCTGGTACGCGAAATTCTATTACAAGGACTTCACCGGGAAGCGCAAGCAGAAGATGAAACGCGGATTCGTCCGGAAAGCGGACGCGCTGCAGTATGAACGCGAGTTCCTGCTGCGCCTGTCCGGGTCCTCGGATGTGACATTTCGTACCTTGCGGGAATCTTACATTGACTACAAGCGCACCAGAGTGAAAGCGTCCACGCTCCGCAATCTGGAATACTGTCTGACAGGGCAGATTGCCCCATATTTCGACGAAAAGGCAATCCGGGATATTTCCCCGGCTGATGTGCTTTCGTGGCAAAATGAGTTAATTAACAGCAACAGGAAAGAAACCACCATTAACAAGATCAATTCCCGGCTGGTGGACGTGTTCAATTATGCCGTGAAATATTTCGGGCTTCCGGCCAACCCATGCATCGAGACGATCGGAACGCAGAAGCGCGACGCGGATAACATTGACTTCTGGACACTGGAAGAATACCAGACGTTCATAGCTCATGTGCCGGAGATTGAATACAGGATCATATACGAATTGCTTTTTTATTCCGGTATGAGGATCGGCGAATTGCGGGCTCTGACGCTCTCTGATATTGATTTCGATAAAAATACCATACGCATAAATAAAACGCTCCCACGGGGCGCAGACGAGACCACAACACCAAAGACACTGAACAGCTTCCGCTCTGTCTCCATGCCGGCGCCGATCATGGCGGATCTGAAGGAGTACACGGGGCATATCTATGACCTTACCCGGCACAACCGGCTGTTCTTTCTGGAATATCAGACGATCACCCGGTATAAGAACAGCGTGTGCCAGTCCTGCGGCGTGCGTCAGATCCGATTGCATGACCTGCGGCACTCTCACGTTTCGCTGCTGATCCATCTGGACTGTGATATTATGACCATAGCTGACCGGATCGGCGATACTCCGGCAACCGTGCAAAGCACATACGCGCATTTATACCCGGACAAGAAAGATATAGCGGTCAGCAAGTTGGAAAAAATAGTATCAAAGTAGTATCACGAATAGCCGAAAGACCGTGCAAAGTCTTATTCTATGGGCGGTCTTTCACAAGAGGTACAATCCTATCATGAACATTTTAGAGTATGAAAACTATCAGGAAAAAATTCCACATGGCAACCCGCTGTTTCCTTATATCACCTACCCTTGCTCGATTCCGCTTGACTTTTCGCGCGTGCCTCTGCACTGGCACGATGAGATGGAAATCATCTATATCAAAAAAGGAACCGGAGCAATCACGGTCGATTTCAAATCCTACGTGGTGACTGAGGGAACCATCGCGCTGATTCTGCCGGGCAGGCTGCACGGCATTGAACAGTACATGCAGGACAGCATGGAATACGAAAATATCATTTTCCATCCGGGCATCCTCATTTCCAAAAAGGCGGACACCAGCAATACCGAATTTCTTGCACCGCTGTTGTCGGGCGCCCTGTCCGTTCCGCTCTTATATCAGCCGGGATCTCCCTGCTATGCGGAGATTGCCGCCTGCATTGACGCAAACGATGAAATCAGCCGGACGAACCCGCCCGGCTATCAGTTCTTTATCAAGAGCCAGCTCTTTATGCTTTTTTACATCTTATTCAACAAATGTCTCTTAAAGGAGCCGGCAAAGCGCGACCACAAATCGCTGGAGAAGATGAAGCTGATCTTAAAATATCTGGAGAACCATTATATGGAGCGCATTACGATTGCAGATATCTCGGCGGAGGTCGGACTGAGCCAGTCGCATTTCATGAAGTATTTCAAGAATACGATGGGCACTTCCTTTATTGAATATCTCAATGAATACCGCCTGACCATGGCTTCCCGGCTGTTGATCTCTTCTGAGTCCTCGATTCTTGCCATCGCAGAGGAAGTCGGCTACGAGAATTTATCGTACTTTAACCGCACTTTCAAAAAAAGATTCGGCATGACGCCCCGGGATTACCGAAAACAATCCACGAAGCAGTTGTAAAACGGGTCCCACAGAGGATTTTCCTTGTTTTAGACCCGTTTTTCTTCATTTTTCCAGTCAAAATGGTGCTTTTTCTATGTAAAACGGGTCCAGAGCAGATTTTTTCCTCTGCCAGACCCGTTTTTTGCAAAAATCCGGGTCCCACAGTCATTTTTTTCTCCTGTGGACCCGGATACCTCTTTTTCACACGTCTGAACATACCATCTGGACAGTTTTTCTTTTTCTCGTGCTTTCTCTTTCTTTTTTCTTACGATTCTATATCAAAGTCAATGCTTCCCATACCGCAGTCCAGATCAATCGTTCCCACAGCCCCGGCATTCGTGACTTTGTAGCTTCCGCTGAGATCGGAATAGCTTTCTCCGTTTACCGTGAGATCCCCCATGCCGCAGGACATCTTATAATTATAGTCCTCTTCCCTGCCGCTCAGGGTGATGCTGCCATCCCCCATGCCGCAATGCGCTTTCACATTCTCTGTCACAATGCCGTCCAGCGCAAATGATCCCATACCGCAATCCAGCTTAATATCTTTATAGGTGCCTCCTTCCAGATCAATATCACCGGCTCCAAGCTTGATGTCCAGGGTTCCTGTCACAGCAAAATCTGCTCCCGTCAGTTCTCCTGCTCCCACATTCAGCTCCATCGTTCTGCAGTTCACACTGCCCGATGCAAAATCTGCATCTGCCGCCCCGATGTCAAAGTCCATGGTATCAAAGGTCATTTTCTCCGGAATCTCAATCACAATCTGCGCATCATAATTGTCCGGAAACTGCTTATGAATCTCATACTGAATCTGAAGCGTATCTTTATTTATATCCCCTTTATAATATTTTTCTTTGCAGCCGTAGGTTCTCACCACAAGGTTTTTATCATCCGTCCCCTGCTTGACATAGATTTCCGCAGCATCAATATCAATATCCAGATTTTTTATGCCGGCTGCCTCATAGGTATAAACTTTTGCATCGTCGTCTGCTCCCCAGTCATCCTCTGTGTCTTCTTCATCCGAAGAATAGTAAAGTTCATATGGCCGGATATGCCAGTTGCCCGCATCCAGTTCTCCTCTTTCCGCCATGCGTCTGACTGCTCCAAAACCGCCGCCAAGCAGAGCGGAGATGCCGCCGAGCAATAATCCCATTCCCCCGAGAACTGCCACAATGATCAGGCAGATTTTTGAAAATTTTTTCATGCTGCCGCACGCTCCTTTCTCTTATTAAATGGCTTTTTGCAAAGCTTCCAGATTCCTTTCAATGCCCAGGGAAGAAATCCTCCGAAAATCCAGACCACAAGAACCACCGCAAGGACACCGAACGCAAGGACGATGAGTCCTCCTCCCATAAGCCCGATTCCGATTGCAGGATTTCCTGCAAATGCGGTTCCGATTCCTGCACCAAAGAGCACCACACCGCAGATTAACAGTGCGCCCATGACTGCCACAACCGCTATTGCAATTCCAAACAGCGCCGCCACAATGCCGAGCAATGCTGACAGTATGACCAGAATCATTACCAGCCACACCGGCGAAGTGATGACCAGAAGAACGATCGCCCATCCCGGCATTCCATCCTTCTCCGGCGCAGAATACGCTGCATTCTGCGCTGCTCCCTGTGGTACTCCCTTCGATGCGTTCTGCGCTACTCCCTGCACTGCCGGATTCCACTCTGCTCCTGTTGCTGCTCCCTCCAGTGCGCTCTGCACTGCCGGATTCCACTCTGCTCCTGCCGATGCTCCCTGCGCGCCGGAAGAACACGCTTCCCCGGGCTGCACACCCAGATCTTTGATAATGCTGTCCGCCACTTTCTGCGGTGATTCCAGTTCTTCTAAAATCTTTGCCTCATTCGCCTCTCCGGCGTCCTCAAAATAGCTGCGGTAGAATGCAAGCGCCTCCGTTCTTTCCTCCTGTGAAATCCCGGACAACAACACTTCCAGCTGCCTTAAAAATTCATCTTTATTCATCTTCAAACTCCCTCCTCGGAAAATAACTCTGATATTTTCGAAGAATAGTCATCCCATTCTCTGCGATAATCGTCCAGTTTCATTCTTCCCTCATCCGTAATCCTGTAGTAGCGCCTGTTGCGACCTCCACATTCTCTGTCATACACCATAAGGCATCCATCTTTCTGAAGTCTACGCAATACCGGATAAAGTGTGGATTCCGAAACCTCAATCGCCACTCTCACATCCTGCGTGATCTTATATCCATATGTGCCTTCCTCCTCCTTGGAGACGACCGCCAGAACAATCGCATCCAGCAGGGCTGCACCTGTATTGAACACCATATTACCGGCTCCTTTCCTGTTCTGTCTGATATTACTTATATGTTTATAATATTATTTTGTTATCAATACTATATATCATATAATATAGTATTGTCAATATTATTATTCAAAAATAATACATCCATTTTCTAAAAGAGAAAAAAAAGAATCCCGCAAACAGGAATGCTCCTATGAATCAAAAAATCGTACATGCATGTGTAACGCTTACACAACATGTACGATTTACATTTTTGATTCGCTTTATCTCCGGCTTCTGTCTGCCCTACGCTTCCCAGTCCGCGCGTTTGATAATCCCCACGCCGATCGGATACGGTCCGGTATGAACGCCAATCGTTGCGCCGATCTGGTAAATCTCAATCTCATCAATCCCCAGGCGCTCCCTCACGAGATCTTTTAACATCTCACGAAAATGACAGGCTTCCTCATAATCATAGCCATAGCCGATGGCAAAACTGTATTCGCCCGGCTTTGCGGTGCGTTCGTCCAGATAAGCCTTGAGCATCTCAATTACTTTCTGCATGGATTTTTCCCGGCTTCGCGCAATGCCGGAGGCAAAAATCTCGCCCTCCTTCAGAGTAATAAGCGGCTTGATTTTTAATGCGCTTCCCGCAATTCCCATCACTTTTCCGATTCTTCCGCCATGCTTTAAGTAATCAATGTTGCCGATCGTAAAGAAGATTCTGCCGCTCTCCCTTATGGCAAGGAGCCTCTTCACCATGCGGTCATACTCCCAGCCGAGGTCGCGCAGCCGGCATGCTTCAAGTACATACAAGCCCTGCAGCACCGTGTTGATCTCTGCGTCAATGACTGTGATGCGCGCCTTTGGATATTCCTCTAAAATCATATCTCTGGCAGTCGTCGCTGACTGCATGGAGCCGCTGAACTTCGTCGTGATACAGATACAGATCATCGGAACATCCTGCTTTGCGAGCGGGAGAAAAACCTGATAATAATCATCCACCGACGGCATCGACGTCTTCGGAAATACATCCGGATGATCCACCATTCTCTGATAGAACTCGCGGATATCCAGTTCCACCCCCTCTTTCAGATAAGTTTCTCCATCAAAAGATACATAGAAAGGCACCACCAGAATATCGCGCTCTCTTGTGAGCTCTCTTGAAAGGTCTAACGACCCGTCACTGATAATTTGAATCTTTTCCTGCATAAATCTCCTTCATAATCTGTTCATCAGAATAAATAAACACCGCGCTCCGTGACACGGATCTCCGGGATTACCGTAAGCGCCATAAAAGAAAGGGTAACAAACGGATCTACATTCTCTGAGATACCAAGTTCTCTCGTCTCCTTCTGCATGGCAGAGAGCTTTTCCGTGACTTCCTCATACCGTCTGTCGCTCATAAGACCCGCGATCGGCAGCGGCAGTACATCGATTACCTTGCCGCCGGACACGATCGCATAGCCGCCCTGCTGCTCCTCCACAGTCCGGATGGCAAGCAGAATGTCATCGTCATTGTCTCCCGCCACAATCATATTGTGGGAATCGTGCGCAACGGACGTCGCTACGGCACCGCCTTTTACGCCAAAGCCCTTGAGCGGTGCCACACCGATCTCTCCGGTCTTGCCGTGGCGTTCCACCACACAGATCTTATTGTATACTTCATTCGGGACAAAATATCCGTTTTCTGTCGGCACTTCTTCCACCAGATGCGTCGTCACGATCTGATGCGCATTCATCTGTATCACATCGGTCTTTCCGTTGCATGCAAGCTGAATCCGCTCTCTGGAAAGCTCCCCGACATGAACCGTGTGAAGCAGTTCCTCCGGCACTGGAACCCAATAATCTTTCTTATAGTCTTCCTCTCCCAGGATCCTGCCGTCCTTCATCACATCGGTCGGACGCACCTCCTCCAGATTATCGAGGAACACAATGTCGGCGTGATATCCGGCTCCGATGGCACCGTATCCCTTAAGCCCGTAAAACATTGCCGGCTGGTAGCTTCCCATCTTGTATGCCTTTGCCACCGGAACCCCAAGTGCAATCGCCTTGCGGATACAGGTGCTGATATGTCCTTCCTTGCGGATTTCCTCGATATGCTTATCGTCGGTGCAGAATGCGCACTGGTCGAGCGCCACATTGGCATCTAAAAGCGTGCGGATTAACGTTTCAAGATTCTTGGCACCGCTTCCCTCACGGATATAGATGTGAAAACCGGCGCGCAGCTTGTCGAGCACTTCCTCGGAGTTCGCACACTCATGATCATTCTCCACGCCAGCCAGACGGTACGCCTGTACCGCCTTTCCTGTAATGCCCGGTGCATGTCCGTCGATGTGCTTCTTTGCAAAAAGTTCCAGCTTATCCGACATCCGGCGCTCGCCCTGGTAACACTCCACAAAACGCATGGTCTCCCCGAGTCCCAGCACTCGTGCATCATCCACATACTTCATCATATCGGACGCCAGAAACTCCCCGCATCCGTTTGTCTCCACATCGGTTGCCGGAACAGAGGACGGAATCATGAAGAAAATATGTACCAGCGCCTTGCCCGCACATTTCAGGAAATAATCCATTCCCTTCACACCGCACACATTGACAATCTCGTGCGGATCCGCAACAATGGTCGTCGTTCCCGCCTGCACCAGCACCTTGGACAATTCGCCCGGAGATACCATACTGGATTCAATATGCATATGGGCATCCAGAAATCCCGGTACCAGATATTTTCCGGTACAGTCGATCTCCCGCTCGCCCTCGTAGGAACCGACTCCCACGATCGTATCGCCGCAGATTGCCACATCCGCTTCCAGAATCTCCTCCGTGAATACGTTCAATACTTTGCCGTGCTTTAATACAATGTCTGCTTTCCGGATTCCGTTCGCGCAATCCAGCCGTCTCTTTCTGTCTACCATAGATTCCTTCCTCTCCTCCGTTTACGAAAACAATCCCTTAAAGAAGTCCGCGATCGAGCTGAATACATTTGAGAAAAATGTGCCTACGCTCGAGAGCACGCTGCTGTCTCCTCCGCCATCCTTAAAGGAATGGTACAGTGACTCCGCATAATCCACAAGGCTGTCAAGATTGATTCCCAGAGATGTAATCTTTAAGAGCAGATCCACGATCTGCTGACGCTCGGAATCTGACAGTGTCACATTATATTTGCTGCAGGCATCATCAATTGCCTGATTGATGCTCGCCTCATCTTTCAGATCATTCTGTGCAATGACCGACTTGATGTAAGCGATAAACTCTTCCACTTCCTCATCGGAAAGTCCGGCAATCGACTGTTCTAACTGCCCGGTAACCACGAGCTCATTTAAGGATGCGTCGATGATATCCGCATTGATCGTCTCACCTGTCATCTCCTGGTATGCCTTGAATACGCCGACAAGCGCCGCCGTGCCGGAGATCTCCTGCGGTCCTGCAACGATGATATCCGCATCGGTAATACCCGCCGTTGTCAACGCATTTTTGTACATGCCGACTGTACAGTAATTGATATTCCTGGTTGAAATATTTAATCCGTTTCCCTTATCGCGTTTTACGATCACAACGGAAGACCATGACTTGCTTCCGATCTGTGAGGAACTGATATAGGAATCCAGATACTGATGCTCCTCTGCATTCGTTGTGTAGACCACATCATAATTGCCAAGGTTCGCCGGATCAATCCCCATCAGTGAAAGCACCGTATTCTTCTGGACATCCGTCAGATCCGCTCCCAGCGCAAGATATGGCTTATCATCCGCCTGGATTGTCACGTTATCACTGTTTGCTCCCGTGGCAGCGTTCTCCGCTGCCGAAGCCTGTGACTGATCCTGCGCCTCTGCCGAAGTCTGATCCTGCCCTGCCTGATTCTGCGACTCTGCTGAAGTCTGATCCTGACTTGTCTGGTCTACGACAACCTCTCCCTCTACATTCGCTGGTGTATCCGCCGCGGATGCCGTCACAGGCGCCGATGCAAGCATCACCGCAGCCAGAAATAAACTGGTAACTCTCATTCCATTCTTTTTCATGTGAAATCCTCCTTCCAAAACAAGTCTCTATTTTACTACGAACTTTCCTTAAAAACAACCGGCGTTTTCCCTCCAGTAGTTTTATTTATATAAATTTAAGAAACCTGTCCGGCAAGATTACAGTTCCACATGCACGTTCAGCCAAGCCGCAATATCCGCCATGACCTGATCGCGGTCTGTCTCGTTTAAAATCTCATGGCGGTCATCCTCGTACAGGCGGTAGGTAATATCCGAAACCCCCGCATCTTTGTACATCCCGTACACCTTCTTAACTCCCTCTCCCAGATCTCCGACCGGATCATCCGCACCGGATACAAAAAACAGCGGCAGATTTTTCGGGACCTTTTTTATATTCTCCATCTGATTGTCAAACAATACCGCCTCCATCAGGCCTTTGTAGCCGTTTACGGTAAACAGAAAAGTACAGCGCGGATCAGCATAGTATGCCTTGACATTCTCCACGTTCTTGGAAAGCCAGCTGTTGGCATAATCCTTTCCATATAAATCGTAGCGCTTGTACGGCTTGCTGTAGGAAAGGCTCTGCATCAGGCGGCTTCTGTAATGCCATCCACGGAATAGTGCGATCGTACGGCATAAAAACAGTCCAAACTTCATCGTGCTATCCGGCATTGCCCCGGTTCCCATGATGACGGCGCCAGCCACTCCCTCCGGGTGAATACACAGGTATTTGCGCAGCATGTAAGATCCCATGCTGTGTCCCATCATAAAATACGGCACGCCGGGGTTCTCTGTCTGGATCGTCGTGCGCAGCGTGTGCATATCCTCGACGAGCGTGTCACTCGGATCCGGCTCTGCAAAATATCCCAATTCCTCCTCGGATGCAACCGACGCACCATGTCCCAGATGATCATGTCCGACCACAAGGACCCCCTGGTCATTTAAAAATTCCGCGAACGGTTTATAGCGTTCAATATACTCCACCATGCCGTGCGTGATCTGCAAGACCGCCCGGTACTCTCCGCTCTCCGGCATCCACTTTACCGCATGAATCTTCGTCTTTCCGTCCTTTGATAAAAAACTGAACTGTTTTTCTTTTGTCATAGCATTGTTCCCTCACTTTTTATTATTTATACTCTCTGATTCCTACTCTCTGCTCTGTATCCTTTGCAGCAAAACCGGCATCATCCGGCTTCCCCTGCCGACTGCAGGATGCTCTTGCAGACATTCTCCAGTTCATCCGCGCTGCTCTTCTGCTCTGCCAGTTCCTCCTGCATGCCGGATACATATTTCAGGAATGCCTCCCTGGCGCGCACATTTTCGTCCGCCGACTGCTGCAGCACATCTGCTCTCGCGACCGCCGTATCCTGGATCAGCCCCCTCAGCCCAATCTGTCCGGTCTCATAAGCCGCCATATTCTGCGCACAGTCGCGGTAAAGCTTTCCCATGGAAATATTATTCTCCTTGAGCAGCTCGTTTAAGTGGTGTACCTGCTCCTCCAGAGACGCGATCCGTTCTTCCGCCTCCCCAAGCTGGTCTTTTAACGCCAGCGCCTCCTGCTCATAATCGTCCGCATATGCACGCACCTGCTCTGCCGCCGTCACAAACCGGGTTCCGCTCTCCCCCATTCTTCCTGCTTCGATCGCAGAATTGAGCGCCAGCACCCCCATCGTTTTCGACAGTTCCTCCATGCGCTCTGCCCTCTCACCAAGTGCCTGGCGCATCTCGCGAAGCGCCTGCGGAGCCTCCGAGATATGCTTCATCGGCGTCGTAAAGTGCTTGTTGTTCTCCACGATCTCGACGACCTTTTCATTCTGCCCCTTCACCTGCTCCATAAAAACGCTGTGGTTGGCGTCGAACGTCGCGATTCCGTTATTCATTGTGATCAACGTATTGTGAAGTTCTCCCGCCGCCTGCGCGCCGTTCTCCGACAACTCCCCGTTCTGCTGCATCTGCTGTTCGATCTCTTCGATCTCTTTTTCCATCTGTGCACGCGAGGCTGTCATGCGTGCAAACTGTTCCTCCGCGGTATCCTTCTGTCCTGCGATCTTATGGAGCAGCTCCCTCTCGCGCTTCTCCGTCTCCCTTAATGCCGCAAGTTCCTCTTCTAATAAAGCCTTTTCTCTCTTTCCACTAAACATAGCTACTCCTTCTGTCCACCCGCCACGTTCTATTTATAGTTGCGAATGATGAGCTGGACACTCTCCATTCCCTGATATACATTGATTTCCGGATAGTAAATCACCGACATCCGGATGGCATTCGCCCTGCCGCGAAGCGCAGCGTCCACCTCCGTCTGCCCGTATTTTTCGCTGTAATACTGCTTCCATGCCTCCACATCCCCAAAATAGACCGCAGAGACATGTTCTCCCGCCGCCGTCATAAGGGACAGCTTCAACACATTCTGGTTCCTGCCCACCACAGAAGCCCGCAGAAGCGCAAGCTCCCTGTCCGCGAACTGTGGCTTACTGTTGCCATTTCCAAACGGCTCTAAGCGCGCCAGCTCCCGGATCAGCCCGATCGTCGGATACGCGGCAGGCATTGCCATATCTATCCTTATCTTAGGTATAAAATCTTCTTCTGTCAATTCACAGCAGGCATTTATTTTGCCGCGGAATACCGCCACATCCTCGCACAGAGACAGCCCTGCCGCCATCGGATGTCCGCCGAATTTTGAAAAACATTCCCGGCACTTGCACATCTCGTCATACATCGAGTACGCTTCCGTGGATCTGCCGGACCCCTTCACCCCTTCCTCGCCGTCCGTCAGAACAAATACCGGCTTGTGGTAGGACTCCCGGATTCTCCCCGCAATGATCCCCGCCAGGCTTTCATGCACCCCGGGCAAATAGATCACCAGCACCTTCTCGCCCGCTGTTCCCTCGTCGACGATCTGTTTTGCCAGTTCCACGCCGTCTGCCGTCATGCTTTTGCGCTGTGCGTTCAGTTCCACGAGTTCTTTTGCAATTTTCCCTGCATCCATCTCATTTTTTTGCAAGAAAAGATTCAGTGCAATCTTAGCGGTCTCAAGACGCCCGCTGGCGTTGACGCAGGGACCAAGCACAAATCCGATATGGTACGATGTGATCTGCTCCGGCGTCAGCTGATTCTGTAAAATCAAGGCGCGCATGCCAAGGTTCGCTGTCCGGTGCAGCCGCTTTAATCCCTCCCGCACCAGAATCCGGTTCTCATCCGTCAGTTCCATGACATCGCCCACTGTCGCAAACGCCACAAATTCCAGAAACGCGAATGCCTCCTCCGCGTCAATACAAAACTTCTCGTAAAGCAGCTGTATAATCTTCCACGCCACCGTCGCCCCGCAGAGCCCTTTGTACGGATAGGAACACTCCTGCTGCTTCGGATTCACAATGGCATCCGCCGCGCTCCGCAGATACCGCCGCACTCCCTGCTCCTCCACATAGGGAATCTCATGGTGATCCGTCACCAGAACCGTCATCCCCAGCTCTTTCGCATGCGCAATCTCATTGATGGCTGCAATGCCGTTGTCGCAGGTGATGATCGTGTCCATCCCCTCCTCATACGCCGCATCGATCAGATGCTCGTTGATGCCGTAGCCGTCACGCATGCGGTCGGGAATCGCGCAGGACACACTGCCGCCGCATCGTGTGATCCCCTGATACAGAATATAGGTAGACATCACGCCGTCGATGTCGTAATCTCCAATGATCCGGATCGGTCTTCCCTGCCTTATCTTTTCTGACAGGATACAAACCAGCTTCTCTGACTCATAAAGCAGATGCGGATCATACAGATCCCTGCATGTGCCGTTCAGATATTTATCAATCGCCGCATCACCGATCACCCCGCGGTTGCGGATCAGCCGCGCTGTCACGGGACTGATGCCAAACCGTTCTGCAATCGCCTGAAAATCGGCGCCTTTTTTTATTTCATACCACTTTTCCATCTTCACTTATGCCTGTTCCATCGTATTCTGCCCGTCGCCTTCGTATTCCACGGAGAGAAGCGCCAGCCCCAGCGCCGGTGCCGTGTAGCCCGCCGCCTGTCTGTCCCTCCTGGCAAGCACGTCCGTCATACTCCCCGGCTCTCTTCTGCCGTCTCCCACCTCAATCAGTGTCCCCGTCAGAATCCGCACCATATTCTGTAAAAAACCGTTCCCCGTGAAAAAAAGATCTATCTCCGATTCGTGTTCCTCCACACGAATTTCATAAAGCGTCCGCACTGTGGACTTTTTCATTCTTGTATTGCCGCAGAACGACTTAAAATCATGCTCCCCCAGAAGAAGTCCCGCCGCCTCCCGCATCCTTTCCACATCAAGCGGAATCCTGTAATCATACACATACCTGCGCGCAAAAACATCCGGCACCGCGCCCGTATGAATCCGGTAGCGGTAGGTTTTGCACACTGCCTGATAGCGGCTGTGAAACCGCCCGTCCACCTCTGTCAGGCTGCTTACGGCAATATCCTCTGGAAGGTAACGGTTCAATCCATCCAGCAGCTCCCCCGTATTGCGCGGCTGCTTAAGATGAAAATTGGCAACCTGCCCGATGGCATGTACTCCCGCATCGGTTCTCCCGGAACCTATGACATCCACCTGCTGTCCCGTCATCCGTGTCAGAACAGTCTCAAGCTTGCCCTGGATCGTCGCTTCCGTCGCATGCTGGCTCTGCCATCCGCTGTAGCGCGTGCCGTCATACTGTATTGTCATCCTGTAATTCGCCATAAAATTCTCCAAAAAAGTCCCCAGTTTGTAACTTATTCTATCACAAACCGGGGAAAAAACCAACCTCTAAACCAGCTCCGCAATGCGCGTAACCGCGACATAAATCTCGGAAATACGGTACCAGGTTCGAAAGTCGATCACTCCCGTGACCGGAAGTCCGAAGATACTCTGGAAACGCTCCACCGCCTCCCTGGTTGCCGGCCCGTAGATTCCGTCCGGCGTAATCGTCGGAATGGCCGGGTAGGAACGCGAGATGCGCGCCAGCTGTTCCTGAATCTGCCGGACCTTTTCTCCCGTCGATCCGACCGACAGATCGACTCTCGGCCAGGACGCCGGGATGCCCGAGACCTCCTCCGCCGTGTTGATAAACATGTTATTGCCGTAATAGTAGCGCAGAATCTCAATCGTCTCATAATTCTGATCGCCGAGATACTTGCTGCCCCACTGGCTCAGCCAGTTGCTGCAGGTCACGCGCTGCCCGTCGCAATACTGCGTTAAGATCGGCTGTCTGACATTCGGTCTGGAGAGATAGTTCTGGAACATCTCATCCACCACATCCGAGATGCTCTGGTAAATGTTGCGCCCATACATGAATTTCTGGTCATATGCCGTGGAGGACGTGATCGTGAAGCTGTAGCCTTTGTTGCGGTACCACTCCGTGTATACACGATTGAGCGTAAACGACATGATGGCAAGAACATTCGCCCGGATCGTTGTGTCCGGCCAGGTCGAGTAGATCTCGCTGGAGGCAACATTCTTGATATAATCACGATAACGGACATAGTAGTCTCTGGCTGTCGGATCACTCGGAGCGCCGTCATGTACAATCACATATTCCGGGATCACCACACGGCTTAAAACGATCTCTCCGGTTTCCGTGACGGGTTTGATCTCGGCTTCCGCGATCTTGGGCGGATATTCCGCAAAAAGGGTATGTGCCGGAATGACGATGTTATCGGTCATGCTTTCGGTGGTTTCCTCGGCGTCCATCCGGATTTCCTGCAGCGACAGCTGACCCGAAAAGACCTCAATGCCGGAGATATTGATCGGACGATATCCTTTTGCAGTGACCTGAATGGTATACTCCGCGTAAGGCTGCACCTCGCTCGGCTGCATTGACAGTTCAAGCGGAGGCGTATCAAGCGTAAGTGTTTCGGACATTCCGGAAGCATCCGTGTTCACCTCCTCGACCGTGCTGTCGGGATCTCCAGAATAGGAGATCGATATTTTTGCATCGTCGATCGGCGTGCTGGTTCCCCGCTCGATGACCTGCATCCTGAGATCCCCGCGATCCACATTCTCGTTCTGTGCATATCTGATATCTGGCATAAAAACCTCATCGATTCTTTTCGTATTATCATATGCCGGTGCCAGATGAAATGTGCGCATCCGCCCTGCCGAATCCTGCCGCAAAAAAACGGATTGTCACTTTGAGCAGCCAACCCCTTTTGCACGACGAGGAATAGAATGGGAAGATCATGCCTATCGATTTCTGAGGGAATGCATCTGGAAATTCGGTTCAAAAAATGTGGCATTTCTAACCAGCCGAATGTTTGCATCTTCGATGATCCGTGTTTTTCCAAGTTTGGAGCACTCCGCGGGTCATGTCCGCATCCCGGAAGACAATTTGTAGGACATGCCCCGTCGGATTGTCCAAACATGGAAGAGACACGGAATTCGATGCAAACATTCAACCGGAAGAAATGCTCACATTTTTCTCCAACGAATATTCCATCTGCATTTCCCTCAGAAATCGGCAGGATGTACTTCTTATCATATTCCCTCGCACATCAAAAAGGGACTGCCTGCTTCAAGCGGCAATCCCTTTTTTCTTTCCGTTATATGCTAAGACACGCGCGTCTCATCCACACCTTCCACAGATCTTCTGCTTTATTCTACGGTAACAACCTTTGCCAGATTTCTTGGCTTATCTACATCGAACCCCTTATCGGAGGACACATAGTAAGCGAGAAGCTGCAATGCCACCGATGCCGGCAGCACCATGAACTCATCCTGCATATCCGGCAGCGTGAAAATCTCGTACTCCTTCGCTAAATCTCCCGCAATGCTTTCCTTGATAAAAACGACAACGTCCGCTCCTCTGGACTTTACCTCCTTAATGTTGGAAAGTTCCTTGGACATCAGTTTTTCCTGCGTCACCGTTGCCACCACCGGCGTATCCTGCGTGATCAGCGCGATCGGGCCGTGCTTTAATTCGCCGGATGCGTACGCCTCCGAGTGGATGTAGGATACCTCCTTTAACTTCAGCGATCCCTCCAGAAGAATCGAGTAATCCAGTCCTCTTCCAATCATGAACAAATCCTTAGCGCCGAGCACCTTTTTGGCAACCACATGGATATCCCTGCGGCGCTCCAGCACCTTCTTCATGACCTCCGGTGTCCGCTGCAGCTCCCGCACAAAGCTCTGGGTCTGCGCGTCGTCAAAGACACCTCTGCTGTGCGCCATACGCGCCACGATCAGATAAAATACCGCAAGCTGTGTCGTATACGCCTTGGTACTTGCCACCGCGATCTCCGGTCCCGCATTGGTGTAGAGCACATAGTCGCTCTCTCTTGCAATGGAGGAACCCTTGACGTTGATGATCGCAAGACACTTTGCCCCGCGGTTCTTCGCATACTTCACCGCCTCTAACGTATCGATCGTCTCACCGGACTGCGACACAGCAATCACAAGCGTCTTCTCGTCGATGACCGGATCCGAATACATGAATTCGGAAGCCATCTGCACCTCAATGTGCATGTGAAGAATGGACTTGACGAGCGCCTGTGCCACCAGTCCCGCGTGCATTGCGGTTCCGCACGCTACGATGCAGATATGCTCGCACTCTGTAAAAAGAGTGTCCGGCACGCCGTCTGCTGTAAAATCCGGCATACCTCCGACGATACGGTTCCTGATGGTATTCTCGATGGCTTCCGGCTGCTCCATAATCTCTTTTTCCATATAGAACGGATAACCGTTCTTCCCGGCGCTGTTTAATTCCCAGTCCACGGTCAGATACTTTGGCAGCACCTCATTGCCGTCAAAATCCGTCAGTGTCAGTTTGTCAGCGGACAGCTTTAAGATATGATACTCTGGCACGACAAAATAACGGTTTGTAAAACGGCAGAGCGCCGTCAGATCACTAGCAAGCATCGCGCCTTCCTTACAGATCGTCGCCACGATCGGGCTGACATTGCGCGTTGAATAGATCACATCCTTCTGATCTTCAAATAAAATGACAAGCGCAAATGTTCCCTTCAGCTTCGAGACGGTCTTCTTGATCGCTTCCTCTGGATTCCCTTCATAGAACCGGTTCAAAAGCGCTGCCACCACCTCGCTGTCCGTCTCGGACTTCAATGTATCCGCCAGGTCGTAATCCGCAATCAGTTCCCTGTAATTCTCAATAATGCCGTTGTGTACGAGCGTGACTTTTCCCACTTGATGCGGGTGTGCATTGCAGTCGTTTACACCGCCATGCGTCGCCCATCTCGTATGACCGATTCCGCACTGTGACACCACTTTTTCCGACGCGCAGATCGCCCGCAGATCACTGACTCTTCCGGCACATTTGCGGACTTCTGTTTTCCCGCTCTCCTCGTCGCGCAGGGCGATACCGGCGCTGTCGTACCCTCTGTACTCCAACAGCTCCAGCGCATCCAAAAGGACTTCTCTTACGTCCTCACTTCCTATATAACCTATAATTCCACACATATGTTTTCCCCATTTCTATTACAATCTGTATATAACAATATTTTTATTCAGGTCTCTTCTGTTTCTATTCCATCAAAGTCTGTTCCATCAAACATCGTATTTGTTTTGCAGTCACCCGCATATTTGCCGATGTGTCTCGCACTGGAACGGTACGGAAAGGCATCCGCCGAATTTTCGATCACCTTTCTCCTCGTTAACCTGCCAGGGCAGGTGCATGGCGCTTAGGGAATCTCTGTGGATTACGGTACAGATCAGATTGCGTATCTGAACATATAACGTTCCCCTTATGCAGTTATCAAGGTTCAACGTGTTTACTATACTATGATACGTGAAAAAAGTCCAGAGGGGATTCTGTTTTGCCGCCAGGTATGCTATACTTAGCTCATACAACAGTGAAAGAAGGAACCTCATTCATGCTCCTGAAAAACCAAAAAGAAGACACCACCGACTACACCAAAGACTGGCCCGCGCGCTACTACGACATTCCCACCGGCGCGCTGCGGCGCGAACACCTTAAGCGTGCAAAAGCAGAAGGCTTTGCCGTTCCTGCAGATTCCTACCGGGAAATGCTCTGCGAGCGGCGCTTTTTTTCCGAAAAAAAAGACGGCACTGTGGATGGTTTTTTCCGCGCCTGGACCATGATCAAGGCTTCCGCAGCCGCAGGCGTCTCTTTTTTCCAGAAAAAGCGTCAGAAAAAAGAACTGCTCACTTACATGAAGGATCTTTGTCTCTCCCCGGATGATCTGCTTCCCGAATCCGCGGATGCGGTTCTCATCGAAGAGTGGCAGGATTTTGCGCGGGGACTCATCTCCTCCTGCACCGGGAGCAAAGCCTACTGTTCGACGCTCTTTGGTTTTGTGCCGATCAAGGATGCCAAGGTGGCGGAAAAGCTCGCCGCAGAGATTCTTCTGGTAACCAGGGATTACCCGGCTCTCTTTGATCTGGCGGACGAGTTTGCCCCGTTCCGCAAAGTCATGACCGATAGCTTCTGCCAGATGATTGAGAACGGCGAGACCTATCTGCAAGCATAAAAAACAGCCGCACAGAATGTTTTACACACTCTGTGCGGCTGTTTTCTGCTTATACTTTCCTGTATTTTATTTCATATAATTCTTCACGTCTCTCGATCCTACCTTAGAATACGGAAGTCTGATGTATTTTCCGTTCTCCAGATTGAGGTCGTCTAACGTATCCCCCACGGAGAGCGCGTAGGCAAGATCGAGCATTGCCTGTGCCTGCCCTTCCTTGTCGTTGTAGACGGTTCCCACCATCTCGCCGGATGCCACGGCGGCAAGTCCCACATCAGTTCCATCAATTCCGACCACCACCGGCCAGTCCGCCCGCTTCAGATGCGAGGTTTTCAACGCATCGATGGCTCCGAGCGCCATATCATCATTGTTGGCGATTACAAGCTCGATCTCCCCGTCATATTCCGCAAGCATCTGCGTCATCTTGGTCTGCGCCTGCGCCCGGTTCCAGTTCGCAATCCCGTACGCGAGCTTTTCCACCTCCACGCCGTTGTCTATAATCGTTGAGACCGCATACTCGGTGCGCACGATCGCATCCTGATGCCCGGCTTCTCCCTCCAGCACCACATACTGGAAGACACCGTCACCGTTCTTATCAGCATCCGGATTCTCCTTGAACGCATCCGCCGCAATCTCTCCCTGCATGATTCCGGACTCGAATGCTTTCGCCCCGACATAATAGACCCTGTCCCAGCGCTCCAGATCCTCCTCCACCAGTTCCCTGTTGAAGAAAATGACCGGCACATTATTTTTTTCCGCCATATCGATGATCGTTGTCGGCTCTGTCCGGTCGACCAGATTCACACAGATCACATTGCAGCCGGCATCTAACATTTCCTCGACCTGACTGTTCTGCGTCGACTGGCTTCCGGCCGCATTGTAGACTTCCACATTGATGGCAATGCCCGTCTGTTCTTCCTGCTCTGCCGCATATTCGTTGAAATCCGTCATCATCTGCGATACAAATGTGTCATACTGATCATATACGGTGACGCCGATCTTAATGCTTGTCACTTTCTGTACCTGGCCGTCTGTCCCGCAGCCCGCCATGCTTCCCAGTGACACCAGCGCACCAAGCCCGGCCGCCATTCCTCTTAGCATCCTCTGTGACATAACACCCTTCCTCACTTCTCCTGTTTCTCTCTGCTACTGCACAATCGGGAACAGCACTTTCTGGATATCCGCATCATACAGATGTTCCCGGTCGACCACCAGATAATTGACCTTGCTGCTTCTCGTGGTATCCATGTGATAAATCAGCTGCTTTGCGATTGCCTCCATGCTCTGATACCCCATATTGAATTCATTGGGAACCACGAGCGTCTGTATCCAGCCCTTGTCCAGATAGTATACATTTTTCTCGGAACTGCCCACGCCGTACAGCGAGCACCGGTCAAGTCTCCAGCCCAGCTCATCCCCGGCAAAAAAATCCACCATCATCTCCGTCTCGTCATTGCCGAGTGCAATCAGAATGTCCACCGGTTTGTCCTGCTCTAACGTATAGAACGCGTCCTTGATGCTCTCCGCCTTTCCTTCCAGGCTCCACTCGACAACTGCACCGCTCTCGCGCAATCCCTGCGATACCCCCGTATAACGCTGCTGCATGGAGCGCTGGCTCTGGCTGCACGCAAGAATTCCCACGCGCTTGCCGGCAAGGTCATCCCCGAAATCGGACTGCACCGCCTGTGCGAGCGCTGCTCCCATCTCCTCATTATCCGGCGCCACCAACGCGTAGACCCCTTCCGGATCAACGTCCGTCTCCAGCAGAAGCACCGCCGTCTGACCGGAGAGATCCTCCAGCTCCTGTCCGGCGTGATCCGTATTCATCTGCAGAATAATGCCGTTGGCTCCATTTGTGACCTGCTTTTTGACCACATCCATCTCTTCCATTGCGGTGGAAAAGCTCCCCGTCGACACAAAGCTCAAACTGATGTTGTAATCCCGCGCTGCCTGCTCAAGTCCCTGTCTGAGAGAAGTCCAGCGGTCGCTGTTGCTGTTCTCGACAACCACGGAGACGCGGTAGGACGTCTCCTGCTTACCGACGTTTAGCATATTGTAAAACGCCCAGATAATCACCGCCACCAGCATCAGGATCAACATACCAAAATAAAGTCTATTTTTCTTCATCCTGCCGTTCCCCCTTCAGCTGTTTTAGTCTTCCTCCCTCCAGCAGTTCCGTATTTTCCGGTGAGTACGCAATGTACGGAAGGTGAATCCGCACGGTCGTCCCCTCATCCAGACAGCTATCAATCTCAAGACCATACGGCTCCCCGAAGCGGAGTCTGATCCGGTTATGTACATTGATGAGTCCCACACCGGAGCCGTGCTTGCGCACTCTGTTGTTCTCTGTCAGGAGCGCATCTACCATCTCATCCGGCATACCAAGTCCGTTGTCGCGCACTTCAACATAGACATCGTCTCCCTTCCGGTATCCCACAACCGTAATCTCACCGTCGCCGTCCATGGACTCCATGCCGTAATAGATTGCATTCTCAAGTAAAGGCTGGATCACGAGTTTTACCGTACAGCAGCTCAAAATAGCATCCTCCACCTGAAATTCCACAGTGAATTTATTCTTATAGCGGATCTTCTGGATGTTCATATAATTTCTGGCATGTTTTAATTCGTCCTCCATGGAGATGATCGTCTTTCCACGGCTTAAGGAAATGCGGAACAGGCTGGCAAGCTGCGTCACCATAAACACCGCGTCCTCATACCGCTCACCCTCGATCATCCAGACGATGGAGTCCAGCGTATTATATAAAAAGTGCGGGTTGATCTGCGACTGCAAGGCGTCCAGCTCGCTCTTCCGCTTTTCTTCCTGCTCCACCAGAATATCATGCATGAGCTCCCGGATCTGCGCTACCGTAGAGCGCAGCGTCTTTCCGAGATGCTCCACCTCAAGCGAGCCGCCCACATAGATATCTGGGTTCATATTCCCCGCTTCCCAGTCCTTCACCGAATCGTTCAGGCGTTTTAACGGCTTTGCGATATTGGCAGAGACAAACTGGTTTAAAAGAATAATCATCAGCATGGACAGCGACATCAGAAGAATCACGAACATCCGCATCCCGGAGATTCCCATATCAAATGAACTCATCGGAACTACGCTCACGATCTTCCAGCCAGTGTAACTGATGGTCTTGACCGTGACAATGCGCTTTTCCCCGTCAAATTCCTCCTTGTGGCTGCCGTCCTCGTAGGATGCTGCCACAAGATTGTTCTCCGAAAACAGATCCGTGTAGATCAGCTTCTGCTTCGGGTGATAGATCAGTTCCCCGCTGCCGTCCATCAGATAGACATACTCCGACGCATTGTCCGTATTTGCCTTGGTCAAAAGCTGCTCGATACTGCTGTAATTCATATCCACAAGCAGCACACCAAGTGTCGAATTGCCGCCGCTTGTCAGCTCCACCGCCTGGCTTAGCGATACGACCCAGTAATAGCGGTAACTCGGATCGTCAAACAAATTCTGTACATGCGGCGTGGAAAAATGCACGTTCTCCATCTGTCCCGTCGCCTCCGTAAACCATTCCTGATCCACGATGTCGAGGTTGTTCTTCTCCGTGGCAACCGGCGCTGCAGCAACCAGTCTTCCGTCGTTGGTATAGCAGGCGATGCTGATCAGATTGTCCTTGTTCGCCTCATAGAGAAGGTTCATCTCCTCATCAAGCGAGTCCGTCGCCAGATCCTTGTCCTTAATAACGCTGTAGTACATGGCGTCGGAAATACGCCGCATGTTGCGCAGATAACTCTCCAGATTGATTGCCGTCTGGTTCAGCAGCTGCTCCGCGCTCTGCGTCGTCATATCTTCCATTTTATTGACAAAACGGTTGTACAGGGAAATCCCCAGAATACCCATACTGATGACCGATACAATCGTAAAAGACAATGCAATCGTCATCTGAATGGACTGCGGCTTGATGTGTTTTTCCAGGAAGGAAGTGACCTTCTGCCGCCACTGTTTTACTCTTTCTCTCATCCTCTTTGCACCCTATGCGCCCTATGCCTCCTGCGCAGCTTCCATCCGGCTTGTCTTATACTTGGACGGCGACATGCCGAACTGCTTTTTGAATACATAGCTGAAATAGTTCGGATCGGTATATCCGACTTTCTCCGCAATCACGTAAGTCTTCTCATTCTGTGTCAGAAGCAGCTCCACCGCCTCCTCCATCCGGTAATCTGTCAGATAGTTGATGAACGTCTTCCCGGTCTCTTTCTTGAACACCGTGGAAAAATAGGCGGCGCTCACATTAAGGTATCCACAGATCGTCTCAATTCCAAGGTCAGTATCCGCATAATGCTCCTTCACATAGTCGATTGCCTTCGACACAAAGGACTTCGTCGTATCCTGGCGCTCGTTCTGCACCTGTTTTTGTAATTTCAGACAGTTCTCACACAGCCATTCCCGGAGTGCATCCGTCGACTCCAGCTGCATGGCGCGTGTATACACATCCCCGTTGCCGCCGAACACATCTTCCAGGTTGATCTGGTTGTTCGCCCCGAAACGCGACAGCTCCGTGATCAGCTCCATAATGAGAATCCGGTACCGCTGCAGCGACATCTTGCTACCCGCAAGCTTCTCCGTAAATTCCGCAATCGCATCCAGAAGCGGCTGTTCCTCTCCCACCTTGACCTTTTTGATGATCTTCTGGATAAAGGGCTCCTCCCACGGCAGATCGGCATTCTCCTGAGGGTCGATCTCCGCAATATTGATGGCTCTGGTATTGCCGTAGAGCACACGGTAGGACACGGCATTCTTCGCGCCGAGATAGGACATCTGCAGTTCTTCCGGACCGCTGCACACATGCCCGATTCCCGCCGTGATCTTCGCCTTGCAGACACGCTTTGCCATCTTACAGATCTTATCCATGCAGTCGGTAAAACGCGTGATCGCCTCCTCCGTGGGCAGCTGGGTAATCACAATGCCATCCCCCAGATATGTCACGATCTTGCTGTCATATTCAGAAGCTGCCAGCTGCTCCTCCGCCAGCTTTTTCACGGAGACCGCCAGCAGAAACGGATCGATCGGAAGCGCCCCCTCCATCGGGTTGGTCGTGCTGATGTGCAGCACGGTCACCACAAAATAGGGACCCTTTAGCGTGAGGCTGCAGTTTTTTGCATATTCCTCGATGGAGTCCTCCGGAATCCGTCCGTCGATGAGCGACGTCAGGAAATTTTCCTGCAGCATCGGAAGACTCTCCAGATAATATTCCCGAAGCTTGTCAATATTGCGCTTTTCGTCCAGTTCCTTGTCCAGATTGTTCTTGATCCGCTCAAAGACCTCGCGCAGTTCGTTGGCATTAATCGGCTTTAAAATGTATTCTTCCGCCTCGATCTTGATCGCTTCCCTGGCATACTCAAATTCATCAAAACCGGAGAAAATAATGACCTTGATCTTCTGGTACTGCTCCTTTAGCTTCCGGCAGAGCGTAAGACCATCCATATAGGGCATCTTAATGTCCGTCATGACGACATCCACGGAAAGCTCCTCCGCCATCTCAAGCGCTTCCACACCGTTTCTTGCATAGCCCGCAATGCGAAAGCCCATGCCTTCCCAGTCCAGCTTTTTCATGATGACCTGGAAGACCTCTTCCTCGTCATCCACCAGCAAAACGGAATACAAACTCATATTCTCCCGCTCCTTTTCACTCGCACTCATTCATTCAACCTCCGTACTGATCCTCCATCCGCTTCCAGAGAATGCCGAGAATCACCGTACAGATTATGATCTCCGCCACTGCCACATAGACATTCACAAACACCAGAATCGCCATCAAAAAGGTAGCCGCACCGAAGAACAGTAGCAGCTTTCCTCCCGCCTTGCAGTACGCTTCCTCGTCCTTCACCGGCGGCTTATTTTTCCCGCGGATCGCCTGACTGTCGTGCAAAACGATCAGCCGGATTGCATAATACACACAGATCACAAGTAAAAGCAGCGGAATCCCCGCCTGCTCAATAATCGTATCAACCGTCACCTTAAAAATCCTCCTGTACTCTCAAATCTAAAATAGCGGCTGGTTCTAATGTCCCAGCCGCTATTCATTATAATATACTTTTTACTTTCTTGCTATATACTTTCTGATATCCAGAGAGATTGCGATGAAGATAACAACACCGATTGCAATGTACTGTGCGTTTGCATTCATACCCAGGTACTGGAGAGCTACCTTTAACAGCTCGAATACGGCAACACCGATAATTGCGGATGATACTTTACCACGACCACCTGTTACAGATACACCACCAATCGTACAAGCTGCGATTGCTTCCATCTCGTAACCATATCCGGTCTGGACGGATGCACCGCCGGCTTTTGCACCGAGCATAAAACCTGCAAGACCATACATAGCTGCTGCTTTCATGTAGATTAAGATCAGAGTTGCTTTTACCGGAACACCGGCAACCTCTGCTGCCTGTGGGTTACCACCGATTGCATACATGTACTTGCCGTGACGGGTCATGTTGAAAATGAACCATGTGATCGCCGCCACAATAATTGCGATCCAGATCAGGTAGTTGATGCCGAGGAACTTACCGTTAGATACGTTCGTGTACTGCTCTACATAGCCGCCGAGCGGTGTTGCATTGGTTACGATAAGTCCGATACCATAGACGATCTCCATCATTGCCAGTGTGGCGATGAAAGGCGGAACGTTTAAGTAAGCAATGAAAAATCCGGTAACCGTACCGAATGCCGCACATACCAGCATGGCAATCAGTGCTACGACGAATACGTTGAGCGGCTGCATATCCGGGAAGAATTTTCCGGAATAATCCATACGCTGTAACAGCATACCGGAGATACATGCACCGAAACCGATCATACGTCCTGCGGAAAGATCACATCCTGCTGTGATAACACAGCCTGCGATACCAAGTGCAATGACGAGTCGTGAACTCATATTCATCAGAATATTCATGAAGTTGTTCTTTGTGAAGAAGTTATCGGATGTGAATCCGGTATAGATTACCAGGATGAACATGACGATGATAACTCCGTTGTTGATTAAGAAATCTTTTACTTTCTGTTGATTTGTCTTTGTCATTTTCGTCTCCTCCTATCTCATCAGAATCTCGTTGCAAAGTTCATAACCATTGCCTGTGTCATCTCTTCCGGCTGGTCGATCTCGCCGGTAATCTTACCGTTACACATAACACAGATGCGGTCTGCCATACCAAGCAGCTCAGACATTTCTGATGAAATCATGATGATTGCCTTACCCTGTGCCGCCAGTTCATTCATGATCTCGTAGATCTCATGCTTTGCACCGACATCGATACCTCTTGTCGGCTCATCCATGATCAGCACATCCGGATCATTGGCAAGCCATCTGGAAATAATAACCTTCTGCTGGTTACCACCGGATAAGTTTGAAATGTGCTCGTTCATGCTCGGTGTCTTGATGGACAACTTCTTGATGCTGTCATCCACAACTTTGTTCATCTTCTTATGATCCAGCACGAATCCTGCTTTCAGGTACTTGTTATAAATGGAGACGCCAACGTTGTCCTTGATGGACAGACATCCAAAGATACCGTTGCCTCGGCGGTCCTCTGTAATGAGTCCGATTCCTGCGTTCATCGCATCGATCGGATGCTTGATCTTTAACTTCTTGCCATGCATATAGATCTCACCGGATGCGATACCGCGGATACCGAAGATACCTTCCATCAGCTCTGTTCTCTGGGCTCCAACCAATCCGCCAAAGCCTAAGATTTCGCCCTTGCGGAGCGTAAAGCTGACATTCTGGAATGAATTTGCATGGATCGAGCAGAGGTTCTTGACCTCCATGATGACCTCGCCCGGTGTATTCTTCTTCGCCGGATATACGTTTGTGAGCTCACGTCCTACCATCTTTGCGATGATCTGATCGGTCGTCAGCTCTGCCGCCGGCCAGGTTCCTACATAGGTACCGTCCCGCATGATCGTGATGTCATCTGCGATGCGCTTGATCTCATCCATCTTGTGGGATATGTATACCATTGCAACCCCCTTATCACGAAGGTCATTCATGATACGGAAGAGTGCCTCTACCTCATTATCGGAAAGAGAGGAGGTCGGCTCATCAAAGATCACGACCTTCGCCTGCTGGGATACCGCTTTTGCGATCTCCACGGACTGCATCTGTCCGATGGAAAGTGTGCCGAGCTGTGCCTTCGGATCGAAATCCATCTTTACCTCTTTCAGCCACTTCTCCGTCTCTGCATACATCTTCTTGTGATCAATTACCTTAAGCGGTCCGTAATTCTTTGTCGGGAATCTTCCCAGATACAGGTTCTCAGCCACGCTTCTCGCCGGAACAGGCTGTAATTCCTGATGTACCATGGCGATGCCGTATTTCATTGCTTCATCCGGGTTATTGACCTCAATCTTCTGCCCGTCCAGATAAACCTCTCCCGCGTCCATCTTGTAAATACCGAAAAGACATTTCATCAAGGTAGACTTGCCGGCTCCGTTCTCACCCATCAGTGCATGGACGGTTCCGGGACGAAGGGAAAGCTGTACATTGTCAAGCGCTTTAACACCTGGGAACGATTTGCAGATACCCTTTAGCTCCAGTTTGTACTCAGCCATGTTTCTCCTCCTTCTATATTGATACAGATTCTGTTGTTATCTGTGTACTGTCGATGTTATTGTCGATGTTCTTTAATTTTTTCTAATCTGGTCTGTCACACAACTATTTCATATCTTTAAGACAGGTGCGGATGCCCGAAAACACCCGCACCTTCTGTTTACCTGCTATCAATCATCCTGCGCAGTAATTATTTTACCATGTCAAGGATTTCCTGTGCATTGTCTTTTGTAACCTTTACATAGTCACAACCAATGTAATACTCGTTGGTCTCACCATTGATGAAGTTGATTGCTGCATCAGCTGCACCGTGGGACTGTGAGAAGTGATCATTGAATACGGTACCTGTCATGGTTCCGGCTACAACATCCTCAAGAGCCTCGGATAATGCATCAACACCTACTAAGAAGATATCCGTACCTACGGTACGTCCTGCAGACTGGATTGCCTGTAATGCGCCAAGTGCCATTGCATCGTTGTTACAGAATACAACTTCTACTTTATCGCCGTACTGTCCAAGAGCGTTTGCTACGATCTGCTGTGCCTGATCCTGCTGCCAGTTACCAACCTGATCGGAGAGGCATTCAACCTCAAGACCTGCATCGGTAAGAGCCTTTACGGAATACTCGGTACGATACTGAGCATCAACGTTCTCCGGATCACCTTCTACCATAACGTACTGGATCTTTCCATCGCCGTTTAAGTCTACTGTGTCAAGACCAAGGTCTGCGATCATCTCGCCCTGGAAAGTACCGGACTGACGTGCGTCACATCCAACGTATGTAACATTCCAGCCGTTGTCTTCCCATCTCTGCTCTTCCTCTGCATCCGGCTCACGGTTGATGTATACGAGCGGGATATCTGCTGCTACAACCTTGTCTGTGATGGTAGCTGCGGATGAAGAGTTTACCGGGTTAACAATGAGAACATCTACGCCCTCGGAAATGAAGTTGTCGATCTGACCTGTCTGTGTCGCCTGATCGTTTGCTCCGTCAACGATTGTGATATTGTCTTTGGAGAAGCCCTGCTCTACCAGATAATTCTCAAGCTCTGTGCGGAACAGTGTCATGAAGTTATCGGAGAACTGGTAAATGCATACGCCGACTTTCTTGTCTGCATAGTCACCGCCTGCTGCTTCTGTTGCTGCTGCTGCCGTATCGGAAGCCTCGGTAGCCGGTGCTGCTGCATCGGTTGTCGTGGATGCTGCGTTATCTGTTGTGGTTGTCTCGCCAGAAGAGTTTCCACATCCTGTTGCCATTGTTGCAACCATAGTAGCTGCAAGGATTAAACTGATTACTTTCTTTTTCATCTCTGAAAAACCTCCCTTTTTGTATTCGTAACTCCTTGTTACATTATGAATTATAGCAATGGAGGTCTGTAAAGAACATACAATATTCTTCTCTTTTTCTTGAAAATACTTCTGTTTCTTTTGTGTGTTTCGTATAATTTTATGGTTTTTCATTTTTTCTTCTTGTGCATATTTTGCAGATGGCTGTTTTTGGCATGTTCTGCTTCGTGCAAATACACAAATGTCCCTGTATGAAAGACAACTCTTCCACACAGGGACATCTGCTCTGATCCGACTTTATTCTTTTTATTATATCATCGTTGTGTTCTGCTTTTTCATATCGGAAGTTCCACAGGAACTTCTAAGATGAACTCGTCAGAGTTCATTGTAGTACCTTTTCCGCGATCGCAACCGCATCGCGGATACAGTCCGGACAGCTCCGCAAAACCACGCCGGTTTCCAGCCCCTTCAATTCCTTACAGACAAGCGCATGGTTCTTCTCGGCAAACTGTCTGGTGATCTCTCTGGTCAGCTGATAGGTTGCCGCCTTGGTCTTCGGGTTCTTCGGATCGGCACAGCTGTTCTTGAAGCCCGCAAGCATCACCGCTCCTGAGACCGCTCCGCAGGTTGCCTCCATGCCGCCCATGCCGAGTCCGAATCCTTCCGCCGCGGCAAACAGCGTCTCTTCCGGCACGCCGATCTCCTCCGCAAACGCACACGCCACCGCCTGTGCACAGTTGCATCCCTTGTCATGCAATTCGATTGCTTTTTCCTGTTTTGTCATTTTATAACTTCCTTTCCGTTCCTTATAAAATCCTTATAATTTGCCTGTATGCTGTTTCTGTGAACATCTTATCACAACTTATCACAAGAAGTAAACAAGGAGGATTCCAGAACGTATGAATCAGACAACAATCACAAAACAACGGGGACTCTCAGACTTTGCGCTCAAATATTTTGCCATGGTCTGCATGATTCTCGACCACATTCACTATTTTTTCTCATTTACAGGGAAGATCCCACTGTTCTTTTCGTGGATCGGCAGGCTTGCCGCCCCGCTGTTCCTCTTCTGTATCGTGGAGGGTTTTCTTCACACGCACGACCGGAAAAAATATTTTCTGCGTATTTACGCCATCGCCATTTTCATGGGACTGGTGCAGTTTTCCTTCTATAATATTGCATCCGGTCTCGTCCGGCCGGACGGCTTTTTCCCGCAGAATCAGATGCTTGCATCCTTTTCCGTCCTGCTCGTCGTTCTTTGGGGCATCGACCGGTGTCAGAAAAAACAGTGGATCCGGGGACTTTCTGCCATCCTGATTCCGGTCTTTCTGCCCTTTCTTCTGTACGGGCTGTTCGCCGTATCGGAAGCCTTTGGCATTCCCTACGGCAATTTTCTCTTAAACCTTCTGGTGTACAGTGTCCTGCCCTGCCACACTGCGATCATCGACGGTGGCACCGCCACACTGCTCGGCGGCGTGATTCTCTACCTGACGCACAGACACCGCCGATTGCAGGCAGGTGCCTTTGCACTTTTCGTGCTTGCGTGGGACATCCTGCCCGTGCTGCTTTTTATGCCCGCAGGAACTTCTGCCTCTTTCTTTTTTACCGATGCTTATGAGTGGCTGGAAGTTTTTGCCGTTATCCCTATGTTATGTTACAATGGAACCCGTGGACACGGCTCCAAAAAGCTGTTCTACTGGTTTTATCCGACGCACATTTACGTGCTGTACGCACTTTCGTTCCTTTTGTACCTGACCCTTTATGGAATGGGTTCTTGATAGAAATGAGGTTTTTATGGCTCACATTCTCGCAATTGACGATGATCCCGGCATCCTCGCGCTGATTGAACATGCACTCCGCCGGGAGGGGCATACCATTACCTGCATGCCGCATGTACCGGCGGATCTTGCGGCGCACCTCGCAGAGTATGATCTCATCCTTCTCGACGTCATGATGCCGCAGACGGACGGCTACGAACTCTGCAGCGCCATCCGCGACGACACGGACTGCCCGATTCTGTTTCTGACCGCAAAGACCATGGAGGAGGACGTCGACTACGGTTTTTCCGTCGGTGCGGACGACTATATCAAAAAGCCCTTCTCCATCGTCGAACTGCGTGCGCGCGTCGCAGCGCATCTACGCCGGGAGCAGCGTGAAAAACATCACTGCCTCTACATACAGGGCATCCGCTTTCTGCTCGCCTCCCGCGAAGTCGCAGCAGGCGGCGTCACGCTCCCCTTCACCAGAACGGAGTATGAGATCACACTTCTGCTCGCCAAAAACCGCGGACAGACATTTTCCAGAGAGCAGATCTACGAAGCGGTCCTAGGATACGACAAGACAGGCGATGAGTCTGCTATTACAGAGCATATTAAAAATATCCGGAAAAAATTCGCCGCAGTAAATATGGCGCCAATTCAGACAGTATGGGGGATCGGTTATCGATGGAACGCATGAAAAAAAAGAAAAAAGAAATCCGGCTGCGCACATTTTTTGTGCGCTTTTTACTAAAGCTTGTCGCCGCGGTGCTTCTGGCGTTCCTGCTGTGGCTTCTCCAGATTACCGTCTCCGTCGGTACGGGTCTGATCCTGCCTGCGAACGCCGCCGAAAAAGAGGCTCTTGCCTACCTTCACACCATCGGTGCACATACAGACATCGTGTCTTCCGGGATTCCATCCGCCTGCAGCTACGCCATCTATGACACATCCGGAGCGCTTCTTGAGACGGACATGTCCGATTCCCTCCGCGGAAACGCGGATCTTCTCGCGCTTTCCGGACAGGATTCCCTCTCCGCAAATATGCTTGGGCGAACCTATGTTAAACGCCAGACCGACACCCGGATTGTGGTGCTCACCTACGATTTCCGGTCTGCCTTTGCAAATCCCACGCTCCGGCGTCTCTTTCCGAGCGCTGAACTGCTGGAAGTGTTTCTCCTGCTGTTCCTGCTTCTTGCAGCTTTTGTACTCGTCATCACGCGGCAGGCAAAATACCTGTCGCGGGAGCTTATTCATCTGCAGGAAGCCGCCGACGAAATCCGCAATCAGAATCTCGACTTTACCATCCGGCCGACTGCCATCTGCGAATTCAACCAGGTTGCTGCTTCTCTGGACGCGCTGAAATCCGAACTTTCCGCCTCCTTAAAAGAGCAGTGGCACATGCAGCAACAGCGCAGACGTCAATTTTCCGCGCTCGCCCATGACATCAAGACGCCGCTTACGATCGTCCGCGGGAACGCAGAACTTCTGTCTGAGACAGCGCTTGATCCGACGCAGCAAACCTGTAATCGGTTTATTCTGGAAAATGCCGCGCAGATCCAGGACTATCTGTCGAGAATTATCGAGCTCGCAAAGACGGATGATCCCGCTGCATGTTCCGCAGAGTGCCGTTTTCAGGCGCAGCTTCACACGGCATCGTTTTTCGACGATCTGCTCGGGAATACAAAAAGTCTCGGTCAGAAAAAAGAACTGCATGTTCTTTTTTCCACCGAGACTCTTCCAGCCGTTCTGCCACTGCCGGAACATCCGCTGCGGCGTATTTTAAACAATCTGCTCGACAATGCCGTGTGCTACTCACCGCACAAAGGAACGGTCACTTTAGATGCCTCCATCCGCGATTATAGGGATGCACCCGAGAAAGAAAGCACGCTCTTTCTCACTGTATCCGATGAGGGACCCGGCTTCTGCGAGGACGCCCTGCTCTACGGCACGGAAGCCTTTTACAGGGAATCCGCCGACCGGAATGACAAAAGCCACTTCGGTCTCGGGCTCTCCATCGCCGACCAGCTCGCCCGCGGACTTGGCGGATCGATCGCTCTGTGTAATGCCCCGGCAGGCGGAGCCGTCGTAATCGTAAGACTTCCTCTGACCGGGCAGATACAGCGCGATGCGGAATAAATCCTATTCTACCGGAACGGTCCAGCCGTACTTATCCGGAAGCTTGCCCCACTGGATACCGGTCAGTGTGTCGTACAGCTTCTGTGTCAGCTCGCCGATCTTGAAGTCGTTGATCGTGACAACATCATCTTTGTAACGGAGTTCGCCGACCGGAGAGATTACGGCTGCGGTACCTGTTCCGAATACTTCCTCTAAGGTTCCGTCATGTCCTGCCTTCATCAGGTCATCGACGGATAATCTGGTCTCGTTTACCTTGTAACCCCAGTCTCTCAACAGATGGATCATGGAATCTCTGGTAACGCCCGGAAGTACCGTACCCTCGATCGGTGCTGTGTAGATCTCACCGGCGATCTTGAACATGATGTTCATTGTACCGACTTCCTCAACGTATTTGCGGTGCTCGCCATCCAGCCAGAGTACCTGGGAGTAGCCAAGCTTTTCTGCCTTTACTTGTCCTAAGATGGAGCCTGCATAGTTGCCACCGCACTTGGTGAATCCGGTACCGCCCTTGACTGCACGCACCAACTCGTCCTCGACAAGAATCTTCACCGGATTGATGCCCTCTGCATAGTAAGCGCCGACCGGACAGCAGATAATCATGAATTTGTAAGCGGACGCCATATGTACGCCGAGCGCAGCCTCTGTTGCGAACATGAACGGGCGGATATAAAGAGAGGTCTCCGGCTCAGACGGAACCCAGTCTGCCTCCACCTTTACCAGCGCTTTTACCGCTTCTACGAACATATCCACCGGGAACTCCGGCATGCAGAGTCTCGCGTTGGAATTGATCATTCTCTTCGCATTCATCTCCGGACGGAACAGCTGGATCTTTCCCTCTGCCGTGCGGTATGCCTTCATACCCTCAAATGTCTCCTGCGCATAGTGCAACGTCACACAGGCAGGCTCCAGACTGATCGGTCCTTCCGGCACGATTCTCGCATCCTTCCAGCCGTCTTCCTTCGTCCAGTCCATGACGAACATGTAATCGGTCATATACTTGCCGAATCCGAGATGTTTCTGATCCGGCTTCTCCTTTAATACGTCTCTTTTTACAAATCTGATATCCATTATGCTACCATTCCTTTCCCGACATATAAAATTCTTGAAATCAATTATGATACTTTCTTTTTTCAGTGTCAAGATTATTCCAGCCGCTTATGCCGCTCATGATTGTAAGTTATATATTAGTCATCTTCCCATATCCATATGGAATGAAAAACGCCGCAAAAAAGCGGAGCAGGATCTTTTCTCCCGCTCCGCCATCGGAGTCTCTTTTCCCTATTTTACCACTTTTTTCAACGGAATCCAGAGAATAAATGCATACACACTTCCGATCAGGGAAGTCACAAGCTGCGTCACGGAAAAGGTCGTCTGGAACACTGCCATCTTTGCCTCCATCGGTGCCGGCAGAAGGTTCGGAATCAGAATCAGCGAGATCACAATTCCCATGAACAGTGCCTTTACGACAGATCCTGCCGCCATGCCGGCAATCAGTCCGCCGTTTCCTTTGCATTTTTTCGTGACCAGTCCCACACCCAGGACCAGAAGGGCATTGCCCGCCATGATACACGGCATGATCGCCGGAATGGCACCGATGATCGGGCTTCCCGTAATAAAGAATGATGTGACCGGCGTGATCACAGAGAGAATAATGCCGCAGGGAATTCCCACACTTAACACCGCTAAGATCAGGCATGCATTGATGACCGGTCCGGTAATATAGACGCTCGTGTTCTTAAAAAACTGGCTCACGATACAGATCGCCAGAAGAACCGCTGTCGTTGTGATTTGTTTTGTTGTGATTTTCATCGCTTCCTCCTTCTGATGCAGCACTCCTTCGCAGATGTAATGCACTCTCCCGTCACTGCACCAAAGCAAGCATAATACTTCTCTCTCATAAAATCAAGCCGTCACTCCGCCAGCAGATTCTCCACAAGTGCGCAGAACTCGTCCCGGCTCAGTCCTTCCGACTGCACATTCACGGTCACACCGTTTTTCTTATAGGTCGCCAGATACCCGTCCGTGAACGTTCCTCCACTGCTGCCCGCCGGATAATGTGCTGCTGTCACCTTCACACCGGAAACCGTCATCGGCTTTAATCCACCGGATACATAGGACGTCATCTCCCCCATGTCCGTTGAGCGTGCGCGAATGGTAAACCATCCCGCTGTCTCACTGTTCTCATAACGCATGACACAGTTGTCATCGATCACATTGCCATCTGCATCATAGCCAATCTGATACGTTTTCTCCTCATCCGTCTGCACATAGCCGTCCGGAATCACATCCGGAATCACCTTGATTCCGTAATAGTTCTGAAGCTGTTCCTCTGTGAGTGAAACCGTCTTCGCCGCTTCCGCCCCGCAGGCAATCGATGTCTGAAGTTCCTCCACTTCGTTAAAATACCAGTCAATTCCCGCAGCGCTCTCCGGCTGGGCAGCCTCTTGTATACCGTTGCCATCCCCCGCAGTGCTTTGTGCAGCCGCCTCATATTCCTCCGCACTCTCTGCGGTACCGTCCGGCGCTGCCGCATCAGATGTCATGTCGCCGTCGGATGCCACTGCCTCATAAGTGTCTGCCGTTTCTGCACTCTCCGTCTTTGCCACATCCGTATGCGTGGCATTTTCATACTGCTGCCACATCCCGTAGGAACCTCCGATCAAAAGAAGTGCCACGCAGGCAGCCATCTGCATAAAGTGTTTTTTCCGTGCTCCGAGATAGCGCACGTCCTCGGCTTCCTGTATGTATGTCGGATCCGCTTCGCCGAGCGCATCCAGTAAATCGTCCGTCTTCATATTTTCCGCTCCTTTCCGCCGCTATGAAAGCAGCCCCTCGCGCTCCAGATGCATCCGCAGTTTTCCCCGGGACCGGTACAGCGAAGATTTTACCTTACTCTCGCTGACCGCAAGCCTCCCGGCAATCGCTCCGATGCCATCCATATACCAGTATCTGCGCATGAAAATAATCCGGCTCTCACGGTCTAACCCCTCCAGGAACCGGTTGATGGACGCCGCCAGTTCCTTTCGCTCTATCTGCGTCAGCGGCTCCTCGCCCCCGGCGCAGTCATGCAGTTCTTCATATATATCCGGCATGACGCCTCCGCCTCTCTTTTCGGAGTGCTTTCTGCGGTAGCAGTCCAGCGACAGATTGCGCGTGATCGCACCCAGAAAAGCCGCCAGAAGATGCGGGCGCTCCCTGGGCATGGAATTCCACGCGCGCATCCAGGTGTCGTTCACGCACTCCTCTGCATCCTGCGCATCATGTACAATGTTGTGCGCGATGCTCCCGCAGTAACGTCCGTACTTCTGCTGTGTCTCTGCAATCGCCGTCTGATCCCTGTCCCAGTACAGCGCTATGATTTTTTCATCCTCCATGCCTTCTCCCTCTCAGTTAAAAGCTCTCCACCGTTCCGATGAACACCGGAATACCGGTGTCCTTCTCCACGATCGCATATAAAAACGGCCTGTCTAAAATAATGCGCTCCGGCTGTTCAACCATTGCCATCTCCTTGCACATCTCCACAACCGTGGCCGCTCCGGCTTTCGTTCCAAGCCCGTCCACATCGATGTGGGTCTTGTGTAGCACCCTGCTGATGCTGATATTTCTTCCGTCCGGGCAGTACCCCATTTTGGAAAAATCCGCCTGTTCCTCATCAAACGCGAGCGGCATTCCAAGCGCCGTGAGCGTATCTTTTAGTTCCAGATCGGTCTCGCCTGTAAATTGCGGCAGACCCGTCTCTATCATTGTATCATTTTCCTGCCGGATTGTCTCGTGAAACGTTTCCCCGTCCAGTTCTTCCAGCCATTCGCTCAGTGACAGTCCCTCCTCCGGAAGCAGCGCCACAAAGTCATAGCCCTCCTTGTAAGCCCGGCAAAAGCCCTCGGCATGTTCCATGGTCAGATAGCGGTACGTGGTATCGTACATCATGGAAACCTCCTGCCCGCTTCCGTCCTCCGCATAAAATGTGGCATCCTGTATCTGGCTCTCATCATAGGGCGTTTCCCACTCCGCATCAAACGCCACCGCATTCACCAGGTACATGACCGCAAGCTCCGGAATCTGATCCAGAATCTCTGTTATCATGCCGTCTGTCTCCTGCTCCACCAGGCGGTTGATGTCCCGGCAGGTCGTCTCGTCAAACGGGGTGCCAAAGACTTCTGCGTCATACGCCGTTTTTACGGTGTCAAGGAAATTCTCATCCGGCACAAATACATCGTCCGCCGTCTTCACCCACACCGAATCAGACATGTGGAATCTGGCGCCCTCTGCATCCGGCAGGCTCTTGCAGATCCTGCCAAGCACCATACTGCCATCCTCCGCCGACATTCCCGGGTACAAAACCGCTCCCATCTGCTGCTTCGTGTCGCCGTCCGCTCCGGTCCGCGCCATCTCGAGCGCCATCATCACGGAAAGAGGACACACCATCGTATTCTTCGCGTCCTCGCCGTTCTGCACCTGCTTTCTGCTCTCCCGCAGCAGATTTAAGGAAAACTGCGTATAGGAATACTCAAATGCTTCCCTGATAGCACCGAGATCTTTTTCTTCCATTGCAGTATCCTCCGTTCCTGTATCTTCTGCCTGTCCTGTCTGTCCGTTTGCTCCGGTTCCTTCCGTCTGACCTTCCTCTTTGGTCCCGTATTGTCCGGTAAGATCAGTGGTTGTACCGGACATTCCGCTGTTCGCACAGCCTGTCATCCCCAATGCCATCACTGCCGCAAGCACACCTGCCGTCACCCGTTCCATTCCTTTTCTCCTCATAAGCTTCTCCCTCTCTTTTCTATCATCCGGTTTTTGTCTTTCATATAATAAGACGCAAAAAACCGGAAACGGTTGCACCCATTTCCGGTTTTTGTAAAAATTTTCTATCTCACATCTTCTGTTCTCTCTACAGCCTTAAATACTCAAACGCCTGATAGACATCCAGCGCACCGTACCCCCACTCCCGGTTCGGGTACCCCCTGTCCTCCGAGCGCTTTGCACCGCGGATGAGCATATTTTTGATCGCGGCGTTGGACATCACCGGATCGTTCTGCTGCACCAGCGCCCACTGCATGATCTGTGCGACCGCCCCCGCCGTCACCGCCGCCGCGGCGCTGGTTCCCGTGTAGGTCACATAGTTTCCACGCAGCCCCGGTCCGTACACATTCACCGCGGGTGCCACAAAATCCGGCTTGATCTCCCCCGCCACTGTGTAGCCGCGCCCGGAATCCGCATACATGCTGTTATTGGAGACCTGGTATCCGCCGGCCGTGATGACCTGTGCCGCCGTCCCCGGCGCAGTGAGCGTCGTGTCCGGGTTGGATCTTAGGAAAATCACATTTCCGTCCGTAAGCTTCTGCATCGGGAGCCACATATTATAGTTGCCGCTCACAATATTTTCCGGGTAAACCCGTACAATCCACAGTCCTCTTCTCACATCGGAAAAGCGCAGATAGATTAACTGGTTTGCCGTCTCCTTTGTCTCGATACGGTAATCCACCGACACGGTCGTTCCCTCAAAGACGAACCGGAATGACTTGGAGGCACCGGAACGCAGCGACACTTTCGGAATCCGTTCGCCCGTCGGCGAAATCACAGATATCGCGTACAATTCCGGCGCGCCCGCCCACAGTTCTATGAAAAAGCCCGCCATATCCTGTTCCACGCTGATCTCCACATCCTCATAGTCCATCTCACGACGGAGCGCCCCCTGAAAGTGGTGCCTGGTGTTCGCCTCGTTTCCCGTTGCCGTCACAATCGAACGCCTCCGCCTGGTACTGATATAGTTCAGAAAATTAGGCAGCAGACCGTCCGTACCGTGTCCCCCCATGCTGTTGCCGAGCGCAAGACAGATCACAAGCGGCATATTCAACACATTTGCAACGCCATTTAAATAGGATACCGCCATCATCAGGTCCGTCTCCTGATAGGCAGGCACTCCCTCCGGCACGAAGAAAAATTCCCGCAGATAACGCTTTGCCTCTTTTAGCTTTACAACGGCAATCCCAGCGTTTGGCACCGCCCCGATAAAGCCGTTCGGGATATCCTCTCCCCCGCACACGACTCCCGTCACGAATGTTCCGTGCCCGTTTTCATCGCGGGACGGCACCACATCATACGGCCGCTCTGCTTGCAGCGCTTCATCAATCTCCTCTTTACGGTACTCTGCACCGTACAGAATTCCCTCCGGCGGCGTTCCGTCCTGTACCGTCTGATCCCAGATCCGCAGGATTCTGCTGCTGCCGTCCGAATACCGGAACAGCGGGTTTGTGTAATCTACGCCGGTATCGATGATGCCCACCAGGACCCCTTCGCCTTTTAACGCAAGCACCGGCTGATTCTGCAGCCGGGTGATTCCCGATGCATCGAGCGCCGTCGTATCGAGCAGTGCGTAGCATTTTGGTATCGCCGTGTAGGTATAATTCCCGATAGAAAGCGGCGGCAGTCCCTCTCGCGGGTAGAAAAAAATGTCGTAATCCTCCGCGATGCGCTGCACGCATCCGGGCGTGGACGGAACCTCTGCCTCCACCCCGTACGGAATCAAAAAATCATAATACTCCTCTGAATATACCTGCTCCATGCAATTTGGCATAAAAAACTCCGGTCATCCATTGCTTTCTTAACAATAGATGCCGGAGTGTAACTATTTATTCCATATTATCAGTTGCTGGCTGCAATCTGCGGATTCTCCGTACTCCCAATACCGATGCAGCCGCGCAGTGTGATGACCGGGCTGCCCTTCTTCTCCACATAGTCCTTCGTGATCGTGACCATGCCGATGTTGTCGTCCTTCGGAATCTCATACATGATATCCAGCATGAATTCCTCTATCACCGCGCGGAGCGCACGCGCTCCCACCTTCTTCTCTTTCGCCTTGTGTGCGATCGCGCGCAGCGCATCCTCATCGAACGCCAGCTTGACCTCGTCCATGGCGAGAAGCTTCTCATACTGCTTTAAGATCGCATTCTTCGGCTCCTGCAAAATCCGCACCAGCGTATCCTCCGAGAGCGGCTCTAGTGTAAACAGGATCGGCAGACGTCCCAAAAACTCCGGGATCATACCGAACTTGCGCACATCCTCCACCGTAACCTTGGAGAGCAGCTTCTCGTCCTTGTCGTACTCATCCTTTAACTTCGCGCGGAATCCGATCGAAGCCTCCTGATTCAGTCGCTCCTTGATGATCTCCTCCAGCTCCGGAAATGCTCCGCCGCAGATGAACAGGATATTCTTCGTGTTGACCATCGTCATCGGCACCATCGCGTTTTTGCTGCTGGCTCCCACCGGCACCTCGACCTCGGCACCCTCTAAAAGCTTTAACATTCCCTGCTGTACGGATTCTCCGCTGACATCCCGCTGGTTCGTGTTGCGCTTCTTCGCAATCTTATCAATCTCGTCAATAAAAATGATGCCGTGCTCCGCACGCTCCACATCATTGTCCGCCGCCGCAAGCAGCTTGCTGACTACACTCTCAATGTCGTCGCCTATGTAACCTGCCTCCGTGAGCGACGTCGCGTCCGTGATCGCAAGCGGCACATCCAAAAGCCGCGCAAGCGTCTTAACCAGATATGTCTTGCCGCAGCCGGTCGGTCCGATCATAAGCATGTTGGACTTCTCAATCTCCACGCCGTCCTTTTCATCCGCCGCAATCCGCTTGTAGTGATTATAGACCGCAACCGACATCACCTTTTTTGCCTGCTCCTGTCCGACCACATATTCATCGAGCGACGCCTTGATCTTGTGCGGTGCCGGGATCTTCTTAATGTCGATAACCGGCTCTGACTGCGCCTTCGGCTTTTTCTTCTTCAGCTTCTGATTGTTCGGCAGTCCGCCCTGCAGATCCGACAGATTGATCATGCTGATGTTCGGAATTCTTCCCATGTTCATATTCATCATATCATCCATGGAAAAACCGCTTCCGTTCATGCTGTCAAACGTCTTCTGCATACAGTCCTGGCAGATGCAGATATTGTTCGGAATACGGATCATCTTTCCCGCAATATGTTCCGGGCGTCTACAGATGTAGCAGATGTCCTCATACTCCGTGTCCTGATTCCGGTCTGTGTCATCCGAAGCGGAACTCTGTGTCACCTCTCCGGTGCCTGATGTGCTCTCATGCTCCGCCACATCTTCTGCACGGGGAGCCTCACTTCCCGTCTGCGCACCGTGAGCCGCGTTTCCCGCCGGCACACCGTTATCCGCGCTTCCCGGCTGTCTGCTGCCTGCAGTTCCTGTATTTGTATCTGCGCCCGTCTCCGGCGCATCATCTATAATCTCTCTGAAATCATTGTGATTCATACTAATCCTCCATTCTTGCGCTGCTTCTAAGCGCATCTCAAGTTTGTGCGAAGCACAAATCTTGCGTGTGAAAAATCTTATTTTTCACACTAATATCCCCTATTCGCTTTCTATCATGAAATTTAGGTTCATTATAATGCAAACATTGTTTAATCACAAGGAAATTACGGAGATTTCATAGTTATTTTAGGAATTCATCAAAAATGGCGAAAGCCTCTTTTGCTTTCGCCATTCTCTATTTCCCTCATCCGTAAAACGCGCTCTATCTGCCGTTTCCGTTATTATCTGTGGTTCCGTTGTTATTATTGTCATTGCCTGTCAGATCATCCACACCGTTCTCCACTCCGTTGATGACATCCTTTCCAGCCTCACCGACACCGTCTACCACGTCGTCCACAACATTGCCGTTTCCGTTGTTATCAGCTGCGCCGTTGTTGTCCATCGCACCGTTATCGTTTAAAGTTCCATTGGTATCGTTCACTGTGCCGTTGGTTGTTCCGTTTGTGCCGTTGGTCGTTCCGTTTGTGCCATTGGTCGTGCCGTTGGTTGTTCCGTTTGTGCCGGTTCCGTCTACGGTGCTCTCCGTGCCGGTTCCGTTCGTCGTGTCATTGACTTTGTCATTGTTCGTACCGCAGGCAGCCATCGCGCTCACCGCGAAAGTAAGTACCAGTCCTGCAAGCAGTGTTCTCCACTTTCTCATAGTCATATTCTCCTTTTTCTCAGAATCACTTCTGTTTTCAAGGATAGTATGACCCTGGCGCTTTCCTTTTATTCCCGCAGCCGATGTTTTTCTTTTGAATTTTATTTTTGAAAATTCAATCTTAAGATTTGTAATAACCAAGCTCTCTCGACAGTTCTTCCTGTACTTTTTTCACATCCACCGCAAGTTCCTTAACGCGCTCTCTCGTCATGCGGCTGGTCGGTCCAGAAATACTGAACGCGTATTTTACCTCTTTCTGGTAGCCGTGCAGGCAGGCTGCGATGCAGCGGACGCCCTTTTCGTTCTCCTCATCGTCCAGCGCGTAGCCATTCTGCCGCACTTCCTCCAACACTTCCTGCATCTGCGAGAAATCCGTGATCGTCTTGTCCGTCTTTTTCTCAATGATACTCTCGTTCCAGATCTTTTTGACTTCCTCGTCCGGAAGCGTCGCCATGATCGCTTTGCCGACACCGGAGCAGTACATCGGATGTACCATTCCCACATGGGACACCATGCGGATTGTTCCGACCTTCGCCTCGATCTTGTATATATATAAGATATGGTTGCCCTCGCGCTGCACCAGATGCACCGCTTCCCCGGACAGGTCCGAGAGACGTTCCATATACGGCTTTGCCACCTGCAGAATATCCATCCGCTCGAGGATCTTTCCCGCCATGTTGACCACCTTATAGGAAAGCATATATTTCTGCGTCGCCTCATCCTGCTTTGCGTATCCCATATAAATGAGAGACATTAACAGTCTGTGTACGGTGCTCTTGTGCAGATCCAGCGCCGTGCTAAGTTCCATCAGTCCCATCTCCCCGTGGTCCGCAAGCGTCTCCATCACCTGAAAAATACGCTCTGCCGACTGTACCGGATTTTTTCCTTCTCTTTCTTCTGCCATAGTATCTCCCATGCTGTATCTCAGTCAGTTTCATCATTCAATCTGTCGTTCCGTATTGCGGAACTGCCTTGTTATCATACCATGACCGCTGTCCGAAAGTCAACTCTGGAATCTCTGCTGTCCCAGCGTTTTGTTTTATGGAAAATACACGATTTTGTTTCTTGAATCGGTTGACAAGGTTTTTCCACATGTTATAATAATTTTGTACCATTACATGAAACATAGTTCCGCATTATGGAACATGAATGATAAGTAAAAGGAGAAGAATCATGAACAAAGTATTAGAAGAGTTTTCCAAGATTGGTATTATCCCGGTCATCGCACTGGACCATGTAGAGGATGCCGCACCTCTGGCAAAGGCTTTATGTGACGGCGGTCTTCCGTGTGCTGAGGTTACCTTCCGTACCGCTGCTGCTGAGGAGTCCATCCGCATCATGTCCGAGCAGTTCCCGGAGATGTTAGTCGGCGCAGGTACCGTTCTTACTACCGAGCAGGTTGACCGTGCGGTAAACGCAGGTGCGAAGTTCATCGTCAGCCCGGGCTTAAACCCGAAGGTTGTAAAATACTGCGTGGACAAGGGTATTCCGGTAACTCCTGGCTGCTCAAACCCGAGCGATGTGGAAGTTGCAATCGAGCTTGGCCTTGAGGTTGTAAAATTCTTCCCGGCAGAGGCTGCTGGCGGACTGAACATGATTAAATCCATGGCCGCTCCGTACACCAAGATGAAGTTCATGCCGACCGGCGGTATCAACGCTAAGAACCTGACAAACTATCTTGATTTCAAGAAGATCATCGCATGCGGCGGTTCCTGGATGGTAAACAAAGACATGATCGCAGCAAAGGATTGGGCAGGCATCACCGCTCTCACCAAAGAGGCAGTTGCTACCATGCTTGGATTCAAGCTCCTGCACGTAGGTGTCAACAACGCATCTGAGGAAGTTGCTTCCACAGAGTCCGCAAAGTTCGCAACTTTACTTGGACAGGATGTCAAGGTTGGCAACAGCTCCATGTTCGTTGGTTCCTTAATCGAGATGATGAAGAATCCGGGACGCGGAACACACGGTCACATCTGCATCCAGACAAATTATCTGGATCGTGCCATCTATCATCTGGAGAAGAGAGGCTTTGCTTTCGATGAGTCTTCCTTCAAATACAATGACAAGGGTGAGCTTACCGTTGCTTACTTAAAGGATGAGATCGCCGGATTCGCTGTACACTTCAACCAGAAATAAGGAGAACATCATGACAGATCAGAATTGCGCATATTGCATGGAAGGTGATCTGGTAGCCGCATTCGGCATCAAGATCTGTGAACTTCCTTCCTCCAAGGTATATCTTTTTAAGGAGCAGAGCCACAAGGGACGTGTCATCGTTGCACACAAGAAGCACGTGAGTGAGATCACGGAGCTGACCGCCGAGGAACGTGCCGCTTACATCGAGGACATCAACCATGTTGCCGAGGCACTGCATCAGGCATTCCATCCGCAGAAAGTGAACTACGGCGCTTATGGCGATACCGGTCATCACCTGCACTTCCACCTCGTTCCGAAGTATACAGACGAGTATGAGTGGGGCGGCGTCTTCGCTATGAATCCACAGCAGAAGTTCCTCTCGGATGAAGAGTATACCGCACTGATCGAGGAGATCAAGAAGTATCTGTAGGATATGTATTTCCGTTGGATTTTATGAAACCGAGGCAAACCACAAAGGTTTGCCTCGGTTTGTTACTGTACTCATATTTTTTGACATACTGTAGATAAATTGATAAAATAACAGAACTACAGGTTTTACACATACGAGTGGGATTTGTGGAGGAAATGCTATGAAATATTTTGTAACAGATCGCGAAAGGGATGGCACTTGTTACCATGAATTTTACAAAGGACGATGGGATGGCAAAACATTTTGGAAAGAGGATTCCATATCTTTACATGATAATATAATGTTTCAGGCAAAGGAATTTATAGCTGCACTCGTAGTATGTGTTCCCAAATATGATCCTTTCGGAGAGACAGAAATTACGGCTGATGAATGGATAAAAATAGGAACTCTCATATCTTCAAAAGATAATATTTCAAAAGAGGTATACGAAGAAGCAAATAAATGGGCAAAAGAAGTTTTTAAAAGCTATGGTTGTTTCACGATATTAGGTCTATAAATAAAAACTCATACAAATTGCCTTTTGTAAAAACATATCAAAAAATGCCACCCTTGGCATCCGGCATTTTACCGGCGTATTCCTGCTCCAGTTCTTCTGCCAGATACACATCGCTCATACAGTGCATATCCGATACGCCATCACGAATCAGTTGATATACCTCGGAATGATAAAAGAATTCCAATGCCGCATCCAGTGAAATTCCCTGCCGTTTTGCAAAACACGCAATGACACGGCTATATTTTTTTTGTAGTAAAATCGGATTTGCTGTCATACAATTTCACTCCCTTCAAAATGCAGGAGAGACAATGCTCTCTCTGTGCGGAAACAAATTTGCACATTCGGTTTTTCATAACGAAGACGTTTGATAGCCTCCGCTTTATCAATCAATCCATCAAAAAACAATTCCACCGTATTGAATACCTTATCATTGGCAACACCACCAACAACGAGATCATAATCTGTCGCGTCTTTTCCAAAAGAACCATGGTAGAGAATCATACTTCCACGCCCCTTTCTTTCATCACATCAATAAGATCATCTACGATATATTCCCGGCTCTGTGTATGCAGCACTTCATATTCCGGCACAATATAACCACTTAGAATATCACTTTTTTCGGCAAACGCCTGATACACACGCTCTGCATCCATCCCCAGTTTTGCCGCTACATTTTCGATACAAAATACGACAAACTCGAGTTCACTGGAATTTTTAATTTTTTCATCCGCCATCATAAGCAAGCTCTCCTTTATGACAATATGAAGAACAGCCTTCTCTTCTTATCACTGTTAGTATAGCACTTCATATCCATATGCTCAATCAGATTACCTCTAAAAAAGGCACCCGGGTCATTACGACCCAAGTGCCTGTATATCCTGATCCTTTTGCGTAAGCCCCTACCGGTGCGTATCCCACAGTCCGCAGTAGGCATCCACCGGGTCCTCCCCGATAAATGCGTCGCTGCCGCTCATCAGCTTCTCGATGAGCGCATCAAACGTCTGATCCGCGCTGTCGTAAGTGTTGATATACGTTCTCGCCTGCGGAATGTCTGCCAGTACGAACGGCTGTCCGCATCCGATCACGATAACCGGAAGTTCATGAACATACCACGGGATCTCTCCGCCGCCCTTGCTCATGCCGAAGCCCGGTCTTGCCACCGGCTGGAAACCGCCCGCAATGTCCACCAGTGTGATAATCAGATCCTGGTTCTCGACGAACTCCTTGATCGGCGTCTTTCCGGCAAAGTACATATTGATGTCCACCTTTTCTCCTGCTGCCGCGCGCTTTGCAAGTACGTCGAGCGGGCTCTCGTAGATAAATGCGTCAAAGCCCTTCTCGATCAGCTTGTCACGCAGGCGCTCTGCCGGACTCTTCTTGCCGCCGCCCATATATTTTGCCATCATGGTTCCCATCACGCCCGCGGATAATCCGCTGACGGAGACGATCATGATGCGCTTGTAACGGCTCGGGATCATCGGAAGCACATCCTCGTCCTTGTATTTTACGAGAGTGATTCCCTTCTCGGAGATTTCTCTTGCCATCGCCTTGTGCTCTTCGCATCCAACGACCTGTTCCATCACCTCCACCGGAGGAACAATCTCATTTTTCGCCTTTTTGTGCAGTCCCATGTGTGCCTTCAGAGCGAGAATGCGGTGCAGCGCATCATTTAAGCGCTCCTCGGTGATGATGCCGTTCTCATAGCCCGCCATCATGCTTGCAAAATCCTCATCCATCTCATTGAAGAAAAGGAACATATCGACACCGGCTGCAATCGTGTGCGGAAGCATCTCGCTGCGCTTCATGCAGCAGGTCAGTCCGACCATGTGGGAAGCATCAGTCAGCACCATACCGTTAAAACCAAGCTTTCCGCGCAGAAGTCCCTCAATCAGCTCCGGCGAAAGGGTTGCCGGCATGATGTCCTCGTCCTTGATGCCCGGGTTAAAATGTCTGGTGTACGCAGGCTGCATAATGTGTCCTGCCATGATGGCCTCCAGACCGTTGTCAATGAGGTTCTGGTATACCTTTCCATAGCTTGCATCCCACTCCTCACAGCTCATATCATTGACGCTGTCCGCCACATGCTGGTCGCGGAAATCCAGTCCGTCGCCCGGAAAATGCTTCGCGGCACAGCAGAAGCCCTCGTTGGTGTGTGCGCCGTCCATATACGCCTTCGTCATCTCACACACACGGTCCACATCATTTCCATAGGTGCGCAGCCCGATGACCGGGTTTTCCCAGTTGTAAAGAATGTCGCTGACCGGGGCAAAAGAGAGATTGCATCCGATCGCCGCCGCCTCTTTGTTGGACATACGGCCGAGCTCGTAAGCGTATCTGGCGTCCCTTGTCGCACCGATCTTGGTCTGCTGGCCGATCATGGTTCCGTCGGTGCAGGCGCCGTTGCCGCCATTCTCCGTGTTGCACGCAATGATAAGCGGAATCTTGCTGTTCTCCTGAAGAATCCGGTTCTGCTCACGCACCTCTGCGCCGGTTGCCGGGTTGTAGCGGATACCGCCGATGTGGTACTTGTCCACTGTCATCTTCAGATACTCTTCGTCTCTGGAGGATCCCATATTGAAAAAAAGCTGACCGATCTTTTCCTCGGTCGTCATACCCGCGATGGTCTCTTCCACCCATTTACAGTCCTCATCGGACAGGTAAAACGGTTTTGTCTTCATATCTACCATATTAAAATATCCCTCTCTTTCTCACTCCGAATCGGCATGAACACCGAGATTCTGCTCGAATGCCTGATTCAGTTCCTTTTGATATTCCGCATCAAAGCTTCCCGAGAGAAGTTTTGGAAACGCTTCCTCTAAAAGACGTTTCCAGCTCTCCCCCTCATGTCCGACCAGAATCGGATAGAACCGGACGCCGTTTTTCTCTGCCGCGTCCCGGTCTCCCGGCGCATCGCCGACCATCAGAATCCGCCCTGGCTCATACCCCATTTTTTTCAATTCACCGATGCAGAATGCCTTGGTTCCCGCCTCCTGCGTCAGAAGCGCACTGCAATCCCCGGCAAGATGATGTCTGCCCCATTCCGCCTCGACCGCCTCCCGGTTCGCGGACGACACCGCCGCAAGATCCGCCTGCTTTGCCATCGCATCCATCGCAGACTTCACATTCGGAAACGGCCGGTCATCTGCCGGGAGGGCATGGATCGCGCGGTTGGTGCGGATACTCCAGAGCAGCGCTTTTTCAAAACACGGATTATCACTCTTCTGCGTCACCGCAAGCAGCGCCGGGTTGGAGAGCTCCTTCGCCTCTTTTGTCCACACCTCGTACTCCGCAAGTCCCTCGATGTTACCGAGACCTCTCTTCTCCACCTCCGCGAGCGCCAGCGCCAGTCCCTTGAACCGGTTGATGCCGCGCGTGATGGAGTAGAGGTTGATGGAAAGCCAAAGCTCCATGCACTCCGCTTCATGCTCCGTCAGTCCGAACGTTTTGATCCACTGCGGTCCGAAGCAGGTTCTGTGCTTTACCTCCATCGTGTCCATCGCACAGCCGTCGCTGTCAATGCACACGATACAATCACTTTTTTTCTGAAAATCAAAATACCCCATCATTCCACCTCATGTATTACCGCCTCTTCCGGCTTCCTTGCATACTTTTATACGCCGGAGTATGCCGCAAATGCTCCATCGATCGGAATGCAGGCACCGTTGACAAATCCGCTTGCCTCCTCACATGCCAGGAACAGAACGGAACCGATCAGTTCCTCGACCTCGCCGAAACGGTCCATCGGCGTATTGTTCAAAATCTTGCCGGTTCTGGCCGTCGGTGTTCCATCCTCATTGAACAGAAGCTTCGCATTCTGCTGTGTGGAGAAAAATCCCGGTGCGATCGCGTTGCAGCGGATACCCACCTTTGAAAAATGCACAGCAAGCCACTCGGTAAAGTTGGAAATTGCCGCTTTTGCGCCGGAGTATGCCGGAATCTTCGTCAACGGCGTGTAGGCGTTCATCGAGGAAATGTTGATGATGCTCGCACCTTTTTTGTTGACCATATCAAGTGCAAATACCTGTGTCGGAATCAGGGTACCCATGAAGTTCAAGCTGAATACAAAAGAGACGCCGTCCGCATCCAGGTCAAAGAATGTCTTCATCTGTCCAAGATCCTCCGGCACAAAATACTCGTCATCGGTCGTCGCTTTCGGGTTGTTGCCGCCGGCACCATTGATTAAAATATCGCAGGTACCGAAATCTGCAGCGATCTGGTCTCTCGCCGCCTGTACGCTCGCCTTCTCAAGCACGTTGCACTTGTAGCCCTTTGCGATATAGCCCTTTGCGGTAATGTCATCGGCATGCTTTTTTGCTGCTTCCTCGTTTAAGTCGAGCAGCGCTACCTTCGCGCCGGTCATTGCCATTGCCTCCGCAAGCACGGAGCAGATGACTCCGCCCGCACCTGTCACAACAACCACTTTGCCTGTCAGATCAATCTGAAATGGTAACTTCATGTTCGTTTTCCTCCTGATTTTTATTATATGGTATTTATTTTTCTGATATTTATTTTTCCTTTGAAGCCTTCTCCACAGCCTCGAATAATCCGTTGATATAGGTTGCTCCAAGCGCACGGTCATAGAGTCCGTAGCCCGGTCTTCCGGTCTCGCCCCAGATCATTCTTCCGTGATCCGGTCTCACATATCCGGTAAATCCGTTGTCATGCAGCGCCTTCACAATCGCATACATATCCAGAGAGCCGCAGCTGGAGAGATGTGCGCGCTCCTCAAAACCGTTCTCGAGCACTGCCACGTTGCGCAGATGTGCAAAATGAATTCTTCCCATTGCCGCATATTTTGCCGCCATCTTCACCACATCGTTCTTGTTCGAGCAGCCGAGGGAACCGGTGCACAGTGTGATGCCGTTGTGCGGATCATCCACAAGACCCAGGAAACGGTCAATGTTTTTCTCACAGGTAATGATGCGCGGAAGTCCGAAAATGCTCCAGCACGGATCGTCCTCGTGAATCGCCATGTTGACGCCGCATTCCGCTGCAACCGGAATCACTCTCTCCAGGAAATACTTCAGATTGTCCCAAAGATCATCCTCAGACATTGCGTTGTATTCTGCAACCACCTGCTTTAACTCTTCTCTGGTGTAGCTTGCATCCCAGCCCGGAAGTGTCAGATCACTGTCGCTCTGCAGCGGATTCACAGCATCCACCTGCTCCTGATAATATACCAGAGAGGCCGAACCGTCCGGCAGCACATGGTCAAGCTGTGTTCTCGTCCAGTCAAATACCGGCATGAAATTATAGCAGATGCACTTCACTCCGGCTTTTGCCACACGTCTGATGTTCTCACAATAGTTCTCGATATAGCGGTCACGGCTCGGCTTGCCAAGCTTAATGTCCTCATGTACCGGAATACTCTCGATAACCTCAAAATGAAGTCCTGCATCCTCCACCTGTTTTTTCAGTGCGGCGATGCTCTCCTCGCTCCACACTTCTCCGACCGGAACGTCATATACAGCCGTTACAATCGAGTGCATTCCCGGGATCTGACGGATGTTCTCCAGGGTCACCTTGTCATCTGGTCCATACCAGCGAAATGATAATTTCATAGTTTCCTCCGTTCTGCGGAAGGTCCTTTCCGCGCATGTGATATTTGCTTGTATACATGTCTATGATATTGCTCCATGTACGTGTCTTTGTTTCTTTTCCTTGACTATATCATGCTTGTATACAAGCGTCAACATCCATCTTCCTTTTTTTCTGTTTTGTATAGTTTTTTTGTATCCGTTTTGTCTATTATTCACAATTTACGTCAATGTTTCCGCAGACTCTGCTTTTTTCTTCTTGTTGTATACAAGTGGATATTTTCCGGCAGCTTTTTTCTTATTTCATTTTCTTGCGCCGCGTTCCGCACACCTTAAGTTCTACAGGGACTTTTTGCCGAAATCCGTCAGGATTCCTTCTACTGTCCTGCTCTTTTTTCATCCTGCCCTAAGGAACAGCGTTCCCGTTTTTTCCCGATCCTATGTATGCATATGCAAGGTGCATGTCCCGGGCTCCGGAAAAATAGATTGTAATTTGTTCCAATGGGATTTATATTAGAAATATGTTCACATTTTGAATGGTAAGAATGGGCATCAAACTGCCCGCAGAGGAGTATGTTATGAACGGAACCAGACATACCGGCACATCCGTTGCCGTTTATAAAGATTTAAAAGAACAGATTCTTCATCTGGAGCTTCCGCCGGGATCTGCCATCAGCGAGATCGACACGGCCGCCACATTCCATGTATCGCGCACCCCGGTGCGGGATGCTTTTAAAATGCTTGAGCGCGAGGGGCTTCTGGAGGTCCGCCCGCACATCGGTACATTCGTCTCCCTGATCGACCTCAACATGATCTCCGACATTCTCTATCTGAGGGAGACCTTAGAGCAGGCGGTGTTAAGAGATCTGACCGCAGGGTACGACAAATCCCAGGAATTCCGCATCCGCCTGCTGTTGCAGCGCCAGTGCGAACTTCTGGAACAGGATCTGCCCGCCGAGGAACTCGGCCGGGCCTTCATCATTAACGACAACGAGTTCCACACAACGCTCTACGAGCTCGCCGGGAAACGTACCGTCATGGATTTTCTGACCGGAGTGAGCTCCCAATACGAGCGCTTCCGCACCTTTTTGAATCTGGGCGACCGCGACAATCTACTGCGGCTGTACAACGACCATATCAAAATCTGGTCGTGTATCTCCTCGCGGGATTATGAGGGGCTCTCGGATGTAGTTTCCCATCACATCTACGACGGCTTCAATGCAAGCACCGAGATCATCTCCAGGCATCCGGACTATTTCTGTCCGTTTCACTAGAATCTTTTAGAGCCGGCAATCCGCAGGCGGGTTACGCCTGTCGGATTGTCTCACAGACGCGGTCCCACTCCTGTTTTAATGACGTCATTTTCTCTTGTAGCTCTTCGCGCGTTCCTGCACGTAAGAGCGCAACAATCGCCGCGCTCTGCTCAAAAAGTCCCGTAATCCCCAGCGTTCCGGTCAGTCCTTTTATAGCATGCACCTGCTCCAACAGCTCCGCTTCATCCTGCTGCTCCAATGCCGTCCACGCCGCCTTCATATGTGCATCCTCCGGCAGCTTTCGCAGATATTTTTCATAAATCGCCTGCTTTCCCATAAACCGTGCCAATGCGGCATCATAATCGATTCCGACCGCGCGCAGTGCGTTCTCATCCATGGCAGTCTCCCCCTATCACGCTTTTTATGATTAAGATTCTACTACCAGATGTACCAATACGCAAACATTTATTTCTTCATTTTCGGCTGGAAAATCAGGCTTGCCAGATAACCAAACACCAACGCCGCCGATATGCCCACCGCGCTTGCCTGAAAGCCTCCCATAAAAATTCCAAGAAAGCCATATTGATCCACCGCCTCTTTCACGCCCTTCCACAATACATTTCCAAATCCGAGCAGCGGCACGCTGGCACCTGCCCCCGCAAATTCCACAAACGGTTCATAGATCTGTATCGCTCCAAGCAGTGTGCCGAGACACACCAGAAGCACCATGATGCGCCCCGGAAGCATTTTTGTTTTTTCCATTAAAATCTGCACCAGCGCGCAGATCAGTCCGCCAACCCAGAATGCATTGACATAATCCATAGCATTTTTCCCCTTTCTATCCTGCATGCTCAATGACGACCGCATGCGCAATTCCCGGCACTGTCATTCCCTCATTAAAGGAAACGGTCGAGAGCAGCGCTCCCGTCGGGACAAACAGGATTCTTTTCCATTTTCCTTCCTCGATCTGCCGCATAAAATGTGCCGAGAGCGTCACTGCCGCACACCCGCAGCCGGAACCGCCGGCACCCGTTCCCTGTTTGTCTGCATCGTAGATCTCAATCCCGCAGTCGGTGTGGATGCTGCTGATGTCATACCCTCCGGCTCTCGTCAGATCCCAGAGAATCTCCTGCCCGACTTTTCCGAGATCGCCGGTAATGATCTTATCGTAATCCGTCACGTTTCTTCCGAAATCCGACAGATGGCGGCAGATCACGTCACTGGCGGCAGGTGCCATGGCCGCTCCCATATTCATCGAATCCTTGATGCCGTAATCGACGATCTTGCCGGTCGTGATCCCCGTGATGCGCGCCTTGCTTCTTTTTTTCCCGAGCACATAGGCGCCACTTCCAGTGACCGTCCACGTCGCCGATTTCGGGCGCTGGTTGGCATATTCCAGTGGAAAACGGAACTGCTTTTCCGCGCTGGCAAAATGGCTCGACGTCATCGCCACAACATAATCCGCATACCCCGCCGCCACGCACATCGCGCCCAATGAGAGCGCTTCGCCACAGGTACTGCACGCTCCATAAAGTCCGAACAGCGGCACCTGATAGTCCATGAGCCCGAAGGATGTCGCAATGTTCTGCCCGAGCAGATCCCCCGAAAACAGATAACGGATGTCCTCGGTTTTCAAGCCTGCCTTTCCGACCGCCAGCGTAAATGCTTCCTTCTGCAGGGTACTCTCCGCCTCCTCCCAGGTGTTCTGTCCGAACTTGTCGTCCTCGCCCACCACGTCGAAGCGGTTCCCGAGCGGTCCTTCGCCCTCTTTTTTCCCCACAATACTCGCACTGCTTATGATGTAAGGAGCCTCCGCAAACGCGAGGCTCTGCTTCCCGACCTGTATCTCCATATCACTGCTTCCTTTCGCAAGACTTTTCCTTAGTATGCGGCGCACAAACGTGTATTATACCGGTAAAATACCATTTTGATTTTTGTTTTCTTCTGTTCACAAACTTTCCAGTAGTGGTTCGACTTTTTCTGTTGTGAATATGGTTTGTTATTGCGAAAAATGTTTCGTTGCCCGGATGATAGTTTAACTGTCCGGAAATTGGGGCGGCTGGGCGTGAAATTGGTTTGACTGTTCAGAAATGTTTCGCATGATCTTGAAATGATCGGACTGCTAGTCAAAAACGAAATTTCGCCGGCAGACAAAACAGAGGGTGCATGCGAGTGCCGGATTTCCGGCACGCATGTGCACCCTCTGTTTTATCGTATGACCATTGGTTGTGTTATCACTGACCTCTGTGATCGTTGACCGTACTGTTATTGTCATCGATCGCGCTGTATTTTATCACATTATGGATGATGTTTCAGCTGTCTTAAAAATATGCTCTTCTAGAAATCTACCTCTGTATCGTAGTAGCAGCACTTCAACAGTTTTTCCATCTCCTCCTGGCTCGGCTGACGCGGATTCGATCCCGTGCAGGCATCCAGAATTGCATTTGCTGCAATCTCCGGCAGTCTCTCTAAGAATACTTCCTCCGGCACAAATCCCTGCTCGGTCGGATAGCTGTCCGCGCCGTAATTCTTGATACAGTGCGGAATCTTAAGATCATCATTCATGCCGCGCAGATATGTAATGAGGAGCGCCACTTTTTCATCCAGCGTATCTCCGCCCAGTCCCATAAAATCTGCGATCTCGCCGTAGCGCTTTTTCGCAGTCTCATCCTTGGCGTTGAATGCGATGACCTTCGGCAGATACATGGCGTTTGCTGCACCGTGAATGATATGTGCGCCGTAATCTGCAAATGCAGCACCCGTCTTGTGAGCCATCGAATGAACGATTCCAAGCAGTGCATTGGAAAATGCCATACCCGCCAGACACTGTGCATTGTGCATGGAATCACGTTTTTCCATGTCTCCGTTATAAGAGCCCACAAGATCTCTCTGGATCATCTTGATCGCATGCAGGGCAAGCGGATCGGTAAAATCACAGTTCGCCGTGGAAACATACGCCTCGATGGCATGCGTCATCGCATCCATACCGGTATGCGCCACCAGCTTCTGCGGCATCGTCTCTGCGAGCTCAGGATCCACGATCGCCACATCTGGCGTAATCTCAAAATCTGCAATCGGATATTTGATTCCTTTTTCATAATCCGTAATGATGGAAAATGCCGTCACTTCCGTCGCCGTTCCGGATGTGGAAGAGATCGCGCAGAAATGTGCTTTTTTGCGGAGCTTCGGAATTCCGAATACCTTGCACATATCTTCAAACGTAATGTCCGGATATTCATACTTGATCCACATTGCCTTTGCCGCATCAATCGGAGAACCGCCGCCCATCGCCACGATCCAGTCCGGCTTGAATTCTTCCATTGCCTTGGCGCCCTTCATCACCGTCTCCACCGATGGATCAGGCTCAATTCCCTCAAACAGACAGACTTCCATTCCTGCTTCTTCCAGATACTGCTTTGCGCGATCCAGAAATCCAAAACGCTTCATGGAACCTCCGCCGACACAGATCATCGCGCGCTTTCCCTCAAAATCCTTTAAAGCCTCCAGCGCTCCCTTTCCGTGATACAGATCGCGCGGTAACGTAAACCTTGCCATATGCTCCTCCAATCCGCCACTTCCTGTGGCAACCATTTTTTACAGCCTTTGCCCGCCGTTACTATCATACCCCAAATCCGGCGTCGTTTCTGCATATGTTAAGTATAACATATGGACAACCGGCGTGGCAATTCTTTCCGTTTCTATTCTGCACATTTTCACAAGAGATTTTCGCATCGTGTTCTGATATGCCGTTCCCATGTTCCGGCGTGGCAGGTTGGGGTGGATTCCAGGGGCTTCACATCTAAAGCAGATGACTCGGTTTTTTAGTTTTTTAGGTTTTTTAGGGTTTTTAGGATTCTTACCGCCCGGGCTTGGCGGCATTCTTTCTGTTAGTCGCTTTCCGCTTCATACCACGCAGCATTTCTTTGTCCTCCGCACTTACACGGTATGACTCCAGCATTTTCTGAATTGCCTTATTATAGGTAAAATCATCCAGTTCATTTTCCAGCAGAAATGCATGGGTCTCCTGCGGAAATTTTGCATAGGCAGTTGCAATTCCCCATGCAACTCCCATTTTGCAATAATAGCCCTCATGCTTCAGGCTGTTATATACAGCGAGCACACGGTCAATATATTCAGGCACCAGAAAATGGTCCATCAGCATCACTGCCACCACCCGCTGTTCAAATTCACTCTTAGACGCGCAGTATTGCATCAAAAAATCCCACACCTCTGCCCGGTGCTTTCGGACAATCTTAAATGTAGAACAAAACCCATCATTGACTGACCAGTCGTGGATTTTCGGAATAAACGCTGCGGCATATTCCAAAAGCTCCTCCATCTCCGCTTTCACGTAGCCAATCACAAGTCCCTGCAGCATGATCTCCTCGTAGCTGTCATCGCGTGCCTCTTTAAGATAAGTTCTCCATTCTTCCTTTGCGAGCTGCTTCGCCAGCAAGCGCAGCACCGGAAGCCGCACTCCCAGAATCGAATCTGTCCCCGGAATCAGGCTGCTGGTAAAATCTTTGAACTGCTTTTCCGCATGTTTCTCTAAAAAATCACGTATCTGTTCGTTTGTCATTCTTTCCTCTCTTTGCACTGTCAATGAATTACTGTAAATGCGATTCTGTGTCTGCACTGTTTTCTGCGCACAATATGAATCTGTCAAGATTCATTATATCATACATCAACGATACCCCGGCAAAAGGAATTATCGCAATAAGCCTAGACCTCTTCTGGGTGATGTGTAATATTATTACAAACACACTTGGGGATTTCTAATAATATTACTTATCAAAGCAGGGCGCAATATGCTTATTGCGGCAATTCCATGCAAGCGCGTTCGCATGGAACATATCCGTCCGCTGCACGTAAGCATGCGCATCCGTCTTTGCTTCATGCTCACTTTTGTCTCCGCGAACATTATGTTACAAACCGTGGATTCGGGTCTATGCACGCAAAAACGTGCTCTCAGACCCGCAAAATGACAGAATAGTTGACATAACAACAGTATAAAAGAGTAGAACGGGTCTCAGACGCAAAAAAGCAGCTCTCAGACCCGCGAAATAGTCAAGAACGGGTCTCAGATGGCAAAATGTATCTCCCAGACCCGCAAAACAGCAGAATGGTCGACATAACACCAATGTAAAATGGTAAAACAGGTCCCAGATGCCGAAAAATGTCTCTCGGACCCGCGAAATAGTCAAAAACCTGTCTCAGACAACGAAATGCATCTCTCAGACCCGCAAAAATGCCCCGAAATGCAGTTTTTATAACCTCATTTTCTGCTGCATCCTCCCAGAATCAGTTTTTTATAACCTCATTTTCCTACTACAACCGCTCTGGAATCAGTTTTCATAGATCTCACCGTCCACAATTCTTACCACACGACCCGCATGTTTTGCCACATTCAGATCATGGGTAATCATCACAATGGTATTTCCCATCTGATTCAGATTTTCAAAGAGCTTCAATACCTCTTTTCCGCTGTTCACATCGAGCGCGCCTGTCGGTTCATCTGCAAGCAGAATGGCAGGTTTTCCGACCAGCGCACGCGCAATCGCCACGCGCTGCTGCTGACCACCGGAAAGCTCATTGGGCTTATGTCCGATACGCTGTGAAAGCCCGAGCATGTCAATCGTGTCCATACTCGCCTCCTGCGCTTCCGCAAGCCCCATTCCGCGTATCAGAAGCGGCATAACGATATTCTGCAGCACGTTGTAGGTCGGAATCAGATGATATTTCTGAAAAATGAAACCTATTTTCTGATTCCGGATTTTTACCAGTTCCTTTTCCTTCGCCTGTTCGATTGCCACGCCATCCAGCAGATAGTTTCCGCTGTCCATCACATCCATGCACCCGATGATATTCATGAGCGTACTTTTTCCGGAACCGGAAGGACCCAAAATGGCAAGATATTCTCCCTGCTTTACGGTCAGCGACACATCTTTGAGCACATGGAGGGACTGCGTTCCCATGCGGTAGGATTTGTTGATATTTCTCATTGTGATTACGTCTGTATTTTCTATACTTTCTGCTTTTGTGGCCGCGCAGATCGCCGGCTCCATATCCATCACTGCATCCATATCTCTACAATAACCTCCTCACCGTCTTCGCTGGTCACTATCAGAAGCTTCAGCAGATCGCCAGCCGCCAGCCGCTGAAACGTCGTCTCGGTACCTGCCGTGGTGTGCACCACCGTGCTGACCGGAATCAATGTTGTCACACTTTTACCACTCATGCCGCCATTTCCGCCCGGTGCTCCTCCACCGTTACTTCCTGTTCCGTCCGATGTCGCATCGCCCGGCATGTCGCCATTTTCTTCCTGCGGCATCCCGTACGACATCACCGTGCTATCATTTGTTCCGGAAGTTCCCTGCGACATTCTGCCAGGCGCCCCCGAGCCATCTCCCGGCGCCCCTGAACCATCACTTCCTCCAGGCGCTCCCGAGCCATCTTCTGGCGCTCCTGCGGTATCACTTCCTCCCGGCGCCCCTGAACCATCACTTCCTCCAGGCACCCCCGAGCCATCTCCGCCTTTTTCTGCATTCTCGGTGTCTTCCGTGCTGCTTGCAAGATATGCCTCCACCACCGATTCATCGACTTCCATATATGTCAATTCATTTCCCTCGATGCTGGTCACATAAGCATACACATATTTCTGATTATCTGCCAGCGTCTCCATGTCTGCTGTCCTGTGGGTCCATGCGAAAATACCTCCTCCGCCGAGCACTGCTGCAAGCGCCACGATGCCGCCCGCCATCACTTTCTTCCTTATCATGCCAAACCTCTTTTCAATTATTTATTCCGCACCAAGTGCCTCCACCGGAACCAGATTGGACGCCTTATACGCCGGATAAAATCCGAAGATCGTTCCTGTTCCAACCGCAAACACGAGAGCAATCAAAAATGCTGATGCCGACAGTTCCACACGGACGCCGAGGTACTGTACAATCGGCGCCACAGCCAGCGATGCCAGATTCCCCAGCACACCACCGATGAGACTGATTGCCGCCGCCTCCGCGAGGAACTCCAGCAGAATGTCCCGCTTGGAACAGCCGATCGCTTTTAAGATACCGATCTCATTGGTCCGCTCTTTTACAGATACAAACAATACGTTCATAATGCCGATTCCACCGACCACGAAGACGATCGCCGCCATCGCAATGAGAAGCATCGTCAGAATCTGGTTGGAAGCCTCCGCCGCCTCCATCTTGCTTCCTGCATCCTCAAATGTGAACTCAGCGTTCGGGTAACTGGTGGCAAGCACTTCTGTCACTTCCTCGATCACGCCTTCCACATTATTCACATCTGCCGCCAGCACCGTGATCGTCGGGCTGACCGATGATCCGACCAGATATTTCACACCGGTCGCATAAGGGATAAAAATGGAATCATCCGGGCTGATACCGGACGCGACCGTTCCCATGCTTTCCAGCACACCGTTTACCACATAAAGCCGGTCGTCGATATAGATCACGCTTCCGTATGCCTCAATGGCACTGCCGAAAATCTCTTCGGCAACGCTTGCGCCGAGCACGCAGACTTTTTCTTTGTTCTCATCATCATCGTCGGTGATAAAGCTTCCGACCGCGAGGGAGAGGTTACTGATCGTCTCGTAGTTACTTTTCACTCCTGCGATGGTATAGGTATCGGCTTCATCGAGATCTCCGCCATCCACACTGGATTTTGTGGTGTAGGAAATGGTCGCTGCCGAGATGCCGGACGCAAATGTTTCGATGTCATCCACATCATCCTCGCTCAGCGTGATATTTTCCTGATTCATGCGGTCTTCCATATCGCTCTGTCCGCCGAAAAAGCTTCCCATATCCGGCATACCGCCGCCGTCACCGGAAGGCATCTCTCCCCCCGGTGATCCGCCCGGCGCCTCGCCTCCCGATGAGGAACCGCCTCCCATATCGCCGGAGGGTGCTCCGCCAAAACCGCCTCCAAAGCCTCCGCCGGAACCGCCTCCCGGCGCCATCATTGCCATGCCGGAGTCCGAATCATCGCTGCTTCCTCCGCCGCCAAAATCTGTCCCGCCGTCGTAGGAAATGTCCACCGCACCGGCATTTAAGTTTTTAAACTGGTCTGCCACGTCCGCCTGACCGCCTTTACCAATAGCAATGACCATCACAATGGTGGCGGCACCCACGATAATGCCGATCGAGGTCATGACCACCTTAAATTTGTTCTGTGTGATATTGATCCAGACCAGTCTCAATAATTCTTTTGGCTTCATTCTGTCACCTGACTTTCTATCAGCACAGTTTCACCTTCCGTGAGACCGGACGTGATTTCCACGTTGACCCCGTCGGAAAAGCCCGTCTCCACATCCACCATGCGGATCGTTCCGTCCGCATCCTTCACTTTGACATAGGATGTCGTTCCGTCAGACTGGACCGCCTTGTTGGATACATACAGCACATCCGTCACCTGCCTGCTGATAAATGTGACGTTTCCTGTCATGTCCGTGTATATTCCAGTGATGTCCCCAGTAAACGCGGCGGTCACATTGTAAGACACCGTGGAGGAACCGCTGGAAGATGAAGTGTCAATGCTCTCCACCTCCCCCGCAAACGTCTGATCCTCATAGGCAGACAGCTCAATCTCCACGACGTCTCCAACTGCAATATTTGTGATGTCCTCCTCCGACACGGAGACGGTGATCGTCACCGCATCCGTATTGGAAAAAGTGGCAACCGTTGCGCCGGAAGAGATGGTATCTCCTGCCTCATACGACAGATCGGTAATGATTCCCGTATACTCCGCATAGATCGTACCGTCATCCCCGATGGCAGCTTCAAATGCCTCAAGCGCCTCCTCCGCGTCGGACAGCGTGTCTTTTGCATCGGTAATATCATTGTCCGCCCCGGAGACATCCACACTGTACTGACTGGATGCATTTTTTGCCGAGAGTTCTGCTTCTTTCAGCGTTTTCTCCGCCTCAATTGACTTCGTGGTATAGTTGTTTTTCGCTGCCACAAGCTTTGTGTACAGTTTGTCGTAATTTTCCTGCTCCTCGGTAAGCGATGCACTTAAGTCCACGCCCGCATCGATCTGCTCCTGATAGTAATTGATCAGGGACGCCGACGTATCCACCGCTTCCTGCGCGTCATCCACAGCCTCCTGCAGCTGCTTTATGGCAGCTTCGTAGGTCTCCTGTGCAACAGATCCCTCCGCCGTGCTCAGATTGTAGGAGTAACTTGCCGATACTTTTTGCTTTTCTGCACTTAAGCCCGCCTCGCTGACGGCTGTCTTCGCCTCCGTCACCGCTTCCTCAAGATCTTTTTTATAAGATGCCACGCTCTCCTCTGTAAGCTTTAAGATGGGATCGCCCTCCGCAACCGACTGCCCTGCGGTAACATAGACCGTTTCCACCTCAAGGGTCGATGCCGTGCTGGTGGACGACGTCGCATTTTCTCCCGCACTGTTCTGCGCGGACGAGTTGTTCTGCGTGCTTGCAGAGGAAGAATCCTCTGAAAAATCAAGAGTCTGATCCAGCGTGCCGATCGTTACACTGCCGCTCTCCGTCACGCCCGCCGTCAGATTTCCTTTCTCCACGGTTACTTCCTTATATACGGTCTGCTCTTCACTGTCACTTCCCGACTGATATGCAAAGGTGACGGTTCCTGCGGCAAGCACTGCCGCCGCAGCCACTCCGGTCACCAGCCAAAGCTTTTTCTTCTTCATTCTGTCTTTCCTCCTGCTTCCTCTGTCTCAGACGCTCCGATCGTCTCGGTTTTTCCTGCGGTCTTAGTCTCTTCCATTTCTGTGGCTCCAGTCGCCTGTGTTTCAAACTTCACCGTTGCCTGTACGCCAGTAGTAAGTGTGCCATCTGTATTGTCCACGGCAACAATGACCGCATACGTCACATTGGACATGCTTCCGCCGGATGTTTTTTCCGATGCGATGGAATAGACGGTTCCGTCGATTGCTCCCATTCTGCTTCCACTGATCTGTACCTGCACGGTGTCGCCGACCGCAAGTTTTGCAATATTGTTCTGTGATACCTCCACAGAAATCAGAATCGTATCCAGATCGTAATAGCTTGCAAATGCGGTATTTTTGATCAGTGTATCCCCCGTCTCGTAAGTCACCGATGCAAGCGTTCCGTCACGGTCCGCACATACAACGCCGTCCTCGATCGCTAAGAGTGCGCTCTGTTGTTCCTTCAGCTCATCCAATGTATCCTGCGCTTCGTCCACAGCACTCTGCAAGGTTTCCAGCGAAGCTTCATACTCGGTATCCGCATATTTTCCCTCCAGAACCGCCTCTTCATACTGCTGCAAAAGCGCCGGCTGCGCTGTCGTCTCATTGCGCTCTGCCTCGTCGCAGGCGTCACTCAGTTTCTCCAGCTCATCTGTCAGCTCCGCAATTTTCTCATTTGCCTCTGTCACCTTCGTGTTATATTCCTCAACCGCTTTCTGGAATGTCTGATTGGCTAGCTGCAGTGCACTGTTTGCGCTCTCCGCCTCTGTCTGGCTCTGCGACAGGGCGTCGGCTGCCTCCTGCACGGCGGTATAATCCGCAGCCAGCTGATCTGCCAGCGCCGCAAGATCCGTGTAGGACGCTCCGGCTTCAATCTGTGTTTTCAGATTCGCCATATCCGCGGCGTATGTCTCTTTTGCCGCCTGGCTGCTGCTCTGTGCATTGGAAAGCTGCGTCTGCTTTTCCGTGAGCGTCGCCTGCGCCGTATCGACTGCCGCCTGTTTTTCATTGATCCCGACCTGTGTATAATAGGTGCCGTTGTCGATGGCATCCTGATAATCGGAGATCTCCTCCACCGCCTCATCGTACGCTTCCTGCGCCTCGCTGGTCTTTACCGACAGCTCGCTGACTGCCGCATCATAAGTATCCTGCGCGGTGTCCGCTGCAAGTTTTGTGGAGGAAAGCTCGCTCTCCGCCTCCAGCACGCCGCTCTCAAAATTGATCTGTGCGGATTGCAGTGCAGTTTTCGCATCTGAAATGGCATCCTCATAGTACGCCTTTGCATCCGCCATGCTCTCATCGTCGATCTTGAATAAGGCGTCGCCCTCCGCCACGGTACTTCCCGCTTCCACGTAGACTTCTTCCACCGTCATGGTCACCGCATTCACAGAAAAATCAGGCAGCTGGCTCTCCGTTTTCACCTGTGTGGTTCCTGTCCCGGAAAAGCTGCCGTCTTCCTGTCCGTCTGTCTCATCTATCTGTGTGTCCTCCTCCGTCTGATCCGCTGTGCCCGAAGCTGCTATCACATGATAGCCGACTCCGCTTCCCGCAACTGCGGCAGTCAGAATCCCGGCAAGTATTCCGTAAAATTTTTTGGAATGTTTTCCCAGGAGTTTGTGTACCCACGCTATTTTCATTGTTTCATCCTTTCCCTTCCGGCATTTCATCCTCTCTCATGTTTCACGGTAAGGATAGCATCGCTTTCTAAAGGACAGCTGAATGTAATGTGACGGTTATGTGACGGAACCGTTAAATATCTGTGTTTCGCGGCAGGCAGACCGCACATCCTTTGACAGATTAGGTAAAAAGTATTACAATACTCCCGTTTCTATAGATCTGTTACATTGGAGATTATTCATGAAGAAAATTGCTTTTTTTGATATCGACGGAACACTGACTTCCGAGATTGACGGTTCGATTCCGGAAAGTGCCGTCTATGCTATACGGGCGGCGCGGGCAAACGGGAATCTGATGTTCATCAATACCGGGCGCTGTTTTCAGAATGTGGAACAGCGTTTCCGTGATGTGGGTTTTGACGGCTTTGTCTGCGGCTGCGGCACAGATATCTACTGCGACGGTGCCGAAATCCTTCATGTCGCACAGACGCACGAGACCGTAATGAAGCTGCTTCTCGCAGCCAGGGAGTGGGATATCGATATCCTGTTTGAATCCAGGAAAGAGGTTGCTTTTGATCTGGCAAGACCGCTCCGGCACCCGGATGCCAGACGGCAGTATGAGGCGTTTGAAGAACGCGGCTATGAGATGCCGGAGCACCTTGAGAATCCTAATTTTTTCTGTGATAAGTTTGTCCTATGGTTTGAGCACCCCGAGCAGCTTGCCGGTTTCCGTACCACAAGCGACCGCTATTTTGAGTGCATTGACCGGGGCGGCAATTTCCGCGAATTCGTTCCGCTCGGCTACTCCAAAGCCACCGGTCTTAACTATGTGCTTGATTATTACCGGATAGACAAAAAGGACGCCTATGCCTTCGGCGACAGCAACAACGACCTTCCCATGCTCACTGCTTTGACAAACAGTGTCGCCATGGGCAACGCCTCTCCTGCCACGCTTTTTGACAAGGTGTCCTATGTAACAAAATGTGCCAGCGAAGACGGCATCCGCCTTGCGCTGGAACATTTCGGTTTTATCTAAAGTCTGCGGTTATCCCGCACGAGCACCACAGCCATCACGATGGCTGTGAGAAGCTCGGATGCCGGGAACGACAGCCACACGCCATTGATGCCAAATACTGCGGCAAAAAGTAGCGAGCAGCCGATAATGCAGACAAATCCTCTCATGATCGATGTCACAAACGATTCCCGCGCACGTTCTGTCGCGCTTAAAAATCCCGCCCCCACAATATTGATTCCGGCAAACAGGAAGCCGATGAAGTAAAGACGCATTCCCGTGTGAGCATACTCTGCCAGTTCCGCAGAATGTTCACTGTTAAACAGGCTTACCAGAGAATCCGTAAATCCATAGACGGCTCCGACGAGCACTACCGCGATGCCCAAAGCCGTGACAAGTCCGAGATTTCGTATTTTCCGGACAGATTTCACATCTCCTTTTCCGTAGCAGTCACTCACGATCGGCTGCGCTCCCTGTGACACTCCATTAAAGATTGCCATTGCCACAAGCGCAAAGTTCGCGATCACTCCGTAAGCCGCCACACCGATATTTCCCACAAGACCGAGAATCAGGAAATTGAACACGGTCGTGATGACTCCGGAAGAAATCTCCCCCACAAATGCCGGGACGCCAAGCTGACACGCCCCGAATAACTGGGCGATGGACGGCGCGTGCAGCCGGAACCGCACAGTATTCTTTTTTCCAAAGAAATGCGCGCTGCAGATCAGAATGCTGATGATCGGTGATGCCGCCGTAGCGAGCGCCGCTCCCTCTAACCCCATGCCGAGCGGAAACATAAAAATATAGTCAAACAGGATGTTGGAAAAACTTCCCGCGAGGGTTCCTGCCATCGCTAAGGACGGCTGGTTATCGTTGCGCACAAATGCCATGATGACGTAGTTCATCATGAAAAACGGCGTAAACAACAGAAAAATCCTCGTATACCCGGTTCCAAGCGCCACAATTCCCGCATCGCCGCCCATCAGCGCGATGATTTTATCCGGGATAAAAACGCCCGCAAGTGTAAACAAAATTCCAATCATCCACACAAAGCAGATGGCATTGGAAAAATAGCCGTGCGCCCGCTCCTCGCCCTGCGCCCTTAAGATCGTAAAGCGCGTCGCAGAACCGACGCCGATCATCGAACCGATCGCAAAAATCAGATTGTAGATCGGAAGCACCAGATTTAAGACCGTGATTCCGTCCGTTCCCGCCGCCTTCGCAATAAAAAAGGTATCAGCGATGATATAACAGGAGATACCTAACATTCCGAATATATTCTGTGTGACATACCTGACAAATTGTTTTGTAACTGACATTTACTTTTCCCCACAGTTCTTTTTCGTACTCATTGTTTCTTATCTTACAACCGGAGTGAACCGCATGTCAAGCCATGGGCTGCAGGGCGGCGGAATGCACTGTTTCCCAGATTATTATGTCCTTGTATGCTTTTCATTCCTTTGCTTTACTTTTCATTTGTAGTATGATTTAATAAAAACAATATATTCTCTTTTTTCGCTGCTTTTCCGCCTGAATTTAAAACAGCAACGGGCAGGAACTCCGTACCATCCAGAACCAGCTTCAGAAGCTTCCTCCAGGAAAGCTTATCTGCTCCCGTAACGGCACCACCGTCAAATGGTATCAGGGCGACGGTCACTCCAAGACCTATATTCCGAAAGCGAACCGCACTCTCGCCGAACAGCTTGCGCTGAAAAAGTATCTGCAGCAGCAGGAACAAATTCTCTTGCAGGAGCAGGCAGCAATCACTGCCTATTTAAAATACTCCCCCGCGGGCAGCCTCTCTTCCGATGATCCACATCTTCTCTCTGATCCCGCCTGCGAAGATCTGCTTCATTCTTATTTTTCCACCTCAAAAAATATTCCGGACGTCTCGAATGTTTCAGATATCTCGGATATTTCGACTCGTTCCGCTGTCGAATGGTCTGCCGCTTCCTACGAACGCAATCCGCTCCATCCCGAGCAACGGCTTCACAAAACCGTCTCCGGCGAGAGAGTGCGTTCCAAATCGGAAGCCATAATTGCCATGCTGCTCCACCTAAACGCCATTCCTTACCGCTACGAATGTGCGCTCTCCCTTGGCGGCGTCACTCTATTTCCGGATTTCACCATACGCCATCCCGTAACCGGCGTTCTCTACTACTGGGAGCATTTTGGTCTGATGGACGATCCCGCCTACGCAAAAAACGCCGGCTCGAAGCTTTCTCTCTATGCCGCAAACGGCATCATTCCATCCGTTCATCTGATCACCACGTACGAGACCAAAGCATATCCCTTAAACGCCGGCATGATTGAGCATCTGATTTCCTACTATTTTCTGGATTCCGCGGTCTGAATCCGTGCTTCTCTCTTCCACTGTCATTTCCTTCTTTTCGTTCACTTCTCGGGTCTGGAACGACGTTTTTTCTCTCCCAGACCCGAAAATCACAATATTTCGGGTCTGGGAGAACATTTTTCTTCTTCCAGACCCGGGTGGCTTCTTTTTTCTCTTCTTTTTCTCTTCTTTTTCCCTCTTTTGGACAGTTTCTCGGGTCTGGAACAGCGTTTTTCCTCTCTCAGACCCGAAAATCACAATATTTCGGATCTTGGAGAATGTTTTTCCTCTTCCAGACCCGCACGGAAAAGGCACTACACCATTCCCCACCATTTTAATCCCCAATAGATGAGTCCAAGCACCCAGCTTGAAAATATTCCGTATAAAATGACCGGTCCGGCAATCGTAAAGATCTTGCAGCCAATTCCGAAGACCTGGCCCTCTTTCTGAAACTCTATGGCGGGCGCGGCCACACCGTTTGCAAACCCGGTAATTGGCACCAGCGCGCCCGCGCCCCCCCAGTTTGCAATCGAAGGGTACAGATTCAGACCGGTGAGCAGTACAGACAGCAGAATGAGCAACATAGAGCACCAACTTCCGGATGTCTTCTGATCCAGTCCGTAATTCTCACACACGTTCAGAATAAACTGCCCGATGCAGCAGATGATCCCGCCTGTCACAAACGCCTTCGCCATATTCCACCAGAGATTATGGGTGGGAGTCACCTGCTTCACATAATCATTGTATTTTTTTTGTAAACGTTCTTTTTCCTTATCCACTGCGCAACCTCCGTCTTTTTTGTCAGTATGCGCATTTTATTTATTTCTATTCCTTCGACCGCTCCTTCCGCCATTTTGCCACTGTAATGCCGTGATGCCCCGCTTTATGCATTCTTACGCCCCTCCGGCCGCTCCTTCCGCCATTTTCCCACTGTAATGCTGTGATTCCCCGACTTTATGCGTTCTTACGCCCCTTCGGCCGCTTCTTTCGCCATTTTCCCACTGTAATACTGTGATTCCCCGGCTCTATGCGTTCTTCCGGTTCTCCGACCGCTCCTCCCGCCATTTCTCCTCTGTGATGCTATGCTGCTCTACCTTTATGCGTTCTGCCAGTCATCCGGCAATGTGACCGTCCAGAGATATTTTTCAGTGCGTCCCCAGTCTAAAAGTTCCCGCATCTGCTCATCATATACATCTTCGGGACGGTAGTCCGCCACCATCCCGAACAGATACTTTTCCTTCTCATCCGCTGGTATCAGCGTCGGTATCTTCTCCGACAGAAGCGCGAGTAGTTCCTCCGGCTTGATGTCCTCCGGGATCTCAACTCCGGAAAGGTTGGCGATAATTCCCGCAGCATAATAAAATTCATAATTTCCTGTCAGAATTGACTTCTGCATATTGCACTTGATAATCACGCTCTGGCGTGCGATGGATGGCACCATAATTTTCCTCCGTAAAAAAACAATCTCCCATCATTGTACTACTGTGCCTTAAAATTTCCAAGGAAATAGTACAGCGATCCTGCCACTTTTCCTGCCGCCATCGCAAGCATGACCCAGAAGAGTCCGACCTTTAAGCCCATGCGCCGGAATGTAATCGGAAATGTATTCAGGATCTCCGCGAGCGCCACCGCGATGCTTCCCACAAATATCCCGGCAGAAATACCGTACACGCACAGAAGCGCCGGTCCGAACGGAATCCGGATCTGCAAAAAAACAGACGCCAGATTTCCACAGATTCCGCCCAGAATCACGGCATTTTCAAAATGCAGTGTCTCTGCCGCGCGGTTGCACTTTCCAATCATACGCGGAATGACACCGATGACGATCAAAAACGCAAATGTTCCCGCAGAGACGGCAAGTCCCGCGGCAAGCCCGCAGAAGCCCAAAAATATATGCTCAATTAACATCGATGCTGTGTCCCTTTCTCTCCGCGTTCTCTATGAACGTAGTATCTATGTCCTTCTCATATTTGCGCATCTCCACCTGCATCGGCGTCGGATCCGGCGTGATCTTCTTACTGCCCACATGATTGAAAAACAGCGTAATGCCAATGGCAAGTCCGATGCTGTAACAGATTTCAAGTTCTGTCACGCCGCTTGACTCCTTTCCCATCACCTGCCGATAGAATTTGGAAAAGACATCTCCCACGGATACATCGTTGTTGAACGCCATAATCGTGAACGCCGCCCCGAAAAAAATGACCACGCAGAGCGCGACGGTCTTTAACGCATTGATCCACTTCGGTTTCTCGGGATTGGGAATGTATTCAATGATAAAATCCTTCTCTCCCTCATTGCTGATGTCCACATTCGGATATTCCTCATGAATCAGTTCGACGATCTTTAATATGGAAAAAACCTTCATCTGGTTCTTCTGTTTGCGCGGATTCATCGCCTCCGCAAACGTATAGATTTTTTTCTGCTTCAGCTGGCGCACAATCGAAGTATCCGGGCACTCCATTTTCGCAATGTCCCCAAGCGTCACATGCCGGTCTGTCACGATTGTATTCTGGTCAATCTTAAGATACAGTGTCTCACTCTTTGCACTCATGCCGCAGTTCCCGCTTCCCATGTAGAATTCCGTTCCACCAGCACGCCGTCCACCGGGGTCTCCCCCTCTCTCCCGTATTTCAGATATAAAAGTGCCCCGCAGATCAGCGCGATGGCCAGCACTCCCACAAGGCATGCTCTGTATTTTCTGCAATTCATATTCCTGTCCTCCTGTCCGTTTTTACATCACTTGCATGATTTATGCATTATTATGCCTGTCCTCACAGATATTATGTACAGGACAACTGACAAAAGTACCAGATTGCTTTTTTTATAAAAACGTGTTACTTTTTCATATGGACATTTTATTATCAGAAAGGCGGACATCCAAATGGCTGTAACCAAGGAAATTCTGGCTCTCGCCGTGGAAATCGGCGATGCACTGCTTCGGAATGGTGCCGAAGTCTACCGCGTCGAGGACACGGTCATGCATATTCTTGAGGCATACGAAATTGAAAATTATGATGTTTATGTGCTTTCCAACGGAATCTTTGCAAGTGCAAACGAGGATCGTGAAGATGCCTGCAGCATGATCCGCCACATTCCGCTCGGCACCACGCATCTCGGGCGCATCGCTGCATTAAACCAGCTTTCCCGCGAGATCTGTTCCCACGAATGTTCGCTGATCGACGCCTGGAACCGTCTGGAAAGATGTAAAAATATTTCGTTCGGTAAACCTGTCATCCACATCTTCTTCTGCGGACTAGGTTGTAGCTGTTTTTCCTACCTTTTCGGAGGTACAGCCCTGGACAGCATCGTCGGCTTTTTTATCGGCATGCTGCTGCAGGTATTTCTGTTTGCCTTAAAGCGCCATAAGAATTCCAAGTTTATCACGAATATCCTGGGAAGTGCATTCGTAACGCTGCTGTCGCTGATTGTACTCTCCTTTGGTACCCCCATCCTCTACGATAAGGTCATCATCGGAGACATCATGCCGCTCGTCCCCGGAATCGCGCTCACTACGTCGATCCGCGACTTTTTTAACGGAGATTATCTGTCCGGTGCCATTCACATGATTGACGCCATCCTGACCGCATTTTGTATCGCTGTCGGCGTCGGCACCGTCATTACGATCTATCATTTTGCAAGGGGAGGTGCAGCGCTGTTATGATTATCCAGTTTATTGTGAGTTTGTTTGCCACACTCTCTTTTGCGGAACTGTTTGGCGCGCCGAAAAAGGAACTGTTTTTCTGCGGTCTGACCGGTGCCATCGGCTGGGTCGTCTATGTGATCGGCTTAAACAGCAATATGGGCACGGTGCTTGCGAATCTGACCGCCACCTTCGCACTCACCGTATTTTCGCGTATTCTGTCCGCGATCCGCAGAAATCCGGTAACCGTTTACCTCATCGCCGGTATTTTTCCGCTGGTTCCCGGAGCAGGTATTTACTATACGTCCTACTATTTCATCATGAACGATATGACGCAATTCTCCAACTATGGCATGGAAACCATCAAGGTGGCAGGTGCCATCGTGCTGGGAATTGTCTTTGGCTTCGGTCTGCCGCAGAGCTGGTTTAACGCGCTGCAGCGAATAGAAAGAAAAAAGACGGCTTTGTAAAATGAAACGTTATATTCTTCATTCCTGCCCCGCAATCTTTGCCGCCAGTTCTTCCAGATACTCCCAACGCTCCATCTTTTCCTCGAGCGCCCGTTCTGCTGCTTCCTTTTCCGCCAGAAGTTCCCCAAGCTTCACTGAGTTCGTGGCGTTTTCCGCCATGTCGGCATCCAGCTGCTCCACTTTTGCTTCCAGGTTCGCAATGTCATCCTCGATCGTCTCGTATTCCCTCTGTTCCTTATAACTGAATTTCAGCTTCTTCTCACGTTTCCAGGTGTTTCTGGAATCCGCCTGCTCTGCTGCATCCTGCCCGGATGTCCCGGTCACACCGCCGGCCTCCTGTGCGCTTTCCGCCTCCGAGACTCCGCGTGCTGTCATTCCCTGAACTTCCGCCGTTTCGCCCGGCTTTCTGCCTTCCTCCGCCAGTCGGTTGACATAATCTGTATAACCGCCTTCATACTGCCGGATCTCTCCGTTTCCCTCGAAAGCAAAAATTCGGCGCACCACGCGGTCAAGGAAATACCGGTCATGCGATACCACAATCACGATTCCCTCATAGCTGTCCAGGTAGTCTTCCAGGATCGCAAGGGTCTGCGTATCCAGATCGTTCGTCGGCTCGTCTAAAATCAGCACATTCGGCGCCTCCATCAGCACGCGCAGCAGATTTAATCTGCGCCGCTCACCGCCGGAAAGCTTTCCGATCGGACTGTACTGCTGCGCTGCCGGGAACAAAAAACGCTCAAGCATATTCGATGCCGAGACCAGACCGTCCGTTGTCCGCACATATTCCGCCGTGTTCCGGATATAATCAATCACTTTTTCCTCCGGGTCCATGTAGGCGATTCCCGCTTCGCGGCCCGTCTCAATCTCCTGCGTATAGTAGCCAATCTTGATCGTTGCCCCGACTGTGATCGTGCCTGCATCCGGTTTGATGCGCCCAGCAATCATCTTCATCAGGGTCGTCTTGCCGCTTCCGTTTGCACCGATGAATCCGATCCTGTCCCCTTTCAGAAAAATATAGGAAAAATCCCGCAGCAGCGTCCGCCCGTCATATCCCTTGGTGATGTGATCCAGCTCGATCGTGGTTTTTCCCATTCTGGAATAGACGGAACTCATCTCCACCTGGCTGTCGCGCTCCGGCGCCTTCTGATTCTTCAATTCTTCATAGCGCTGCAAGCGCCCCTTCTGCTTGGTTGTGCGCGCTTTTGCCCCCCGTCTGACCCATTCCAGTTCCTTCCGCAGTACAGACTGACGCTTGCGCTCACTCGCCTCGGCGCTCTCCTCCCGCTCCGCTTTCCGCTCCAGATAACCGGAATAATTCGTCTCATAGCTGTAGATTGCCCCCTTGTCCACCTCGACAATACGGTTGCAGACACTGTCCAGAAAATAGCGGTCATGTGTGATCATGACCAGCGCTCCGCGCCATTTTTTCAAAAAATTCTCCAGCCAGTCCGCCATCGCCGAATCCAGATGATTCGTCGGCTCGTCCAGAATCAGTACATCGCACGGCACCAGAAGCGCTGCCACGAGCGCCAGGCGTTTTCTCTGTCCGCCGGAAAGTTCTCCGGTCTTCTGTGTAAAATCGGTAATGCCGAGGCGCGTCATCATGCTTTTTGCATCGCTCTCAAGACTCCATTTCTGTTCCTGTGCATGCGCATGCGCGTCTGCATCGGTGCGCTCTGTCCTCCCGCTGCCGACAAAATTTAAGACACACTGTGTCAGCACACTGTCAAGTACCGTCATCTCCGGATCGAACACCGGATTCTGCGGCAGGTATCTCACCACAATATGGTTGGCGCAGGTCACCTGTCCTTCATCCGGTTCCTCCAGCCCCGCAATGATTTTTAACAGGGTGGACTTTCCCGTCCCGTTGATACCGATTACCCCGACTTTTTCTCCCTCCTGCAGATAAAAGGAAGCTTTGTCCAAAAGCTTCCTCTCTGTGTATGATTTCGTTAAATTCTCCGCGTTAATAATATTCATGTCTCTTCTCTTTCTTTCCTGTTTCTGTATGACTCAAATGGCTCTTACCGGCCTGCTTCCCTCTGCGTTTCTCCTGGAACAGCCGCCTGCTGCCTGTCGTTTTGCGCTTTCTCCTGAAACGTGCGGATATACCGCAGGCACTCCTGTTCCGGCAGAGGTCTGCCGTAATAGTATCCCTGAATACATTCCACACCAAGCTGTTCCATCGCTTCGCTCTGCTCCCGCTCTTCAATTCCCTCGATAATCAGCGGAATCCCCAGCTGTTTGATGGTATGAATCTCATTTTCAAGCACGATGCGCGCCGCCTTGTCGCGGAACGACGCCCACACGATCTCCTTGTCGATCTTGATCTCCTGGAATGGAAAATGGATCAGATAGGAACAGTTCGCATTTCCGCTTCCGTAATCGTCGAGCGCAAACGACACTCCCATTTTTCCCAGCTCATGCATATGCCACAGCATCCGCTCCGGGGCGCCAATCGCCGTGCGCTCCGTCACCTCCAGCGTCAGCATGGACGGCGGAATATGGTAACTCTCAAGCACCGGCCGGATGGTCTCGGTCAGATTCTGGCGCAGACACTGCACCATCGAAATGTTCACATGGATGGTGCGGATTCCAAGCGAGCCGTTCGAGAGCACATGTTTTGAGAGAAAACGGCAACACTGCTCCAGCACCTGTTCCCCGATATGGATGATATTGCCATCGCGCTCCGCAAGCGGAATAAACTCCTCTGGCGAAATAAATCCCAATTCCGGATCCTTAAGCCGCACCAGCGCTTCCAGGGACACAATCTGCCGTTCCTTCAGGGAATATACCGGCTGATAGTAGACCAGAAACCCCTTCTCCCGGATCGCCCTCGCCACGGCAATCTCCACTTTTCTGCGGCGGCGGTACTGTGCGATCATGTCCGCGTCCGCCTCCACGATGACCTGCGCGCCGGACTTTCCCGCATTTTCAAGCAGGAACTCCCGCATTCCGTAATATTCCGCTATCGCCTTAAAGTCCGTCGGGTAGTGCTGCACCACCGTCTCCATATCCAGCGCAATGCGGTTCTCCTGCACCACCCAGTCACTTTCAAACCGCTTTTGTATCTCACATTTTAACCTTTCACACTGCTCTTTGGTGTCTGCAAACACCGTAAAGGCATCCCCTGCCGTGTGAAACACATGAAATTTTCCACACAGATCATACAGATACTCCCCGATCTCCCGCAGCAATTCATTGCTGTTCTCGATACCCAGAATCGTGTGGATATGATAAAACTTGCTCAGATGAATCGTGAGCACATAGCCCTCGCCCTTTCTGCGGAGCCGTTCCTCAAGCTGCGATTCAAATGCCGTCCCGTTTCCGATTCCTGTCGTCGTATCCAGAAACACCACCGGATTCTGAATCTGCAGATAGAGCATTATAAGCACGACTGTATTGCTGACGCTGGTGCAAAGGATCTCCCTGTACTGGTATTGCAGCCCGATCATGGCGGCTGCCACAGCCGTGTAGGTGCACACGATGACCTTCGTGCGGAGCGTCGTATATTTATGCTGCCGCACGACAATCAGAAGCCCCAGCAAAAAGAAGATTACAATGTACGCATATCCATAATCTGCACCCACGCCCTGATAATAACTGCCGTCTTTAAAGTAGTAAAAAAATCCGGTCACCGGCGTCACTGCCACCAGCACAAGAAATGCGGCAAACGGGATTATGCCCGCAGCCGCAAATACCGTTCTCTCCCTGCCGCGGATCGCACATGCCGCCATAAAATACCGGTAAACCAGATATGACGAAGCCCCCTCCAACACAAAAAAAGCAAACGCCAGTACCTCGTTCAGACGCTGCGGAACGAGGGCTGCATTTGCTAATCCCACACATGATAAAATGTTCATCAGACACTCTGCTTCACACACAAACAGAAGCCAGCCGAATACCCGTGTCTTCTCCCCGGGAAACTGGCGCACGAATACAAAGTGCAGTAATATAATTGTCATAATTAAGAGTGATGCGATCTCAAAATCATAATTATACTGCACCTGTATCTCCCTCCTGCTCTTCCTGTGCTGCCTTTGCCTCCAGAATTGCCTCATTGAGCTGGAGCATCTTTGCGTCCAGCATGGAAACGATTCCCGAACACTCGCGCAGATCCCTGCTGATGTAATCCGGCGCATTTCCCTCAAACTTATAGTAGATCTTGTGCTCGAGGCTCGCCCAGAAATCCATCGCCATCGTCCGGATCTGAATCTCCACCTTCGTGTCAATAATACAGTCCGACAAAAAAATCGGCACCGTCACCAGCATGTGATAGCTTTTGTATCCGCTCTCCTTGGGATGTCTGATATAATCCTTCACGGAGATTACTGTGAGATCATTCTGCTTGCCGATCATCTCGGCAAGGCGGTAAATATCCGATGTAAAAGAACAGACTATCCGGATTCCCGCAATGTCGTTGATGTAATTCACCATGTTGTCGATCGATGAGTCATAGCCATACCGCTTCAGCTTTTTGACAATGCTCTCCGGCGCTTTGATGCGCGACTTGATATATTCAATCGGATTGTACTGATGTACCTGTTGAAATTCGTCATTTAAAATCTCGACCTTTGTTCTCACTTCCTTGAGTGCCGAGTTATACAGAAAAATAATGGTATTCCAGCTATCTACGCCTTCACCCAGGGTCACTTCCCCTAACGCAACCGGCTTGTCCATATGTTCCCCTCCAGATGTCTCCCCTTATCATTTATTGCAATACGCTCCGGCAAAAGTCCGGAAAACCTCCGGCTTCCCGGACTCGCGGGCGCGTATTTCGCAGTACACGTCCAAGAAATCACAGATTTCTTGGACTACCGGGCAGTCGCCCTATCAAAATCGTGCCAGCGAAAATGTGCTCTGCAAGCAGGCAATTTTTGCTGTTACGATTTTGGCACTGCTCATTGCTTATGTACATTATACCATATTCCGGGTGAATTAGGCAAATCGAAACACAGCCTGCTGAAACCGTTTTCTTATTTCCTTCCATAACTTATACCGCTTAATCCTCCTCGATAACCTGCATTTCCAGAAAATCAAAATCAATCTGCTCGATAAAGGAATCCTGCGTGAAGCGCGTCTTGGCATGGCGCTTGAATTCATTCACATTCGCCTCCAGCCAGATCGGTTTTCCGAGATCAAATTCATAGCACACTTCCTCAAGCGCATGGAAGACCTTGTGTGTTCTTGTCTCATCGGATTCATCCGTGATCGTCGTATCCCGCAGCAAGTGGTTGTTCTTCATCATCTTAAACCAGATTCTCATTTTCCGTTCCTTCTCCTCTGCCTGTTGGTCTCATACATAAGCAATGCTGCGGATACTGCCGCATTCAGGGATTCCACACTTCCCTCCATCGGTATCCGCACGTAGGTATCTGCCAGCCCCGCGATCTCATCGGACAATCCGTTCCCCTCGTTCCCAATCAGAAACGCCGTTCCTTTGCAGTAGGACGGTTCATCATAGTGCATCTGTCCCTTCAGATGCGCCGCGTATATGCCAACCTTCTGCCGTTTTAATTCACCGATCGTCTCTGCCAGATCGTCCGCAATATAGTAGGGTACCCGGTAAATGCTTCCCATCGTAGAGCGGATGGTCTTTGGATTAAACAGATCCACCGTCGTCCGGTTCATGATGATGCCGGTAATTCCCGCACCCTCGCCGGTCCGCAGCATGGTTCCCAGATTCCCCGGATCCTGGATGCTCTCAACGATCAGCAGATGTGTCCTGTCCCCGCGCAGCAGACCGGAAAGCGGATACTGCGGCATACGCACCAGACATAAGATCCCCTGCGGCGTCTGTGTGTCGGAAATGCTCTTAAATACTGCATCGGCAACGACCTCATAGGTCTTTCCCGCAAGCAGCTGCTCCGCTTCCGGTTCCTCCAGAAAGCGCTCGGAGACATAAACCTTAGAGAGCCACTCCGGCGGAACCTCCTCAAACATCTTTCTGCCTTCCACAACAAACAGGTTCTGGCTTTTGCGCTCTTTTGCCTTTTTCATCAATGCCGTAATATTTTTCATCTGCTGATTGCTGCTGCTCGTAATCATGACTGCTCCTTTTTGTTCCCTAAGCGGAAAAAACTCCATGAGTTCCCGCCCATGGAGTCTTATGATTGTTCCAAATACTGTTATGTATCTTACATTGAAAGGTTCTTGCTGATCTGATACTGATACTCCGGAATGCATTTCTGCATTGCAAGTGCCTCATCGATGTCGTCATCCACGAAATCGCCGTGACGATAACCAACAACACGGTTGCTCTTGCCCTCGCAGAGCAGATCCACTGCCAGCGCACCCATCGTGGATGCATAGACACGATCCTTACAGGTCGGGCTTCCTCCACGCTGCATGTGACCCAGAATCGTCGCACGCGTCTCAACGCCGGTTGCAGCCTCGATACGCTTCGCCATACTTGCAGAATGTCCGATACCCTCCGCATTGACAATAATGTGATGCTGTTTGCCGCGTTTACGGTTCTCGATGATATGGTTTACAATCTTCTGCTCATCGTAATCATATTTCTCCGGAAGCAGGATATCCTCTGCGCCGTTCGCAATACCGCACCATAATGCAATATAACCTGCACCGCGTCCCATAACCTCGATGATGCTGCAGCGCTCATGAGAAGTAGAGGTATCACGTACCTTGTCGATCGCTTCCATTGCGGTGTTCACCGCTGTATCAAAACCGATGGTATACTCTGTACATGCAATATCAAGGTCAATCGTTCCCGGAAGACCGATGGTGTTGATGCCGAGTGCCGCCAGCTTCTGCGCACCTCTGAAAGAACCGTCACCGCCGATAACGATAATACCGTCGATTCCATGCTTCTTGCAGATCTCTGCTGCTCTCTGCTGACCTTCCGGTGTCTTGAACTCCATGCAGCGTGCTGTCTGTAAAATAGTACCGCCGCGCTGGATGATATCGGAAACGTCTTTTGCTTCCATATCCACAATCTCTTCCTGAAGAAGTCCTGCATAACCTCTCTTGATTCCCTTGACTTTCTTACCCTTGGCAATGGCTTCCCTAACCACTGCACGGATTGCTGCGTTCATACCCGGAGCATCGCCGCCGCTCGTGAGTACACCAATGGTGTTTATCTCTTTCGCCATTTATCGTTCCCTCCTCATATAATATACCCATTTAATCTATCTTATTTTAATCTCTTTATGGTTTCTTTTCAATGCTCTTTTTGACAACTTTTACGTTATTTTCCCCCAAAAACTTAGTTAAATTGTTCACAATCTCCGTTTCAATGCAGATACTGTAGTTTTCGGGCAGCCGCTTCATCGCCTTGATCGATGAAATATAGATCACTACCGTGTCTTTTCCATCCGAATCATGAAGCATGGCATAGAGTTCTTTTTCCTTTTCCGCAAACGCTTCCTTGGTCTCAAACTGAAGCCATAATTCATCGCCGCGCCGCGTGGGCGCCTGCGTGGCGCGACCGTCTCCCGCGGATGCCGGACTGCTGCCCGCATTCCCGCTGTAAGCGCGCCGGCTGCCGTTCCCCTGCCGATAGGTACGCTGCTCCTGCGGCATTCCGTTTTCCGCCTCGGCAAAGGTACAGATCTGTTCACAGATGATCTTGGCGTTTTTATCCTCCTCCACGTTGGCATGTCCGCGGATAAATACCTTCTCATCCTCATTCAGCAGCGTATGGTAGCGCTCATACTCGCCAGGGAATACGATTACCTCCACCGTGCCGAACAGATCCTCGAGCGAGAGAAACGCCATCGTTTTATTGTTCTTCGTATATTTGATGGTCTTCTCCGTAATCATTCCGCCGATGATAACCTTCTGGTTATCCCGCAGCTTGACCTCGCCGCTCTCCTCGTCCAGCAGAAAGTCCGACGTCACCGCCGATATAATTTTGCGCCATTTTTCCTCGTATTCCTCCAGTGGATGACCGGTCAGATAGATACCGATGACTTCCTTTTCAAAGCCAAGCTTGATCTCCTTGCTGTACTCTCCAACGTTGGGATACTGAATCTCATAGGCTTTTTTCTCCTCCTCCGACACCAGATCAAACAGGCTCATCTGTCCCGCCAGCGACTTCTTTTTCGTCTGCACCTGCTGATCCATCAGAGCGTTGTACACCATCATCATCTGCTGTCTGTTGCCGTCTAAGGTATCGCAGGCACCGGATTTGATGAGATTTTCGACGGTGCGCTTGTTTACCTCAGAGTCCGCCACCCGCTCAATAAAATTCTGCAGGGTACGGTAGGGACCGTTCTGATTCCGCTCCGCTATGATCGCATCCACCACCGAACGCCCGATACTCTTGATCGCATACAGTCCGTAGCGGATGCCGTCTTTCGTCGCCGAAAAACGTCCCTCGCCCTCATTGATATCCGGGGCCAGCACTTTGATTCCCATCTGTCTGCAGGTATAGATATACTCCGCCACCTTCCGCGGGTTATCAATCACGGAGGTCATCAGCGCCGCCATAAATTCCACCGGATAATAATATTTCAGATACGCCGTCTGATATGCGACCACCGCGTATGCCGCCGCATGGGATTTGTTGAATGCGTACTTCGCAAAATCCACCATGGAATCGTAGATCTCATTCGCCGCCTTCTCACTGATACCGTTTGCAATACAGCCTTTGATCCCCTGCTCCTCATTTCCGTAAACGAAATTGTGGCGCTCCGCATCAATGACATACTGCTTTTTCTTACTCATCGCACGGCGGATGTTATCCGCCTGTCCCATGGAATAGCCGGCAAGATTCTGCACGATCTGCATGACCTGCTCCTGATAGACGATACATCCGTACGTCGGCTCCAGGATCGGTTCCAGTTCCTTGCAGGTGTATGTGATGCTCTCCGGCTCGTTTTTTCCCTTAATGTACTTTGGAATGAAATCCATCGGTCCCGGACGGTACAGAGAGATTCCGGCGATAACATCCTCCAGACTCTGCGGTTTTAACTCCTTCATGAAGTTCTTCATCCCGGCACTTTCAAGCTGGAAGACGCCCTCGCATTTTCCGGTTCCAATCGCATCCAGCACCTTCTTGTCGCCGTAATCAATCTGGATCGCATCCGGATCGCTGTTGTCATTATAATCGATGTGATCGACGTCGATCCGCACACCGTGATTCTTCTCCACAAGGGCAACGGCATCTTTGATTACGGTAAGCGTCCGAAGTCCGAGGAAGTCCATTTTTAACAGACCGAGTTCCTCGATCGTTGTCATGACGAACTGCGTGGTAATCGTGCCGTCTGAAGCTCTGGAAAGCGGTACATACTCATCCATCGCCTTCTGTGAAATCACGACACCCGCCGCATGCATGGACGTATGGCGCGGCAGTCCTTCCAGACGTTTTGCCATATCGATGAGTGTATGCACCGTGTCATCCGTCTCGTACATGGTGCGCAGCTCCGGATTCATGGTAAGCGCCTTATCGATGGTGATGTTCAGTTCGTTTGGAATGTTCTTCGCAATCGTATCACAGAAATTGTACGGCAGATCCATCACACGCCCCACATCGCGGATGACTCCGCGCGCAGCCAGCGTACCGAATGTAACGATCTGCGTCACGCAGTCCTTGCCGTATTTCCCGATTACATAGTCAATGACCTCACTTCGTCTCTCATAGCAGAAATCAATATCAATATCCGGCATCGTGACACGCTCCGGATTTAAAAAACGCTCAAACAGAAGATTATACCGGATCGGATCAATATTGGTGATACCGGTCGTGTAGGAGACAAGACTTCCCGCCGCGCTTCCACGCCCCGGTCCGACCGGGATGCCATGCGTTCTGGCATAATTGATAAAATCCCACACGATCAGAAAGTAATCGACATATCCCATCTTCTGGATAACGGAAAGCTCATAATCAAGCTGCGGCAGCAGCTCGTCATGGCGGTCCGGATAACGCTGGATCAGTCCCTCATGACACAATTTGTTCAGATACGTCCAGGAATCATACCCGTCCGGCACCGTAAAGTGCGGCAGCTTCGTCACACCGAATTCAATCTCCACATGGCACCGGTCGGCAATCTTCTGGGTATTCTCAATCGCCTGCGCGGCGTAAGGGAAAAGTGCGCGCATCTCCTCCTCGGATTTGACATAATACTGTCCGCCCTCATAGCGCATACGGTTCTCATCGGACAGCTTTTTCCCTGTCTGGAGACACAGCAGGATATCATGCGCCTCCCAGTCCTCCGCATAGGTATAGTGCACGTCGTTGGTGGCGACAAGCTCAATGCCAAGCTCCTGGCTAAGCCGCATCAGGCCGGCATTCACCGTCTTCTGATCCGGGATTCCGTGATCTTGGAGTTCTAGAAAATAATTGCCCTTGCCGAAGCATGCCTCATAGCGCTGCGCCGTCTTCTTCGCCTCGTCATAAAGACCTCTGACCAGGTAGCGCTGCACCTCGCCTGCCAGACAGGCGCTCAACGCAATCAGCCCCTCATGATACTGTTCTAAAAGTTCCATATCGACACGCGGTTTGTAGTAGTATCCCTCCACAAATCCTTTCGACACGATCTTCATGAGATTCTGATACCCCTGGTTATTCTCCGCCAGCAGCACCAGATGATAGTAGCGGTCCTCCCCATGGGACATCTCGCGGTCAAATCTGGAATTCGGCGCCACATAGACCTCGCAGCCCAAAACAGGATTGATCCCTGCCGCCTTCGCTTCTTTATAAAAATCAATCACGCCAAACATTACACCGTGATCCGTGATGGCTCCCGCTGTCATGCCGAGTTCTTTGATTCGTTTTACATATTCCTTGATTTTATTGGAACCGTCCAGCAGACTGTACTCTGTATGGACGTGTAAATGTGCAAATGACATAATAAATCCTCCGTTTTTTCATTATATTATGAACAACGGAATTATTCAAATCTTTTCACGGATCATTCCCGTGCTTTCCATAGCAGAAATAGATAGACAGACACGTCCCGAAATTGTTTGGTTGATGACAGCGGCAGACTCGCCGCTTAAGAACGAGACAGACTCGTCTCTACATTCCAGACAGGAACTCTTCCACAGTTGTTGAGCGTGCAGCAAGTTTCAGCCACTTTTCCAGTGTCTCATCATCCTGTTCCCCTGCAATGCGCTGCTGCTCTTCTGCCGGAATAGTTCCAAGCTCGGCTGCTAATGACAATATACTCTGTGCTACTTTTGACGCTGCAAGTGACTCCGCCATCGGCTTCGCAAGCGTCTCTGCCATCGGCTTCGCAAGCGTCTCTGCCATCGGCTTCGCAAGCGTTTCCGCCATTGATTCCGCTATCGAAGGTGCCATCAGCTTTGCCCTCCGCTCCGCTTCCTCACGGATATACTCTTCCATCGTCATATAGCCTGCCTCCAATTTTCGATCACGTTTTAGATATTTGACTCTCTCATGAATATTACGGATTTTTTCATCCGGATGCATCTCTGCAACTTCCTCAGTGCTCTGCTTTAAATACGCAAACAGATGCAGTAGTTCAGGTGTTATGTTCTCCCATATACAAGTACCTCCTCTGTGGGAAGTGCCTGTCTACAAAAATTATTATAAATCATTCTTCCGTCAAATGTCTATTAGGCGAAATCACGAATTGTAATGTCTGCGTTTTCACACAGATGCATTTCTTTTTTATTTATGCTATAATTCGTTCCGTGAATTAGCAGAAAGGATCTGATCCATTATGGGAAAAACAGGACTGATTGTTGAGGGCGGCGGCATGAAATGCGCTTACAGTGCCGGCATTCTCGACAGGTTTTTAGATGATAAAATCACATTCGACTATTGTATTGGCGTCTCTGCCGGAGCTGCCAACACCCTCTCCTACCTTGCCGGCCAGCGCGGCAGAAATCTGCGCTTCTATACCGTACACCTTGACGATCCGCGCTATCTTTCCGTCCGCAGCCTGCTTCGGACCGGGAATCTCTTCGGGATCGAATATATCTACGGAACGCTGACCAACTCAGACGGTGCCGACCCGATTGACTACGATGCCATCATGAAAAATCCGGCTGAATTTTATATGCCGGCAACGGATGCCCTCACAGGAAAGGCAGCCTATTTTTCCAAGTTCGACATCGTGCGCGACGACTACCGCACCATCATGGCGACCTGCGCGCTTCCTGCGTTCTGCCGCCCGGTCAATGTGAACGGACATTTCTACTACGACGGCGGTGTTGCCGATTCTATCCCGGTACACCATGCCTTAGAACACGGCTGCGACAAGGTTGTCATCATCCTGTCAAATCCGCGCGATTTCGTGAAGCAGCCGGAGGCACACCGGCCGATCTACAAGCGCATGCTGCGCAGATATCCCAAGACCATCGAAGGGATCGACCACCGCCATATCAATTATCAGGCTTCGATTGATCTTTCCAACCGGCTGGAAAAAGAGGGACGTGCCTTAATCTTTGCGCCGAGCCGCCATCTGCCGCTTGGCACTTTCTCCAGGGACGCTGCCCTAGAGCAGAAGCTTTATGATCTTGGAGTATCTGATTATGAAGCAAAACGCGCTGCCCTGCAGGAGTTTTTAAAGGCGCAGGGTCACTCATAGGTTTTCTTTAAAAATGCCTCTGCCCCCTCCTGTGTTTTTTCCATGAATTCCCCTATATCCGTCCAGCGGAGCAGAAGTGTATCTTCCGTATAGCCCTGCTTCTTAAAATAAGTTTGGGCATACTGTTGATACGCCTCCTCTGTCAGCGGGTTTCCGTCCGCATCCTTACAGACAATCTGCGCCTCCCCTTCATCACCGCTGTTCCCCGCCACATACAGCCATGACATGGTTGCCAGAGTCTCCACCTTAATCTCATCCTCCAAAACAGACATGGCGTCTGTCGCATAGAGATGCTCCGCTGGCGAAACCCTCAAATCATCATACACAATATAATATTCCTGCAAAGTTTCTTTCGTTTCTTTCCGATACACGGTAAGCTCATCCGCAATCAAATCCGGTTGGGAATCCCCCTCTACAAAAGACGTCTTCAGTTCCTTTAACGTGCCATTCTCCTCCACCCTGTAAAACCTGCTGTACGTATAGATTCCGGTTCCCCCACAGTTCGATACAATCAGCTCCAGTCTGCCATCGTGATCAAGATCTGCTATCGCAAACTGATACATCTCATCTGCGTAATCTGGATCATTCACCCACTGATTCCTTGTCCGCGCAATGACGGCAAGCTGATCGTCCGCATCCTCCACATCGGAATTTTCTGTCTGCTCTTCCGCCTGTGCAATACTTTGTATCTTCTCTGTCTCATCTGAGGAATTTAACTGAGCTTCCTTCGTCTCTCGCTCCGTCTCTCCCATCCCGTCTGCGTGCGGTAAAGCCGTCCCGCACCCGGCAGTTATCGCACAGATAAGCATTCCTGCTATCATGATCTTCCTGTTTTTCATCGCTCCTGTCCCACTTTTGAAAAATACATCGGTATCTATCCTTTTAAAATATGTAGTATCTGTTTTATTTTAATGACTTCACAGGCATTTTTCAATCTTTCGTTTCACTCAAGAACAACGTGTGCGCTTGCCGCACACTTGCGCGCCCTCGCGGTATGCAAAGCATTATTTACCTCACCGCGAGGTGCGCATCCTCGCGGAGCGTTTTTGTGTAATAGGAACGAAGTTCCCTATTACACAAAAAAAGGGGCGGAGGCTTTCTGCCTCCGTCCCTCTTCTCTGTTCCTGTTTTAGATCAACCCTCACGCTTTCACTGCTGCCGTCAGTTCATTTCCGGAGACATCAATCAGAATCGTATCTCCCTCCCTGACTTTATCCGCAAGAATCAGCTTTGCGGAAAGTGTCTCCACATGCTTCTGTAAGAACCGCTTTAACGGTCTTGCACCGTAGATCGGATCATATCCGTTTTCCACGATATACTGCTTTGCCGCATCGGTCAGCTCCACCGTGATCTCACGGTCTGCCAGACGTTTGTTGAGATCTGCAACCAGAAGGTTGATGATGTTACCGATGTTGTCCTTCGTCAGCGGCTTAAACATAATAATCTCATCCAGACGGTTCAAAAACTCCGGACGGAAATGTCCGCGCAGTTCGTCCATAACTGCCGCTTCGCACTCCGGATTGATATCCCCGTTTGCATCGATGCCCTCAAGCAGATGTGCTGATCCAAGGTTCGATGTCATGATGATGATTGTATTCTTAAAATCGACGGTACGTCCCTGTGAATCTGTGATTCGTCCATCGTCCAGTACCTGCAACAGAACGTTGAACACATCCGGATGTGCCTTCTCCACCTCATCAAACAATACCACCGAATACGGCTTTCTGCGCACTGCCTCGGTCAGCTGTCCACCCTCATCGTATCCGACATATCCTGGAGGCGCTCCGATCAGACGGGAGACGGAATATTTCTCCATATACTCACTCATATCAAGACGCACCATATTCGACTCATCATCGAAGAGACTTGCTGCAAGCGCCTTTGCAAGCTCTGTCTTACCAACACCGGTCGGTCCTAAGAACAGGAATGATCCGATCGGCTTACTCGGGTCTTTGATACCTGCTTTGGAACGGATGATTGCTTCCGTCACTTTCGTGACGCCCTCATCCTGGCCGATGACACGTTTGTGCAGTTCCTCGTCGAGATGCAGCGTCTTGTTACGCTCGCTCTCCGTCAGCTTTGCCACCGGAATTCCTGTCCATCTGGAGATGATCCGCGCAATCTCTTCCTCACTGACGTTTTCATGCACCAGGGAAAGGTCGCGTTTCTTCACGGCTTCCTCCTCGATCTCCAACTGCTTCTGTAGCTGTGGCAGCTTGCCGTACTGCAATTCGGCTGCCTTCTCCAGATCGTACTTCTGCTGTGCCATCTTGATCTCATTCTTGACCGCTTCGATCTCCTCACGCAGCTTCTGTACTTTTTCTACCGACTTTTTCTCATTCTCCCACTGCGCTTTCTTCGTGTTGAATTCATCGCGCAGCTCTGCCAGTTCTTTCTGCAGATTTGCCAGACGCTCCTGGCTCAGACGGTCGGTCTCCTTTTTCAGCGCTGTCTCCTCAATCTCCATCTGCATGACACGGCGGTTCAACTCGTCCAGTTCCGTCGGCATGGAATCCAGCTCGGTCTTGATCAGCGCGCACGCCTCATCGACCAGATCGATCGCTTTATCCGGAAGAAAACGATCCGAAATATAACGGTTGGAGAGCACTGCTGCCGATACCAGCGCAGAATCTGTAATCTTAACTCCATGGAAAACCTCGTAGCGTTCCTTCAATCCACGCAGAATGGAGATGGTATCCTCGACCGTCGGCTCATCCACCATTACCGGCTGGAAACGACGCTCGAGCGCCGCATCTTTTTCAATGTATTCGCGGTACTCATCCAGGGTCGTCGCACCGATACAATGCAGTTCACCACGCGCAAGCATCGGCTTTAACAGCTGTCCGGCATCCATCGCACCATCCGTCTTGCCCGCACCCACGATCGTGTGAAGCTCATCAATGAACAGGATAATCTGTCCCTCGGAACTTTTCACCTCATCAAGCACTGCCTTTAACCGCTCCTCGAATTCACCGCGATATTTTGCACCGGCGATCAGCGCACCCATATCCAGTGCAAACAATTTCTTGTCCTTTAAGCCCTCCGGCACATCGCCTTTTACAATTCGCTGGGCAAGCCCCTCGACAACAGCCGTCTTGCCGACACCCGGCTCACCGATCAGCACCGGGTTGTTTTTCGTCTTACGGGACAGAATCCGCACGACATTCCGGATCTCATCATCACGTCCGATGACCGGATCCAGCTTCTGGTCTCTCGCACGGGCTACCATATCATACCCGTACTTCTCCAGCGTGTCGTAGGTTGCTTCCGGATTGTCCGATGTCACGCGCTGATTGCCGCGGACTGTCGAGAGCGCCTGCAAAAACCGTTCTCTGGTAATGCCGTACTCCTTAAAGATCTCCTTCAATGCCTTATTCGGATACTTGATCAGCGCCAGGAACAGATGCTCGACAGAAACATACTCGTCCCCCATCTGCTTCGCCTCATCCTCGGCATGAATGAGCACCTTATTTAAATCCTGTCCGACATAGACCTGACCGCCGGACACCTTGACACGCGCTGCCAGATGCCGCTCGGCGTTATCCATGAAGTGCTCCTTCTGAATCTCCATCTTCTCAATCAGCTTCGGAATCAGTCCATCCTCCTGCCGCATGAGTGCAACCAGAAGATGCTCCTGCTCGATCTCCTGATTTCCATATTCATAGGCAAGCTTCTCGCAATCGTTAATGGCTTCCACTGACTTTTGTGTAAATTTCTGAATGTTCATAAGCGTACCTCTCTTTCTCTACCTATGATATACAGGCGGCACATATCTATGCGCCGCCTGCTTTGTTCTCCCTGTTACAATTATGTTATAGCACTAGTTGTTAGCACTGTCAAGAGGTGAGTGCTAATTTTTTCAGATAATTTTACCGCCAGCAGAAGCAGGGACTTCCTGCCTAATATGGTCTGCTCTCCAACAGCTCCGAGAGATCCATCTCACAGTCAAAATATGTCTCCTCCACATACTGAATCTTCTCCACGCTTTCCCCCGCCTCCAGGCGGCGGATCGTCTCCTCCACAAGCGGGGCTGTCAGCGGATTGCATTCAAAATCAGCCGCGATGTCCCCGGTCTGGATTGCCTTGAGGGCATCCCTTACCGCATCAAAGGACAGGATAATAATGTCCCCGTCACTGCCAATCGTCCTGCCCGCCTCCCGGATCGCCTCGATAGCGCCAAATGTCATATTGTCATTCTCGCTGATTACAACATCAATATCCTCGTATTTTTCGAGAAATTCCTTCATAACCTCCTGCCCCTTTGCCTGCGTGAAATCCCCCGACTGGCGCTCCAGCATCACCCAGTTTTCATTCTGCTGGAGAACCTCTGCGAATCCGTCTGTCCGCCCGATCTGTGCAGAGGAGCCCAGCGTCCCCTGGAGAGATACGATATGAACTGTCTCCCCGCTCCGCCCCTGCTTTTCCAGATAATTCTCCAGCCAGTGCCCGGCGTTCCTGCCCTCCTCCGCGAAGTCACTGCCCACCCAGCATGTATACAGGCTGTCGTCCTCCATCTCCGCCCTGCGGTCAGACAGAATCACCGGGATTCCGGCTTCCTTCGCCTCCTCCAGAACGGATTCCCAGCCTGTCTCCACGATCGGGTCGAGCACGATATAATCCACCTCCTGCAGGATCAGATTGCGGATTGCCTTCACCTGGTTCTCCTGCTTCTGCTGTCCGTCCTCGAAGATCAGATAGTAGCCGTTTTCCTGCGTGAACACATCCTTAAAGGACTGTGTGTTGGTGGTTCTCCAGTCGGATTCCGAGCCGACCTGCACATATCCGACCACAATATAGCCGTCCTGCTGCATCGTCTGCTCCGTATCCAGCTGTCCCGCAGTCTCTCTCTGCTCCCCACTCCCACAGCCGGCTGTAAAGAGCAGCTGGCTGGCAAGCAGCGCCGCCGCGATTCCTTTTTTTCCCACAGTCCTCTTCTGAAATATGTTCATATTCCTCCCGCCTTTTCTCCTGCCGGCTGCACCTCCTGCCCGGGGTGCTTTTTTAACGCAGCACGGTATTTTCCCTAGAGGAGCCAAAAGGCTGCCGCATGAAGTGGACAGCCCCTGGACAGCCTTGTTTTTATTTGCTCTTCTCTTTGATCTTTGCAAAGATACTCTGTAATACGATGAAGAAGCAGAGCAGCGCAGCCACCGCAATGTTGGACCACGAGCTGAGCAGCTTGCCGTTCGTCTTCACCAGTGTGGAAATCGTTCCGTTGATAAGTACACCAAAGAAGGAGCCGATGACATTTCCCACACCGCCTGTCAATAATGTACCGCCGATAACGGAGGAAGCAATGGCATCCATCTCAAGTCCGAGTGCCTGCTGCACATTTCCCGACATCGTGTTCAGGCAGTAGCAGATGCCGCCGATCGAGCAGAGGAATGAGGAAAGCACATACGCCTTCAGCTTCGTCTTCTTCACGTCCAGTCCCATCATGGTCGCCGACTGCTCACTTCCTCCGACTGCGTAAAGGCTTCTGCCGAACTTGGTATAGCGGAGCATGAAAAATACGGCTATCAGCACGAGCAGCGCCACGATTACCGATACACGGATAAACGGAACCTGCACCACGCCCTTGTTGTTGGTATAGGAGCCAAACGGAAGGCTGATCTTCGTATTGGCAAGCTTTACAAAAAATGCATTGCTGCTGATGGAGATCTGTTCCGTGCTGATCACGGCTGTCATGCCTCTGGCGAAGAACATTCCCGCCATTGTCACAATGAACGGCTGGATATTCAGATAGCCGACACAGAAGCCCTGCACCACGCCGAACACAATCCCGATGGCAAGCACAAGTATGCAGAGCAGAACCGCATTCATGTTCCAGCGCTCCATGCCGACGGCAAGAATCATGCAGTCCATGGCAACCAGCGAGCCAACGGAAATATCGATGCCGCCGGTCAGCATCACGCAGGTCATTCCACAGGTGATGCAGAGCAGACCCGCATTATTGATAAGGATGTTCAAAAACGTCTGCAGATGTGTGAAGCCCTTATTGGAATAAATCACACAGCCCACGGCATACATCACAAAAAATAACGCGATGGTAATTATCAGAAGAACCGTATTTCCATTTAATTTTTTCGCTTTCATTATGCAGCACCTCCTTTGGCAAGCTGTCTCCTTACAGACATTTTTTTCATAAATGCCTTAAACGGAGGTGCCTGGATTGCCACAATAATGATAACAATGACCGCCTTGTACACCGGTGCCTGCTCGGTCGAGATGCCGAGCGCATACAGGGTGGTGGTGATCGCCTGGATGGTGTACGCACCGATAATAGAGCCTGCCAGCCGGAACTTTCCGCCGCCGAGGCTGTTGCCGCCGAGTGCAACTGCCAGAATCGCATCCAGCTCGAAGTTCAGTCCGATGTTGTTGGAATCCGCAGAGCTGATCCGGGAGGAAGCAACAATACCGGCAATTCCTGCACACAATCCGCAGACAACATAGCACAGGAAAATGATGCGCTCGGAATTGATGCCCGCGATGCGGGAAGCCTTCTTATTGATGCCGACGCTCTGGATATATAAGCCCAGTGCGGTCTTGCGGAGCACCAGCGATGTGATCAGGATGCACACGATGGCAACCACGATCGGTGTCGGCATAAATCCGAGATAGCCGCCGAAGATTTTGAAGGAATCATCCCGGACGTATACGATCATGTTGTTGCAGAGCAGAAGTCCGATTGCCCTCGCCGCCGAAAACAGGATCAGCGTTGCCACCATCGGCTGCACATTCAGATACGATACCAGAAAACCGTTAAACGCACCGCAGGCACATCCCATCAGGATGCCGCCAAGCACACCGACGATCAGCGGCGCTGCAAGGCTGTTGGTGGAGGACACGCCGTAGCCTGCCAGAAGCATGCAGCAGAACGATGCCGCCAGTGACATGACCGAGCCGACGGAAATATCCGTTCCTGCCGAGCAGGACACAACCAGCGTCATGCCGATGGCAAGAACGGCAATCTCACTGCCGCGGTTTAAAATATCAATGATGCGTCCGTACAATACCCCGTTGCGGATGGAGATGGTAAAAAAGTTAAATGCAAAATTTCCTGCCATCACATCATAGATGATATTTACCGCCATCACCAGTATCATACAGAAAATCGGTAAAAACAACGGCTGGCTGACCAGCTTCTTAAACTTACTCATTCCTGCCACCTCCTGCTATGGACTGCATTACATGCCCCTGGGTCAGTTCCTCAGTGATCTCTCCCACTTCCTGACCATCCCTTAATACCACCAGCTTGGAGCATGTTCTAAGCATCTCCTCAATCTCGGAAGAGATGAAGATCAGACTCTTTCCCTGATCCGCAAGCTCGATCACAAGCTTCTGGATCTCAGTCTTTGTCCCGACATCGATACCTCTGGTCGGCTCATCCAGAATAAGGAATTCCGGATCTGTGGCAAGCCAGCGTGCCAGAATCACCTTCTGCTGGTTTCCGCCGGAGAGCTGCCCGATCAGGGTCTCCCTGCTCGCCGTCTTGATCTGCAGCAGCTCGATATACTTGTCTGCGATCTCGTTCTGTCTGCTCATTGGAAGCAGCTTAAACATTCCGCGCTTTGCCTGCATTGCCAGAATTATATTTTCTCGTACAGATAAGTCTGCGATAATGCCCTCTGCCTTTCTGTCGTCCGGAAGAAGTCCCATTCCAAGATTCATCGCATCAATCGGCGCATTGATCTTTGCCTCTTTTCCGTTGACAAACAGCTTACCTGTCTGGTTTTTATCCGCTCCATAGATGACACGCGCCAGCTCACTGCGTCCCGAGCCAAGCAGACCTGTCAGTCCCACGACCTCACCCTTATGTATCTGTAAATCAAACGGCTTGATCTTTCCCTTGTGGCTCATGCCCTGCGCATCGATAACCACCGGCACATTGGTGAAATCCTTCTTCTCTTCTGATTTTACAGCTGCAAGGTCATCAAAATCCTTGCCCATCATCGCTGCGACCAGCTTTACCCTTGGCAGCTCCTCAATCGGATATTCTCCGACCAGTATGCCGTTCCGGAGCACTGTGATCCGGTCACAGACTGCGTATACCTGCTCCAGAAAGTGTGTCACAAACACAATCGCCACACCCTTTTCCTTCAGCTGCCGCATAAGAACGAACAGCTTTTCAACCTCATGGTCATCCAGGGAGGATGTCGGCTCGTCTAAAATCAGTACCTTACAATCCATATCCACCGCTCTTGCAATCGCAATCATCTGCTGGAGCGCCAGTGAATACTCCTCCAGATTTTTGGTTACGTCAATATCAAGATCCAGGCTCTTAATAATCCTGTTGGATTTTGCTGTCATCGTCTTCCAGTCGATGGTTCCAAGCTTTGTCTTCGGCTCCCTGCCGATAAATAAATTTTCTGCCACACTCAAATTCGGGCAAAGATTGACTTCCTGATACACCGTGGATATTCCCTTTTTCTGTGCATCCAGGGTCGAATGATTGACCACCGGTCCATCGATCCCGTCAACGCGTATTTCTCCCGCATCGAACGCGTTGATTCCGGTCAGACACTTGATCAGTGTAGATTTCCCGGCACCATTTTCTCCCATCAGTGCCATGATCTCGCCCTTCCGCAGTGTAAGATCCACATTGTCCAGTGCCTTTACACCCGGAAATGTCATGGTAATCCCCCGCATGGTCAGTACCACATTATGCTCCATTTTACTCCACCCTTTCCTTAAAATTGGGAGAGACCAACCGGCCTCCCCCATTACAAATTCCCTGTCTGTGAAGCAGCTTCTTCTCTGTCCCTGCTATAATGTTTGTCCTGTTGTCAGACCGTCTTAATACTGTGCGTCAACGATCTCCTGTGTAACCACGGTAAGCTCCTGCTCCTCGCCGTTTACCGTGATGGATGAAAGGATGTCCTCATTTACATACCAGTGCTCAACCATGTATACTTCCTTGTCAGGTGTGCTGCCGGACTCTAACTGCTGGATAACATCCTCTACAAACGGAGCTGCAAGCGGGTTGCACTCGAAGTCTGCATTGATGTCGCCGGACATTACATACTCAAGACCTGCGGTGCAGGCATCGAAGGAAATCAGGATCACGTCTCCGTCCACACCATAGGAGATACCTGCTGCCTTCATGGCATCCATCGCACCAAATGCCTCGTTATCGTTCTGGCATACCACTACATTGAACTGTCCCTCGTAGCTCTTGATGTAAGACTCCATAACCTCCTGTCCGCCAGCCTGTGTGAAATCACCGGTCTGGGAATCCAGAATGTTCCAGCCGTTTGCATCTGCGATCTCCTTGAAGCCGTCCGTACGTCCGATCTGTGCGGAAGCACCGGTTGTTCCCTCGATAACGAGCACGTTCACGTCGCTGATGCCCTTTGCATCCGTGTAAGCCTTTAACCACTCACCTGCTGCAAGACCCTCATTCTTGAAGTTGGAGCCTACCCATGAAATATATTTGTCCGAATCATCAATCGTACGGTCAATGACGATAACCGGAATACCTGCCTCCTCGCACTCTGTCAGTACCGTGTCCCAGCCTGTCGATACGATCGGGTCGATGATGATGTAATCCACATCCTGCTCGATGAAGCCACGTACTGCCTCCAGCTGGACTGCCGAATCCTGGTCGCAGTCAACGAACTGGAGATCATATCCGTTCTCTGCCGAGAAGATGGACTGTGCGGAATTCGTGGATGCGGTACGCCAGTCAGACTCATGGCCAACCTGTGCAAAGCCGATTGTGATTACATCCCCGTCAGCTGCGTCTGCCGCATCTGCTGCGTCAGAAGCATCCGCTGCTTCGCTGTCCGCTGCCGTATCTGCGTCTGCTGCATCTGCTGCCGTTGTGTTGCTGCTGTCAGCAGCCTCCTCGCTTCCGCAGCCTGCCAGTAAGGTTGCGCCCATTGCCATGCACATCAATACACTCACTAACTTTTTTTTCATTTTAAAAACCTCCCAAAGTTTTTATTAGATTTGGTTAAGTCCTTAACCATGTACCTATTATAGCTTTCGGACGGTTTAAAAAATACCGACTGGCTTTTGAAATAAGTATAATTTTTTACTAAATTATGAACAGCTCATTCACAATTTTGCCGTATTTTCCTCAAAAGGTGTAATTTTTTTGGAAATGTTGCGTTTTCTTTTGATTTTCTCTGCCCGGCACGGAATCCGCACCCAGATCTCGGTGCCCTGCCCGTAGGTGCTCTGTATCTTCAGTCCGTACTCCCTGCCATAATTGAGCTGGATACGCTGGTTGACATTGAACAGTCCGAAGCCGCCCGTCTCCTCCTGCTCCGGCTCCTGCTCCCCGTCGCGGAGCATGGCGCACACCTGCGCAAGCCGCGCACCGTCCATTCCGATTCCGTCATCCTGCACCTTGAAAATCATGACATCCTGGCAGAGTGCACCGGACACCCGGATATGTCCGCCGCCGCGCTTGTTCTTGATGCCGTGGTAGAGAGCATTCTCCACAAGCGGCTGGAGCGTCAGCTTGATGATCTCATATTCATAGAGTTCCTCCGGAATCGCAATCTCATATTCCAGTATATCCCTGTAGCGGAACTGCTGGATCTCTAAGTAGCTGCGGATGTGCTGCTCCTCCTCCTTTACCGTGATGAACTCCCGCCCCTTGCTTAAGGTTGTCCGAAAAAAGCTTGACAGGGACGACACCATCCTCACGACCTGCTCCGTGTCCTTCGACTCCGCGAGCCAGATGATGTTGTCCAGTGTATTGTACAGAAAATGCGGGTTGATCTGCTCCTGCAGCACGCGCAGCTCCGCCGCGCGCAGATTCAGCTCCTCCACGCGTATATCCTCCACGAGATGCCCGATCTCCTCCACCATCTGGTTAAAGCTGCTGTTCAGAACCGAGAGCTCATCCAGCTCCTCGTCCTGCGCCCGGATCGCAAAATCCCCGCTTCCCGCTGCCTGCGCAGCCTCACACAGCCGCTGGATGGGCTCCGTGATTCCCCGCACAATCCTCCTGCTGACCATCCATGCCCCGAGCAGTATCAGGACGAGAATCACTGTGATCGCCGTGATGGCACTCTCCACATCCGCGCGGATTCCCATCCGCAGCTCCTCCATGTTCGTTGTCTCATAGTAGATATAATACTGGATCTGCTCCTGTATCAGCTCCGTCAGGACGCGGATATTCAGATCCAGACGCTCCATGTTCGTCTCATAAAGCCCGGTCACAAGCGCATCCTTCTCGATCTCCTCCACACGATCCTCCAGCGTGTCAAGACTCTTTAGTATGCTTGACAGCCGGTTCGCGGCGTACTCGGAATCTGCCTCCTCATAGAGCTCGCCGAACACCTCCCGCGCGGCCTGTATCATCCGGTGCGGCTGCTCCGTGTCCACCAGCTCCTCGGCACGCTCCGAATTGACTACGATAATATACATCACGTAGTCCATGTCCTCCTTGAAATTGATGTTGTACGCGTTTGCCTTTGTGATTCTCCTGACAATCCCGTCATACTCGGAGGAAATCTTGTTCGTCATAATCAGAAGATACGCCAGAAGTATGGTCAGCGGCACCACACAGATCAGCAGCAGCATATAGAGCCTGCTCTTTAGTGAAAACCCTCTCTTCAATATCCATCTCCCCTTTTACCCTCTGCTGCGGTACTCACCCGGTGTGCAGCCCTGCGTCTTCTTGAACAGGTTGCTGAAATAATGCGCATCCCGGTAGCCCACCTCAAAGGCAATCTCCGTTACCTTCTTTCCCGTCGTCCTGAGCAGCTCCTTCGCTTTTTCCATGCGGATTCTTGTAAGATATTCTACAAACGTCTCTCCCATTTCCTGACCGAATACCGTGCTGAAATGGCTCGGACTCAGATTTACCTCCGCTGCGACCATATTCAGGGAAATCCCGTCCTTCTCAAAATGATCGTTGATGTAGGTCTTTGCCTTCTGCATGATGCCGTCGTATTTTCCGTCCACCGCCTCACTGCGCAAATCCAGCACCGCCGAAAAAAGCTTCTTAATATATTCCCTGGTCTGCTCAACCGTGGTCAGGTAGGCTACCATCTCCTTCGCATCGCCGCACCGCTCCACGAGATCCCTGCTCTTGTAACCGCTCTTCTCCAGAACGGAAACCGCCGTCACATACAGATCCATCACCACGTACTGGCGCAGGAAGATAGACTTTACATTGCCGTCCCCGAGCTGTGCAAAGTAATCCTCCACGAAGCCGGACACCTCCTCCCTAGTGCCCGTGTACAGAAAAGCCTCCGCCTGCCGCTGGCTCAGGCTGGAGATATTCAGCTCCCCGAGCTTTACATCCTCCAGAACCTCCGCCGCAGTCTCCCCCGGCGTCTCCTCCTCAAGGATCTGGTTGCGCTCTACCGAATAGCGTCTGGAAAAGCACAGGTTGGTCTGCCGGTAGCACTGCTGCAGCTCGCTGAAACGCTCCACCGGTGTCCCGAGCGCCGCGACATACTCCACCGCCGTCTCTCTCCGGAAATACTCTGCCAGCAGGCTTTTTACCTGCTCTGTCGTCTCCGCGAGAGACTGCTGCCCTGTGCCCTTCAGCACAAAATCGTACTCCGCCCGGCTCTGCTTTGCGACAATCAGATTGCCGGACTGCTCCATGTACTTCTCCAGCTCCTGCTCGAAGGCTTTTATCTTCTCCGGCAGGACATCCTCCTTCTCCTCGGAGAACAGCTGGAGCAGCATGATATTGTACTGCTCCGCAATCAGCTCAAGTCCCAGCTCCTTCGCCTCCTGGAACACCGACGCATAGGTATGCTTTCCGGAGACCATGTGCCGGAACAGCCGCTGCCTGCCGGCAGATCTCGCCTCCTCCGGCGCCTGCTGCTTCTGCTTCCCGCGCTCCTCCTCGATCTTCTGACCGATCTTCTTGAGTGTCCCGATCAGCTGTGCACCCGTGACCGGCTTCACCAGATAATCCGTGATTCCGATGTCGATTGCCTCTTTTGCATACTGGAACTCGTCATACCCGCTCAGGAATATGATCTTGGTCTCCGGCAGCTCGTGCTTCACGAGACGGCTCAGCTCCAGTCCATCCATGAACGGCATCTTAATGTCCGTGATCAGAATATCCGGTCTCGTCTTCTGGATGATCGGATAGGCGAGCTCCCCGTCGCCCGCGTCACCAACAAATTCAAAGCCTTCCCCCTGCCAGTCGATGTTGTTCTTTATGCCCTCCCGCATAACGATCTCATCTTCCGCTAAAAAAACCTTTAACATATGAAATTCCCCTCAATACATTTTCCTGTAAAAACCATTGTAAATTCATTTTATCACACCTGCGAACAAAAAACACAGAAGATTTTGGCTGTCCGGGATGCCTATCACCGGATTCTGCTCGATGCAGTCGATACCCTCGTGCAGAAATGTCCCCCCGCATACGCAGGACTTCCGGCGCTCAGGGAACGCATCTATTTAGGTATCCAGCTTCTGGAAAGCTTTGCGCACACCCAGCTGGCGACTTCCCTCTGCAGTCAGTTTGATATGGAATCCATGCAGACACTCTGCCTCCGGATTGCAGTGGAGCTGCTGACACCGCCGCATCAGACGGGATCCGATACGGCAGTGTCATGTTCACACTAATCTTATGAAAACGCCCTGCGGTCTTAAGCTTCCGTGCTCCAATCCGTTCGCGAACAGGCAGTCCTCCGGCTCCGGCAGTCCCCGCTCCCCTGTCCGCACCGGTTCCTCCCCGGCGTTAATGCAGACCTCCAGCGTTTTTTGTCCTTCTTTTTTCTTATAATAATGTAACAATCTGGAATCCTCTCTGACATCCCATACCACTTTTCCGCTCCTTGTCTGCGGATACTGCCTGCGCATCGCAATCAGCCGCTTTACCTGTCCGGTCAGCTCCGCAAAGCTGCCCGCATCGATCTCCTCCCACGGCATGCACTTCCGGTTCGCCTTTGTTCCGCCTCCGTCCATGCCGATCTCGGTGCCGTAGTAGATACCCGGCGCGCCCTGCATGGTGAACAGAATCGCAAGCTGTGCCAGAAACGTATCCGCATTGCCGTGGCATCTCTCCATCAGACGATCCGTATCATGGGAATCTAACAGATTAAACAGCACGCGGTCCACCTGCTCGTAGTACATGCTGTAGCACTGGTTGATGCCATGCATAAAATCCGTACCACTCTGTGTCTTATCTGCCCAGAAGTTATTCACGCACGCCAGAAACGGGTAGTTCATCGTCGAATCATACTCGTCGCCGAGCAGCCATGGGAAAGCATCATGCCAGATCTCTCCGAGCAGGAAAAGCTTTGGATTGCACTTTTTCAATTCCAGACGCAGATGTTTTAAAAATGCATGTGAAATCTCGTTGCCGACATCGAAACGGATTCCGTCAACCTTCCATTCACATACCCAGTGCTTCGCAATGCCGGTAAGATACTCCATCACATCCGGCTCGCTGGTATCAAATTTGGGCATATTGTCAACAAACGCAAATGAGAAATAATCCCCCTGCTTTGTCGCATGGGTCTGCTCATTGATCGGCCAGCGGTTCACGCAAAACCAGTGGTAGTAGCTGGACTGCGGTCCCTTTTCCAGCACATCCTGCCAGAGCGCGCACTTTGCCCCGCAATGATTAAATACCGCATCGATCATCACACGAAGTCCCAGCGCATGCGCCTCCGCAATCAACGCCTTCAGTTCTTCCTCCGTGCCGATATCCGGCTCCACGCTGTGGTAGTCGATCGTGTCGTACCGGTGGTTGGAATCCGACCACAGAATCGGGTTTAAGTAGATGCCTCCGACGCCGAGGTCTGCAATATAGGCAAGGCGGCTGCGGATTCCCGCCAGATCACCCCCGTAAAACTCCTTCCAGGTTGCATCCTCCTGACAAGCCCATTCCCGGCAGGAATGACGCTTTTCTCCCGGATTTTTTCTGCAGAAACGATCCGGGAAAATCTGATACCACACGATATTCTCCGCCCATTCCGGCACCTTCATAACATCTGCCCGGTTCATCCACGGATAGATAAAACGCTGGATCATCCGGTCCGCAGGAAAATTCTCTCCCGCTTTCACAAATCCATCCTCATACAGGCAGACGCTCTCCCCGCCTCCGGTGATCTCAAAATGGTACTTGACTCTGCGGTACGCCGGTGTGAGGACGGCACTATATACATTTCTGTGCGCCAGTTCCCGCTCCAGTTCCATCGGCACCCGCTCGCCTTGCCAGTTCTGCTCGTTCTCGGCAATCCCGGCAGAATACGGGTCGCCCGCCCAGAGGATCACCTCGTCCACATCTTTTCCTGTCTGAATACTTATTTTTAAGTGTCTCTCATCAAGCGGATAGCAGTCTAAAAAATACGCCCGATGTGTAATTTCTGCCAGATTCATAGTTTTCCCCCTGTACAAATTTGCTGCAGATCTCCTGTCAGCTGCTCCGGGAATTCCGGATTTCTATTCTACGCACAGTATATCTCTGCGAGGGGAATTTTTCTCACACTATCAATCGCGTAACCTGTACAAAACAATCATTTTTTCTTTCACTTCTATCACAGCATCCGGCCGGAAAGCAGTTCGCTTCCCTCTTCGTAATCCAGGTTCTCATATGCCGCATGCAGTTCTGTCAACAGTTCCCGTTCCTCCGCTGTCAGATGGGCACGCGCAAACCGGGAAAGTCCCTGCTCAATCCCGTTTAAATCACACGCATCAAAAGCTTCCCTAAGCTGCGCCAGAATCTGCTGCTTTTCCTCCGGTATGTCCTCTGCCGTGGCTGCGCCTTCCCCCTGTATCTCCTGCGGCAGATTCTTTAATTCATCCTCGACACTCTCTAACGTGTGCCGGATCGTCTCCAAAAACTCTGTCATATGCTTTTCCATGTACCGGATATTTTCTGTCTTTGCCGCCATTTCCATGATTTCTGCGCTCTCGCTTAACGCCTGTCTGCCGATCTGCTGGCTGGCACCCTTGATTCCGTGCACTTTCGTTCCGAAAAGCTCCAGCTGCTCCGGCACATAGCCCGGCAGTTCTGCTGCAAGCGATCCCGTCTCCTGCAAAAACGTCTGCAAGAGACGGCGGTATGCCCCATGGTTCATCTGCGCGTGAAGCAGGAAATCCCTGCGCTCTGCGACAGGCAGATAAGTCTCAATCACTTTCTTTAGCTCTGACACATCGATCGGCTTGTCCAGATACGCCGTAAATTCCGGTCTGCGATTCCGATGCTTTAACTCCGCGGTAATATCAGCAGTCATAAGTACCATTGGGATATCGCAAAACTGGCGGATCTCCTTCGCCGCTTCATCGCCATTTTTTTCCGGCATCCTCTGATCCAGAAAAATCAGCTGATACTCCTTCCGCGCTGCCGCCTCCACAGCCTCCTTTCCGTTGCGCACAACATCCAGTGTAAACCGCCACGGCGCTGCGAGTTCCTGGAAAATCTCCTGATTGATCCGCATATCATCCGCGAGCAGAACATGTGCCCCCGGATAGATCCATGTCGGCTGGATCCGCTCCGTATAGACCACTGACTCGCGCAGCAGACTGTCCGTCGTATAGCACACCGCATCATGCAGGGTGCTTCCGCACACCTTCTGCCGGATTTCCACGGTAATCGTGGTTCCCCTGGTGCCGTTGCTCTCGGCGCGGACACTGCCTCCCATACGGTTTGCAAGTTCCTTTACAATGCTAAGTCCCAGTCCGTTTCCCGACTGTCCGCTCTCTGCCGCATAGCTCACATACGAATCAAATCCCTGCCGCAGCTGTTCGCTTGTCATTCCGGTGCCGGTGTCCGACACCCTGCAGTGGACCATCACATCCGAGGAATCCCGGATTGCCTCACAGGTAATCACACAGCGGATCTCGCCCTCCTCTGTGAACTTGACCGCATTTGCGAGCAGATTCTGCAAAATTTCCCGGACGCGCATGGCATCCCCATACATTTTCTCCGGGAATTCTCCCTGTATACAGGCCTCAAACCACACCCTCTTCGACTGCAGATTGATGACACACATGTGTGCCACCTCCTCGAGCACCTGATCCAGCCGGTAGCACTCCGCCATCAGCTCGAACTTTCCTGCCTCAATTCTGGAATAGTCAAGAATCGCATTCACCTGTTCCACAAGGCTGTTCCCAGCTCCCTTGATGTGAAGCAGGAGTGCACGGTCACTTGCCGTGAGTTCCTTGCGGCTGCTTAAAATATCCGTGATTCCGATGATGGCGTGCAGCGGGCTTTTCAGGTCATGGCTCATCTGCGCGAGGAAATCACTTTTCCGCGCCGTCTGCATCTCTGCTTTTCCCTTTAATGCCTGCATCAGCTGCGTCTCTTTTTTCGGGCTGGTAATATCCCAGGCACCGAGAATATATCCACGAAGCCTCCCTGAATAGTACACCGGCGTACACTGACACTGATAATACTGTCCGTTCTTCTCGATCTCCCGGCTCTTTTTTCCCTCCTGTATGGACTTCGCCAGCTCCTCCGCCTCCTGCATGTATCCGCGGTGCCTGCGGCTGTTTCTCTCATACAACTGCATCGGACCCGCAAACAGACTTCTGCCGCTGCGGTTCGCATCAACGCAGTAAAAATTGGTATCCAGCAGTACCACTGCCGTATCCGAGTCATCGTACAGCCGCTCACGCAGAAGCTCGCCCGTATCCATCAGCTGATCCGTCTGGATCAGATAATGAACCGCACCGCAGACACCGGTTGTAGCTGCCAGCATCAGAAGATTGCCCGGAATAGTAAAAAACTTTTCCGCGCACATCGCTGCTGCATTCACGAGCAGCACAATATAGAGCAGATTAGCAATCTGATGCTCATGCATGGTCAGGGAACGGCGCAGATAGGCGTAGGTTCCCATTGCAACGATCGCCGCCGTACATCCGATTAAGTAAATTCTGAAATAAATGTGATAGATTTCCGGCTGCCGGTAGCGCATAAAAACAATCACATTCAGCGCGAGCAGCACACAAAACATAATCCACTGCACCCCGTAGGGGATATGGATTTTCAGAAAATCCATGATATAGATAAGAATCAGATAAAGCACCTGAATTAAGAGCATGTCCTTCAAACGCCCGAACAGTTCTGTCTGTCCGGTGAGCGTAAGGACAACCTGATAGAAATTATATACACCGATCAGTCCGACCAGCAGCGGCAGCAGCCTGTGCTGTCTGGAATATGCACCGGAAGTGGCATATTCCTGCAGTACATACAGCGTATAACAAAGACATATTATCTGAACCAATAATATCATTCAATCTCACTCCGCCCCATCAGAATCCTCTTAATCTCTGTCTTGACAAAGACCGGCTTGTACGGTCTTACAATGTAACCTGCCGCATCCAGATTCCGGCACAGCGTGACCGTCTGTCTGTCGCAGAGCGCCGTGACGAACAGGATCGGCACCGTGTGATCCGTCATCTCCATAATGCGTTTGGCCGTCTCGATACCGTCCATCTCCGGCATATCGATATCCATCAGCACCAGATCCGGCGCCGGATGTTTTTTCAAATACAGCAATGCCTGGTGACCGGATTTCATCAGGATGACATCATATAACGGCTCTAAAATGCCACGCAGCATCTGCAGATTCGTCTTCATATCGTCCACAACCATGATCCGGCAGCGTACCGGCGGGCGTATCATCTCGTTGCGCTCCTTTTCTGCCTCTTCCGTGGAGAAGCCGGATTCCGTCTTCATACGCAATGTAATATGGTAGTTCGCTTCGTTGGACAGATCCAACAGTTCCCCGTCCATCAGACGCACTACGGGTCTTAAATTATGTACGCCAAAATTCTCATAGATGATGGCTTCTCTTCCATCGGAAAGCGTAACCATCGTTCCCTTCGGATAGAGCGGCACATACTTTAGAAGTGTCTCCACTACCTCGCGGTCAAACATGATGCCGCAGCCGCCCATCAGATACTCTGTCGCCTCGTACGGTGCGTATGGCTCCTTGTACGGGCGCCTGGACGTAAGTGCATCATAGACATCCGCCACGTGCAGAATCCTGGTAAATATCGTCTGCTGCGCGCCTTCCAGCCCGTCCGGGTATCCGCTTCCGTCCACATTTTCATGGTGATGCAGCACGGCCTCCTTGATATGCGCAGAAATATCCCACCGCTCACTGATCATCTGGTACGACAGTGTTGCGTGGGATTTCATAATCAGATATTCTTCCTGTGTCAGACGTCCCGGCTTGTTTAAGATCTCATCCGGGATCTGCAGCTTTCCGAGGTCATGAAGCAATGCCGCAGTCACAAGATGCCCCAGCTCCACTTCACTCATCCCCATACCCATTCCAATGACGCCGCAGTATACCGCCACGTTCACAGAATGTGCGTAAGTGTAATCGTCGTAGCTTCTTAAGTCCGTAAGATCAAGAGACACATTTCCGCAGGATAAAATCTCCTCCACCATGCGTCTGGCAATCAGCTTACATCCGTCAATGTCGCAGGCACGGATGCGCTCCTGTCCCTCCTGCCTTAACTGCGGCGTAATCACACTCTCAATCGTGATGCCCTCTGAAAGTTTATCTTCTATATATACACCGTCGAATCCGTAAGCTTCCAGTTTTTCCAGATAGCTCTCCGTCAATTCGCAATGGCAGCCAATCAGCGTTCTTCCGACGGAATCATAAAGGTCGGCTGCAAGAACCATGCCCGGTTCTGCCTTCTTGAGTGGTACATAACGCATAACATTCCTCCTACCTTTCACTGTACCAAGCCGACCTCATAAAGTCAATGAAACTTTTGACCTTATTTTCTAGGATTCGACAGAAACCACCTCGTAATCCTGATCCTCAACCGCCTTCTTTAAGACCTCATCCGCCACGTCGCTGGTAAGCGTCACAACCGCGTTTCCTGACTCGTGGCTGACTACAGCCTCCTGCACGCCTTCTACCGCTTCGAGTGCCTTCTTGACTCTCGCCTCACAGTGTCCACACATCATACCGTTAATCTTCATTGTCTTTTTCATTGTCTCATTCTCCTTTTTTTGATTTGTTTCTGATTTCTTCTCCAAAGCGTCATCCGGCTCCTTCGCCGCAGCTGCGGCGGTCTGCCCTGTCACCGCATTTTTGATCCTGCGGTCTTTTCCGGCGTCATACATCCGGAACAGATTCAGGCGCAGCGCGTTGGTCACAACACAGAAGCTGGATAAGCTCATGGCTGCCGCACCGAACATCGGGTTTAACTGCCAGCCGAACAGCGGAATCCACACGCCTGCCGCAAGAGGAATGCCGATAATATTGTAGAAAAATGCCCAGAACAGATTTTCATGAATATTGCGCAGGGTTGCGCGGCTCAAGCGGATTGCCGCAGGCACATCCGACAGGCGGCTCTTCATCAGCACGATATCCGCGGCATCAATGGCAATATCCGTTCCGGCGCCGATCGCCATTCCGATATCCGCCCTTGTAAGCGCCGGCGCGTCATTGATTCCATCTCCGACCATGACCACTTTGCCCTTTTTCTGCAGTTCTCTTACCACCTGCTCCTTGCCGTCCGGAAGCACGCCGGCGATCACCTCGTCCACGCCTGCCGCTTTTCCGATCGCCTGCGCCGTCCGCTTATTGTCGCCGGTCAGCATCACCACATAGATTCCCATGTTCTGCAGTTCTGCCACCGCACGCGGGCTGTCCTCCTTGATGACATCCGCCACGGCGATTACGCCAAGCAGCTTCTCATCCTTTGCAAAAAACAGCGGCGTCTTGCCCTGCATGGCGAGCTGCTCTGCCTGCCGCTTCGCGGCATCGGACACCTTCACGTGTTGCTCGATAAAAGTGAGATTGCCGCCGTAAAGCCGGCTTCCATCCCACACACCGGTCAGACCATTGCCCGGCAGCGCCATGAAATCGGTCAGCATATCTGAGCCGTCCTCTCCGCCGGATGCTCCGTCTGCCACAGACGCCCTCTTCCCGCCGGACTGCTCCTTTGCCCCGGACTGCTCCTTCACATAGGCAAGAACCGCTTTTGCAAGCGGATGCTCACTCTTCTGCTCCAGAATCCCTGCCGCATGCAGCAGCTCCTCCGCCGGAACGCCTTCCGCCGGAAGGACATCCGTAACTCGCGGCTCTCCGCTCGTGATGGTTCCGGTCTTATCGAGCGCTACAATCTGCATTTTTCCGGTCTCCTCCAGAGAGACTGCCGTCTTGAACATAATACCGTTCTTAGCACCCATGCCGTTTCCGACCATGATGGCTACCGGAGTGGCAAGTCCGAGCGCACACGGGCAGCTGATGACCAGAACAGAGATCGCTCTCGCCAGCGCAAAGCCGACCGGCTTTCCGGCAAGCAGCCACACAATCAGTGTCACGATCGCAATTCCAATGACCGTCGGTACAAATACGCCGGAAACTTTGTCGGCAATCTTGGCAATCGGCGCCTTGGTCGCCGCGGCATCGCTGACCATCTGGATGATCTGGGATAAGGTTGTATCCTCGCCGACTCTCATCGCCTCGCATTTTAAAAAGCCGGACTGGTTCACGGTCGCCGCGGAGACTTCATCTCCTGGCGCCTTGTCCACCGGTATGCTCTCGCCGGTCAGCGCCGCCTCATTCACGGCACTGCTGCCCTCGAGGATGATACCGTCCACGGGTATGTTCTCCCCCGGGCGCACCACGAAGACGTCTCCCTTTTTGACCTGCGCGACCGGAACCTCCTGTTCCACACCGTCACGCACGATGGTGGCAGTCTTCGGTGCCAGGCTCATCAGGCTCTTGAGCGCATCGGTCGTCTTGCCTTTTGAACGCGCCTCCAGCATTTTTCCGACCGTGATCAGCGTCAAAATCATCGCCGCCGATTCAAAGTAGAACTCGTGCATGTAGCTCATGACCCCGTCCATATCGCCGCGCACCTGTGCATCGGTCATTGCAAAGAGCGCGTAGGTACTGTAGCCGAACGCTGCCGTTGCCCCCAGCGCTACCAGTGTGTCCATATTCGGCGCCCGGTGCCAGAGACTCTTGAATCCGCTGATAAAGAACTTCTGGTTGATGACCATGATCACCACCGTCAGCAAGAGCTGTACCAGCCCCATCGCCACATGGTTTCCTTCAAAGAACGCCGGCAGCGGCCATCCCCACATCATATGTCCCATGGAAAAATACATCAGCACTGCCAGAAAGCCTACCGAAGTCACCAGTCTCTTTTTTAAAAGAGGCGTCTCCCGGTCCTTTAACATCTCTTCCTGCGGCATCGCCTCCGCCGCTCCCGCGGTTTCCGCGCCGCCCCGCTTCTTCTCGGCAGCGCCGTATCCGGCGTTCTCAACCGCCCGGATGATCTCCTGCGGCGCCGCGGTTCCCTCGACACCCATGGAATTCGTCAGAAGACTCACCGAACAGGATGTCACACCCGGCACCTTCGACACTGCTTTTTCCACGCGCGCGCTGCACGCCGCACAGCTCATTCCCGTCACTGTATATTGCTTCATCTTCCTCCCTCTCCCATCTATTTCATCAATTTCTGGAGCACCGTCACCAGTTCGTCGACGGTCTCCTCCCTGCCCTCGCGGATATCATTCGTCACGCAGGTCTTGATATGGTTGGTGAGAAGTACCTTGTTAAAGCTGTTGAGCGCTGCATTCACAGCTGCCACCTGTACCAGAATATCCGTACAGTAGGCATCCCGCTCCACCATTCCCTTAATTCCGCGAATCTGTCCCTCGATGCGGTTCAAGCGGTGAATCATATCCTTATATTCTTTCTCTGACCGTTCCTTTGTCTTATGGGAACAGCAGCATTCCTTTTCCTCTGCCATACGCTTAGCCCTCTTTCTTACTGTTTACCCGCAAGTCTGTTTCTATTCCTCATTTGCAGGCTCATTATATACCCCCCTATGGGTATATTGCAAGTGTTTTATTGTGTTATTTTTCTCATCAAAAAAATCCCGGCCTGTCCAACCGGACCAGCCAGGATCTTTTGGGAATCTGCCGTCATGCGGCAGTCTCTTTTATTTATCCGCAAACCCTCTCCAGAATCTCTGTAAGTGCACTTCCGCTGCTGGTATGGCTTCTCACCACATCCGCATTGCAGCGCTCCGCCTCTGCCACCGCACACCGTACCATCTTATGTGATACGGTGTTGGTGAAGAGAATGATCAGATCCGGTGATCCGATCTGGTTCCCGAGCTTTGCCGGCATCTGTGTAAATACCTTCGCTTTACAGTTATGTTCCTTACAGATCTTTTTGTACTGGCAGACCATGCGGTCATGTCCACCTACAATCACAACGCTCATGACTACACCGCCGCAAGCTGCCTGCCGAGATCGGTGCAGGCAGCCACAGCCTCATCGTCCGGTGCCTCCTTACAGATCACGCCTTCGCCGTTCAATACATTCGCGCCTGCGGATGACATGCGGTCTACCCAGTCACGCATCCACTGTCCGTCTCCCCAGCCATAGGAACCGAACAGACCGATGGTCTTGCCTGCCGCAAATCCTTCCACCTCGGTTACGAAAGGCTCCATCTCGCCCTCCTCAAGAACCTCAGCCCCCATTGCCGGGCATCCGAGTGCAAATGCCTTTGCGTTCTTTAACTCCGCTGTAGAGACGCTGCTTACGTCTACCACTGCGGCTTCCTTACCTGCTGCTGTGATTCCGGCGCCGACTGCCTCTGCCATCGCCTGTGTATTTCCTGACTGTGACCAGTATACTACATAAATCTTATCCAACACTTTTCCCTCCTGCTATATCTCTGTATTCTGCTATGCAAGTTAGTCTTAACTAACTTTAGCTATACTATACTAAATAAGAAGGGTTTCGTCAAGTGCAGTAAATGAAATATTTTTCTCATTAGAAAACTGCTATTCCACTTCATCCGCGAACTTCGTCAGGTAGCGCTGATTCTCCTCAAATTCGCAGGTACTCGCATTGTCAAGCACCTTGCGCCCGTAGAAAACGCGCTTTTCCTCCACAGGGATCGACAGTGTCGCCGTACCGTTCTCCGTCTCGTAGGAGACCTCGTCAATTCCCGTCTCGCCAAGCGCCTGATACGCACTGTATAAGGTGTGATCCCTGTATCCGTTCACCATCTCCCAGTAGGAAGCGTACTTGTCACTGGTTAGTCCATACAAATCCAACGTATTATATAGTCCACTGTAATTACGTTCTATATACTCCCGCTCACACCAGTCCAGATGATAGGCATCGCCGGAATATTTTCCCTCATCCACAGCGGTAACAATCAGCGCCCACAGAACCGAGGACACGAAAAACAGCGCTATCACACATCCTGCAAACTTTACTGCCAGCATCGGCATACTTACTTCATAGTTTCCGGTCTCATCTGAAAATTTCCACATCATTTTCAGATTCTTAATCTTCTTCATATTCCCAGCCCTCTCTCTCAAAGATCCGGCGTACCAATTCGTCCACCTTCTCCGAATCACGTTCCATGCCCATCAGCTCTGACAGTTCTTCCTCTGACATTCCAAAGGTGCCAAGCAGTGCCGCTGCCACGTCCTGTTTCATGTCATTGTAATATTCCTTGTTTTCTTCATATTCCAGCTTGCGGTAGGAATCACCCGTCTCTCTTCCCAGGATATTCTTTCCCGCCCAGAGTACATACTTTACATCGTTCGGACTGATCTGCTGCCCGGTCGGCCAGTCCAGCACCTGCTGGATCTGAAACAGGTCTCTCAAAAAGGCGTGATAATCATCATACAGCCGGACGCGCTCTGTATATTTTTTAAACCCCTCCTGTCCATATACCTGATGGGATTTCAGATAATCGTAAAGACCAGTATAATCTTCCGCCACAAGCAGTTCCTCTGCCTCCTGCACAGATGCCTGGTTGTGCTGGCGGGTAATGTGAATCCCCTCCAGCCCAAACACAATCGCCAGCACCAGAAATGTAAGCGCTGTCACTGCCGTAATCACCAGCAGAATCACATTCATCACCTTATCTGCAACATACAGCGGCATGGAGTGAATCACCCTGGCTTTCGTAAGCAGCGTCTCCTTTCGCGCCAGATTTTCCTCACTTTTCCATTTTTCGCCAAGCGGATTCACCTCTCCACAATATGGGCATTTCAGTTCTTTCGCCGGATAATCATATCCGCATTTTTTACATATCATCTTCGCACACGCCCTCGCTTTTATTCCGTAAGATGGGAAAATGCCCTCTTCTGCATCTCCTGCTCCAGATTGCTCTGATTCGCTTCATCTGCAAGATCATATCCTGTCATCACTTCCCGGATCTCTTCCTTTGTCAGCGCATAATGCTCCTCTAAATAAGTATAACAATATTCCCGGTAATAAGTGACCGCTTCCTTCTCTTCGTACTTGTAATCAGCATCTTCACTCTCCTGACAGATGCAAAGAGCATCTGTGATATACTTCACATCATCCAGCTCTTCCGCTCTTCCCTCCCGGATAAGCTGTTCCAGATACTGCCCGTCCGGGGTTATGATGTAATTTGCGGTATAGTCTTCGAGCTTCTCCACCAGCCGGTATTTGCGAAAAGCCTGATCATATAGTTCATTATGCTTTTCCAGATATGTGCAGATTCCACTGTAGTCCTGCTGCTGATACATCTTCTCCAGTTTTTCCTGCATTGCCTGCTCCCTGCTGCCGGAAGCAGCCGCGCGAATGCGTATGCCAATAAACGCCGCAGCACTGAGCAAAAGTCCTGCCACGATCGCAACGATCAAAATCTTCGCGGTCAGGGACATCCCGGTCTTCGCCATCCGCTGCGGCTTCTCCTCCCACTGCCGTTTCTCGCGTTTCAGCTCATTGACGGCATCCTCATGCATCTGTACGGACCTTCCAAAATTATCGCCACCGCAATATGGACAGCGCGGCTCGTCATCTTCGTAAGACGCACCGCAGTTATTACATACGATCATCGTTTCTCCCTCCGGTGCCTCCGCAGAAATCCGCTCCCTGAGGCACCCTGTGTTATTCTTTGTCTATTATATCAGTTTTTTGCTGTATAGGAAGCATTTTCCTATGAGCCGAAAAAGCGGGGCAGTCGCTTGAAGCGGGCAGCCCCTTTTGGAGTGAGAAGTAATAGGAAACGAAGCACATCCTACCGATTTCTGATGGAATACATCTGGAAATTCGGTTCAAAAAATGTGTGCATTTCTAACCAGCCGAATGTTTGCATCTTCGATGATCCGTGTCTTTCCAAGTTTGGAGCACTCCGCGGGTCATGTCCGCATCCCGGAAGACAATTTGTAGGACTTTTGTGTGTGTCCCTTATTGGCACCTCTGAACAGAACATAACCGCGCGAAGCCGATGTCTGAGTCGTCATCTGCCTTATTTTCAATAGCAGATGACGGCGAGTTTCGGTTCGCGCGGTTTTATATTGTCTGTGAAGCAGTGCTGCTAGGGACACTAGGGAATCCGCTCATTGTCTGCGGTTTGTCGGACACATTCCGTGGATTGTCAAAACGTGGAAGAAACACGGAATCCGATGCAAAAATCCGACAAGAAGAAATGCACACATTTTTTTCAACGAATGTTCCATCTGCATTTCCATCAGAAATCGAAGAGTATGATCTTTTGCCATATTCCTTATCGCATCAAAAAGGGGCAGTCTGCTTCAAGCGACAGTCCCTCTTTTTCGTTCATAGGTTCTATAATTTTTATTTCTACTCCGTCTTTAATGCGCGCATGGAATTTAAGATCGCAATGACAGATACTCCGACATCTGCAAACACTGCTTCCCACATGTTCGCCACACCAAATGCACCGAGAACCAGCACGATCGCTTTGACCGCCAGTGCAAAGACGATGTTCTGCTTTACAATGCCGAGTGTCTTTCTGGAAATCCGCACGATCGACGCAATCTTCCGGATATCGTCGTCCATCAGAACCACATCTGCCGCCTCAATCGCCGCGTCAGATCCCATGCTTCCCATCGCAATACCGATGTCCGCTCTGGTGAGCACCGGCGCATCGTTGATACCGTCACCGACGAATGCCAGCTTTTCTTTCTCGTTCTCTTCTTTTAACAGGCGCTCCACCTGTGACACTTTATCCTGCGGAAGCAGTTCTGCATGCACCTCGTCGATGCCGAGTTCCGCAGCGATTCCCTCTGCCGCTTCTTTTCTGTCGCCGGTCAGCATGACACATTTCTTCACACCCACTTTCTTCATGGAGGCAATCGCCTCTTTTGCTCCGTCCTTTACCGTATCGGCAATCACAATGCTTCCGAGGAATTTTCCTTCTCTTGCCACATAGACAACGGTTCCGATGTTCTTGCACGGCTCATAGAAAATTGCTTTTTCCTTCATCAGCTTCTCATTGCCGATGAGCACATTTCTTCCGTCGATTCTGACACTGATTCCGTGTCCAGCCACTTCCTCGGCATCTGTGATACGGTTCATGTCAAGTTCTTTTCCATAGGCTTCCCGGATGGATGCCGCAATCGGGTGATTCGAGTATCCCTCGCCGAGCGCCGCAATCTCTAAAAGTTCCTCTTTGCTTCCCTCGGTCGGCAGAATCTCGGAAACCTTGAATTCGCCCTTTGTCAGCGTACCCGTCTTGTCAAAGACAATCGTTGTCATTTCAGCTACAGCTTCGAGATAATTGCTTCCCTTTACAAGTACGCCCACCTTCGACGCTGCACCGATTCCGCCAAAGAATCCCAGCGGCACAGAGATCACAAGTGCGCACGGGCAGGAGATAACAAGGAAAATGCAGGCTCTCTGAATCCAGTCGCTCCATCCTCCGCCGAGAATGAGCGGCGGCAGAATTGCCAGAATCACCGCACCGATCGTGACAACCGGTGTATAGTATTTTGCAAAACGCGTGATAAAGTTTTCCACGCGTGCCTTTTTGCTGCTCGCGTTTTCCACAAGTTCCAGAATCTTTGCAACGGTGGAGTCATCGAACTCCTTGGTCGTCTGTACTTTCAGCGTACCGCTTCCGTTGACACAGCCGCTGATGATCTCATCTCCGGCTGCCGCCTTGCGCGGAACCGATTCTCCGGTCAGCGCCGCTGTATCAATGAAGGACTCCCCTTCCAGCACAATGCCGTCCAGCGGAATACGCTCGCCCGGTTTTACCACGATCATGCTGCCGACCTCCACATCATCCGGGTCGACCTGCGTCAGTTTTCCGTCCACCTCAATGTTGGCATACTCCGGACAGATGTCCATCATCGCTGAGATCGACTGTCTGGACTTGCCGACCGCATATCCCTGGAACAGCTCACCCACCTGGTAAAACAGCATAACGGCAACCGCTTCCGAGTATTCCTTCACGCCAAACGCGCCAAACGTCGCCACCATCATCAGGAAGTTTTCATCAAACACCTGTCCGTGGCTGATATTTCTCACCGCTTTATATACAATGTCATATCCGATGACCAGGTAAGGCACCAGATAGATGACAAATAATATCCATGTATTGATTCCTTCCAATGCCCCCGTATGCTCCGCCACCATCAGGGCTGCGAACAGGACAAAGGATATGATGATCCGAACCAGCATCCGTTTCTGTTTCTTCGTCATACCACACACCTCGCTTTTGATTTTCATAAACATATAAACATTTGTTTATATGTATTCCTTTTTCTAAGCCTGCGCGCCTTCCGGCACACAGGCTTTCATAGAATTGTCTTTCGTTCTCTGTCAGGCACACGCCCGTGTTATTACATTAAGATCTTGCAGTCCGGCTCTACTTTTGCGCAGACGGAAACGACTTCTTTCATGATGTCGTCGAACTTGTCATCCTCTGCATCTACCGTCATCTTCTGTGTCATGAAGCTGACATTTGCATCATTGACGCCCGGAATCTTTTTGATTGCCTCTTCCATTTTTGCTGCGCAGTTTGCACAATCCAGATCCTCTAATTTGAATTTTTTCTTCATCGTCTTATCCTTCCTTTCTTTTTCTTTCTTATTCCTAATATGTTTTCCTGTTGTACATATCCTGTTCTTTGCATCACATACCGCCCGCTACTCCTCGATATGCTCTCTGCCCTGGGCGATGATCGTCCTCACATGCCCGTCCGCCAGTGAATAAAACACGGACTTTCCTTCTCTTCTGCTGCGCACCAGCTTCGCCTGCTTTAAAATCTTAAGCTGATGTGAGATGGCCGGCTGCGTCATGTGCAGTGCTTCTGCCAAATCGCACACACACACCTCCGCTTCAAACAGCACGAACAGAATTCTTATTCTTGTAGAATCCCCAAAAACCTTGAACAGTTCCGCCAGATCATATAATTCCTCTTCCTCCGGCATCTGATCGCTCACAATCTTCAGACGATCCTGATGAATCTCCACACTCTCGCAACATTCCAGTTCTGCTTCAGACAACTTCTCACCCTCTTTCCTTCAAACATATGAACAACTGTTTATATGTTTATAATATGCTCTGCCATACACTTTGTCAAGCATCATTTTTACAACTTCTGGAAAAAGATCAAATAAAAGAAGGCTGTCGGCAAACGACCTCGATTCGTCTGCCAGACAGCCTCCTTAGCAATGTGTATGCTTTGTATGTGGTTGGCTAGTTAGTTTTATCTAACTGCATTTACTATAGCACAATCCGTCTTCTATAGCAATACTGCTTATTGAAAACTATTCTCATTTGCTAATTCTTCTTAGCTTCTGCCTTCGCCAGAAAACGCTCATTGTCGATGATAAATCTCTCGTGCGTTCCCTCGCCGATCACTCCGGCTGCATCGTATGCCTTTACCTCAAATACAAGCCGCTTTCTGTCCACCTCAACCAGCTTTGTCTCGCAGGTCACCTCCATGCCGACCGGTGTGGCTGCCACATGTTTTACATTCATCAGCGTACCGACCGTTCCTGCTCCCTCTTCCAGTTCATCCGCCACACTTTTGTATGCCGTATTCTCCATCAGGGCAATCATTGCCGGTGTCGCAAATACCGGAAGCGTACCGCTTCCCATCGCCTGCGCTGTCTTTTCTTCTGTTACTGTAATGGTCTGTGTTCCTGTAATTCCTGCTTCCATTTGTAGATTCATCCTTTCTTCTGCTTTTGCTATAAAATTCTGTTTTCTACTATATTTATATCATATTATCACATTATGATCTATCATGCCCATTTTTCTTTCGCGAACGGTTAAAGTATGCGAAAGCAAAATTGATGTCTTTTCCCATATAACAAAAAGTCCCGGCGTACATCCTAACTAATGTGCTCCGGAACTTCCTGTTACTATTTTGTACTATTCATATGACTTCGCCATGATACTTCTCACATGATGTCCATTCAGATAGCCACATGCCAGAAGTCCTGACTGGATGATCTGATTCCACTTGCTGCTGGAGAGCTCCACAATCGTGTTGTCGTCAAATTCGATCGTACATGCATTTTCCATCTCGCAGCCCTGATCGCAGGTAATGCGGTACATATTCTTTCTGCTGATGGCTCCGATCTCCTCTAGCGTATTCACCATGCGGTAGACGGTCGCCGTACCGATCTTGTCATCCAATCTGGATGCCTTGTAGTAGATTTCCTTACAGCAGGAGCAATCCTCCTCCAGTATAATATCCAGAAGCATCAGGCGCTGTTTGGTAATGCGGCAGCCGCGCTCTTTTAACTTCTGTATGATATTTTCCTTCTGCATCTGGGTTCTCAGATATCTTCTGTCCTGTTCCACTTAAGAACAATGTCCTCCGCAGTTTTTACAATCGCCGCCGCACTGCAGGGATTTTCCGTTCTTTTTGTCATGAATCATGCTGCGCACGATCAGGCACACAACGATTACCAAAATTGCTCCTACAACAAATGTTCCCATATCGATCCCCCGCTTTCTGCCGAATTACTTTGCCTTTACAGCACTCTTTACGTTTACGTTCAAAGTCTCGCTCTCCTTGTACGGACGGAACAGCAGATAAATGAATCCGATCACACAAAGGAATGCTACGACTGTACCGAATCCAAAATGTCCGGTTGTGATCAGTGTACCGATCTGATAGATGCACATGGAAACAATGTAAGCCAGACCACACTGATATCCGATTGCAAACCAGAACCACTTTGTATTGTTCATCTCTCTCTTGATTGCTCCCATAGCTGCGAAGCACGGTGCGCATAAGAGGTTAAATACCAGATAGCCGTATGCTGCGATTGGTGTCATAACGCTTGCCAGGTTGCCCCAGAACTCTGCACCATCTTCTGCTACTTCTGCGAAACCGAACAGCATACCGAATGTTGCAACGACGTTCTCTTTTGCGATCAGACCGCTGACTGCTGCAACTGCCATCTTCCAGCCGTTGCCGCCCTGTGTCCATCCAAGCGGTGTGAAGATCCATGCGATTGCGGAACCGATCTTTGCAAGAACACACTCAGCCTGTGCTGCCTCAAGTGCCGCACCTTCCAGATCGCCGAAATCAAGCATTCCGAAGGATCCGTCTGCCCATCCGAAGTTCATTAAGAACCACAGGATGATGGTAGATAATGTGATGATGGTACCTGCCTTCTTGATGAAGGACCATCCACGCTCCCACATGCTGCGGAGAACGTTGCCGACGGTTGGCCAGTGGTATGCCGGAAGCTCCATAACGAACGGTGCCGGATCACCAGCGAACATCTTTGTCTTCTTTAAGATAATACCGGAGCATACGATTGCTGCAACTCCTACAAAATATGCGCTCCATGCAACCCATCCTGCATTGTCAAAGAATGCACCTGCGATCAATGCGATGATCGGAAGCTTTGCACCACACGGAATAAAGGTGGTTGTCATAACTGTCATTTTACGGTCACGGTCATTCTCAATCGTTCTGGAAGCCATGACACCCGGCACACCACATCCGCTGCCGATTAACATCGGGATGAAAGATTTACCGGAGAGACCGAACTTGCGGAAGATACGGTCCATGATAAATGCAACACGTGCCATATATCCACAGGACTCTAAGAATGCCAGGAATAAGAAAAGCACAAGCATCTGCGGTACGAAGCCAAGTACGGCGCCGACACCGGAGATAATACCGTCTACGATAAGACCTGTCAGCCATGCTGCACAACCTGCATTCTCAAGCAGTGACTGTGCGCCCGGAATAATCCACTCGCCGAACAGGGTATCGTTGGTCCAGTCGGTCAGGATGGCTCCGACTGTAGTAACAGATACATAGTAAACTAAGAACATGACTACGGCGAAGATCGGGATTGCAGCCCAGCGATTGGTTACTACACGGTCGATCTTATCCGATGTGGACAGCTTCTGGCTGTTCTTCGGCTTTGTCACGCACTCGCCGATGATGGAAGAAATATATACATAACGCTCATTGGTAATGATACTCTCGGTATCATCATCAAATGCATCCTCCAGCTTCTTGATCTCGTAAGACACATCCGGAATGCTCTTCATCTGCTCGCCGATCTTGTCATCGCGCTCTAAGAGCTTGATAGCAAAGAATCTCTTCTGCGCCTCATCTACACTTGATCCAAGCTTTGCTTCCACTTCATGGATCACATCTTCAACCTCTTTCGAGAATTCATGTACCGGAGTTACCACACCCTTCTGCTGTGCAAGTGCCACTGCCTTTTCTGCGGCCTTCGTGATGCCGGTTCCCTTCAATGCGGAGATCTCAACAACCTCACATCCAAGCTTCTGGCTGAGCTTGTCGATATGTACCTTCTCACCGGTCTTCTCTAAGATATCAACCATGTTGACAGCCATGATAACCGGAATACCAAGCTCCATGATCTGTGTGGAGAGGTAAAGGTTACGCTCGATGTTCGTGCCATCCACGATATTGATGATCGCATCCGGGCGCTCACCGATCAGGTAATTTCTTGCTACCACTTCCTCCAGTGTATACGGAGATAAGGAATAGATACCCGGTAAGTCCATGATGGTGACATCCTTATGTCCCTTCAGCTTACCTTCCTTCTTCTCGACTGTAACACCCGGCCAGTTACCTACGAACTGGTTGGAACCCGTAAGCGCGTTAAACAGTGTTGTCTTACCGCAGTTCGGGTTACCTGCTAATGCAATTTTAACTGCCATTTTCTGCTCCTCTTTTCCCGCAGCGATTTGTCTGCGTTATCTTTCTTTTATCATTTTCTCCGATTTTGATTAGTCTGTGCTAACCTATCATCAAAAAAAATTACTCGACTTCGATCATTTCCGCATCAGCCTTACGCAGGGACAACTCATATCCTCTGACCGTGACCTCTACCGGATCTCCAAGCGGTGCAACCTTTCTTACATAGATATCCACACCCTTGGTGATACCCATATCCATGATACGTCTCTTGACCGGACCCTCTCCTGTCAGCTTCTTCACCTTGACAGTCTGCCCGCAGGCAACTTCCTTTAATGTCTTCATACTCTGCTCCTTCTCTGTATAGTTCATCATAGCATTGCCTATGTCTATACCATAATCTTGTTCGCCATATCTTTTCCAATGGCAACTCTGGAATCCTTGACATTGACGATCATGTTGCCGCCTGTCTGGGAAATGACTGTCACCGTACCACCGGTCACGAACCCGAGATTCTCCAAAAACTTTCTGGTTTCTTCCTTACCGCCGACTTTTTTGATGATATTCGGCTCTCCCTCTTTTACCATAGATAACGGCATCATTTCATCCTCTTCCCTCGTTCTTGTTGTTGATAATCATTTTCACTTCTATTGCACTGGTTAGTATAATCTAACGTCAGTTAGTTGTCAATAACATTATTGAAAAATTTTATCAATAATTATGGTATTGGAAATATTTGTTAGATCTTACATTTTTTATTCTTTTGAAAGCGGGACTGTATATCATTTTACTATATTTATCTTTATTACGAATACGAAAAAAACGCTTAGGCTGTGAATCCTAAGCGTTTTTTTCGTATTCGTAAATTATTTTAAATCTCACTTCCATTTGTTTCAATCACATGCTTATACCAATAGAAGCTATCCTTCTTGTAACGATTATAAGTACCTTTTCCATAGTCGTCCGCATCTACATATACAAATCCATATCGTTTTGTCATCTCAGAAGTTGTGGAACTTACGAGATCAATCCATCCCCAATAAGTAACACCAAATACATCCACACCATCCTTTATGGCTTCTTTTATCTGCTTTAAATGCGCCTCTACAAATTCGATACGTCCCTGATCGTGAATCTGATGATTGCTGTCCATACTTTCATACATACCGATCCCAAACTCAGCTATAAATATTGGAAGTCCATAGCGTGTATAAAGCTGATTTAATGCAATTCTCAATCCAACCGGATCAATGGACCAGCCCCAGTCTGTCATCTTCAGATAAGGATTATTCCGGCTCTGATCAGGAAGCAGCCCCGTAAACTTCATAGGTTCGCCCTGATACTCAGAAATATTGGACATATAATAACTGAATGACAGGAAATCCGCTTTTCCTTTCTTCAATGTTTCAATATCTTCCGGCGAGTAGTTTCTTTTTATGTTTTTCTGCTCGAAATACCGGTCCAGATAATACGGAACCACACCCTTGCATTGAATATCATAGAAATAATAGTTGAGGTTCATATCAAATATCTGCTGCAGAGTATCTTCCGGTCTCACAGTTTTCGGATAGTACACATGCTTCCATACCATATTTCCCGCAAGAGCTTCAGGCGCAATCTCATGTACAAGAATCACTGCTTTCGCACTGGCCAGAAGCATATTATGTACAACCTCAAACGTAAGCTGTTCTTCGTCTAATCCCTTTAACGAATGATCACGCATAGCTCCCGAGCAGGTAGAAAGACTCTGAAGACTCATATTGATTTCATTAAACGTCAACCAGTATTTTACTTTTTTATGATATCTTTCTACGATAGTCCGGACATATTTTTCAAACAATGTAATCGTTTCTCTTGACTCAAAGCCATTCAGCTTTTCGCAGACTGGCAGTGGGAAATCGTAATGTAACATAGTGACCAACGGCTCAATACCATATTTGTGACACTCATCAAAAACCTTGTCATAGAATGCCAGTCCCTCTTCGTTAGGTTTTTCTTCAAATCCCGTCGGGAAAATCCGTGACCACGATATGGACATACGAAACACTGAAAATCCCATTTCCGCCATCAATGCAATATCTTCTTTATAATGATGGTAAAAATCATTTCCCCATCTTTTCGGGAATATATAGGTATCTTCATGCGCTTTTGCCTCTTGCAGGGATGCGTAAGTCTGCTCGAAGGTAGCCTCATCCGCCCGCCGCTCATTTGGTGCTACATATTTCAGGAAATCGGTATTTGCAAGCCCTCTGCCGCCTTCATTATAGGCGCCCTCGATCTGATTGGCTGCCGTCGCTCCTCCCCAAAGGAAACCCTTTTTGAAACTTTTCTCTCCCATGTTACTTTTCCCCCTTTTTCATATTTTTCAGGCACTGATACAGAATAGAAATCATATACTGTTCGCTTTCAACCGTCATCAGTGTATCCTGCGCATGGGAAAATAACACCGTCATAGGAACGCTGTCTCCCTCCGCTTCATTCTGGAGGACAGAGGTCTGCGCCTTATGCGCCTCTACCAATTCCGCAGAAGCTTTCTTTAGAAGCTCCTCCACTCCGTCCAAATCCAGAGCCGATAATTTGGTTCCTGCTTTCCTAATATAATCCCGGGCATCTCCCGCATGCATAATGACATTCATCGCTACCTGAACTAATTTTTCGCTATCCATTTTTCTCCTCTTTTCTTAAAGTATTTACTTCCTGTTCACTCTCCAGTTCCTGTTTTTCATACACCTTGAAAAACGGAAGATATATCAAATAAGTCAGTACAAATAATACCGCCCAAAGAATAATACCACGGAAATCGTTGTTTACCATAAAGGTGGAAATAGGCTGTGGCAGGAAGTTCATCATCATGGCAACTGCCGGAATAGACACCAGTCCCAGTTTAAATACAATATAGGTAATCGTAGGAACAACAAAGGATACTGTCATATATCCAAGCATCATAACCGGATTTAAAACAACCGGCAGACCATACATAACCGGCTCGTTGATATTAAAAATAGAAGAAGCAATCGCCGCTTTTCCAATGGTACTGATTTTCTTTGACCTGGAACGGATCATCAAAATGTTCAGTGGAAGTGTACATCCCAATCCTCCCAGACAACACCAGCCCATGAAAACCAATTCATCGGTAGCAATATAGATCGGAGCCTGGCCTGCTGCCACAGCAGCCGCATTTGCTGCAATATTAGTCAGATACAACGCACATACGATGGGCCAAACCGTCCACGCCGAGAGTCCACAGCAATAACACAATGCCATAATCATATAGAAAAGCAGGAATCCCAGATAAGTATTTCCGATTGCCGCAAGCGGACTGAACACTTTTTCCAACAGTGAAAATAAATCCACGTTCTGTCCAATGATGATACATACTAAAATCAAAACAAAAATGATCAGGATAGACTCAAACCATACAACCACTACCGACGGAAGAGAACTGTCCTTCTTAAACAGACCATGTTTAAAGTAAGCAGAAAACAGCCAGCCAATCACCAGCCCCATGACCATTGCTACTGTCATGCCTCCCGTCCCAACATAGCCGGAGTTTATTACGAGATTTCCATCCACATACTGAGGATTTGCCAGTGCAATCAATGCAGATACAGACGCAAATCCCGTTATCATTTTTTGCTTCTGGAGCTTCTTGCTTTCCATAATCGTGTAAGGAATCAAAAACGCCATAAAAATGGAAATCAGCCCAAAGGAAAAAGAATTGATCAGGCTCAGATCCGGAAGCCATGGAGCAAAGTTCCGAAACGTATTAACCAGACTTGCCAATGAACCAACCATAATCATAGGCAGAATTATCGTAAAACACACCTGAAGCGCATGCATATACGGGTTCTGCATAAACTTCTGCATTTTCTGTGAAAATGGGCCTGCCAGCCAATCCTGTAATTTCATATAAAATTTCATCTGTACTCCTCCTTCTCAAATCAGATTTTTCGCAAGCTCGAAACATTTTGTTCCATCCAGTGTGGCAAATGCATAATTGTCAATGATCGCATATTTTTTCCCATGTTCCTCACAGGTTTCACGAATCATCTCCTCATTACATTTCATCTGAGGCGCTGCCAGTACCACATCAAAGTCATCAATGACCTCCGGCAGTTCTGTATAACTGTAGGCTTCCGTGTCTACATCATACCCCTGGGCTTTTCCTGCTTTTCCTGTCCGCGATGCAATCATTCCGCTGGATACACCGTTTCCACAAATAAATAAAATCCTCATTACATTATCCCCTTCCTCTGTTATATTTTTGATAAATTCATTATCCATTATTTTCAAACTTATATCTATCCTCCGAGCTTCCTACCCACTAGGAAAGGAATGGATTGATATAGATAATCTCTTATATTATAATAAATAAAATTAAATTTATAAAATACAAAAAGCTGCTGGTTTTTAATATATTGGCACCTTTCACAGAAAGGCAGATTATAATAATGAATAACCTTCAAAAGCTGCTTACAGTTTTAAAACAATCAGATACACCGCTTTCGTCACGGCAATTGAGTTCTTTGCTTTCTGTTTCCGACCGTTCCGTCCGTAACTATATCAAGGAACTCAGAAACGCCGGTGAACAAATTACCGCAAATGAAAACGGCTATCTCTGGATCGGAATAAAGAACGATGAGCCTGACAGCCCTGGTAACAAATCGCAGGCTTTATTTGCATTCGCCACTCCGGAGGAGCGTATTAATTACATTATTGAAAAGCTAATACTGGCCAAATCCGGCCTTGATTTATACGATCTGGCTGACTCTATTTATATCAGCTATTCCACCATTGAAAAAGATATGATCCGGGTAAAAAAGAAACTCGCCCTTTTCAATCTGAGTATTCACCGCCAAAACGGAACAATCGATATTGTCGGTGAAGAACATCATAAACGAGCTCTCTTTTCCCATTATCTTACCTCGAATCTGGATTCTACCATAGATCTGACTTTGGAGTCATTCTGTAAGATTTTGAATATTTCTCCAGATTCTTTGCGGGCAATTGTCCATGAAGCCTTGCAGACCGAAAACCTTTATGCCTCCGATTACGCTTTCAAAAGCATTATTATTCATGTCATTATCAATATGACCCGTATCAAAATCAGGGAATGTCTATTAGAAAAGCCACTTTACGACAGCGCGACAATTCACACTGCCGAATATCGTGCCGCCAGCCGGATCTTTGACCAGATCTCGCGCTTATGCCCCATACAGTTTAACGAAAATGAACTGCAGCAGCTGGCATTCATTATCATGACAAAAACAAGTGCAATCAACATCAATAATGTCATTGACCTGCCCCGGATTGTGGACAGCGCACTTATTCAGTTTGTCAATGAAATTATAAAACAGGTAAAAACCATTTACTATATTGATTTATATGACACGGATTTTATTAATTTTTTCACTGTCCATCTCTCCAATGCACTATTTCGATGCAGGCACAATGTTTCCATCCGGACTCCCTTGTCAGATGAGATTTTTATTCAGAATCCGTTAATTTACGAAATCGCCGTTTTTATTGCACAAGAAATTAAAACTACTTTTGGTTATGAGTTAAATAAAGATGAGATAACTTTTATATCTCTTCATGTAGGTGCTGTTCTTGGGAAAAAAATGGATGAACATCCCGAAATAAAGGCAGTTCTGGTAGTAAATAATTATTATAACTATTACAATAAGCATTCTCTGGAATCCATTACTCAAAAATTATCCGGAAAATGCAAAATTGCGGAGGTTACTAACACTCTGGATGACGTTAATCCTGCTTACTACGATCTGATTATCGATGCCACGAATCAGGTTCTGCCACAGGCCAATCTCAGAGTCATACAAACAAATACAATTATTACAGAGCATGATTTTAAAAAAATACAATCTGTCTGTAACGAACTTCTGGCTGAAAAAAAACGCAGAATATTCCACGATAAACTAATTAGTTTTATGGATCCGCAATTATTTGAAAAAAATCATTACGAAAATTCTGTGGAAGATATGATACGCTATATGGCAGAAAAACTGGTTGCTCTGGGTATTGCTCCGGAAGCTTTTACTGACTCTGTTCTGGAACGGGAGGCTGTTACCCCCACCAGTTTTGACAACAAAGTGGCAATCCCACATTCCATCGTCTGCTCTACCCAAAAAAATATTGGATTTGTAATCGTTAACGAAAAACCTCTTCGCTGGGGAACCTTTGATGTTCAAATTATTATGATGATCGGCGTCAACCATCAGCAGCGTATGGATTTTAAATATGTCTATTCTAATTTACTGGAGCATTTTGAGAACAGCACTACCGTAGAAAAGCTTATCCACGCATCAGATTTTCATAATTTTATTGACATACTGACCTCCTGATCCTAATTTTTATCTGTCCTCTAATCTGGAAATAAACAGACTGCCAAACATATATTTCTCAGTCAAAAAAATAAAGTGTGTAAGTTTTGTTAATACCAACAACTTACACACTTTATTTTATGTTCTTAGCAAACTCCGCCCTTCCGGGACGGAGTTTTTCATTTCAGATCTCTGTTTTATTTCTCAGCACGTGCGATTGCAACCTTGAAATCCTTGGTATCTGCAAAGATCTCGTTCTTGTACGGATTCTTCTTCTGCTCGATTGCGCGCTTGATGATTACGCTTAAGCAGATGACATTTGCAACCAATGCAATGATTGCCATGAATCCCTGTACCTTGGTGTTCGGTGCTACGCTGGTCAGATCCATTGTCGTTAAGGAAAACGCATCCAGAGACTCAAAGCCCTCTACGTTAGAGTAGAGTACCGGAAGTACAGAGAAACGTCCCTTGATCTGGAACATCGGAACCACCTGTGCGAACATACACCAGGTTGCCAGCGTATTGGCACGGTTCTGAATCCAGCCGCCCTTGTTCCAAAGTGCATTTGCGAATGTCGGCGCAAGAAGCAGAGCCAGACCGCAATACCAGGAATGCGTCGGCAGGTTATTGTATGTATAGGTAAAGTTCCAAAGATCATATGCCACGATAAACCATACCGTCATATCCGGCCATAACATATCCTGATGATTCTTGTCCTTGGATGCATAAATTCCCCACCAGCCTGTCATACAGAAGATGTTGAGGATACCTGCGATACCATTGACCCAGTTCCACCAGCCACCGTTCAGCCATACATCCTCGATGGAATACCACCAGCCATTGACTGCCTGTGCGCCTTTGATTGCGGACTCAAAATCAGAAGCAACTGCAATCATGATGTTGATTGCAACGATTACAAACGGCCAAACCTTGAACCAATCGGTCTTACCGATCCACTGCTTGTACTTTAAGAACATGAAACCGATGCATCCAAATGCTGCTGCATATAACTTTGCATAATGGAACCAGCCACCCATATATACATAGGTATCATTGGTTGCACCCCAGCCACCGTTTGCGGCGCTGATCTGAATAGCGATAAAGTATACAGTAAGAATTGCAAGAACTCCTACAAAAATACCATAACCGCCAAGTTTTGTGCGGCGCTCAATCTCATTTAAGATTACAAGTCCTGCAAATACGAGAACCCATCCCAGGAGCTGCCACATGCTGTTAATCTGGAATAACATAACTTTTTCCTCCTTTGTCTTATTAAAAATATGATACTCCCTCGGAACCGGCGCACCAGGTATCTGGTATGACCAGTCCACAAATGAATTTTAATACTTTTTTTAGAAAATTACAAGTATTTTTACAATTATTAACAAAATCTGGTATGACCAATATTCAGAATTGCCTGTTATCCCCTGCCGGCACGCATTTTCTGCCGGTTCATGCTATCTTACGCCTCCTCATCCACCTTGATTCCCTTCAGATCCGCTTCAAGCACTTTCATGCTGCTCTTGATGTCGCCCAGGTTCTGATCCACACTCTTCTTCAGATCTGCGCTGTCCGCCAGATCCACCATGTCCGTCATCTGAATGTCCGGGCTATCATTCTGGCGCTTGATGCGCTCCGCCTCTTCCACTGCTTCATCGGTTTCCTCGATCATCGCGCGCTCAATCGCGCGCTCCAGCTTCATCTCATCCAGCTTTTCCTCGCGCTTTTCCTTCTCCTTCATGGCTTCGTCGGCTTTTTCCTTCGCCTCGTCCATCTTCTCATCCTGCTGGTCTTTTACCTCCTGCACAAGCATTCCGATAATCTCGTCGTTTGCCGCATCCATGATGTCATCCGCAGCTCCCTGTGCGTCAACCATCGCATGCGTCTTCAAGCGCTCCAGCTTGATACGGGAGACGTTCTGTTTCTCCGCAGTCATGCCGTAGTCGGCTCCCCGGATCTCCCTCTTGTGACCCGCCGCATAATTGTTCAGTTCCATCGCCTGCTTCTGATACCCGGTCAGCGGCTTTTTGTGGATCTCTGCCAGTCTGTCATATTCTTCGTCCGTCAGCCCTTCATCCAGAACGCCGTTCTTATAATCCTGTTCTTTTTCCAGAAGGAGCAGATCCTGCTGTTCCTGGGAATCCGCATCCACGCCGCACTGCTCCCGCAATGCTTCCTTTTGCTGATTCGTCTCATCGATTGCAGCCAGTGCTCCCTTTTTGCGGTTCTCCAGCTCCGCGTAGCTGTCCCGGTGGCTCTGTATGGTGTCATCTACCGACCGGTCATTTTTCCACGCATTTTCCACGACCTTCCACGCCTGCTTCCTCGCTTCCTCCCGGCGTTTTGCCACTGAATCTTCCCCGAGTTTTGTCGCGCCGCCGAACACCGCATTTTTTACCGTCCGCGCACTCTGTCCATCCTTTGTCCCTATCTGGACGCTGTTGTTAAAACCTGCCGCATTAACTGTCAGTTTCATACTCATTTTCCCCCCGTATCAAACCAGAATACGTCTCCGTGTGTTACTGCTGCTCCTCCGTCTGTGTCAGCGCGATCAGCTCCTGTGAGCGTCCGGCGATCGTTAAAAGATGCTGCATATTTTCTTGCTCCGCCGCAAGCGTCTCGTTCGCATGTGCCGATACCTCCTCCGACACTGCCGAGATCGTCTGCACGGAATCAGCAATCTCCTGATTTGCCGCCTCAAGCTGTGAAACGCTCTCCGTCAATCTCGCCACATTATCGCGGATCGCATAGGTATGTTCCTCAATCGTACCAAAGCTTGCCGACGCATTCCCAGACATTTCCTTTTCCTCATTGATTCCGTCGATCATCTCACGGATGACTGTCACAACCTCCGTGATGGAACCGGACACGTTGCCGATCAGCTGTGTGATGTTGGTCGTTGCACTCTTGGTCTGAGTTGCAAGCTCCGAGATCTCGGATGCCACGACCGCAAACCCTTTTCCTGCCTCTCCTGCGCGTGCCGCCTCAATACTTGCATTTAACGCCAGCAGACTGGTCTGGGACGTCACACCGTTGATAAGCTCTACAATTGTATTCATCTCACTGATATACTGATTCAGCGTCTCGAGCTTATCCGCGGCATTGGCGCTGTTTCGCACAGATACTTCAACCTCTCCCACCAGGGTATCCATATCCGCTTTTCCCTTTTCCAGCACAGAAAGCGTCTTTTCCATGCGCTCGGTAATATCCGATGCAACCGTGCTGACAAGTCCTACTTTCTCTCCAATCGTCTCCGTCTGTGCCAGCTGTCTCTGCACTGCCTCCGCCGTGTCCGTCGCGCCGATGGTTACCTGTCCCATCGCGTCCTTGGTCGTCTCCGATGCCGACTGCAGCTGCTCCACTTTTGCATGGATCTCATTGATTCCGCGTCTCATCACATCCGCATTCCGGGAGACATCCCCGAGAACCTTTTCGGTCTCGCCCTGCGCATCCTTTACCTGCTGCAGCTTCTCCCTGCTGTTCGTCTCGGAAGTCGCCGCTGCGATATAGGAATACGCGCAGAACAAAAGTACCGCCAGAATCTGGATCACGCCGGAACTCATATCACGGAAACCGAATCTGCCGGTTGTCGCTCCAAGAATCACAACCAGAAGGTTCTCTATCACAACCCCGATATTGACCTTGAGGGCATACGCCTTGTCATTGTATACGGAAATCACAACAATCATCGGAAATACATACAAAAACAGCATGTTGTTTGTCGTCGTAAACAAAATGACCGTGTACATCACAGCGAATCCCTGCGCCACCAGGTGCTTGATCGCCGGGCTTTCCTTGTCCCTGCTCCAGAAAAAAAGCTCCATCAGAGGCGGTCCCATCGCCAGCACAACAACCAGCAGAGAGTACAGCAGTCCCCTGCTGCCCACCAGAAGCTGTGCGATAAACGTAATTGTAATCATCGACGCCTCCACCAGATGGCAGATCATAGCCGTCCGGTTGCAGCGCGCCATATCAGATAACGTTCTTTTGTCCATTTGTCATTCCTCCGTACACCTTGACACCATTCTTTTACTCTAAAGTATCATTTTTTTCGCCCTGTCGCAATATTTGTAATAAAAACTCGTCCAATTTTTAACATTTTTTGAAAATTGGACGAATCCAACTCTCTTTTCTGTCACATGCGGACGCGCTCACGCAGCTGCAGCAGCAGCTTTTTTTCCAGGCGGCTTACCTGCACCTGACTCATCGACAGCAGTTCTGCCACCTCGCACTGTGTCTTTCCCTCGTAGTATCTGAGTTGCAGCAGACGGCGCTCACGCTCGCCGACGGTCTCCAACAGCTGTTCCACCAGAATGTGGTTTAGGACCGCCTCCTTCTCCGGCTCCTCCCGCTCCGCGCTCTGTCCTCCGCTTCCCTCCATCTGATCGATCAGCAGCAGCTCCTCCCCGTCGCGCTCATAGACCGGCTGGTAGATGGACGCCACCTCCCGGTTTGCCTCAAGCGCCAGCACGATCTCCTCGCGCTCCAGCCCGGCGGCTTCCGCCAGTTCCTCCATCGTCGGCTCTCTCCCCAGTTCCCTGGTAAGCATTTCTCCCGCCCTGCGGATTTTATAGCCGTTCTCCTTTAAGGTTCTGCTGACTTTTACCATACCGTCATCCCGCAGAAAACGCCTGATCTCCCCGGTAATCATCGGTACCGCGTAGGTGGAAAAGGCAAGCTGCAGCGATACGTCAAATTTGTCGATAGCCTTCATCAGCCCGATGCAGCCGATCTGGAACAGTTCCTCCCTGTCATGTCCTCTGTGTTCAAAACGTCTCGTCACCGCGTGCACCAGGCCCAAGTTTTCTGCCACCAGCCGGTTCCTTGCGTCCTTGTCCCCCGCGTGAGCCTGTATGATCTGTTCCGTCCAAAGCTCCATAACGTTCAGCCTTCCTGCACGCCAATGTATTTTTTCATGCGCACGCTGGTTCCTTTTCCGGGCGCAGACTGAACCTGAACTTCATCCATAAACGCTTCCATGAATGCAAATCCCATCCCGGAGCGCTCCAGTTCCGGCTTTGTGGTGTAGAACGGTTCCATTGCCCGCGCCACATCCTCAATCCCCCTGCCCGTATCACAGACGATGATCTCCACTTCCCGTCCCATGATCCTGCATGTCATATGTACCTTTTCCTCCGGATTGTCATACCCGTGAATGATTGCATTGGTCACCGCCTCCGACACGGCCGTCTTGACATCCGAGAGTTCATCCATCGTCGGATTCAGCTCTGTGATAAACGCAGCCACCGCCATTCTGGCAAATCCCTCATTGACGGAACGCGCATCAAAACTTAATTCCACTTCATTCTTACTATGCATTGTGATTCTCCCCTTCCCGCTCTTTCTGCTGCTTAGGTACGCTTGTCCGTATCAGCGTGTGAAGTCCGGACACCTTAAAAATCTTAAGGATTCTGCCGCTTAAATGTTCCGCATACACCTCACCGCCAAAATATCCCATCTTCCGGCTCCGCCCGATAATCACCCCGATTCCGGAGCTGTCCATGAACTCCGTTCCCGCAAAATCAAACACGAGCGTCTTCACCTGACCGGTCTCAATAAAGAAATCCGCCTCCTGTTTCAGGCGGTCTGCCTCATGATGATCGAGTTCCCTCGGGACATACACCCGCAGGCAGTTTTTTTCCTGTTCGCAATATCTTTCCATCCTTTTTCCTCCCTTTCTTTTCTTTATGGCATTTTTGTATAATAGGAACAAAGTTTCCTATGAAACAAAAAAGACGCCGGTACGGACTGCTCCGTTCGACGTCTTTTGTATCATAATTCTTTTGTCTTATCACTGTTGTGTCTGTTTGCGCAGTACCCTGCTTCTTCCTGTCCCCGCTTATTCTTCGGTGTTCAGATACCTCTGTGCATTGGCAGCGCGCTCGGTTCCCGGATACAGATCCGCAAACTTCTGATAATAGGTCTTGGCATTGTCCATGTCGTCATTCCTGCGGTAAGACTGCGCAAGGTAGTACAGCGCATTGCCGTTGTCGTAGGTTTCATCGAGTTCGATCACCTTGAGGTAATCCTCGATTGCCTGTGTAAACTCCTGCGCATTGTAAGCATCTGTTGCTTCCTTATATACGGCGCTGATATACTCCGCGTTTACCTGTGCATTGATCGTATCGTACACAGTCATGGAGTCATCCGAAAGATAATCGGTATTGACGTTGCCGAGTGCCGTCCCAGCCTTCTCGATGTCACCGTCGGTGTACGCCACGTACGCCTGCAGAAGCTGCTCGTAAGTGTTGACCTTTCCGGCGCTGCTCTCCTCCTCGTTCTTCGCATCCGTGATCTGTGATGTAAGATCTTCGATCTGCGCTTCTAAAGAACTGATGCTCTGATTCTTGGATGCCACGGCATTGTTGGCGTCAAGAACCTCCGCTTTCGCCTGATTCTGGATCTCCCTGCGCACTCCCGGCACAATCAGAAAGCAGGTGATCGCCGCACCGATTGCAATTCCGATCACCATATTGATGATCGTTCCGATTGCGGAATTGTCCTTGAGATAGCGCGGCTGGATGATGGTCTCATTGCCGCTCTGATAGGAGATCAGATCCTCGTTCTTCTGCTTTTTCGGGTTATTCTCACGCAATCCGGCGTTGACTTCTTTTAAATAGCGTAGCGTCGTGGTGTTGTTGGCGTCAATTTTTCCCGCATTCCGAAGCGACTTCTTGGCAAGGTCGTACTTCTTCTCCTGAATGTAGAGGAGCGCCAGCAGCTGATGACCGCTTACCAGCTTCGGATTTAAGGACAGCACTTTCTTGAGCTGGATGATCGCCAGATCCCGGCTGTCCTGTCTGCAGTACAGCAGCGCCTGGTTGTATTTTTTGATCGTCTGGTTGATCGTATCCAGCCTTGACGGATTGTTCTGGATCTCATTTAAATACCGGCTTGCGGCGTTGTCCCTCGGCTGGTAATTCTTGCTGATGACCCACTCCGTCAACGCTTCGACCACCTCGCCCGTCTCGAAGTAGACCAGTCCGAGCAGGTTGCGCGCATCGATATTCATCTTATAAAAACGAAGGCTGGTCCTAAGACTCTCTATCGCGCCGGACAGGTCCCGCACTGCCGCCTTCTCTAACGCATCATTATAGTAGGCATTGGACGCCATAATGATCTTTTTGTATATTTTAACATTGGCTCCGCAGTTCTGGCAGATATCGCCCTTGCCCAGCTTCGCCCCGCAATTATAACATTCCATGGAAAACCTCACTTTATCAATCCTGACCCTGCCTGCTTCTACATGCCGCGCTTCATATCCTGCAGGATCTCCTGCAATACGTCCGTCATATCCGTGAGTTCATGATTATAGATAGCCTGCTCCGCCTCTTCCACTTCCAGGCTCGGCTTAAAATTCTTTAATTCTTCTTCAAAATTGATCACTGTTATCACCTCTGTCATCAATATAAAAACACCACTATATTATTCACTTTCTCATTATAATATAGTGGTGCTAATAATCAAGCTATTTTTGACGCAGAAACTTCTGCTATTCGACACCGGCGCTGCACGGTCTTGTTCCGATCTTGTCCGGTAATTTGTAAAATTCCACTCCGGTTGCCATATTTTTCAAGGCAAGCTTCAACTCGTCCATATTGATGATCACGCCGGGATAAATCTCCTGGATCACCGAGACACATGCGCCTCTGGAACTCTCTGCGAGAATACGGAGCTTCCGCACTTCCTCCTCGTCGCTGGCAAGCATTGCAGAATCCTTGATCTTAATCCGAAGCAGCGACGTCCGGCGCGGATCGTTCGTGTAGCTGACGCCACGCTCCTTGGAGAGAATCTCGAACTTCTCCAATCCTTCCTCGATCTTCGCCAGTTCCTCCCTCGTCGTCTCGATCTTCTTCTCCATGACACGCAGGCGGCTGTACACATCAATTCCGGCACCGACAAAGATCTCGGTGCGCTTCTCGGCATCATTGCCAAGCGAGGTTGCAATCAGTCCGCGGATCGCCTGTACCTTACCGCCGATAATACTGCCCTTTCTTCCGGTCAGACGTATCTGCCCATGGCAGATCACCGAACAATCCATCAGCACATCCGCCTGCAGATCACCCTCACACAGAATGTTCGTGAACTCAAAAAACTTCGCAGTAATCGCGCCCTTCGTCTTCACAGACGCCTTGTTGCCGCCGAGCATACCGCCTCTTAGGATGATGTCCTTGCCGGCTTCCAGCATGCACGCTTCGGCGACACCGTCGATCGTGATTGATCCGGTTGCCCGGATGTTGACGCCGCTCTCCACATTCCCGTGAATGACAATATCTCCGCGGAAGTCGATATTACCCTCTGCCAGCTCTGCATTCCCCGAGACTTCATGTACCGGAAGAACCACAATCCGGTCATTCTGCATCTCGATCTTACCGTCCATGGAAGCCGTATAAGTCACCTCATCGTCCATACGATCGAAACCTTTGCCCTTTAACGGCATCTGTTCTCTTCCGTGCTTGGCAGGCACCAGCCTGCCCTTGACCGACATTCCATCCTCGCCAGACACAGCAGGGTGATACACGGCAATCACCTGACCGGCAGTCACAGACTCGATCGAATGTACCGACCAGTAATCCACAGAACCGTCCGGCAGAAGCTTCGGCTTGCCGTCAAAGTTCGTGTCGAACTTGTATTCGTAGTAACCGTCCGTTCCATCCACCGGCTTCTTCCCCTGCGCGATCAGAAGCTCTGCATTGTATGTATGCCCCTCCAGCATATCGGAAATCCGCTGCTCATCTATGCCTGTGGTGATTCCTCTCGCTGCCATCTCCTGCCGGATCTGGGCGTCCGTATACCCTGTTCCCTGTTCCGGCTCCGGGAGCAGCATATAGGCCTCCATCTCATCAAATGTTATGCGTATAATAGGTTTCTGTTGTGTAAGTTCCGCCATAGTCCGCCGCTCCCCATTCTGTGTAAATCCCACCTGCTACTGTCAATCCATCTACATTCTATCATACTAGCCCGATGGTACTTTTTCAAGTACATCTTTTTTCCTTTCCGGTACAACACGCAGGGATTTACGAACTCTTTTCTAGCGGTTCATCTGTGCGAGCCGTTCCTCGACCTGTGCCATCATCTGCTCGTAGCCCGCGAGCTTCTCTTTTTCCTCCTGAACCTTTGCCTCCGGAGCCTTGCTTAAGAATTTTTCATTGGAAAGCATTCCTCTGGAACGGGCGAGTTCTTTGACCAGACGCTCTTTTTCTTTTAAGAGGCGTTCCTTCTCCTTCTCAAAATCGACCAGATCCTCAAGCGGCAGATACAGTGTTGCTCCCGGAATTACGACAGATACCGCATCGTCCTCGATTCCGTTCTTGTCTGCCTGTACACTCACATCGCTTGCGCCTGCCAGATTCTGATATGCCTCTCTTGTCTTCTCAAATGTCTCACGCAGTGCGGCATCGTCTGCCACAATGAAAATCTTTGCTTTTCTTGAAGGCGGCACATCCATCTCCGTACGCACGTTGCGGACACCTTTTACCAGATCCTTGCAGTGCTCTAACATCTCTTCCTCTGCCGGGAAATTCCAGTCTGCGCGGTACTCCGGCCATTTTGCCAGCATGATCGTCTCCTCTTTGGGATGCAGTGTGCAGAAAATCTCCTCCGTGATAAACGGCATAAACGGATGCAGCAGCTTTAACGCCTCTGTGAGCACCGTCTTTAATGTCCAGAACGCCGCATTTGCTGAAACCGGATCCTGCTCTTTGTTGTAGGTGCGCGTCTTGGTAATCTCAATGTACCAGTCACAGAACTCATCCCAGATGAAGTCGTAAACCTTCTGCACTGCGATTCCCATCTCGTACTTGTCCATGTTCTCGGTCACGTCCTTGGCAAGTGTATTCACCTTTGAGAGAATCCACTTGTCCGCCGGCTTTAACTCATCCGCGGACGGCTCGGTAATCGCAGCCCCCTCCAGATTCATCATGATAAAACGGGATGCATTCCAGACTTTGTTGGCAAAGTTTCTGGATGACTCGACTCTCTCCCAGTAGAAACGCATGTCGTTGCCCGGTGCATTTCCGGTAATTAACGTCAGACGGAGCGCATCTGCGCCGTACTTGTCGATGACCTCAAGCGGATCAATACCGTTGCCGAGCGATTTGCTCATCTTGCGTCCCTGGGAATCGCGCACCAGTCCGTGGAACAATACCGTGTGGAACGGTGCTTTTCCCATCTGCTCGTAACCCGAGAAGATCATACGGATGACCCAGAAGAAAATGATGTCGTAACCCGTTACCAGCACATCGGTCGGAAAGAAGTAATCCAGATCCTCGGTCTTCTTGGGCCAGCCCAGTGTCGAGAACGGCCACAGTGCGGAGGAGAACCAGGTATCGAGCGTATCCGGATCCTGCTCCATGTGGTCACATCCGCACTTCGGGCACTTCTGCGGTGCACTCTTTGCCACAACCATCTCGCCGCAGTCCGGGCAGTAATAAGCCGGGATGCGGTGTCCCCACCAGAGCTGTCTGGAGATGCACCAGTCGCGGATGTTGTCCGTCCAGTTGAAATAGGTCTTCTCCATGCGCTTCGGCAGCAGCTGGATGTCTCCGTTCTTCACTGCCTCGACTGCCGGTTTGATCAGCTCATCCATCTTTACAAACCACTGCTGCTTCACCATCGGCTCTACCGTCGTACCACAGCGGTCGTGTGTTCCTACATTATGAGAGTGCGGCTCCACCTTTACCAGAAGTCCCTGCTCCTTCAAGTCGTCCACCAATGCCTTTCTGCACTCGTAGCGATCCATCCCCTCGTATTTTCCTGCGAAATGGTTCATCGTCGCATCGTCGTTAATGACGGTGATCTCCTCTAAGTTGTGGCGCTTTCCAACCTCAAAGTCGTTCGGGTCATGTGCCGGTGTGATCTTCACGCAGCCGGTTCCGAACTCCTTGTCGACATATGGGTCTGCGATGACCGGAATCTCACGGTCTGTCATCGGAAGTTTTAACATTTTTCCAACGATGTCCTTGTAGCGCTCATCGTCCGGATTGACAGCGACTGCGGTATCACCGAACAGCGTCTCCGGTCTGGTTGTTGCGATCTCAACGAATCTGCCTTCCTCGCCGACTACCGGATAGTTGATGTGCCAGAAAAATCCGTCCTGCTCCTCATGCTCTACCTCGGCATCGGAAATGGAGGTCTTGCAGACCGGGCACCAGTTGACAATGCGGGAGCCCTTGTAGATCAGTCCTTTTTCATATAACTTCACAAATACCTCAAGCACTGCGTCAGAGCAGCCCTTGTCCATGGTAAAACGCTCTCTCTGCCAGTCTGCGGAGGAACCCATCTTCTTTAACTGGTTGATGATGCGGCTGCCGTACTCGTCCTTCCACTCATAGCATTTTTCGAGGAAGCCTTCGCGTCCCAGATCGTGCTTGTCAATTCCCTGCTTTTTCAGGTTCTCAATAACCTTTACCTCAGTCGCAATGGAGGCGTGGTCGGTTCCCGGCTGCCACAATGCATTGTACCCCTGCATTCTCTTGTAACGGATCAAAATATCCTGCATGGTGTTGTCGAGCGCATGTCCCATATGAAGCTGTCCGGTAATATTTGGCGGAGGCATCACGATGGTAAACGGTTTCTTGCTACGGTCAACTTCCGCATGGAAATAGCCGTTGTCCTCCCATTTTTTGTAAAGTCTTCCCTCGATCCCCTTCGGATCATATGTCTTGGCAAGTTCTTTGCTGCAATTCTGGCACATTGTCCTCTCTCCTTTTCTTTCCTAATTACATAAAAACGCCCTTTGTATCCGTAAGGATACAAAGGGCGACTTATCGCGGTACCACCTTTGTTCACCAGCTGTATACAGCCGGTCTTCGCTCCGGTCAGATGCTCTCTAACCAGCGGTTCGTTAACGGGAACCGGGCGTGAACACTTGCTGCCGTACATCTTCTGTACCGCTTTCTGGGTGTTCCGGTTCAAAAGCTACCTTCCACGCATCTCCTTCCAAGAAACCTTGCAGCCGATGGGTCTCTCTCTCTGCGGCGAGTCTGCATGTACTCCTCTTTCTCTCTACCTTTTACATACTGTTAATGATACGTGCAGCGTCCCGTTTTGTCAAGAAATTTTTAGTTCAGACTCTTCACCAGCGCCTCATAGACAAAGCGCTTCGCCTCTTCCCTGCTTACCGCCATCTTCTCTCCTTTTCCCAGATCGACCAGGTATCCTGCAAACGCTGTCATCTGCGCCACGAACGCCAGCTTCTGCAAGTACGGATTCGTCTCCCCGATCGTGCCTTCCGACACGCCCTGGCACATCAGGGACTCCACAATCCTATCCGCCAGATGGCAGCCCAGAGCCTGCTGTCTCTTTTCACATTCCCTGCGCATGGACTCAGAGACCTCATACGAACCAGTTCCGATCCGTACCAGAAGACAGAACGCCTGTCGCTTCGCGAACACCTCTTCCATATAAGTAAGAATCTGTACAAATTTTCCTGCAAAATCTCCCTCACCTTTGGTGATTTCCAGTACGTGCGCAAGCCGCATCTCCACATCGTAGAGGACCGCATTCGCAATGATCTCCTCCTTGGAGGAAAAATACTCGTACGCTGTTCCTTTGCCGATCCCCGCCTGCGCCGTGATGTCCGACACCTTCATGCGGTTGATATCCCAGCCGTCGGTTACCATGGCAAGCACCGCCTCGTACAGCAGCCGCACTTTCTCCGGCAGTGCCCCGTTTTCATATCTCCCATTCATTATAATTCTTCCTCCACCATATTTTTCTCCCTGTTGAACGCGTCATAGATACACGGAACCACAAACAGGGTCAGAAGCGTACCGTAAATCAGGCCTCCCTCGGTCACAATTGCCATCGGCTGCATCATTTCCGAACCGTCACCGAGTCCGAGCGCCATCGTGGACATCGACAGGATCGTCGTGAGCGCTGTCATTAAGATCGGGCGCAGACGCGTCTTTGCTGAATTTAAGATCGCCTCTTTTTTCGTCATGCCGCCCCTGCGGAGCTGGTTGATGTAATCCACCATAACGATACCGTTGTTGACGATAATTCCTGCAAGCATGACGAATCCGATCATTGCGACAACACTGATCTCATTTCCGGTGAAAAACAGGGCAAACAGACCTCCGGTAAACGCCAGCGGAATCGTGAACATGATGATGAACGGAGACAGGAATGACTGGAACTGTGCCACCATGATCAGATAGATAAATACGACCGCCAGAATCAGCATCAGGTACAACTGCTGCATGGCATCTGCTATCATCTCATCCTCACCCGTCATCTCAATTGAGTATCCTTCCGGCAGATCTATTTTATTCAGTTCTTTCATCAGTGCGTTTGCGACAAGCGTGACGTTGTGTGTGTCATCCACACCTGCTGTGACGCTGATATAGCGCGTCTGGGAATCCCTGGACACTGCGTTTAAGCTGCTGCCAGCCTCAAACGTCGCAATCTCGGTAAGTGGAATCTCCTTTACCGTATCCCCGGTATCCCCGGTATCTTCTGTGTCTTCGATATCCTTGGCATCCCCTGTATCCTTGGTATCCTCCGACAGTTTTTCGTCCGTCTCTTTCTCCCCGTTGCTACCCGTACTGCTTAACTGCGCCATCTTATCCTCGTAGGAAAACGTGAGGTTCTTAATATCGTCGAGCGTCACATTCGCCTGCTCCTCGCTCCTTACATACACCTCGTAATCCTGCACGCCGGCAGAGATCGCCGTCACCGCGGTCTGGGACGCCAATTTTGCATAGACCAGCTGGAATACCTGCGCTGTTGTCATGCCGTATTCCGCTGCCTTTTCCTTGTCGACATGAATCGTGTAGGACTGCGTCGTATTATCCAGCCCGTCATCCACATCCACCGTTCCTTCCTGTGCTTCCACCACACCGGCCACTTTCCCTGCCAGTTCCTGGAGGGTGCCAAGGTCACTCCCCTTGATCTGCACCGTAATACCGCTTCCGAGGAAGGAACTCATATCCGACGCCGAATTGTCCGTGTCAACCTGACAGTCCATATCTTTGGTCAGCTCCGCAATCTGCGCCGTGATCTCTCCCGCCGTGACGGAGGAATTCTCATCCAGAAGCAGATACATCGTCACACTGTCACTGCTGCCGCCCATGGACATCAGGGCGCTGTCTCCTCCGGCGATCGCTCCGATCGTCTCCACGCCGTCAATGCCCGCAATCTTCTCCGTCACCTCATCCGCGCGCTCGCAGAGTTCCTCAAACGTCAGTTTTTCGTCCTCCTTCGCCGCCACTGTCACGGTCAACTGATCGGTTTCCATATTCATATCCATAAAGGAAAATCCTCTGGAATACGCGGCAAGCGCACTCGTCACAAGCAGGACAGTCACACCGATGAACACGACCGGTTTGAACCTGAGTGCCAGTTCCAAAAGCTTCGCATATCCCTGCTGCACTTTTTCAAAGAAGGCGTGCCGCACCTCTTTGGGATTTTTAAGTAGTCCCGCCGCCATCATCGGCACGAACGTCAGCGCCACGATGAGGCTGGCTGTCAATGTAAACGTAATTGTGAGTGCGATGTCCACAAACAGCTGCCTCGTGATTCCCTCTGTGAACACAATCGGAACGAACACACACACCGTCGTTAAGGTCGATGCAATAATGGCTCCGGTCACGCCGCCGGCTCCCTCAACCGCCGCCTTTTTGATGGAATATCCCTCGCTCCGCAGGCGATAGATGTTCTCAATGACCACGATAGAGTTATCCACAAGCATACCGATGCCAAGCGCCAGTCCCGACAACGAGATAATGTTTAAGGAAATATTTGAAAAATACATCAACACCACCGCAAAAATAACACTGAGCGGGATGGAGCATGCAATCACGAGCGTCGGCCGGATGTCTTTTAAAAACAGAATCAGCACGATGACGGACAGCAGCGCGCCCACGATCATATTTTCCAATACCGACTGCACAATGATATCGATATAAATTCCCTGATTCATCAAGATCGCCGTGTGAAGTGCGGGATTATCTGCCTCCATCGCCTTTAATTTCTGCTGGATCCGCTTTGTCACATCCCCGGTCGAGTACCCGGTCTGCTTTTCAATGGAAAGCATGATTGCGGGGTTTCCGTTTACCTTGGAATAAGACTCACCGGCGTTGTTCACCAGTTCCACTGCCGCCACATCGCTAAGGCAGACTGGCCCGATTCCGTCCAGACCAAGATCAATCAAAACCACCTGCTTTAATTCGTCCACGGAATCCAGCTTATCGCCCACACGCACCATGTAGCGGTTCTCGCCTTCCCCGACATAGCCTGCCGGCATGGAAAAATTCTGTGCCGCGAGCAGGTTACCGAGCATGTCGACCGTGAGAATCTGATCCAGATCCGCAGATTCCTTTGCGCTATCCTTTGCCGCATCCAGCTGGCTCTGTCCCTGCGCCAGCTGATTCTTTGCATCGGCAAGCTGCGCTGTCGCCTCGCTCAACTGCAGGATTCCCTCAATCTGGTTCTTCGTCAGCTGCGCGGAGGCTTCATCCAGCGCAATTTTACCTGCGTCCACCTGTTTTTGCGCCTCCTGCATGGTCGCAATTCCCGTATTGATCTCGGCAAGCTTCTGCGTCATATCTGCGATTGCATAGGGCAGATCATCGAGTGTCTGTACTTTGATGCCAAGGCTCTCCAGCTGCTGTCCCCATGCGGCGATCGATTCATTGATTGTTGCAAGCTGTGCATTTGCCTGCTGCTCGATCTGTGCGCTGCCTGCCGCAATCGCCTCCTGCTGTTCCGGTGTCAGCATATTCTTCAGCGCTTCCAGCTGCTGTCTGGCTGCAATTCCATCATTATAAAGCTGCTGCAGTGCCGGAATTGCCTTCTCCATGATCTTTTTTGCCTCAGTCATCATGGTCATATTCGTCTTTAATTCTGATGCGCCGACATACGCCTGAATCTTTCCATTTTCAATCTGATTGGCTGCGGCACTGACCTGGTTTGCCAGTTCGCTCTTGCCACTCTCCAGCTTTTTCTCGCCATTTTCCAGCTCTGCGGATGCATCATCCAGTTCCTTCTGCGCATCTGCAAACTGTTCCTCGATCTTTTCCTGAATCTTATCATTCAGAGCATCGATTTTGTCCTGATCCATGGTCACCTGCACGGATTCCTCAAGCACGCCGGTAGCGCTTACCGAAGCCACACCCTCCACGCTCTCGAGTGCCGGTGAAAATTCATTTTCCACATAGGAAGACACCTCTGACTCATCCATGCCTTCCACATCCGCCGACGCCACCATGACCGGCATCATATCCGGGTCGATCTGCATAATCATCGGCTTTCCGACGCTGTCTGAAAAACTTCCCTCCAGCTGGTCCAGCTTCTGCTGGATCTCAATCAGAATGGAATCCATGTTGGCGCTCTGCTCGTATTCCAGAATAACCATGGAATAGTTGTCGTACGATACGGAGCTCACGTTTTTGATGCTGGATGTCGTCGCCATGGAGGCTTCAACCGGTGCCGTCACATCCGTCTCAACCTCCTCCGGGCTCGCGCCCACATCCGTTGTAATTACCAGCGCATAGGGCAGGTTCATATCCGGCAGCAGATCAGTCGTCATTCTGGTAAATGACACCACGCCCAGAACGATCACCAGGATTACACCCACAATGACAGTGTACGGTCTTTTTACACTAAATTTTGAAATCACATCTGTATCCTCTCTTTGACTTTGTATTCCGTCCGACCAGTCGGTCGGCTTTTGACATTTTTTATGCTGCGCGAGAATCTTTCGATTCTCCGCAGCATATCTGCGTTTGTCTATTCTGCTGTCTTACGATACTTATTCTTCCTCATCGTCGTCATCCGCAATTGCCGCCGCTGTTCCGGCTACCGAAGAAGCCACCACAACCACGACCACAATTACAACCAGCAGCAATAAGATCCCCATAAAGATCAAAAAACCCGTCTCTGTCATTCTCCTTCTCCTCGTCTTTCTGTCAGCAGATGCCGCACATCCCGCCGCACCTCTTCCGGCATAATCTCACTCCTGATGCAAGTATAGCATATTTACACCCGCATGAAAAGTCCTTTATCTGGCCTGTTTTGTGAAGAACTTCTGTGTGAATTCCGCCCTGCTGCAAGGTTTTCCGAACAGAAATCCCTGTATATAATCCGGCTCTGTCTGTTTTGCCTTTGTAAGTTCGCCCTCTGTCTCGATTCCCTCAACGCATACGTGAAGCCCCAGGCTGTGGGACATCTCCACGATATGATTTAAAAGCCGGTACTCATATTCACGGTTCAGCGCTTTTAATGTGAACGACCGGTCAATCTTAATATATGCAGGCTTTAAATCGCTTAAACAACGCAGGTTGGAATATCCTGTGCCAAAATCATCCAGTGCCAGCAATACACCGTATTCTTTGAGTCCGTTCCAGACTTTGTCAAAGCGCTCATTCTCCTCCAGATAACCGCTCTCTGTCAGCTCGATGCAGACACTCGACGGCTTGACTCCGAACTCATCAACAATCCTGCGCACATCCGTGAGAACACGGCTCTTTAACACCTGCACATAGGACAGGTTAACATTCACCTTGAACTCCGGAAGAATCTTCTGCCATTCCCTGCATGCATCCAGCGCCTGGCGCAGCACCCACCTGCCGACCGGAATAATCAGACCGGATTCTTCGAGAATCGGGATAAATTCGCCGGGCGATACCATCCCACCCTCCGGTGAATGGAAGCGGAGCAGCGTCTCCGCCCCGGTCAGTTCACCGTTTGCAGCATTTACCAACGGCTGGAAATATGCCTCAAATCCCTCAAATCCATTATTTACCGCATGATGCAGCTGCCGCAGCAGTGTGCGGCTTTTCAGATAATCTTCGTATTCCTCCTCCTCAAATACATAGCAGCTGTTTTTTCCGCGCTCCTTCGCCTCGCTGAGTGCAAACTCCGAAAGCTTCATGGCATTTTCAAAGGAATTGTCCACATCGCCGTTCTTCACGATACCTCCGGACACCGTATACACCGCTTTGTACTGGTTCTGCTCAATAAATGCGTAGATGGATTTCTTGATCTCATGGAAAAGATCTTCGGCCTGCTGCACACTGCCGCCGGAAAAATCCACAACTGCGAACTCATCCGCCACAATATGGAACAGGCTCTGTTCCGGGCCTATATTTTCCTCAATACACTGTGCCGTTCTTCTTAAAATATAATCTCCGTATTCGTTGCCGTGGCTCTCGTTGATGTTCTTGAAATCATCGATGCCGATTCTGAGCAAAAATCCCTGTGGCAGCTTTGGACTGCGGCTCTCATAAAAAATCTTCAGACTATATTCTCCCAACAGGCCGCTGACATTGTCCGCCTTCTGTTTTGCCCCGATCTCATTGATGCAGCCCACAAGGTATCTGGGTGATCCATCCTCCGGATCGCTCAATACTCTGCCCCTGCAGTTGATCCAGATCGTTTCATGATTCTTCCCCATCCAGCGATAGTGCAGATTGTGGAATACTTTCCTGCCCGTGGAGAGAAGCTCCAGCTCTACCAGCAGCAAATCAAGATCATCCGGATATACAACCTGTCTGTGCATTTCCACTACATTGTGAAAATGATCTGCCGGCAGACAAAAACGCTTCACCGCATTCGGTGAAATCTGGTAATAATCTTCCTTAAAATCACACACATACAAGTAATCATCCATACAAGGGCTTAAAAGCCCTACCATATCAACCATTTGTTCCGTCGTAAAATGCGCCACTTCCGCCTTCATCTTAGCACCCCCAGATCCCGCATCTATCGTACTTTAGTCTTACTCCATACTACATAATTTTCTGAAAAAAGTCAATCACAGGGCAGAATATCTGCACAACGGATACCGGGATGTTGACGATGTCTCCACAAAATAAGGCTGTCACGCGAACGGACGGCTATGTCATATATTACACTGAAAAAATCGGAAAGGACAACGTTCCAGATCAAACCCGGAGCGTGGACATTCGGAGCGCAAAATACGGAATTTCTAATTCTGCCGTGTTTGCCATCTGCGATGATCCGTGTCTTTCCAAGTTTTGAACACTCCACGAGGAGATGTTCGCAAGCCGCAGACAATTTTAGAACTTTCGTGTGTGCCTTGTGGCACCGCTGAATAAAACATAACCGCGCGAAGCCGATGTCTGAATTGGCATCTGCCATGTTTTCAATAGCAGATGCCAACGAGTTTCGGTTCGCGCAGTTTTATATTGTCTATGAAGCGGTGCCACTAGGCACGCTAGGAAGTTCGCTCATTGTCTGCAGCTTATCGGACACCTCCTGTGGATTGTCAAAACGTGGCAAAGACACAGAATGAGATGAAAAACACGGCAGAAAAGAATTTCACGTATTTTGCTCCAACGAATGTTCACGCCCGGGTTCATCCGGAACTTGAGTCTTCCCGTCTTTTAACAGTTGCAGCTTATCACAATGCCATCGTTCCGTGTGACAGCCACATTTTTTAACCCTTCACACTTCCGAGGGCAACGCCCTGCACAATGTGTTTGGAGAGGATCAGATATACGACGATAACCGGGAATATGGAGAACGCGATCATGACGTACACCTGCCCCATATCGAACTTCAGCCAGTCTGCCGCACGAAGCTGCGCGATCAGGATTGGGAGGGTTTTCTTCTTGTCATCGTGTAAGATCAATGCCGGTGTAAAGTAATTGTTCCAGCTGCTTACGAATGTGAAGATCGCCTGAACCGCAATCGCCGGTTTCATCAGTGGAAGTACGATCTGATTAAAGGTATGGAACTCGCCGGAGCCGTCGATACGCGCCGCCTCGATGAGGGACAGCGGCAGGGCGCTTTCCATGTACTGTTTCATGTAGAAAAATGTAACCGGTGCTGCGATCGTCGGCACAATCAGAGGAATAAAGGAATCCTCCAGATGCATCTTTCCAACCAGCTGTACGAATCCAAGCGCCGTTACCTGTGTCGGGATCATCATGATCATCAGGATGAACGGATAGATGAACTTTTTCAGTCCGAAATCATATGCATGAATCGCGTAAGCCGTCATGGTTGAAAAGTAGACCGAAACCAGTGCGCTTAAGCCTGCTACGATAATACTGTTTAACATACCGTTCCATACCGGAAGTGTTCCCGCGAGCAGATTCTTCCAGTTCTCCAGAAGATGCGAGCTCGGTGCCAGTGTGAATCCGGACTGCAGCTGTCCGTTTGATCTCGTTGCATTCACAAACAGGATGTAGAACCAGAACAGACAGAAAAACGAAATAATCGTCAATACCACATATGCAATGGCTCTTCTTGTATGAATATTCATTCCTTTATGTACTTTTCTTGTTTCCATACAGCTCACCCCTTTCTCTTGTCATTGCCGGTAATCTTAAATACTACAAGACTTAATACACCGGTAATAAAGAACAATACAACTGACAGCGCACCCGCCATACCATAGTTCTTACTGTACAGGTGCTTATTCAAGAACATGATCAGCGTCATGGAGGAACGCATCGGATCTCCGGTTCCGTTTGTCAAAATCTGCGGCACATCGAACAGCTGGAGACCACCGATCAAAGAAGTTACAAGTACATATACAAGGATCGGGCGCAGCAGCGGCAGTGTAATCTTGAAGAACACCTGCATGGAAGTCGCCCCGTCTACCTCGGCAGCCTCAAAGAGTGAGGTATCGATTCCCATCATTCCTGCCATGAGAAGGATTGTCGTATTGCCGAACCACATCAAGCAATTCATGAATGCAACCAGTCCTCTCGTGCTTCCAACATTGGAAAGGAATTTGTAAGGTGTATCGATAAAGCCAATCTGCATGAGCAGTGAGTTGATAGGACCGCTGTCGGAAAACAATGTGAAGAACAACATGGCAAATGCAGATGCCATAATCAGGTTCGGCAGATACATCACTGTCTTAAAGAACCGCTGTCCTTTTAATTTCAGGCTCACATCCGAGAACCATGCGCCCAAAAGCAGTGACAGGAAGATCTGCGGAATAAAACACATAATCCACATCACCATGGTATTCTTGGCATAAACCCAGATGTCACCGTCTGAAAACAGCTTTTTATAGTTTGCAAGTCCGACAAAATTCGGTCCGATCTGTGTCAGGCCCGACAGATAATTCTCAAAGAAACTGTTGTAAATGGTTGTTACCATCGGAATCAACTGGAAAATCACATACACGATAATAAACGGAAGTAAAAAGATATAGCCCCATTTATTATACCGAACGGCTTTTGACTTCTTTTTCATAGCATTTGCCCCCTTCTTCATTCATTGTATACAGAGCTCACAGCAGCCCTTCCTTTTTTTTGCAGACCTGCTGTCAGCTCTGCATTTCCAGAGAAATCACCTGTATTTTGGCATAGAATGAGCCACACCCGCCTTCCTGATGGCCGGCAGGCGTGGCTCCTGTCATTCTATCCATAGCATCTTTACTTCTTCATCTGCTGATGCTTTCTGCACCGATGCTTATATCCTCTCAATCACTGAGATTACAGTTCCACGATTAGTGTGTCAGCTCCGGATATTTCTCCTCTACTGCCTTGTAGAACAGATCCAGTGCCTCATCCTCGGTTGCATTGCCCTCGAAGTAATTCTTCATTGCGTGCTGGAACTCCTCGTTGCAGCCCTGGTCGTATGCGGAAAGGTTGCTTAAGTCAAGGCTGTCAACACCTGCGCAGTACATAGCCAGTGGATTCTGTCCGCCTAATACCTTGCTGGAGTAGCTGGTATCCTGTGCCATAGCTTCCATGGTTGGCTTATTGTTTACGAAATCATCATCTGCAACAACGATATCCTTCATAAGGTCTGCGTTTGTTGTCATCTGAAGCATGATATCTTTTACAAGACCTGGGTTATCTGTTCCATTTGCTGCGCAGATCCATGATCCGCCCCAGTAGAAGCCTTCCGGTCCCTGTGTTGCGCCCCATCCGCCGAGGTTTGCGATACTTCCCTCGTCCTCAGCTGCCATGGAGAAGTTTACTAACCAAGCCGGTCCAAAGTAGCAGAATACCTTTCCTTCCGGATAGAAGCCTTTCTTCCAGTCATCGCTCCAAAGATCTGCTGTGCCAGTCTCGCCTGCATCAACAAGTTCCTTGGAATCGTCAACCCACTTCATGATGTTATCATCAATATTGATCTTACCATCAACTACCCACTTGGAAGTTACGTTGTTGGAGTATACACGGTAGGAATCATTTGCGGAAGATGTGATCTTGTAACCTGCAGCCTTTAATGTCTTTGCTGTCTCATTGAATGTATCCCAATCCTTTACATACTCCTGTACGTCTGCCGGATCATCGGAGCCAAGCACTTCCTTAGCAGCTTCACGGTTGTAGAATAATACGCCCGGGCAGCCCTGCCAGGTAAGGCCTTTTAATTTGCCGTTGGAATCAGTAACAATATCCTTTGTGTACTGATACTGGTCTGCAATATCTGCATCTGTGATGCCAAGATCTGCTACGTCCATGGTGTAATCGGTATCTACATATTTTAATGCGTAATCAGCCTCTACGAGGAACAGATCGATCTTGTCATCAGCTGCTGCATCTGCCTGCTTTAATAAGGTAGCATCCAGGTTGTTCTGGTATGCGTTGTCATCACTCGGTGTGATGTTCCATTTTACGGTCACATCGCCGATGGTTCCTGTGGTTCCGTCTACGATGGTGTAGCCCGGATAATGATCTTCCAGTCTGGACTTGAACTCTTCATTCCAGCAGTAGATGTTGAGGACTTTGCCTTCATCGGATGCTGTTGCATCTGTAGCTGTCTCTGTGCCTGCATCTGCTGCAGGTGCTGCCTCTGTTGCAGGAGTTGATGCTGTGTTGTCTGTTGTCGTCGTGTCTGCTGTGTCGGATGATCCACATCCTGCTGCCATGGATGCTACCATGGATGCACATAAGAGTGCGCTAATGATTTTCTTCTTCATAGAAAACCCTCCTCCTTAAGATGTCTGGCTTTCGCCATTGGTTTGGGAAACCTTTTCCTGCGCCCCGCTGTTATTTCTGCAAAATTTTTCCTACGGATTGCCCTGGTACTAAGCTTCCTTCTATAACGACTCTCTCAACGAGAGTTGTTCGCGGTTTTTCAATTGTGCCAATCAATCGCTTGGCTGCTTCGCTTCCAATCAGCTCTGTGTTCTGACGGATTGTGGTAAGTTTGGGATGCAGCAGCTGTGAGATGCGTGTTCCATCGTAACCTGCCACGGAGATATCTCTCGGAATCCGAAGTCCCATCTCAATGATGACATTCCTTCCGCCGATTAAGGCGGTGTCATCCGGGTAGATGATGCAGGTCGGCACATCGGGAAGATTTAAAATCTCTCTGGTCTGCCTTGCTGCTTCCTTCGTCTCAAGATAATCGGCCGTCCGGATATATTCATCCGGCACCTCCAGTCCTAATTCATCCATCGTCCGGTAAAAACTTGCCAGCCGGTCCTTGGTAACATAGTAATTCTCCTGACCGTGGATATATGCAATTTTCCGGTGCCCCTGCTGGTAAATATACTTCACAAGGTCTTCCATGCCCTGAATGTTGTTGGAGCTTACCGCCGTACAGTTATGATGTACATAGTCGATGGTTACCACCGGCAGATCGCTGTTCATCAGTTCCAGAACGTCCGGATCATTGTAATCGGCACAGACGATTGCGACTCCTTCAAAGTTCCGGTATCTGCAGTGTTCATAGTAGGACATCTTGCGGTTCTCAAAACAGGTATTGATAAATGTGATATCGTAACCCTGCTTCTCTGCCTGAACTTTAAGACCGTTGAGCACACCCGAGAAATATTCATGGGTAAGACCGCTGCCCGCTTCTTCCTCAAAAAGGACTCCTATATTATAGGAACGGTTGGTCTTAAGTGCTCTCGCTGCCGCGTTGGGAAAATACCCGAGTGCTTCTGCTGTCTTCTTGATCCGATGCTTCGTCTCTTCGCTGACATCCTTCTGGTCGTTGAGTGCCTTGCTTACCGTTGCAGTGGAGACACCGCATTTCTCAGCTATCGTTTTTAATGATACCATTGTGTCCTCCACACTTTCGAAACATCACTTAATCGTTTTCGTACTTTTACTATATGCCATCTTTTGCAAAAATGCAATACATATTTGTCATTTCGGCGAGTTTAACACTTTTTTCGCTGATTTTTTGTGCATTTTTGCGTGTTCTATTTCTTTTTCTTCTATTATAAGTTGTATTTTCCCTGTCATTCTTATACGTTTTCGTTTTTTATCCCTATATTTCGGTTTTCAGCTCCTTTGTGTCTTTCTTCTATATTTTACCCGCTTTTTTGTTCAATCTGCTGTATTCACTGTATTTATACGTATTTCGATTGATTTTTTTATTTTCACAGGTTATACTTTTAGTTAGAAATTGTTTACTTAATCGTTTTCGCAATTATTTCAGTTTGAACAATTCACTTACCTATTTTCGTTGCAAATGTTTCGGAAATGCGTATGCTTACATGATATGAATGGAGGTAAGCCCATGAAATTTGGCTATTTCGATGATGCGAAGAAAGAATACGTCATCACTTCTCCGCGGACACCGCTTCCGTGGATCAATTATCTGGGATCAAAGGATTTCTTTTCCCTGATCTCCAACACCTGCGGCGGCTACAGTTTTTATAAAGACGCAAAGCTTCTGCGCCTGACCAGATACCGCTATAACAATGTCCCGTTCGACAGCAACGGCCATTACTACTATATTAAGGAAGGCGATACGATCTGGAATCCGGGATGGATGCCCACAAAGACCGAGCTGGATTCCTATGAGTGCCATCACGGCATGGGATATTCCACCTTCCGCAGTTCCAAGAATGATCTCTCCGCAGAGCTGACTGCTTTTGTTCCGGTCGACGACAGCTGCGAGATCAACAAGCTCACGCTCACCAACAACGGCAGCGCGCCAAAGACGTTCTCCGTTTTCTCCTACGTGGAATTCTGTCTCTGGAACGCCATGGATGACATGACGAATTTCCAGCGCAATTTTTCCACCGGTGAGGTAGAGGTCCACGGTTCCGCGATCTACCACAAGACGGAATACCGCGAGCGCCGCAATCACTATGCGCTCTATGCGGTCAACGCTCCGATCGCAGGTTTTGACACCGACCGTGATTCCTTCCTCGGCGCATACGGAGAGAATTCCGCTCCCGAGGTGGTTGTCACCGGTGCTTCCAAGGATTCCATGGCAAGCGGCTGGGCTCCGGTCGGCTCGCATCACCTTTCCGTGTCGCTGGCACCGGGCGAATCTAAAACTTTCGTGTTCGTTCTCGCCTACATTGAGAACCCCATCGACCAAAAATGGGTCGGACGCCCGGAGGACGGCGTGATCAACCGCGCACCGGCAGAAGCCCTGATGGCGCGCTACGACACCACCGAGAAGGCGGATGCCGCACTTGCCGCATTAAAGGAATACTGGGACGAACTGCTCTCCCACTTCACCATCTCTTCCTCCGAGGAGAAGCTCGACCGCATGGTGAACGTATGGCACCAGTATCAGTGTATGGTTACCTTCAACATGAGCCGTTCCGCTTCCTATTTTGAGTCCGGCATCGGACGCGGCATGGGATTTCGTGATTCCTGTCAGGATCTGCTCGGTTTCGTTCATCTGATCCCGGATCGTGCCAGGGAGCGCATCCTCGACATCGCCGCAACGCAGTTTGAGGACGGAAGCGCATACCATCAGTACCAGCCGCTCACCAAGAAGGGCAACTCCGACATCGGAAGCGGTTTCAACGATGATCCGCTGTGGCTGATCGCAGGTACTGCTGCCTACATCAAGGAGACCGGCGACTACACGATCTTAGATGAGATGACGCCATACGACAGTGATCCTTCCAAGGCAACAGACTTCATGGAGCACCTGCGCCGCTCCTTCCACTACACGATGGAGCACCTCGGTCCGCACGGTCTGCCGTTAATCGGCCGCGCTGACTGGAATGACTGTCTGAATCTGAACTGCTTCTCCACCGAACCGGGAGAATCGTTCCAGACGTTCGGTCCGTCTGAAGGTCCGAATGCCGAGTCCGTCTTTATCGCCGGCATGTTCGTGCGCTACGGAAAAGACTATGCGGCAATCTGCCGCCACAGAGGCATGGATGACGAGGCAGCGGTTGCTGAGAAAGCGATCGCCGATATGGAGAAAACAGTTCTTGACGCCGGATGGGACGGCGAATGGTTCCTGCGCGCCTATGACCATTACAAGAACAAAGTCGGTTCCAAGGAGTGTGAGGAGGGCAAGATTTTCATTGAGCCGCAGGGCTTCTGCGTCATGGCGGAGATTGGTCTCAAGGAGGGCAACTGCTTAAAGGCAATGCAGTCTGTCGAGAAGTATCTCGACACCAAGTATGGCATCGTCCTGCTGCAGCCGGCTTACCACAGATATCACGTAGAACTTGGCGAGATTTCTTCCTATCCGCCGGGATACAAGGAAAATGCAGGTATCTTCTGCCACAACAATCCGTGGATCTCAATCGCTGAGACGGTCGTCGGACGCGGCAGCCGTGCATGGCAGGTATACACCAGAACCTGTCCTGCCTACATCGAGGACATCAGCGAAATCCACCGCACCGAGCCGTATGTCTACTCACAGATGATCGCGGGCAAGGATGCCAGGAATTTCGGGGAGGCCAAGAACAGCTGGCTGACCGGAACGGCTGCATGGACGTTCCTTGACGTCTCCCAGTATATTCTGGGTATCCGCCCGGATTATGACGGACTGGTGATCGATCCGTGTATTCCGTCCTCTCTGGATGGCTTTACCGCCAGAAGAGATTTCCGCGGTACGACTTACCATGTGACTGTCAAGAACCCGAACCATGTGGAGAAGGGCGTCATTTCCATGATCGTCGACGGCAAGGATGTCGATGTATCCAGCATCTCCGGCGGCATGATTCCGATCGCACTCGCGGACGGAAAGAAGGACGTGAATGTCGAGGTTGTAATGGGATAACCCGCTGAGGCTTTTGTCACAAAGAATTGTCGCAATAAGCATAGATCTCTTTGGGTTGATAAGTAATATTATAAGAAACACACTTGCGGATTTCGTGTGGAAATGCAGATGGAATATTCGTTAGAGAAAAATGTGAGTATTTCTTCCGGTCGAATGTTTGCATCAGATTCCGTGTCTCTTCCACGTTTGGACAATCCGACGGGTGCATGTCCGACACACCGGAGACAATGGGCGGACTTTCTGGTGTCCCTAATGGCACCTCTTCACAGACAATATAAAACCGCGCGAACCGAACTCGCCGGCATCTGCTATTGAAAATAGGGCAGATGCCGACTCAGACAGCGGCTTCGCGCGGTTATGTTTTGTTCGACATAAAGGTGGCATTTGTGCCATCTGTTGTCTGGTGCCCATAAGGGACACACACAAAAGTCCTACAAATTGTCTTCCGGGATGCGGA